>SXGS01656694.1_pt1 | contig 16795 bp, 14 predicted proteins | sample 3174681 | NCBI WGS metagenome assembly SXGS01 (sample SAMN11356861, study PRJNA531348) | freshwater metagenome | isolation source: freshwater sample F1-80 | place: China: Fuxian Lake, Yuxi | collected 2017-12-25 | reverse complement strand
TGGTGGTGAGCCACGACCGGTCCCTTCTCGAACGAGCGGCCAACCGGATCATCGAGCTGTGCCGGGCATACGCAGAGGGGTATCTGAGCGTCAATGGTCCCTACAGCACCTTCCTCGAGCGGCGAGCGGAGTATCTCCGGGTGCAATCCGAGCAACAGCGCGTGATGGCTGCGAAGGTGCGGAAGGAGCAGGAGTGGCTCGGCACCACAGCCGCCGCCCGGAGCACCAAGTCCGGCCATCGCATCCGGGAGGCAGGCCGGTTGATGGACGAACTGGCCGAGGTGCGTTTCCGCAACGACCAGAATCGCGCGGCGGACGTTGACTTCACCGCGTCTCGCCGCCGGACCCGGGATCTGCTGGTGGCGCACGGGGTAGGCAAGAGCCTGGGAGGCAGACCCCTGTTTCGCCAACTCGACCTGATCCTGTCGCCCGGCACACGACTCGGGCTGGTGGGTCCCAACGGGAGCGGCAAGAGCACCCTGCTGCAGGTTCTGATCGGTGCGACTGCACCCGATGAAGGTCGCGTCGTGCCGGCCACCGACCTGCGCATCGTGTACTTCGATCAACAGCGTGAGCAACTCGACCTCGGCCAGACGCTGCGCTATGCCCTCTGGCCTCCAGGAGGAGATACCGTGGAGTACCGGGACCGCCCGATGCACATCGTGGCCTGGGCGAAGCGGTTTCTGTTCGCACCGGAGTTGCTGGAGATGCCGATCCACGTGCTCTCCGGCGGGGAAAGGGCGCGCGTGCTGATCGCCCGCCTGATGTTGCAGCCGGCAGACCTGCTCATTCTTGACGAGCCCACCAACGATCTGGACATCCCGACGCTCGAGGTGCTGGAAGAGAGCCTGCTGGAGTTTCCCGGCGCCATGGTGCTGGTGACCCATGATCGCGAGATGCTGACCCGGGTGTCCACCCGAGTTCTTGGGCTGGACGGGAGAGGCGGAGCGTCGTTCTTCGCAGACTACTCGCAGTGGGAACGGGCGGGCGCTCAGGCCGACGCACGTACAGTGGCGCCGCAGCGCACCCCGCCGCCGCTCGTGACCCCCGCTCCGCCGTCAGCCGCTCGCCTGAGCCTGGCCGAACTGCGCGACCTGAGCCGCATGGAGCAGCGGATCGAGGTGGGAGAAGCGAAAGTGGCGGAATGGAAAGCGCGGATGGAGGATCCAGGCGTCGCCTCGGACCACATCCGGCTGCAGGAGTGCTGGCGGGAACTACAGGCGGCAGAGGAGCGGGTGGTGGAACTGTACGCGCGCTGGGACGAACTGGAGACCCGCCGTGCTGCAACTGGCCAGCGGTCCTGAGGGCTGTGTTCCATTGCGGATGCGGGAACGATTCCCCTGGAGAACCAGGCCGGCGCCGCCTCTCCGTTGACCGGAGACAGCGGGGCGCAGCCGATCCGGGAACTCGCCTCAGCGTGGCGCCGGTGCATTCTCCCAAGCCGTGGGTCCGGCCCGCCAGCGGAGCGGCATGCCCTGACTAATCACCAGATACAGGGGCAGGCAGTAGGCGAGTAACGCGATCCCCGCCAGGCCGCCGGTAAGACCTGTCAGTACTCCGGTCTGGAATTCCTGCCGCAGTGCCAACCCGATCGGGCCCGCGACTACGAGAATCGCAATTCCGATGAGGACGAGCAGCCGCCGCACCGGGGCTCCGCTGAACGGAAGGAGTCCGGTGGGAATCTTTCCCCCTGCCCACATGAAACCGAGCAGTGCGAGGGCGGGGAGAATCAGGGCGAGACGAGGGAAGAGGGGATCGGCCACCGTGTTCGGCGGTGCGCCGCGCAGGGCAAGCACGGTGAGGTGCCCGATGGCCTGGGCTGCGAGCGCATTCCGCACAGCGTAGGGCCAGTCCGCCCGTTCCGCAAAAGCAAACGCGACCGCCAGAACAGCCAGACCGAGACCGAACCCGGCCGATGCCAGGAACAGTTGCACCCACAGATTCGAAACGACCTCCATGTGCCTCCGTACGAATAAGCGGGGAACCGGTTGCCCGGTTCCCCGCCAGGGGTCTGGTGGATTTAGGAGAATTGCTCCTCCCGGGGAGGAAGCTACCTCCTACAGTCCCCCTGACTCTCGGTTTCCATGAAAGTCATCACCTCCTTCGACTGCTTCCATGATAGCCTGAGGCCTCGCGGACGTCAAAGAGCGGTAGGGAAATTCTGCGGATTTCTTCACCGTGAACGATGTGGGGATCGGATTCTGTGAAGCCGGTGATACCCACGCTCAAACTCGGGATTCCACACGATGCGTACCGACCCGTTAGCGCGGCCAGGAGCAGACGCTGATGACGTGCCAGAGCATCATTTGAATGCCGATCCCTGCCAGGATCAGATGCAGGTTAGTCCAGACCCGCAGCCCCTTGTGGTAGGACCGCAGCACCTCGATGCGGTTCAGGTCCTGAATCGGCTCCCGGGCATCCTTCGGGAGAGCGTCGAGCGCCGAAGACACGTTGTCCACCTGTTGTTCCCAGAATTGCCAGTTTGGCAAGCGCCAGACGTGGGTGAGACGGCGCAACTTCATCTGCCCCAGCGCCCGATCAATCGCGGCGCCCCGCATCCCCTGTGCCATCGCACTCTGTGACGCGCCCGGCTCGGCCCGCAGAGCATCCAGTTGCACCATCAGCGCGGTGCGATTTCGCTCCAGGTCCTTGCGCACGGTCGGCTGGTACTCGTGACGAATCATCCAGCTCTTCAGCAGGGTCAGGTAGACCCAACCGTAGATCCCGGTGAGCATCGTGCCCCAGAAACCAATCTGGAGCGCGATGAGAAATGGGGACCGCGTCCAATCCTTCAGGTTCCAGGCGTGGCAGCCCACCATCACAAAGGAAAGCCAGCCCAGCAGGAGGTGGCCGCGGTACCACCATTCCTGGTTGAGCGCACCCGTATAGTAGGAGATCCGGCGGAACCCGTAGTACACAAGGTACAGAAACACCACGGCGCCGATGAGCCCGTAGATGCGGCCCAACTGGCTCGCAGCCCCATGTGTCATTCCCCGCGTCTGCTGGATCCAGAGCCACACGAGCACGGGCGTGGCGACAGCCGCTATCGCCATCAGCAGGCGATAGCCCAGACGCTTCGGCCGCACATGGAACTGCGGCCGGGCGGTCTCAACGGTGGAAGCAACGGCAGGCGGCATGGGCGTCAGATCCTGAGTCCGGCATAGACGCGCGGCTTGAGTTGTTCGAAGAATTCCCGGGTCATGAACTGTGGAGTTCCCTGACCGGGCAGCGGATGGAAGCAGCGATCGGGCAGCACATCGTCGTCCGAGGTGAATCCCTGCTGGTAGTCGAGGTTACGGCCCATCCGGTAGATGTCCAGCGAAGTATCGTACAGATCGTCCACAGAGCAGGTAATGCCGTACTCCGCCAGGAGTGGGGTCCACATGTCCACGGGCGTATTGGCAAACTTGCACAGGCCCACCATGTCATAGATGAGACGCCGAACTCCCAGGTCCACAATCTCTGTCTCCCACTCGTCCACCGTGGTGATGAGCTTGTTGATGGCGGAGTTGAATGTTGACATCGTCATGTGGTTGCCGACCAGAGCGAAGGCGGCGCCAGGATCGGTATTTCCAAGGTAGGCAGCGAGTTCCAGTCCGTGCGAATGCACCGCGCTGGCCTCGAGACCCATCTGGCGGGCAATGCGGCGCACTCCCTGCGACAGGAGCGGGCTCAGGCCGGTGCCGATCCGCCGGATCGCCTCAGCGGCGCCATCCGCGTCCCCGAATTCCAATCCCTCGAGATTGTGCTCCATGGCAAAACCGAGCACGCCGCCGAGCGAGATCGAGTCCATCCCATACTCGTCTCCGAGTTCAACCAGGTGGGCGATCTGGCCGATGTCCCAGATGTCCAGGTTGGGGCCGAGCAGCGTCAGCGGCTCGTGATCCAGCTTGGCGAGCACCTCCGGCCCGTCCGTGAGCACTTTCCAGCACTTGATGCCGCAAGCGGTGCAGTTGTGATCCTCAACGCCGTAGCGCTCGCGCACCTTTCCGACGTAGAGGGCCCGGGCCCGCGGGTCGTTGGCAACACTGAAATTCCGGATGGGCAGTCCGCCCTTGGGCCCGGTCAGTGCCTCGATATTGAACGGCCAGGTGCCCAGTTCTCGATAGCGATAGCTTCCTTCGCCGCGCGAGACTTCCTTATTGAACGGTACCATCGCAGGGTTGGACACCGGGTTCGGGATTTTCATCGTCCCCCGGGCGACAATGCCGAGCACATTCTTCGAAGCCAGGACCGCGCCCATGCCGGCGCGCCCGGCAAACCGCATCAGCTTACCGCCCTTGGTTTGCCGTTCGGTCGAGCAGGCGATGGCGGCATAGCGGACCAGGTTTTCCCCGGCGGGTCCTACGACCGCAAAGTGGGCGTTCGGAAACTGCTCTTTCAGGATCTGCACTCGCTGGTTGGTAGTCAGACCCCGGAGTGAGGCGGCATCCTCGATGCGCGCCGACATCGTTTCACCGTCACCATCCAGTACCAGCAGTGACGGGGTCGCCGCGCGCCCCATCAACACCAGGTCGTCGAGACCTGTCCGGCGAAAGAAGGAGCCGAAGTCCCCCGAGGCAGCAGAGTAAGCCACGCCGGGATCGTCATTTCGGCTTTGCTTCAACGGGGAGTAGGCCGTGAAATAGACTCGCAGGCCCGTCATCGCCTTGGAGCCCGTGACACATCCTACGTTGATGATGAGCGGATTCTGCGGATCGTACGCATCTGCCACCCGGGTGTAATGGTCCCGGAGAAACGGAAACGACCTCCCGATCCCGCCGAGTTTCTCACCCAGCGTCCGATTCTCCACCCATTCGATGCGTTGGAGACCCGTATTGAGATCCAGATGCATCCGGCGCGTGCGCGCCATCGAATCGGACGGAGTGGGGCCCGGCGCTACCGGGGCGGACTTGCCGTTCGAGGCCGCCGTGCCAGCCGGAGCCGCGTCGGCTCTGGGCGGCGGCGGTTTGGGGGTCTCACGCACCAGGGGGGCTGCCGCCGGCTCGGCGATCGTGGGCGCCGTCCGCGCGGCGATCGTCGGCGCCGAGGAAGGAGCCGGGGGGCCCGGCATCGGCTGCGTGCGGGCCGCCGGCGGCAGGATGGGACTTGACATCGCGGCCGTAGGAGCCGCGGGATTGGCGGGAGAGGGCGGCATCACCGGCGCGCCGATGATTTCCGTCGGGGGGTCGGCACTCTTTGGAGGAGGAGCCGCGGCCCCCGCAGCCGCAGGGGGCCGCGGCGCCGCGCCCCCTGCGGCCGCGGTCTCCAGCCGCTGCAGTTCTTCCTGCGCGGTAGAAAGACGGGCCTGCAGTTCCGCCAACGTGTCCTCATCGCGCACGGCCTCGGCCACCCGCTGGAGCGCCTGGAGCTGTGCAATCCCCTGGCGTAGGAAACGGATGCGCTCCTCCCACCGGGACTTCAGGCGGGCGGCAAGCTGACTGGCGTATTCCTGAAACGCTTCCGGGCTTTCGAAGACGTTGTCATTCATGGAGAAGCCCCACTAAGAGGTGGCCTCAGCCAGGCGACGGCTGAGCACGCGAAGAAGCTGCACAGACATGACCGGCTGTGCGTGCAGGATTTCCTGGAAGTCTGCAGCGGAGAGCACCAGCGTATCGGCCCCCCCCGCTCCAGCCACCACGGTGCCGGCCCGAGGTTGCTCACCGAGCACTGCCATTTCGCCGAAGCAGGCTCCCGCGCCGACCTGGAACACGGTCGGGGCTTCGCCCTCTTTCTCGATGTGCACTTCGGCATCACCACGGGTCAGGAGGAACACTTCGTCTCCCGGTGCGCCCTGTTCGCACATCACCGCTCCGGCGGGGTAGGAGCGTTCGACCATGTAGTCGCCGATGATGTCGAGGTACTCGCTTTGCACGCCCTTAAAGATCGGTGACCGCTTGAGCATCGCCGACCGTTCGGGGTTCGGAATCTCACCGAGACGCCGCGAGAGCTTGAGGTTCTCGGAGTAGTCTACCGGGCAGTCAATGATGACCGGCCCTTCCACCAACAGAGCCTCGGCCAGGATACCCGGCAACTCCTCTGCGCTGGTCACCCGAAAACCGCGCGCTCCGAATGCCTCGGCCAGCTTGACGAAATCGAAGCCGTCGTTGGCAAAACTGATGTGTGAGTATTTGCCGTGGAAGACAGTCTGCTTCCACTTGATCAGCCCATACTCTCCGTCGGTCCAGATCATGTTGACGATCGGGAGCTTCAGGCGCACGGCAGTATCCAGATCCTGGATATTCATCATCACCCCGCCGTCCCCGCTGATGGTCATCACTTTCCGGTGCGGGGTGCCTTCCTGGATCATCGCGAGTTTCGCCCCGATGGCCCCCGGGAGCGCGATCCCCATCGTGCAAAACCCGTTGGAAATCTGGCAGGTATTGGGCACATCGCTCTGGAAGTAGCGCGCGATCCACATCTTGTGTGCGCCCACGTCGGATATGAGGATGTCGTCCGGCGCCAGCGCCTTGCGCACCTCCCACAGGATTTTCTGCGGTTTCACTGGAAAGGAAGCGTCCTCGGCGAAGGCCGAAAACTCGCGCTCCATAATCGCCCGCAGTTCCTGATACTGGACCGGGTCCACCAAGCGCTGCTCCGGCAGGGCTACGGTCAGCGCGTGCAGTGCGGACGCGATATCGCCCTCAATGTCCACGGCCGGATGATAACTCTCGTCTACTTCGGCCGGCATCGAGTCGATGTGAACGATCTGCTTCTCGACCCCGCGATTCCAGGCGACCGGATGGTACTCCACCAGGTCATAGCCCACCGCGATGACCACATCCGCCTGTTCCAGGAGTTGCACCACGTAATCCCGGGCCTGGAGGCCGATGGTGAACACACTGCAGGGATGCGACGCGGGAATGGCGCCTTTCCCCATGAACGTATTCACAACCGGAACACCGGTGCGGTCCACCAGTGCCGTCAGTTCGGCGCTCGCGTTCCCCCGCAGCACGCCGTTGCCGGCCAGGATCGCAGGGGATTTGGCGGCAAGAATAATGCGCGACGCTTCGGCGATTGCTTCCAGGCTCGGCGCCGGGCGAGAGGACTGCTGCGGTGCGATCGGGAGCTTCAGCGACCGGTGCTTGGCCACGTCTTCCGGCAGTTCAATGTGAGTGGCGCCCATCTTCTCGGTCGTGGCAATCTTGAACGCCTTCCGGACGATTTCCGGGATGGTATCCGCGTTGGTAACGGTGGTGTTCCACTTCGTCACCGGCTTGAACATGCCGATGTTGTCCATCGCCTGGTGCGACTCTTTGTGGACGCGCCGGGTGGCTCCCTGGCCGGTGATGACTACCAACGGAGACCGGTCCATGTTGGCATCGGCAACACCGGTGAGGAGGTTCGTGGCGCCGGGGCCGAGAGTGCCGAGGCACACCTGCGGCTTGCCGGTGATGCGTCCATAGAGGTCCGCCATGAAGGCCGCCGCCTGCTCGTGCCGACAGACCACGAACTCTATGGGAGAGTCCAGGAGCGACATCATGACGTCGGCGTTCTCTTCTCCCGGCACGCCGAAGATGTACTTGACGCCCTCCGCTTCGAGGCAGCGAACGAGCAGATCGGAAGCTTTCATGCAGCAGTTCTCCAGAGCCTAGGCTTTTGGGGGAAGGGTCTTGGGGGTCTTGGCGCGTGCCGGAGGAGCCGCCGCACCGGCGGCGGGCGCGGCAGTGGCGGGCGCGCCCGCCGCCGGCTTGGGAGGCGGCGGCGGCGGTTTCTGCACCGTGCAGGGAATCGGGACCTTGCCCAGATACAGGCCGCCCTGGTACGCCGCCAGTGTCAATGGAAAGTCACCGGGGTCCGGGCTCGTGATCGGGTACTTATCTTCTCCGTGCAGCAGATCCCGGCGCATGACCATCTGGCGCAGGTTGTTCCCGCCGATACGCCAGTTGTCCGGCGCCACGAGGTAGAAGTTGAGCCGGAACTCGTTGACCCCCTGCTCAGTTTCGCGGCAATGCAGCAGCACGCCCGGGCCCCGAGACCTCACGTGGATCTCGAGTGCTCCGGGCTTCTTCGCCACCATCGGGTTCTTGAATTCGGCCCGCACATAGAGAGGAATCGTGTTGCCGGACGGCCGGTTGGCGCCGGTGCCCACGCGCAGCGGCTCGTTCAGCGCTTTGCCGAACTGCACCCCACCGTCAACGCGGAATACGGCGCCGGTCGGACAGTGCTTGACGCAGGACTGGTGGGGCAGCGTGTAGCACAGGTCACACTTGACCGGATAGCGGCTGCCCTGCTTACTCTGTTTGGCGTCGGCGGGCGCGGTCTCGGCAGGTTTCTTCTGGAAGAAGCGCATGATCTGCTGGAGCAACGGCAGCGACGCCTCCGGGTTGACCTCTTCCGTCGGAATGATGTGGATGCTGCCGTAGGGACAACCCTGGCTGGGGTCCGCGCACTTGCCGCACCGGATGCACTTGGTGTAGTCAATGTAGACCGTCGCCTCTCGATCCCGGCGCTCAATGGCCGTGGTCGGGCAGACGTTCATGCAGAGGGCGAATTCGCAGTGCTGGCAGGAGTTGGAGAGGCGCACCGACGGCAGCACGTCCTCCGACTGCCGCATGTCCGTCCAGAAGAACCGGGAGATCCCGTCGTCGTGGGTGGCTTCGCAGGCGGCCACGCAGTTCCCGCACCGGATGCAGTCGTTCATGTCCACCGCAAGCACCCAGTTGCCCGCGAGATGCTCCGTTTCGAACATCCAGGCGAGACGGTTGGTGCGGCTGGCGTCCACGCCGCGGCGGAGATTCTCCTCCCACCGCCGGCGGGCCGTTTCCACGATGCGCGTACGGATGGCCCGGTTCTTCTCCAGCAGGCGATGGAAATCTTCCGCCGAGAAACGCACGGCGTCCACGCGCTGGAGCGCGGTCACAGTTTGCCCGCGCCGATCGGTGCCGCTGATCTCCGGCAGCAGTCCCATTTCGCCGATCGAACCGTTCTCGCCGACCCAGGCGATCGGGGCCACTCCGTCCGGCTTTTCCTCCACCACCGTCATCGTGCCGTTCAGCACAATGTAGAAGGCGTCGGCCTGTTCACGCTGAAAGAAGACCGGTTCATACGGGGCATAGGTTTCCAGGGTGCCGATCTGCGAAATCTCAGCCAGATCCCCGTCGTCCAGACCCTCAAAGACCGGCGCGGATCTGAGCAACCCCTGCATCATCCGTTCGCGGTAGCTCTTCTCGACGACTTCCTTGAACGTCTTGCTCTTTTTACGGACGTCGGCAAAAACCTGCCGGTTGCACTCCATCGCCAGGCACTCGCCCAGAGCCTGTACCGTGGTCGTGCGGGGCTGCGCGGTCAATACCGCGAGTTCACCGAAGAACTCCCCCTTACGGATGCTGAACCGTCCGGCGGACCCGGCGTTGCCCTCCAGCAAGAAGAACATCGAGCCGCCGTAGTCGCCTTCGCGTACAATCGGCTCTTCGTCCCGGTAGAACCGAAATCGTGCGGTCCGCGCAATCGCCGGGACGTCTTCCGGCTTGATGTCGGTCAGCGTGGGCACCGCCTGAATCAACGGCACGAAGAAGCGCGTAGAAAACAGGCTGGATGCATTGAAGAGGAGCTGCTTCAGCAGGTCCGGCCGGCACTCGAGAATGACCGTGTCGTTGACCAGGGCCATCGCGTCCTGCTCCGGTGCCCCCCCTCGCAGTCCGTTCCAACCGTTATAGATCGAGAGAAGCGGCAGATCTTCTTCGTCGCCGGTCGGCACGGCCCCACTGGAAAACATGCCGGAGGTGTAGGGCAGCAACTTCCCCTGAAGCACCACCACCGCCCCGGCGATCTCCGAACGGGGCGGCAACTCACCGCGATTCAACCGGTACCCCCGCGCGCTCAGGAGTGCCTGCCGGTAACGGGCCGCATCGGGGAGCCCCAATAGTTCGAAAAAGAGGTCCCCTTCTTCGCGGCTGTTCTGTTCGATCAGCCGTTCCAGTTCGGTTCGGGTGAGTTCGGTCATCGCGCGCCTCGAAGCGGTGAAGGTGGACGAAGTTGGGGCAGCAGGGACTCGGAAGCCCGGAGGCACGCGTACCTACTCACCGGGATCCTCATCGTTAAACTGACGGGAATGTTCCCCGTGGCACGCCGGCGAGCAGGATCGCTGCCACTCGTTAGGCTGTTTGCCCATCGCGTCCATGAACTCGGCGATTGTTTTGGGGGAACTGTTACTCTCGAACGCACCGTTGTGGGCCGCCATCATGGCCTGCACCACCTGCGGCGCCTGGCCCCCGCTCTCCTCCGGCAGATGGCACCGGAAGCAGGGTCTGTCCACGATCGGCTTGTCGTTCTTCGGCAGGGTCTTGGCCCGATCGTCATCCCACACGTCAATCGCGCCTTCCGGTGTCGTGGGCACCTTCACATGCTTCACGAAATCCTTGCCCAGGTGGTCCGGGTGACACTCACCGCAGCTCAGACTGACGGACAACTGCCCGTCCGCTGTGTGGTCCAGGCCCTCGATCTTGCCCGCGATCCCCGATTCCTTTCCGTCCTTCGTGCTCGGCTTTCCCTGATGGGCCAGGCGGGTGAGGCGCGAAAACTTCGGGTTGATCTTTCCGTCGTCGCCGGTTGCGACGAACTTTCGCCCCCAACTCTTGGTAGAGTTCGGCTCGTGACAGCGGCCACATGCACTGTCAACGACTTTCGTGCGCTCGTACACCAGCATCGCCACCGGCCCGTTGTCTGCGTGACAGACGGAGCATCGGTTGAGGTTGGCACCCCCTGATTTTCGCAGCTCTTCCACCGAACGGCTGAACGCCTCCCCCTGATGCGCCGCATGGAGCACCAGGAAGAGGCGATCATTGTCCTGCGGATAGCCGGCGGCAATGCACCAGAGAAAGAGCACCACCGAGATGCCGGTGACGATCAGCGCACGGGTATAGCGGGCCAGGTTCGGCACCACCGACCTCCTGAAGCTAGAATGACCACTCGGTGAAGAGACGCTGGCGCAGACGTTCGAGCTCAGCCACGCGCGCTGCGGGCTCCGGACGCTCAACCGCCCCATCACCCTGTTCCTGGCCCATCAACTGGACCAGTTCGCGATCCAGCGTACCCAGGCGGCTGGCGAGCGCCTGCGCCGTGGCGTGGAGGAACTCGCAGACCCACGCTTCGCGCCGATCCAGCGCGGCCTCGAACTCGGCATCCGTGATCTGCCAGACAGTCGCATCCGACGTAGCCGCCGCAGTAGCAGCCCGCGGGGCCCGGAGCAGCAGACTCATCTCGCCGAAAATCGAGCCCGGCTCCAGTGTCGCCAGTACACGATGCGGTTTACCCGGCACCTGGACACGAATCTCCATGTGTCCGCGGCCCACGAGATACACGGCATCGCCTGTATCCCCTTCTTCGAAGAGAATCTCGCCTGCCTTCAGATTCCGCGCATCCAGCGTCTGCAGCGCGTCGTTCAGTTCCGTGTCGTTCAGGCCCTCAAAGCAGCGGAACTGCTTCAGGTCCTGGGCGTTAATGGTGGCGCTCACGTGGGTGCTCCTCTCCTAGATTCCGCGCAGTACGGTGGCGCGGGCGACCCGCCCCAGCCCCACGATGAAGGCGGCCGTACGCCAGGACACGTTGCGGCTCTTCACCAGGTTGCGGATGGTGGCGTAGCTTGCCGTCATGATGTGCTTGAGCCGCTGGTTGACCTCTTCCTCGGTCCAGCGGAAGCACTGGATGTTCTGCACCCACTCGAAGTAACTGACGGTGACCCCCCCCGCATTGGCGAGGATATCCGGAATCACCGGGATGCCGCGGGACTGAAAGATCTCATCGGCTTCCGGCTCGGTGGGGGCGTTGGCACCCTCCACGATGACTCCGGCGCGTACTTCCTTTGCCACATCCTCGGTGAACACCCCGCCCAGCGCGGCCGGAATCAGCACATCCACCTCAGAGGTGAGCAATTCCTGCTGCGAGATGGTGCGCACCCCGTCAGCCTGATAGCTGGTCAGCGGCTTCCGAGTTCGGCCATATTCCAGCAGCGTGGCCATGTCCAGGCCCGCCGCAGAGTGGATGGCGCCGCTGGCATCACTCAACGCGACGATCTTCGCACCCCCCTCGTGGGCGAACCGGGCTGCAAACGAGCCGACGTTCCCAAATCCCTGAATCGCGACGGTGGCTCCCTCCAGAGTACGTCCCAGGTCCTTCAGGTACTCCTCGGTGATGTAGATAACCCCGCGGCCGGTGGCGGCCTCACGACCCTCGCTGCCGCCGAGTTCCAGCGGCTTCCCGGTGACCACGCCGGGAGAGTAGCCATGAAGTTTGGAGTACTCGTCCATAATCCACGCCATCACCTGCGCGTTGGTGTTCACATCCGGGGCCGGGATGTCCCGCTGCGGCCCAATCTCCTCGGCGATGCGCTGGATGAACTTTCGGGTCGTCCGCTCGAGTTCCCCCTGGGACAGCTGGGAGGGATCGCATGAGATCCCTCCCTTGGCCCCTCCGTAGGGGATATTGACCACGGCGGTTTTCCACGTCATCAGTGAAGCGAGCGCGCGCACGTCGTCCGAGTCCACAGTGGGGTGGTAGCGCAGTCCCCCCTTCATCGGACCGCGGGCCGAGTTGTGCTGCACGCGGTAGCCGGAGAAAACAGCGAGGTCGCCGTTGTCCAGTTCTACCGGTACGGTCACGTTGTGCTCGGCTTCTGGTGAGAGGAGAAGGCGCTCCACGCGGGAGCCCAGGTCCATAATCTTGGATGCCTGTCGGATATACCGGTTCGTCGCTTCAAACGCTTTCATGCGGGAATCCTTGGGAGTGCGATGGAGCCAATGAAGAGTTCGGCTTCAGACGCCGCCGGTCCTCCCTGTGAGACAAGCAACCTCCGCTATGGCCCAGAAAAAAGATCAGCAGGTGCTCCCAGACCGGGGAACACCTGCTGCGATGCGCATCGCTATCGCGACGCTACTTGCCGGGTGCTTTCAGCCCTCTCGACCGTGGGGTCTCGTTTGGGTCGAAGAGGCGAATTGCGAGGGCGTCAAACTCCAGGCCCCGGCGTAGTTGCACCTGGACGAGAAGTGGGTCACCCACCTCCGGGGCCTTGGTGGACCGGGGCAGCCCGGTCCACCGCGTCTTCGGACCGTAGTGGACGTGGATCCGCGCGTACTTCTTGCTCGCGCCGCCGTTCATGATGAACCATCGTTCGCGTGCATTCACTTCCTGAACCTTCCCGCCGAACTCCTTGCGGACGAGGGAACCCGCATTGATCCCGGCGCTCACGCCACCGGTTGATTTGGCATTGGTTGCGGGGTCGCCGAAGGCAGAAACGGCCACGACGAACAGCGGAAGGGACAGGATGAAATCACGCCGCATAGGAGTTCCCGGTGATCGAACGCTAGGGGCACCCTGCCCGTAGCGTTCGACGAAACGGTACTGCTAGTTCAGAGTGGGTTTCCCGTACTGTGTGCCCGTTTGGGCGCCGCCGGGGGCGTTCGACCCGGCCGCGGCTCCACCGGCAGCCGCGGGCTTCTCCTCTTCCTTGCCGCAACCGGCCCCGACGACCGCGATGGTGGCGATGAGCGCTGCGACTAACAACGGAAAAACCCGGTCTCGAAGTGTCATCAATCTGCTCTTTCGTTCTGCAGAGGTCTGGATGCTGCCGTGCGGACTATTGGGTTTCCGGACGGAACAGAAACGCACAACCCGGAGTGCCCGTGGCCGTCCAGTAGCTCCCCGGGATGCCCGATGCGTTCACGTTTCCCCACGGCGATTGGTCCGGATTCCCGCCCGCATTAGCGCGCCACTTGACGTGGCTGTCTACGAACAGGTAGTTGGAGCCGTTGTTGTGGACGAAGACGGTCGGAGGCGGGATGACAGGCACCCACAGCACACAACCGGTCTTGTTCGAATAGCTGGGATGCGCGCCGGCGACCCCGAGCAGGGACGGAGTAGCGATCGCGAAGTTCTGCCAGGAGTACCGCCCCGGCTCCCACATGGTAATGCAGGAGGAGCCTGCCTGGATCGTCGCCAGCGAAGAGTTCGCCAACTGTCCATTAAAGGCGTAGCTGATCGGATAGACCGGCATGCCGGCGGAAACCCCGGTCGTGAGCGCGGCGAGCAGCGGGCAAGAGGGACAACCGTAGACATTGTAGTTTTTGATGTACGGCTGGATCGAATTCGCCCAGGCGGAAGCACGATTGGCCAGCGCCGCGGGTGCCGCCGCCCGGGATTCCGGCGGCGAGGTAATGTAACCCGCGCCCCGGCCGCCGTCATTCCGATTGCCGTCCAGGAGCGGGAAGGTCTCGTCGTAGTCCTGCACGTACATCGAGAGTCCGTTGCCGAGCTGCTTCAGATTGGACTGGCATGTAGCCATTCGCGCTTTGTCACGGGCCTGCGCAAAGACCGGGAAGAGGATCGCTGCCAGTATTGCAATAATTGCAATGACTACGAGCAGTTCAATCAGCGTGAACCCGCGCCGGGGTGCTCGCATCATGGTTCGCTTCTCCTTCTAGATAGATGATGGTGTGACGAGGGAGTGAGGACGAGGAGCCTGCCGGAAGTGCTCTATGGGCACGCGAACCGTTCGACGGAAGAACAATGGCCGCGCGCATTCAGGCACTGAATGGAACGACTACCCGTACCAGTGAACTATACGGGCGGCCTAAGGAAAAGTAAATTCGATTTAGACATCTGCTGCCTCGGGCCGCGTGCTCGCGAGCAAACGCGCCCGCAAAAGGCCCGGAAAGAGTCCCACCCAGCGGGCATTCAACGGCGAAGGATGCGGCAGCGGCGCCACCGTGACCACCCTCTGACGCGGCTCGCCATCCCATTCTGCCGCTAGGACGACGGACAGGTTGGCCTCATAGCGATCCTCCCGGCGCCAGAACTCCTCTGCGGCGCCACGCTCGACGTAGGGGGCGAACCACTGAAATGCTTCCGTGCCGAGGGTAATGATCGTATCGCCCTGCCAGTAATCCAACAGCAGGCGGGCGATCCAGGGTCGGAAGCGTTCCTTGACTCGATCCGTGTATGCCTTGTTTCCCGGAGGCTTATACGGCGCAGTGTTGGACAGAAACACGTGGTCGAGCGCCGCCTCGAGGCGCGGGTCGGCGAGCGACGGTGACACGCCGAGCGCCGCCAGCACTCCAGTACGGACCAGCTTGCCCGCTGCTCCGACCTGAGGTTGACCATACCGGACTTCATCCCGACCGAGATCCCGTCCAAACGAGCAGACCCGGGCCCCGGGATTGCCGGCGGCGAGAATGGGGATGAGTGGATCGCGACCGGATTGAATATAAATCGGCTCGTCAATCGGGAACTCGTGTCGGCGGGCTTCCGCCTCGATTCCCTGGCTGATGGTTTCCAGCGCGCTCATTGGGCCTCCGTGCCTGTGGATCCGGACGCCCGCACGGGTCGCGGGCACTGCTATCATACGTGCCCGAAGGTACCGGTTTCCTCCTCGAAAGCGGCGGAACTCGCGAAGCAATATGCCGCAGAAAAAACCGAGCCCCACCGGACCCTGCATCTGCGGGTATCAAGTGGGGCTCGGTGGGGTTTTGGGCTCGCCGGAGCGCCTCCGGACGAGGCCCTGGCGTGAAATCGCGCTTACCTTCCTCCCCCGCCGGGAACCGCCGGCCCGCCGGCGCCGGACGGTGTCGAGAACTGGCTGGCCGTGGCCCCGGCCGGCGCATTCTTGGTGTAGTCCACCGCCTGCGGCTGACAGCCGGCCAGGAACGCAAGCACCAGAAGGGCCGGCAGCAACCACCGAGCCGCCGAGCGAGAGCCGATGAAGTCGGTGACGAAGTTCATGACAAGTTCTCCTAAGGGACCACGTTGGGGTCGGTGTCCGGCACCATATTCCGCGGGCAGGAGCCTGTGTCGCCCACGTTGATCCACCAGCCCGTGGGGACGCCATCCGCACGCAAGCCGGACCACAGGCTCGTACCGACCGGCCCCGCCGTCTTGATGGCCTTGACGTGCCCATCGGCAAAAGCTACGTTCATCGTCCCGGCATGGATGCGGTTCCAGTTCCAGGCGGCAAGTCCTGCGATTCCGGTGAACAACTGGCAGCGATGCGCACGATAGGTGTACGGCTGAGCCGGGGTGATGTTCGGCGTCAACTGCGGAATGCCGCCGCCGGAAAAACCGAAATACCCCTGGTCGCCCCATCCTTCATAGAAGAGATACAGCGACGCGGGCGTCAGAATGGATGCCTGAGATCGCCAGCTCAACAGCCGGTTGTACACGTAGCTGGTCTTCACCAGCGGATTGTTTGTCGCGCGTGCGTTGATCGGATCCAGGTAAGTAGGAGATGGGCATCCGTACACATCCAGATTCTTGAGGTAGGGCTGGATGGTCCAGGCCCAACAGGTCTCCCAATACGCGCGGTTGCCGGGACTGGAAGCCTGAGCGGTGGGCGGAAAGATCTGGATGTTGGTGTACCCCGAAAGCGAGCCGTTGCTGGGCGGATGCGCCTCGTCGTAGTCCTGGAGGTACATCAGCAGGCCGTTGCCCAACTGCTTCAAGTTGGACGCACACTGCGACTTTCGCGCGGCCTCCCGTGCCTGGGCAAAGACGGGGAAGAGAATCGCTGCTAATATGGCTATGATCGCGATCACGACGAGGAGTTCAATGAGGGTAAATCCGGACAGTCTCGAGCGACGCATTTGAGATGACTCTCCTCACAGACGGAGACGGTTGGCCGCGGTCTGAGCGTTACGGATGCACCGGACGGGCACCCACACTCTCCCAGATCCCGATTCTCCAGCGTGGAAACCAGTCTGTATGTGCAGACTTCTTCCCGATTATAGGCTTGGAGTTCCCAAAAGTAAATCGCATTCTCCGAGGAAACACAGGCATTCAGGGTTCGCTCTGGGAACCGAGCAGAATTAATCCTCCCACCCGTGAGGAG
>SXGS01182938.1_pt1 | contig 16802 bp, 15 predicted proteins | sample 3174681 | NCBI WGS metagenome assembly SXGS01 (sample SAMN11356861, study PRJNA531348) | freshwater metagenome | isolation source: freshwater sample F1-80 | place: China: Fuxian Lake, Yuxi | collected 2017-12-25 | reverse complement strand
GGAGGTCGTCGTGAATCAGCGAGTAGGTGTGAATCATCTCGACGGCACACGCCGCGGGCAGCGCTTGTTCGTCCGACCCGCCGGCCGCATGCGCCGCCATCAAGACGAGCGCGGGACGCAGCCGTTTGCCGGGCGCGAGCAGGCTATAGCGCATGGCATCGAGCAATATCGACGGGGCCTCACGTTCGGAGGTGAGAAATCCGGCGAGTTGTCGATCGACGAGCGCTTGCTTGGACGCCAGGTAGGCTTTGAGATCGAAGGGCACGTTCTTGGTCCTCATCCCGCAGGCTCCTTCGTCGCCTGCGGGCTTGGTTCAAATGGTTTGAGCACGGGGTTGCCTGCGTCGTCCTTGCCGGTCAACTCGAGGATACGTTGCTCGACTTTGCGCAGTTGTTCATAGCAGCGCCGTAACAGGCCGACGCCTTCTTCATAGCGCTGAAGGGCCTGCTCCAGGCCGGTGTCGCCGTCCTCGAGATCTTGAACGATCTTGTCGAGTTCAACGAGCGCTTGTTCAAAGGTCTTGGGTTCGTTCATGATCTCTTCTGCCCTGCCGCCTGTGGCTATGCGTTCATGAGGCTATGCCGCAAGCGGCGATTCATTGCATTTGCTTCGCTCGCACCTCGGCGCGGAGCGTGCCATCCGTGAGGACGATCTCGACGGCGTCACCGATATTCGCTTGCGCGACGCCGCGAATGACTTGCTTGTCGGGCACGGTCCGTGTCAGGCTATAACCCCGCGCCAGCACGTTCAAGGGGCTAAGCGATTCGAGCTTGGCAGCCAAGGTTTCGAGCCGCCGTTGCGCGTTATTAAGGCGAAATTGCAATGAGCGCGTCAGGCGGTCTTCGCAATCGTCGAGCCGGCGTTCCTCGTTGCGCAATCGTTCGAGCGGGACACGGAAGACTCGCCGCTGCCGTAAACTCTCCAGGCGTTGCTGTTGAGCCTGAAACTTGTTCGTCAAGAGATCGAGCAGCCGTTGCTTGCGCGCACGCAGCATCTGGATCAACTCGGCGCGATCGGGCGTCGCCAACTCGGCGGCCTCGCTGGGCGTGGCGGCGCGGCGATCGGCGACGGCGTCGGCAATCGTGACATCAATCTCGTGCCCAACCGCGGAAACAATCGGGATCTTAGACCCGAAGATAGCGTGGGCGACGATTTCCTCGTTGAAGGCAGCGAGATCCTCGCTCGAACCGCCGCCGCGGCCCAGCAGGATCACGTCGATGCCCGCACATTGATTGAGTCGCTCCAGCGCCGCTGCGATTTCTTGGGCCGCTCCGACGCCCTGGACGCGCACGCCGACGACCCAGATTTCCGCGCACGGCCAGCGGCGCGTGATGATCGTGAGTATATCGCGAATCGCCGCGCCGGTCGGACTGGTGACCAACGCGATACGCCGCGGCATCGCCGGCAACGGCTTTTTGCGTTCCCGTGCGAAGTAGCCGAGCTTGTCGAGTTTCTCCTTGAGCTTGCGCAGGGCCAGATCCTGAGCGCCTTCGCCGGCCTGGTAGAGTTCATCAACCGTGAGTTGATACTTGCCGTGCGGCGGATAGACCGTGATCTTGCCGCGCACGACGACTTCCATGCCGTCCTTGATGGCGTAGCGATGGCGTTGGGCGGTGCTCTTCCACATGACGGCCGGCAGCACGGCAGTCTTGTCCTTGAGCGTGAAGTAGACGTGCCCCGAGCCCGGGACAGATACGCTAGTGATCTCGCCGACGGCCCACACCGAGGCAAAACCGAATTCGAGCTGCGACTTGATCTGGGCAGTCAATTCGCCGATCGAAAGAGGTTTCACGGTGGCTGGTTTGGTGGGGAGCATGAGTTCGTTAGTTTGGAATTTTGTTAGCCGGACGCGCAAGCGACGGAAGACACATCCGTCGCTTGCGCGTCCGGCTAACACGTGGTTCGCCAATCGCTGATTACACGGCGGCGCACGGCAGATTGAACGTATCGGCAACCGCGGGACTCGTTACTTTCCCTTGATGGATATTGACGCCCTGAGCGAGCGCGGCGCTCTGCCGAATCGCGTCGGCGTAACCATGTTTCGCGAGTTGCAGCACATACGGCAACGTCACGTTGGTCAAGGCATAAGTGCTCGTACGACCCACGGCGCCGGGCATGTTGGTCACGCAATAATGAACGACGTCTTCTTCGATGTACGTCGGCTTCGAGTGCGTCGTCGGCCGGGCAGTCTCGACGCAGCCACCTTGATCGATGGCGACGTCGATGATGACGGCGCGTTTCGGCATCCGCTTCAAATCGTCGCGCCGCACGAGCCGCGGCGCTTTCGCGCCGGGAATCAACACCGCACCGATCAGCAAATCCGCGCGCGACAGCGAATCGACGATGTTGTGGCGATCGCTGTAGAGCGTCGTGACGTTGGTCGGCATCACGTCGTCGATGTAGCGCAGGCGGTCAAGGTTGATGTCAAGCAGGATGACGTTGGCGCCAAGCCCGGCTGCCGTCTTGGCGGCGTTGGCGCCGACGATGCCCGCGCCGAGCACGACGACGTTGGCGGGCAAGACGCCAGGCACGCCACCGAGGAGAATGCCGCGGCCCTCGAAGGGGCGCTCGAGGAACTTCGCCCCCTCTTGAATGCTCATACGCCCCGCGACTTCGCTCATCGGCGTCAACAGCGGCAGATTGCCGTGCTTGTCCTTGATCGTTTCATAGGCGATCGCCGTGATGCCAGACTTCATGACGGCGTCGGTCAAATCGCGATCGGCGGCGAAGTGGAAATACGTGAAAACGATCTGCCCGCGCCGCAGCATCGGCCATTCCGGGTGCAGCGGCTCCTTCACCTTGACTATCAGGTCCGACCGCGCCCAGATCTCCGCGGCGGCGCCGACGATCTCCGCGCCATTGGCCGAATACTGCTCGTCGGCGATGCCGCTCCCCTGCCCTGCCCCGGCCTGAATGAGCACCCTGTGGCCGGCACGCGTCAACTCTTCGACGCCGACCGGAATCATCGCGACACGATATTCATCCGTCTTGATTTCCTTGGGAACGCCGATCGTGTAGGTGTTCATGCCGGATGCTCCAAGCAAAGGAAGAGGTGCACAGTCCATTGTTGTTGAGTTACGATTTGCCGAGGCAAGGTCAAGGCGTCTGCCCTGGGCAGCGGACGGGGCGTGGTGCAATTTGCCTCGATTAATGCGGTCCGGTCACTCCGTGACCGGAAGGATTGCCGGTCACGGAGTGACCGGACCACAGACTGTACCACTACTTGCGGCCGCTTCTCTTTGAATTGCAATCTACTAGAACAAGTGCAACACTGCCGCATATGGGTTGGCGCTCGGATGGAACCCTGGAATCGCCATGCGGGAAGCGGCAGTTTGGACGGTCATTCCTGAATACTGGGAGAACTCGAATGAAATGCACGTTGATCGCGGCCTGCTTGATGGGCCTGTCGCTTTTCGGCACGAGCTTCGCGCAGGACAAGAACCCGCGCGTGGTGATGGAAACCAACATGGGCAAGGTGACGATCGAGCTTTATGCCGAGAAAGCGCCGCTCACCGTCAAGAACTTCCTGAAATACGTGGACGACAAGCACTACGACGGCACGATCTTCCACCGCATCATCGCCGACTTTATGATCCAGGGGGGCGGCTACGAGCCGGGCATGAAGGAAAAGAAGACGCGCGACCCGATCAAGAACGAATCGACCAACGGCATCTCTAACGAGCGCGGCACCATCGCCATGGCCCGCACACCAGTGGCCGACAGTGCGACCTCTCAATTTTTCATCAACACCGTCGAAAACAAGTTCCTCGATCGCGCCAACGCCGACGATAATGTCGGCTACTGCGTGTTCGGCAAGGTCGTCGAAGGGCTTGATGTCGTGGACAAGATGCGCCGCGTGCCGACCAAGAAGACGGTTCCGGTGGAAGACGTGGTCATCAAGTCCATCCGCCGCGCTCAATAACTTTCAAGCCCGCAGGCGAGCGTAGCGAGCCTGCGGGCTTTTCCCACGGAGTCCCCTCCACCATGAAACGATGTGGGTTCATCGCGCTGGCGTCGTTATTGCTCGCACTGTCCGCGTGCAGCAGTGGTCCGTCCGGGCCGAACCCGGTCGTCGTCATGGAGACCTCCATGGGGCCGATCAAGATCGAGTTGAATCAAGAGAAGGCGCCGATCACCGTCGAGAATTTCCTCAAGTACGTGGACACCAATCACTTCGACGGCACGATTTTTCACCGTGTCATTCCCGACTTCATGATCCAGGGAGGCGGTTTCGAGCCGGGTCTGAGGCCCAAGGCGTCCAAGTTCAGGTCGATCCGCAACGAGGCCGACAACGGCCTGTCCAATGCGCGCGGCACGATCGCCATGGCGCGCACTGACGATCCACACAGCGCCACGGATCAGTTTTTCATCAACTCCGTTGACAACGGCCGTAAACTCGATCGCAAGGGAAACAACGCAGGCTATGCGGTATTTGGAAAAGTCATCGAGGGGCTCGATGTCCTGGACAAGATTAGCGCCGTGAAAACGGATTCGGCAGGGGGACATGACGATGTTCCCGTGAAAAATGTGATGCTCAAATCGGTTCGCCGCGTGGAAGCGAAATAGCGTCAACTTTTGGGGGATGAATACAATGCGTTGCTGGCTCGCAATGATGGCAGTTGGGGGATGCGGTTTGCTTCTCGTGGCGGCGCAGGCGCAACAGCCCGCGGGCAAAGGGCCGGTGCTGCCTCCCGTCAATCCGGCCACGGCCAAGCTCGATATTACCGTCACCGATCTCGATGGGCCTGGCTTTGGTATCGCCTACGGCAGCGAAGCGAATCTCATCGTCGCCGCCTGCGAAAACGGCACGATCCAGGCATTCAAAAAGGAGACGATCGAAGCGTTCAAGTCAGGCAAGGGGAAGCCGGATGTGTGGAAGGGACATCAAGGCCCTGTGCGCGCGATCGGCTGGCACGGCGGGCCGACGCTGGTCTCCGTCGGCGCCGACAAGAAGGTCAACTTCTGGAAGATGCCCGAAGGCAAAGCCGGTCTATCGGCAAGCAGCGATTTTCGTGTGCGCGCCACCGCGTTATCGATGGACGGCAAGAGCTTCGCCAGCGCCGGCGAGAGCGACTCGATCCAACTTTGGGATGTCGCCGCCGGGAAGCCGACCACCAAGCTCACCGACAAGATGGACTGGACCCTGTGCGTTGCCTTCAGCGCGGACGGCAAGCAACTTCTCTCCGGCGACTACCTCGGCGTCGTTCGTCTTTGGGATGTGGCCTCGAGCAAGAAAATTGCCAACCTTCCGGCTCCTCCGGTTCCGGCTCCGAAGACGCCGCCCGATCCGATCTCGGTGACGTGCGTCGCATTTGGACCCGACGGGAAAACGGCGATCCTGGGGAATGCCGACGGCGCGGTGCAACTCTTCAATCTCGGCGACGGCAAAATCGTCCGCACCTTTACCGGCCACACCGGGCCGATCACCGGCATCGCTTTTCATCCCACGGGCACGTTGATGGCGACGTGCAGCAAAGATCGCACCATCAAGCTCTGGAACCCCGCCGCGCCGCAGCCCGCCGTGCAAGCCCTCAAGAGCCTCGACGGCCACACCGCGTGGATCGAAGGCATCGTCTTCATGGAGGAAGCAACGAAACTGGCGAGCGTCAGCGCCGACCAAACGGTGCGCATTTGGGACCTCGCGGAACCGCCGAAAAAGAAGTGAATTGCCGCTTGCCGCTAAGCGCTCGCGTGGTCGTATCCGAGCGCAAGGCCGCAAGCGGCAGTATGTTCGCTCAACGCCATTCCCACGGTACGTACCAGTGAAAATCATCCACTGGCTGAGGCAGTGGCCGTGAGTAAGAACGCGTCCACCCCGGCGCGCCCGTGTAGGGCGAATAAGGCGCCATCAATTGCGACGAATACGGGGGCCTCTGATAGCCCGCGGAGCCCGTGTTGGGCAAGTACGGCATCGTCGGCGTTGGCCGTTGGGACGAATAGGGGATCATTCGCGGCGCCGGGGCAGATGTAGGCATAGGTACAAACTGCGGCGCGTCCTCCGGGCGGGCGAACACCTGGCAGGCGTAGAACTTGCCGGTGCTGCTGCACGCCACGCCGACGCCGATCTCCGTGAACTGATCGTTCATGATATTCTTGTAGTGCCCTTCCGATCGCATCCAGCTATCGAACAGCGCCCAGGCTGGGTAAGCGTAGCCGCCCACGAACGCAATGTTCTCGCCGCAGCCGGCATGGCGATAACCGACCCGGCGCACGCGATCCTCCAGCGTCAGATCGTCCAGCGTGTGCGCCATCACCTCTTGGCTGGCCATATTGCGGGCGTGCTGTAGGGCGGCGCGGGTCAATTCCTCATTGACGCGCAAGGGCCCTTTGCCCTTTTGCATGCGGGCCGCGTTGGTCCACGCCACGATCGGCGCGGCCATTTCCGCGGCCGACGGACGCGGCTGAGCGTTGACTGATGCGGGAACCATGACAAGCACGAGCGTCAACAGCATCAACGCCGGGGGTAAACGGCGGGGGTTCATGGTGAATTACCTCATCGATATTGGACAAGGGAGATGGCGCCCCGCCGAATCCTCGGCAGAGCGCGCACGGTGCCGACATCCATACATTGCCGATGGAGTGCGGACTGTCACGTCATTCGCGTCGAGAAGTTGGTGAAAGAGCGGCTTTGTCAAGCGCACAATCGGTGAGAGGCTCAGAAATTCGCACCCATCGCGCTCGCACGCACGGAAGGTTGGGTACAAGCGTTACGTCCTGCTCGATTTAGCATGAGGTCGTAGGCAGGTTCGCCTCACGGCATTTCATTCCGCGGGTTCGATTACCGCGGACATGCTCCCCTGGCAACGCTTCAGTAGTGGGTCGGGGCCGAAGGCGTGGATCTGGTCGCGCTTCAGTTCCGCACGCTCCAGGCTTGTCGTGTCCACGATGACGCGGCCCTGGGTGTCGACCTCTTTCGCCATCTGGTAGCCGCGCTCCTCGGTGTGGCCGAACAGGACCTGCAACATGTGGATTACGTATTGATAGGTGTGATCGTCGTCATTCAGAAGGATGACGTGATACGGCGGCTGCCGCTTGGTTCTGGTCTCGGTTTTTTCTTCGGGCAAGGTGATCGTTTCAGCCATAGGGAATAATCCTCGTCCACTTGCGGCTACCCCAGCTTCTTGCGCGAACGGCGGCCGCGCACGAAGCGATCGAGTACGTAGCCGCCGAGTTCGCCTGCATTACAGTATATCGCCAACCCCTGGCCGATGCGGGCCATTTGATCGACGAAGTTAACCAGGTCGAGGTAAAAGTAGTCCTCAATCAAGGCAAAAGTGGAGAGCTGAACACCCGCCTGCACGCACGCTTGCACCTCTTGCAGTGTGGCGCGGGCAGTGCGTTCGTGCGGCGGATACATCAGAACCAGCTCGCGGCCCTCCAGGTGGGCGGTCGGTTCGCCGTCGGTGATGCAGATGATCTGTTTGTTCACCGCGGACTGCCGCTTCAAATGTTCGCGGGCAAACTTCAAGCCCGCTTGAATGTTCGTGAAATGCTCCGGCACGAAATCGGGCGGGGCATCGAGATTAACGCGCAGGAACACCCGGCTATCGAAGATGCTCACCGGCTTCGGCGCCGAGTGCAGGAGCGTACGTTCCGTCAATGGCGACGCATAGGTATAAAACCCTATCACCTTCAGGCTGTCCTCTGAATAGCGGCTGCGCACCAGCGCTTGCAGCGCGAGCGCGACCTTCTTGGCGTGATAGTACTTGCCGTAGCGAGCCATCGAGCCGGACATGTCGATCAGCACGACCGTGGCGCAGCTTGTTTGATATTCGGTTTCATGGACGACGAAGTCTTCCTCGCTGACCGTAAGCCGCGGACCGTAAGCATCGCGCCCCCCGTGATGGTGGTCTTCATCACGCGGAGCGTGATGGGTACGATGCATGGCGTTTTTGAGCGTCTCGTGCAGGTTGAGATTCGCGACCGGATCGCCGTACTCGTAAGGCTTCGAGTCTTCGTGCCGAATCTGGCCCGTCCCCTTGAAGTCGGACGGATGCTTGCCCTGCATGTCCTTCTTGTCGATGCTGAATAACTCATCGAGCGCCTTGTTCTCGATGCGGCGCACGCCCTTGGCCGCGACCGCGTATTTGCCGGTCTCGTCTTTTTCGAGGAAACCTTCCTTGATGAGGAGCTTGACAAGGTCAGGATTCGCCTCGTCCAGATGATCGAGTTGGCGCAATACGTAATCGCCATATTCGAGAAGATGCTCGGCGAGCTTGTCGAAAGCGGCGTCCGCGGAGAGGGGACGAAATTGCTGGGAGCCGTCCCATTCGGAGAATTCAAAGATCGGCATCGGCTAATCCAAGTAAAAAGGCAAAAGGAAAAAGGAAAAAGGAAAAAGGAGAAGACTTTGGCGCGTATCACTTTTTCCTTTTTCCTTTTTACTTTTGCCTTCCGAAGGTCACCACGGTCAGATCGTCGTGCGGTTTGCGGCCGGTGGCGTGGCGGTGCACGGCCTCCACCAGACGCGTGCCCATGTCCTTGGCGTTCATCGGGCCGCCGTTGAGGGCGGCATAGACGCCGTTCATGCCGAAGTCCTTGTCGTCGCGGCTTTGCGAGTCGGGCGCGCCGTCGGTTATCAGCGTGACGAAATCGCCGGGGGCCAGCGTAAATGTGTTGGCTTGATACGCGATTCCTTCGACAATACCGAGCGGCAACTCGGTTTGGTCATAGCTGCAGCCGTCCTCGAACTTCTTGCTCGCCTCGCGATAAATGATCGGCGGCAGATGACCGGCGTTGACGACGGTGACGTTGTGCTGTGCCACGTCGAGAACGCAGGCGCCGAATGTGACGAAGCGGTCAAGTTGTCCGGCTTCCTGTATGTTGTCATTGAGTTTGGCGACCGCATCTGTCAGGTTCGCTTCGGTAAGGGTGCAGAATCGCGTCTCGGCACTGACTTTGGCCATCAGCAACGCCGCGGGAACGCCCTTGCCCGCGACGTCGCCGATCATGATGCCGACGCGATACTTGGAGAGCGGGATGAAATCGTAGTAATCGCCGCCGACTTCCTGTGCGGATTCGTAGTGCGCGAAGAATTCGTATCCCGGGGCCTGCGGGAGCAGCTTGGGCAAGAAGCTTTTCTGCACGCGCTTGGCGAGTTCCAGATCGCGTTCCAGTTCGGCGCGGGCAACCAGCGACTCGTGCATGCGTGCGTTCTCAAGCGCCACGCCCGCCTGGGCCGCCACTGCCATCAGCAGACGCAGATCGTCCTGCGTGAATTTCTTGAAGCGATCTTGCGTGTCAAGCTGGATGACACCCCCCGCCGTGCCGTCGTTGCGGCTCAGCAGCGGGGCAACGACCATCGAGCGAATCTTGCAATCCGCGATCGATTGCGACATGTCGAATTGCGAGTCGGAACTCGCGTCCAAGCTCAAGATTGCCTGGCCGGTGACCATGCAGCGATTGACGATCTTGCGGCTAAAGCGCGATTTGTCGTCGTCGTCGGGTCGGCGCGTGCGCACGACCTTGGCGAGCAGCTTGTCGTCTTCCTTGATGATGATGAACACGCGGTCGGCCTGGCGGAACACCTGGAATAGGCTATCCACGATTTTCGGGAAGAGGTCGTCCGTCTTGATCGTCTGTGTCAGTTCAACGCCGATCTGCAGGAGCATCGCCAGGCGTTCGGATGGCTGGGCTTCGAGGGGCTGCTCGTTGGTCGACGACTGGAAGGTTGCCTCGATGGTCGCGTTGTCCTTGTCTTCCTCCTCCATGTCGGCGGTGCGCTTCAAATGCTCCGGGAGCTTCGCCTTGGGAAGCCCCTCATAGAAGAGCATGGAGATACCACAAATGGTAATCTCGTTACCGTCCTTGAGCGCGGTGCGCGCTTTGATCTTGGCCTTGTTGACCTCGGTGCCGTTGCGGCTATTCATGTCTTCGATGTAGTAGCTGGCGCCGATCTTGCGGATGGCGGCATGCTCGCGGCTGACGGCGGGCACGTTCAGGACGACCTGACAGCCGTCGTTGCGGCCAAAAACGATGCGCTCGCCGACGAGATCGAGCCGCTTGCCTTCATTTGCGCCGTTGAGGAACTCGAGCAGAGGCATGGCAACACCTGGACCCATCACCACGTGGAACGATAAGAAGATTCTACGTCGTCATCAACGATTTCAATCACGTTAGCACGATCGCAGCCATGTTTCAAGCGTCAATGTTACACGTCCATTTGTCCCCATGTTCCGCCAGGGCACGAGAGAGACACGTGCTACCAGCGAAAGACCTGCCAGAGATTCGAGTAATCATTCGTCCACACTCTCAAGCTGGGCCGGGCCCGCGCCCGTTCCCAGCGCCGTGAGTCCAGAAGTCGTTGGACGTCCTCGTCGCGCCGTGCCAGGACCAGCCATTGGGAGCGCATGATGCCTTCCTGCTCCCGTCCTGTCGGTACAGGATGATCGCGAAAGTGAGCAACGCATGCCGTCTCAGCGTCGCGTGCAAGGTTTGCGAGCACCGGTTCGAGATCGACGTAGTGGTTCGAGATGTGTAACGCGATCAATCCGTCGGTTTCCAGATGATCGAGATAAACGCGCAACGCCTCGCGCGTCAGCAAGTGCACCGGAATCGCGTCGGAGCCGAACGCATCAACGACGATCAGGCCGAACTTCTGTTTCGTTCGCTTGAGTTGCACCAGGGCGTCGCCGAGTTCAATGCGAATGGCGCCTCGCGAGTCGCCCAAAAAGGTGAAGAGCTTGGGATCTTCGGCAATGCGTTTGACGCTGGGGTCGATCTCGAAGAAGGTCCACTCCTGCCCCTTGTCCGCATAATAAGCAAGCGAGCCTGTCCCAAGACCGATGACGCCGACGTGTTTCAGGCGTACATCTCCCTTGAGCGAGGCAAAGACTTCCCCGATCGGACCATCGACGGAGTAATAGGTCAGCGGCAAATGGCGGCGCGCGGGATCGAGGCTCTGCTGGCCGTGCACGGTGTTGCCGTGAACGAGCCGCCGCAGTCCATCGACCTCGGTAACACGATGGATCCCGAAATAGCTACGTTCTCGATACGCCGAGACGCCGTGAACGCCGTAATTCAGCCCGCTAGCAAGCAGGATCGCGGCGATGCCCAGAGCGAAACGTGCGGGCCTCGTCTGCATGAGATAGCACGCGATCAGCGCGACGCACACGACTCCCACGGCCGCGCGCGTGTCGCGATTGAAGGCGGCGAGCGCGGAGGTTTGCAGAATCCCGATCAGGATCGCCGCGGACACGCCGAGTCCGAGAGCCGTGAGCCAATCGGACCGCGTCGCCTGGGTCGCCTTGTCAAGACCGAACACGCAAGCCAATGCGATCATCAGCGGATACTCGAACAGGCCCCAAAACAGGACCGGCGCCACGAGCGCGTTGAGCACACCGCCGAGGACGCCGCCCACGGCCAGACAGAGAAAGAAGTCAGTCAGATGCGCCGCCGCTGGCCGCGTGTTCGAGAGTTCGCCGTGACACACCATTGCCAACCAGAAGAAGCCGATGAGGTGCAATCCCATCACGACGAGCATCGGCTGCGTCGCTTCCATCACCAGCACGACGATCAACACAACGACCATCAATGGCAGCCAGCGAACGAGAATCGCATGTGGCAATAGACGCCGTTGCGCGAAGACGAGCGTAAACGTAAGCAGATACAGTGCCATCGGGATCAACCACAAGAGAGGGATGGCAGCAATGTCGGTTGTCAGGTGCGTGGTCACGCTCAGGAGCAGACTCGATGGTATGAGGGCGAGCATGATCCAACGGCCGCGTTGTCTCCAGGTCGGCGCTGCGGTCACGGCCGTCTCGGCAGAAAGCTGTGCCCAGGATGATGTCGCCCGCCACGGTACACAGAGCGCCACGAGCACCACGCATGCGATGAATCCGCCGCGCCACCACTCACTCATCTCCCGTAACCGCAGATAGGGTTCGAGCACGAACGGAAAGACGGCAAGCCCCAGGAAGCTGCCGACATTGCTCGCGGCGTAAAGGAAGTATGGATCGCGGTACGAGGCCGTTCGGTCAATGAACCAGAGTTGCAACAGCGGAGCCCCGGCAGACAGCAACACGAACGGCGCCCCAACCGCGAACGTCAACTCCAGTAGCAGCCAGCCGATTGGATGAACGCCCGGATCGATCACGTCAGGCAAACGAATCGGCAACGTGAAACACGCCGCGATCAGAAGGCCGACGTGCAAGATGGCGTGCGGACCAACGCCCAGCCAGCGCGGCCCGCCATGCGCGTAGGCGTACCCCACGAGGAGGCCCGCTTGAAAGAACACCATGCAGGTATTCCACGCCACGGGAGTACCGCCGAGCTGTGGCAGCACCATCTTGGCGCACATCGGCTGAACGATGAACAGCAGGCCGGACCCGAGCAGAATGGCTATCGAATACAACCAGATCATGAAATCGCCCTGGCCGCCGTAGAGGATGCGATCGATGGTATTATCGTCTTACATGACTCATAGACGGTGTGCAAGCGAGCCTCCCGTGTAGCTGGGACACCGACCTCCGTATTCGAGGCCAAGTGCGCGGAAAATCGCGGCGTGCCATCTCCTGCGCTTTGGCGGCGTAATCGGCGAGCGCGTGCAGGCGGGCTTCGTACTCCTTTTGCTGCGGCGGGATGAATTCTTCATTGGACGCGATCCGGCTCGGTATCGGCAGCTGGCCGGCGTCGAGATCGCAATCGCGCGTCCATATGGCGGCATCTCCGAATGGGATGGGATTGGAGAATGATACCGCAGATTTGCCCGCAAGGTTTCACGAGCTGCCTCCTAAGGGTATCGGTGTCTTACCTTTCTTAACATGGTCGATGAAAATGGAGAATGGTCAATGGATAATGGTTGATGGTCAATATTGAATTCGAAGCTCGTAATTGTCCATTAACCATTCTCCATTAGCCATTTTTCATTTCAGTCCACTGATACCCCTGGCACGGTTTTGTCACCTTCAGGTGGAATCGAGCTACGGCGCCACGCGCCGCCCGACGATGACAAACGAATGACGTTGAGCTGGGTAGCGATCCATGCACACGACATCGAGCTTTTCCCAGGCGAACGGCAACGACGCCTTGTCAGGATCGTTCACCGTGACGCAAAAGTAGCTTCCCACCGGCGGATGAACCGAATTGCTCGCCGGTTCACCAACGAGTTGGATGGGCCGATCCAGAAAGAAAGCGAAGCGGTGTTGCATCGGGCCGAGACTGTAGAACGGCACGTCATCGGGGAGCCTCTCCTTCAGAGCAATCATCGGGGTTTCGACATCGAGGCTCGCCTTGACCGTAATATTCGGATTCAGAATCGAACCGAACAATGCGAGCACGATGGCGCACGCAAAGGTGGGAATCGCGCTGGCGGCGCGACGGTATGCGAGATTCAAGACGCCCGCAACCAGGACCGCGGCAAGGAACAATGACAAGTGGCCCATCGGCTGCGCGTCGAGCGGGCGAAAAGAAAACGGCAAGGACCGCGCAAACACGACTAAGAGAGGCGAGGCAACAAGCAGGATGCCCACGGCGGTTCTCATCCAGACGAGCCGACGACGCAACACACTCCCTTGATCGGCCAACATGCCGCGTTCGAGGACCACGCCGACGAGAAGGGCGACGCAAGGATAGAGCGGAATCCAGTAACGCGCATTGGCGTTCGGGACCAGCCAGCATGTCGGAAACGCGACAATACACGCAATGGCCGTGAACTGGACGAGCGTCAACGCTGCTCCCAGTTGCGTGCGCAAGTCTCGACGTACGTACCCAAAGAGGAATATCGACCAGGGCATCATGCACGTGAATACCCAGCATGGGTAGATCAGCAAGTGCCGCAGGTACGTCGCCCAGCGACTGGTATCGAAGAAGCAACCGGCCGTGTCGTTCATTAACGTCTTCCAGGCGAATTCCCAGCCCAGCTGCCAGGAGTATGCCGCGAACCACGAGCCGAAGACAAGGCTGAAGGTCAGCAAGCCAAGGACGTGGCCCATGCTGAAGAAGCGTCGCCATTCGCCGGTCCAAAAGAGGTAGACGGCGCTGGTCGTGCCAAGGTAAACCGGCGCCTGCGTGCCTTTCGTGAGCGCCGCCAGACCCGCGATCGCATAGGCGCACATCCAGGTGCGCCAGTCAGGCCAACCCGAGGTGATGCCGCGATGCCAGGTGAGCAGTGCCGCACAAATGAAAAAGGAGAATAGTGACTCGGTCTCGGCCAGCCTGCCGATTTCAAGAAGTTGCACCATCGTCGCGAAAGCAGCGGCGGCGCTGAACGCGCCGAGAGGGCCGAGAAAACGCCGGGCATGGACGTACAACAGGAGGCAAGTCAAGAACACCGCGAGCACGCCGGGCAAGCGAACCGACCAGGGACTGGCGCCGCCGTGTAGGACCAGAGAAACAGCCATCGCCCAGCTTTGTAGCGGCGGGCGAGAATGAAAGGCCTCTCCTTGCAACCGCGGCACGATCCAGTCGCCGGTGCGCACCATCTCCTGGGCAATGCCGAACCAGCGCGACTCTTCACCGCGCACGGACACCGTATCGAGTCGTAGGAAATACGCGATGAGGACGATTGCCAAAAGGCCGATGATTTGCGGCTCACGCCAGGGAGAATTGGCAACAACGGGGCTTGGCTCATCCATGAGGGTAGACCCTGAATTTTTCGGGATCCAGGAGTCTACCGACGCGACAATTCCTGGAGATTACCGAATATACCTTACCAAGCCAAAATAGTGCAAGCGCAGATGTGTGTGCCTGAAACGGCCTGAAAATCGCGACGAATAGGCAAAGGATTGGGCGGCAAGGAATCGCCCCAAGCCAAGCCTCACAGCTTTCCTAGTGATGCCCGTGGCCGTGCCCGTCGCCATGCCCGTGTGCCGGCGGATCGAAATTGATGTCGTGCGGCGTCCAGTGCATGACATCTTGCAGCCAACCGCAGAACATGGCGATGCCGACAAGCAACCCGACGTAGCCTAGCTGCCACCAGAAGTTGGCAATCCCACACGGGCACGGACTGGGATCGATGCGTGACCAGACCAACGCGACAAGAATCATGAGCAAGACAGCAGGCGCCCACGCGCCTGAGGCCAGGAAGTGCCGAGTCTTCTTCCAGTTGATGCCCCACAGGCACAACGCCGCCCAGACGATCCATAAGATCCAGTGAAAGCCCAGGCCTGCTAGCTGCGAGACGAGAGTCACCAGGGTATGCAGGATAAGCAGCACGTTGTCGAGGATCGTCGATTCAGTCGGGCCCATGGTCGTTTCCCCGCGCGGAGCGGAATTGATATCATCCCTGGAACAATAGGAGTCGAGCGCACCATCGGCAACCTCATCGTGGTCTGGGCGTCTCATTCGCAGGTTGGCAAACGGATGCAAGCGAGACGCTTGCACTAAAGGGAAAGGGAATCCTCGCAATGCCACTATTCGGCGCCCATATGTCGGCCGCGGGAGGCTGCCACAATGCGCTCACAGCCGCCGTTGCGCACGATTTCGATACGGTACAGCTCTTTACGAAGAACAACAACCAGTGGAACGGAAAGGAACTGACTGCCGACGACGTGCAACTCTTCCGCGTCACGCTCAAGACCAGCAAGCTTAAGTTCCCGACCGCACACGATTCGTACCTCATCAATCTTGCATCTCCCGACGCAACGCTCTATCAACGCTCGCTCGCGGCGTTCGTGATCGAAATGCAGCGTGCCGAGGCGCTTGGCCTGAGCTATCTCGTCATGCACCCCGGCACGCCAACGGACGGGGACGAATCCGCCGGCCTCGGTCGTATCGTCCGCGCTCTCGACGCGGTGCATGATCGTTGCCCGAAGTACCGCGTCAAGATTCTACTCGAGACCACCGCCGGCCAGGGCAAAAGTCTCGGCCATCGCTTCGAGCATCTCGCCGCGATTTTCGACTCGGTCAAAGATGCCAGGCGGCTCGGCGTTTGCCTGGATACATGTCACGTCTTCGCGGCCGGCTATCTGCTTGCGCCTGCAACCGAATACGAGAAAACACTGACGACGTTTGATCGGCTCATCGGCCTGAACAAACTCAAGGCCTTCCACATGAACGACAGCAAGAAGCCGTTCGGCAGCCGGGTCGATCGGCACGAGCACATCGGCCAGGGCTTTCTCGGCCTGGAGCCGTTTCGTTTGCTGGTCAACGATCCGCGCTTCGAGAAGATTCCAATGATCATGGAGACGCCCAAGGAAGGCCTCGCAGGGGAAGATATGGACGTCATGAACCTCAAGATCTTGCGCAGTCTGGTGGGAAAAAAGAAGTGAGGCGCTCAAGTGGCTCCGCTGATGGGCCGATAGATGGGGTAGAACAAGTAATTGTTCTGGACAGCCGATCAAGGAAAAGATCGGTTGGCCGTCCAGAAGATGCGTGGCGCAAGTGCAAGGAAGCATTGGCGTCGCGGACCCCGCCTTCTGGAAGGATGATGCCGACTTCCCCCGGTTGGCCGCGTCCTATCGGCCGTCCGGTTTGCTTCGCTCCATGAACGACCCCCGTGCCGCTGGACTACCCTCTTCACCATACACCTGAGCGTCCGACCCCAAGCGGTTCTGCGAACCCCGCCTGTTGAAGCAACCAAACCACAGCCGCCGACCGTGATCTGCCGCGATCGCAAGATTGTTGCAGAGCGCGACTCGGCGGCTCGGTTTTTTGCCGCTGGCGGCGGATGGAAACTCCCGCGCGAAAACCTATATCAACGATAAGTGTCTATTGCTACCGAACCTCAACGAGTCGCATCGATGGAAATCAAACGCATCCACGCCCGTGAAATTCTGGACAGCCGAGGCAACCCCACCCTTGAGGTCGATGTCGCCCTCGTCAACGGCGCTATCGGCCGCGCCGCGGTTCCGTCCGGCGCCAGC
>SXGS01131461.1_pt1 | contig 16802 bp, 8 predicted proteins | sample 3174681 | NCBI WGS metagenome assembly SXGS01 (sample SAMN11356861, study PRJNA531348) | freshwater metagenome | isolation source: freshwater sample F1-80 | place: China: Fuxian Lake, Yuxi | collected 2017-12-25 | reverse complement strand
GATCGCGCTGTTTCACGGACCGCGCGGCTTGGCTTACTTCACTCCGCAGGGCAAACCCATTATCGAGGAGATGCAGCAGGCTGCCTGAGCCGTCCGCCAGGCGCCCTGTTGAGGGTGGCAATCGGCTCCGGGCTACGCCCTGCGCCGATTGCCACCCTCAACAAAAAAAGCGGACAATTCATGTGCTACAGAACCAGACAAGTCTAAAAACCCGCGACATAACCGTCTTTCAGTCCTGAGTGTTGACTCCGCCCCTCAGCCACTCACGATATACTCATTAACACAGATGTTCCCCGCTTTCCGTTCCCGGTTGATGCCTGTCACCCCACTCACCGTTGCGATCACGGAAATCATTCAAGTGAGTGGTCAGCCACATCCTCTCGATAGCTGGCTGGTCATTCAGTCTGCCTCAATTCCAACCGCTAGCTGTCCCGAAGCAGGGAGACAGCGCAAAGGAGCCCTCGATGTACGCCAATTCTTCCCCGCTCGGTGAAGTCGAACCGAACGACCAGTTTCTTTCCGTCAATTCCGCGACCGCCTTTGGTACCGAGCTATCAGCACGCCTGAGCGGTTCGTCAGACATTGATTTTTTCCGGTTTTTGCCTTCGTCGCCAAGCCTTGTTGAAGTGCGTTTTTCAGCAGACGATGGCGGCGCGATGCGCTTCGAGCTTGCGCTGTTTAAGGCGGACGGGACGCCAGTAGAAGGCAGCATGCAAACGGTACAAGGTTCCGATACGCTGCTCTTTTACGCCGACGAGACCACGGGCGGGATCTATCTTCGCGTGAATGCGGCTGCCAGCGAGTCGGCAACCGAACCATTCGAGGACGGTTCGACTGAAGCGCCCATCGACACACCTTATGTCTTTACAGCCAACTCGTTCCCTTACGCTGCGCCAAACACCGAACAGGAACCCAATGACTATTTCGCTGACCCATTAGCCAGCGAAACGAATGCTCCTATTACTGGCACTGTGACCAGTTCTGCTGATGAAGACTGGTTTTATGTAGACATCGACGCTGCCTCGACCGTTAGCTTCGCCGTTCTGCTTGCGCAGATACCGTCCGCCAACACCAAACCGCTGTATGCCGCCGTCTATGGAGCAGAGGGCGAGTTTTTGACAGGTCGCGATCTGACCGAGCAGAACAATGTCGTCACATTCACGGTCGAGCAGCCGGGTTCGGTATTTCTGGCGCTTACGCCTGGCGAGACATTTCAAGCCGCGGTGGCATATTCGATTGCCACAACGATCGATCCCATCGATATCCTCTACCCAGCGCCCCCTGCGGGCCCTGGCGAGACGCCTCAGACCACCGCGATTACAGCGGGCGCCCGTGTGATGGGTGCGGTATACGCGCAAGGGGCGGCGTCCAGCGGTGCCTCTACGTATTCATTTTCTGTTCCTGCGGCGGGGACCGTCGCGCCCGGAGTCGATCTCAATTTCGATCCCACCACTGACCTGCCCGACAAACATATCTTTCTGATCGAGCTGTCGCACAACGGCAAGGTGGTTGAAACCATCAGTACCGGTGAGGATGTCTCAATTGCGCTTGCTGACTACGGCGCAGGCGACTACCTGTTCAAGGTCGCCCCTGGCCCGGACGCACCAGACATGGCCACTTTTGGATTGACGGTGAGCGTGCCACCGTCAAGTTTTGAGATTGCTCCGGCAACGTGGACCGGCTTCGCGTCCAATGATGTTTTCCCGGGTAGCAGCCAGGCTGCTAATGCGAATGCCGACCGTCTTGACCCCGCTGGGGGTTCAGATTTAATCGACGGTGGCGCGGGAAGCGATACGGCAATTTTCAGGGTGGCCGCCAATGCACTGACTATTCAGTCGGTGGAGGGTATTACGGCGGTAACCGGCGGCTATAACGCTGATGCGTACGCCTATAAAACCACCCGGCTTGTCAACGTCGAACGCATCGAAACACTCAGCGGTGCGCTCGATCTTCCGCCTGCGCCTGCAATTAGCCCGATTTTCGGAAAGTCCCTCGAAGATCAGGACTACGGCTACGAAAGGATCGTTGGCACGGCGGGTTCGGATGTGATCGACGGTCGTGGCGGCAGCGCCTTTATTGATGGTGCAGGCGGCACTGACACCGCGGTTGTTCTTGCCAAGCGCAACACCTTCGATATCCAGAGCACAGCGGGGGTAACGCTACTGATTGCTGCGTCACCCACGCCCGAGAACACCCAGGATTTTAATGAGTACCACCTCGGTATTCAGGTTCTCACCCAAATCGAAAAGCTGGCCTTTCTTCCCGACGCGAGCGATGCCGGCAACGATACGGTCGCCCTGGAGGTATCCCCGGACCAACGAGTGATTCGCTTTGGTACATCGGGCGACGACAACCGGCTCTCTCGCCAGAACCTCATCGGGACGGAACAGTCGGAACTGTTCGTCCCGCTCTGGGGGCAGGATGAAATCGACGGGGGCACGGGAAATGATGCGCTCCTTCTGTTCGGGCCTTCGGCTATGTACGACGTTACGACTGCTGGCGCGATCACGACTGTGCGCGCCAAGGCCATCGCGGGTTCGCAATTAAGCGAACGCTATGTGCAGGACAGTGTCTTTACGCTCACCCGCGTGGAAAAGATTGTTTTCGCAGATGGTGAACGGAACATTTCCCAGGTCGCGGGAATCACGCTGCTGGCTTCAGAGACGGTGGTTACCGAGGGCGCCACATTACCGGTTTCGGTGGTCCTCGACTCAGCTCCAACCGCTGACGTCACAATCGAACTTACAAGCAGCGTGCCGGGCGAACTTGGATTCGGAAATCCCGCAGCGCCTGCGGCAACGGCGCAAGTCACCTTCACTCCAGCAAATTGGAATACCGCTCAGCCGGTAACGATTGCCGCAGGACCTGACGACGCGCAGCCTGAGGCGGCTAAGGGCGTGACCGTGAGCGCAGCGGCCAAGACGGGCACCTACGCTGCCACCTCGAGTACGCTCGCGTTGCGTATTCTTGATAACGACTCGGCGAAGCAGTCGGTCACCGGTAAAGTGTTCGAGGACACGAACGGCGATGGCGCCAGCCAGACTAGCGAACCGGGTCTGGTGGGTTGGAAAGTCTTTGCTGACGCCAATCGCAATGGCAAGATCGATACGGGCGAGCCTCAGGCAGTCAGTGATGCGCAGGGCGACTACAGGCTGCTGGACCTGCCCATCGGGCAGGTGGTTGTCATGGCCGAGATTCCCACCGGCTGGGCGCGCTCAGCCCCCGGGGCCCGCAGTAACTCTGGCGCGGTGGTGATCGAGCACACGGGTGAACCTGGTCGCGCCGACGCGCCGATCCCCACGGGCTCAGTGGAGATCCTCAGTGGCGGTGCCACCGGTAACGCACCTCCCGCTGGCTCACCCTACGCCAACCTCGGGTTACGCCAGAAAATCGCCGAGTTCCACACTCAGTTCCCTGCTTTCACCGGCAAGGGCTACACCACCGTCGTCATCGATACCGGCGCAGATCTCGATCACGGCGACTTTGGGATTGCCAGCCCCAAAAATAGCGTCATGGTGGCTAACCGAATCGTTTATCAATATGACTTCGTTGGCGCCAATGACGCCGATGCCAACGAAACTCCCGACGGCGGCCATGGCACCCACGTGGCTGGCACCATCGTTTCCTCCAACCCGAATTTTCTCGGTATGGCGCCCGAGGCCAACCTGATTGTGCTCAAGGTGCTCGGCGTTGGCGGTTCGGGTTCGGGCCGCGACATCATCGAGGCGGTGGACTGGGTCGTTGCAAACGGCAAACAGTACAACGTCGTCTCGGTCAATATGTCGCTGGGCGACTCAAGCTGGTCCAGCACTCCGATGCAGGGCTATCTCAACACGCAGTTTGAGGCGCTTGCCAAGCAGGGCATAGTTGTGCTCGCCGCCTCGGGCAACTCCTACGAGGAGCGCAGTGGCAACGATCCCGGCGTGGGCTATCCCTCGTCCGATTCCTGGGCCATGTCAATCGGCTCGGTGATCGCGGGCGCGCCAGGTACGCCGAACGCCAGCGACGATTCTCGTCCCATCGACACGCTGTCGTCTTTCTCGCAGCGTGGCCCGCTCACCGTGGCGGTGGCGCCTGGCGACAAGATTGGTGCGGCCTGGCTCGATAACGGTCACGCCTACATCCAGGGCACCAGCATGGCCACGCCCGAGGTCTCGGGCACGGTCCTGCTGATGCAGCAGATGGCTGACACCTACCTGAATCGGCGTCTCACCTGGGAGGAAGTGAAGACGGTGCTGCAGAAAACCGGCGAGTCAGTCGTCGACACCCAGGCGAATATGCAGGATGGCACGCTGGGCAATACAGGCCTGACCTACAAGCGCATCAACCTGCTCAATATCGAGGCCGAAATCAAGGGTATGCTCAAGTCGCCCGATGCCTCAACGGTCACTCTGGGCCCCAACGATACGGCAACCCTGAACCTCGGGTTTGGCCGCGCGGGAACCACGATGGGCACCCTGAGTGCCAACAAAATTTATGGCTCCTCCGGTGACGAACAGGTTGACGCTGGAGGCGGTGACGATGAGGTGAACCTGGGCGAAGGTAATGATCAGGCCGAGGGCGGGCAGGGTGATGATGAGATCCGTGCTGACGATGGCAGTGATTCGCTCGATGGAGGGCAGGGGAACGATACGCTGCTGGTCGAAGGTGATGACAACTCACTTACCGGGGGAGAGGGTAAAGACCGGTTCGTCTTTGAGAATCCGTCGGGTGAGAACCGAATAACCGATTTCACTTCAGACGACACACTGATCATCCGCACCGGAGCCGACACTGCCACCGCCGATCCCCAGACCCTAACTGTTGAATCGATCGAGCCAGGAACGGGTAATGGCCTGGCGCTCGGTTCAGCGCACTTTGCTTACATCGACGGTGAGCTGCGACTTGCCGTCGGGCTGAACAACACGCCTGGCGCTGACGCAACGTTCATCTTTTCCGGTGCGCCAGCCAGCACGCAGTTCATCACAGCAGCGGGTGGAGGCATCACGATCCTTGCCTCTGGGGTGCCCGAAGCAAACGATCGCATCAATCCCGACAGCGCAATCGTCGAGTTTGGCAAAGAGGCCGGCGGTGATGCCAAAGCTGGCGGCGATCGTGATCTGTATCGCTTGAAAATCGATGAGTCGGGGCTGGTGGGAATCGATCTGCGTCGCGACCCGCAGGCGGCCGGTCTGCTCGAGGTGGCCCTGGTCGATGCGGGAGGTTCTCCCCTGCCAGACTCGGAGTACCAGATCGAATCCGACGAATCGCTTTTATTCTTCGTGGAAGCGCCAGGGGACTACTTTCTGCAATTTAACGGCGCGGGCAATGAATCGGGTGGCGTCTACCGCTTTACCCCGAGCTTCTTCGATCTGAGTGCACCTGGCCGCGAACAGGAGCCGAACGATCTCTACGCCGATCCGCTTGACAGCACGTCGGGCGCATCCATGCAGGGAGCCCTATCAAAAGCGGACGACAAAGATTGGTTCTCTATCGACACGACCGCAGCTGCAACGATTATCTTCGATGTCGTGTTGACAAGCGCGCCGACCGCGGGCGTATCGCCACTCTATCTGTCTGTTCAGAGCGATGGGGGTGAAGTGCTGGCAAGCCGCGATGTCACCGCCACGAACACTGCAATCGAGGTGGAACTCGCCTCTGCAGGAACGGTGTTCCTCGCTCTGACGCGAGGTGAATCCCCCTTCAGCTCGCCGGTCAGTTACACGATCACCACCCGTGTCACACAGGCAGAAGTGATCTCAGCTGACCCGTCGTTGCCGGGCGACGCACCTCAACCCCTGCCTCGCGACGGCCAAGTATCCGGAACCGCTGCTCCTGGCTCTCAAAGCAAGTTCACCTTCACACTGGGGGCCAATGAATCGAGCGGACTACGCCTGGATTTCGATGCTAAAGTCGAGGATGAGGAACGCGATCTCTGGCATCTGCAGCTGCGGCGCGGCGATGTGGTTGTTGAAGATATTCAGACCGGCGCTGATGTCAGCGTTGCTCTGGCGCCGCTTGGCGCTGGCGTTTACACGCTCACCGTTGCAACGGGAACCGAGGCGGAAGCGCCAGCCCAGTATCTGCTGAAGCTTGACGTACCGCCGGCAGGCTCCAACGGTGCAGCAGCCACCTGGACCGGCTCCAAGGCGGCCGATATGTTCCCGGCTACCTCTTCGGCCAATGCGGGCGCTGACCGTCTCGACGGCGCGGGTGGCGATGATCAGCTTGACGGCGGAGCGGGCAAAGATACCGCCATCTTCAAGGTAGCAGCGTCCTCGCTCTCCATTCAATCCATCGCCGGTCTCACCGCGGTCAGCGGTAACTATGACGCGGGGCCCTACGCGTTTACCAGCGCCCGACTTTGGAATATTGAGTCGGTCGAAACACTGGATGGCCCCATTGACCTACCGCCCTCACCGGCTATCAAGCCAGTGATTGGCAGCGAGGCGCGCGACATCCCGAGTGAAAGTCTGAAGGGCGGGCCCGATAACGACGTCATCGACGCCAGAGGTGGGTTCGACACGGTTGACGGTGGCTCGGGTACTGACACGCTGGTGTTATTTGCCAAGCGAAGCGCGTTCTCCGTGGATACGTTAGCAGGCATCACAACCATCAGAGACTCTTCCGAGGCTGCGAAGTCGCCCGCGAATTCCTACCATCAGAGTCATGTGGTGGCCACAGGCATCGAACGAATCGCATTTCTGGCCGATACCCGCGATAGCCGCAGTGATGAGTTGACGCTGCCTCTGACGCCTGCGGGTCGCAGTCTTCGTTTGGGCACTGCAAAGGATGACAGGCTAGTCGGCGATGCAGGCGACGAAACTTTCTATACGCAGGCGGGTCAAGACACCATTGATGGCGGTGCGGGCAATGACCTGCTGGTGCTGTTCGGAAGAAAAGCCGACTATGAAATCGCCTCTCAGGGCGGCTCGGTAACCGTCCGACAGAAAGATTCCGCCGGCTCCACTCAACCTGACACCTGGACGCTCAGCCGGGTCGAGCGAATCCTCTTTTCGGATGGTGAGCAAGCAGTCGATCAGGCACGCGCTGTATCGCTTTCTGTGCCCGACACCGTCATTACCGAAGGCGGTACTTCGACACTTCATGTGGTGCTCGATGTCAAGCCGGCCACGCCCGTCACCGTCACGGTCACCAGCAGTGCACCGGGCGCGCTTGGATTCGGAACAGTCGGCAGTCCGACCGCCAGTCCGACCGCCAGTGCGACAGTCAGCTTCACACCTGAAAACTGGGATGAGCCGAAGCCCCTCGCGCTTGCAGCCCGTCCCGAAAACAGTACGCAAGAAGTCACTGGCACAGCAACGCTCACGGCAACGGTCACTCAGGGCGCGTATGCAGTTGCACCCTCAGCGACGACCTTGAAGATTTTGGATAACGACGGCGACAGGCAGAAAGTCACTGGGAAGGTCTTTAACGATCTCAACGGCGACGGCACGCGGCAAACAGGTGAAGCGGGGCTGGTGGGTTGGAAGGTGTTTGCTGACAGCAATAGCAACGGCAAGATCGACACGGGTGAGCCGCAGGCGCTGAGCGATGATCAGGGCGACTACAGTCTTGTCGACCTGCCCATCGGTAAGGTCGTGGTGATGGCTGAGACGCCCACAGGCTGGGCGCGGTCGGCCCCAGGGGCGCGCAGTAACTCAGGCGCCGTGGTGATCGAACGTACCGGCGACTCGGGGCGGGTCGATACGCCCATCGCTGCGGGCTCGGTCGAGATACTCAGCGGTGGCGCTACGGGTAATGCACCACCCGCCCCGGCTGGCTCTTACGCCAACCTTGGGCTTGCGCAGAAAATCGCTCAATTCCATGCCGAGTTCCCCAAGTTCACCGGCAAGGGCTACACCGCCGTAGTCATCGATACCGGCGCAGATCTCGATCACGGCGACTTTGGGATTGCCAGTTCCAAGAATAGCGTCATGGTGGCTAACCGAATCGTTTATCAATATGATTTTGTCGGCGCTAACGATGCTGATGCCAACGAGCCAGACCATCCGAGCTCGGGCCACGGCACCCATGTGGCGGGCACCATCGCCTCGTCCAACCCCAACTTTCTTGGGATGGCGCCTGAGGCAAACCTCATTGTTTTCCGAGTACTCGATGTCGAGGGAGGCTCGGACAACGATATTCTCGAAGCCGTCAATTGGGTCGTTGAAAACGGCAAGAAGTACAACGTCGTCTCGGTCAATATGTCGCTGGGTAGCGATACCTGGGATAGAGAAATCGTTGACGGCCTGTACGCAACACAGTTTGAGGCCCTCGCCAAGCAGGGCATTGTCACGCTCGTTGCCGCAGGAAATTCTTTTGAGCCGAGCGAGGACAAAAAATTGGGTGTTGGCGCCCCTGCAAGCGAGCGCTGGGCCATGGCGATTGGCTCGGTCGTCGCTGGTGAGCCAGGTACACCCAATGCAAGCGACGATAATCCGTCGCTTCCGATCGATACGATCTCATCATTCTCACAGCGCGGCCCGCTCATTGTGGCAGTCGCCCCTGGGGACAAGATTGGCGCGGCCTATCCCAACGACAAGCATGCCTATATTTCGGGCACCAGCATGGCTACGCCGGAAGTCGCGGGCACGGTGCTGCTCATGCAGCAAATGGCCGATGAATACCTGGGTAGGCGCCTCACGTGGGAAGAGGTGAAAGACGTTCTGAAGACAACTGGCGAGACTGTGACCGATAGTGCCGCGGGCACCGGAAGTTACAGGCGAATCAACCTCTTGCAGATCGAGGCCAAGATCAAGGGCATACTCAAGTCGCCCGACGCTACATCGGTCGACCTTGCGAAGAACGAAACCGAGACGCTCGACCTTGGCTTCATGGCGGCTACTCCCACTGTGGGAACGGATTCAGCGAACGAAATCATCGGTTCAAGAAGTGATGAGCAGGTGGACGCGGGCGGTGGCGACGACTCGGTAGATGGCGGGGGCGGCGAAGACGAGATTGCTGGGGGTGAGGGCGACGACGAACTTCGTGCGAGCGATGGTGACGATACGATAGACGGCGGTGAAGGTAATGACCGTATCGAGGTTGAAGGAGGCGAGAATAACCTGTCCGGTGGTGAAGGCGACGATGCGTTCGTGCTCAACAGCCCCGAGGGCACTAACGTTATCAGTGACTTTTCCGGTGACGATTACATCGACTTCAATCTGTCAGATTCCGCTGTTGCTAGCCAATCGGCAGGCGAACCCAAAGCAATTCCGGCGGGGACGGGTACCAACTTGGGTTTTGGCGCCTTCCAGGCGCAACGGGTCAATAATGATGTGATTCTGCATCTAGGCACCGACGCCAACGCAGGTAGCGATACCAGCGTCCGGCTTGCTAACGTCCCGGCATCGGCCTCTTTCTCAGTCGATGCGACAGGGGTTGTCAGGATGACAGTTGGCGCTGAACCGCTCGGCGCGACGGGTAAGGCCTATCACTGGAAGAGCCATACCCTTCTGGATGACGTGACGGTTCAAACTCGTCAAGCGCCAGACACCCTTGCCCCGACACCTGCAACGCGTGCACCGATCGAGTTCCGCAACGCCCAGGCCGACGCCAGCGGCAAGCTGACTGCCGAGCTATGGGTACGTTCAGACAGCGATACCGGCAGCCTGATGTTCGATTTCGCTTTCGGCCAGGGCTCAACCTTCAACTTCAACACCAGCGCGGGTGCGATTGGCCCAAATTGGACGTCCATCGGAAATCCCATCGGTACCACGGGACATTCATGGAGTTGGATGGGGAATCTTGGATCGCAAAATCTGCAGGCGGGCGAACACCGAATCGGCGATATCACGGTTGATGCCCCGACTGGCGCGCGCCCGTGGTTACAGCTCGTCGACGCTGAGGTCGGCACCAAGGCAATCGCGTCGATGGGTTTGGCTGTCACCGACCGTCAGGGGGTCTATGCGTTGCAGCCGCAAGAGGCGAAGGCGCTGCTCCTCGAAATTGGCGCAGCCACGCCCACCGTCAAGGCCGTCACAGCGAGCGATGCGCTGGCAACTCTGAAGCTTTCAGTTGGACGAAATCCAAACGCTTCGGTTACGCCCGATGCGGCACCGATCGATGTGTCACCCTACCAACTGCTTTCTGCCGATATCGACCGTAACGGTAAGGTCACCGCTGCTGACGCGCTGAACGTTCTCAAGATGGCCATTGGACGCACCGACGCTCCATCTGCATCATGGGCATTTATTTTAGAATCGGCAGACCTCTGGAATGAGGCGACCCAGTCGTTCTCGGTCACCCGCAAAGCAGTGCCAACCAACATCAGCACTGCAGTAATCGATAGCCCGACCAAGGCGGTCAACTGGGTGGGCTTCATCAGCGGCGATGTGGACGGTAGCTGGCGGGCGCCTTCTCAAGCCGGAATCGAAGCGCCACATCTTCCCGAGGCTTACTTCAGGACGCTCGCTGATTCGATGCAGGTACCGGAATACCAGTTCGGATTTCATGGCTGAAAGCCGATTTGGGCAATCGGCCAACGGTAACGAGCCGCCCGTCGAAGATTTCATCGAAGTCTTCGACGCGGCGCTCGAGCCCTCCTTCTGCTCCGACCTGATCGCGCGGTTCGAAACTAGTCCGCATCGCCGGGTGGGCCAGACTGGCGGCGGAATCGATCCCGGCCGCAAACTGAGCACTGATCTGCGGTTGAGCGATCATGCCGAGTTCGGAGTAGAGGTTGGGTATCTGCAACTCGCACTGACTGATTTTCTGACGCAGTATTTTGCAAGATACCGCTTTGCGCTCATCGCCCCAATTGGGCTGACTGTTCGCCACCCGGTCAGCGGCAATCCAGTGGTGCTCAACGACCAAAATTTCGATGAGGTCGGCGCGCCACAACTCGGGCCCTTGCTGAAGTCGCTCTACCGCATCGGACCCATTCAGGTTCAGAAATATGACATGGGGCGCGGTAACTATGATTACTGGCACTGCGAAGTTTTCCCTGAGCGCCACGGTACCGACGCGTTACATCGAACGCTTTTCTGGATCGTCTACCTGAACGATGTCGAACTGGGTGGACACACAGAATTTTTTTATCAGAATCGAGCCATCCAGCCGACGGCGGGCAGACTACTCGTGGCTCCAGCATATTTCACCCACACTCACCGTGGCTGTGTCCCTGTATCGGGCGACAAATACATCGCAACAGGATGGGTACTGCTTCGATCAGCTGACCAGCTGTATCGCTCGTCTGGTGGTTGACGAAGGCGAGACGTGAATCGCCCCGGGAACGCCGGCACGAGGTTGACACTGGCACTCGCGACGGCGCGACCTCGGCTGAGCGTGACCGCGTCAAGGATCTCGAGCGAGAGGTCAAGGGGCTGCGGCATGCCAACGGGATTCTGAAGCTGGCCGGCGTGTTTTTCGTCCAGGTGGCGTACCGCTGCTATGCCGCCTGCCTTCGTGATCTGGCGCCGATCCCGTATCGTCGGCCCGCGAAATAAGCCTGGCTGCAGAGCGCCTGCATTAATTCGCCGGACCTGGTCCGGTCCGTGGGACAATCGGGTGGAAATGACGCCATCCTCCTTCGCCGAACTCGGCCTGCCCCCCTCCCTGCTCCAAGCTATTTCGCAAGTCGGCTATGAGGCCCCCTCACCGATTCAGGCCATGGCCATCCCGCCGCTGATGCAGGGAAAGGACATCCTGGGTCAAGCCCAGACTGGCACCGGTAAGACGGCTGCCTTTGCGCTGCCCATCCTGGCTCGGCTGGAACCCACCGCGGGCGCGCCTCAGGCGTTGGTACTCACGCCCACGCGCGAACTGGCCATTCAGGTGGCCGAAGCCTTTCAGCGCTATGCGTATGTGATCCCCGGCTTTCACGTGCTGCCCATTTATGGTGGCCAGGGCTATGGCACACAGCTATCGGCCCTGCGCCGGGGCCTGCATGTGATCGTGGGCACACCCGGGCGCATCATCGATCACCTCGACAGGGGCTCCCTCGATCTGTCGGCCCTGCGTACGCTGGTGCTCGATGAAGCCGACGAAATGCTGCGCATGGGTTTTGTGGAGGAAGTCGAGCGCATCCTGAGCGCTACGCCAGAGGGGCGTCAGACGGCGCTGTTCTCGGCCACCATACCAAGCGAGATTCGCCGAATTGCCCGGACCCATCTGCGCGAGCCCGCCGAGATAACGATTGCCGCCAAGACCGCTACTGCAACCAACATCCGGCAACGGCAGTGGCTAGTCAGCGGCATGCACAAGCTCGATGCACTCACCCGAATCCTGGAGGTGGAGTCCTTCGAGGCCATGATCGTCTTCACGCGCACCAAGCTCGGCACCGAAGAACTGGCCGAAAAACTTCAGGCCCGGGGTTTCCCTGCAGCGGCCATCAATGGCGACATGGTGCAGCAGCAACGCGAACGTACCATCGCCCAACTGCGCGAAGGTGAGATCGACATTCTGGTGGCCACCGATGTGGCAGCCCGTGGGCTCGATGTGGAGCGCATCAGCCATGTTATCAATTACGACCTGCCAAGCGATGCCGAAACCTATACGCATCGAATTGGCCGCACCGGCCGGGCTGGTCGCAGTGGCGAGGCTATTCTGTTTGTCACGCCGCGTGAACGCGGGCTGCTCAAGGCCATCGAACGCTCCACGCGTCAGCCGATTGCCGCTCTGGAGCTGCCCACCATTCGGGCCGTCAACGCGGTGCGCATCGCCCGCTTCAAGGACCGCATCACCGAAACACTGGATGCTGGCGGCCTGGAGGTCTTTGCCAGCATCGTGAGCGAGTACGAGCATGAGCATGGTGTTGCTGCGATCGATATCGCAGCCGCCCTGGCTCGTATGTCGCGCGGAGGGCTGCCGCTTTTACTTGCCAAGGGTCAGGACGCCGCTGAGGCCCCTGCAGCCTTCTCCGATCGCCCCGCGAATCGCTCGGGTGATCGATCCAGTGATGATGGTTTGAACCGGTCTGCTGATCGCACGGCTCGCCGCACCTTCGCGGCACACGACCCAAACCCGGCAATTCCGGGGGATGTCGCGCCTGCAAGCGACACCCGCCCCAGGTCCAGGGCGCCGCGCGAACCGCGCGAAACCGAGTCAGTACGACCCTGGGAGGGGGCGGCCAAGCCTGCCCGATTCAGTCCCGGCTCAACCGGCTTTCAGACCTTCCGGGTGGAAGTGGGTGAAGCCCATGGGGCCAAGCCTGGCAACCTGATGGGCGCCATTGCCAATGAGGCGGGTCTGGAGGCCCGTCAGATCGGCCGCATCCGGGTGCTCGAGCAGCACAGTCTGGTTGAGCTCCCCGAGGCCCTGCCCGCTAACATCATCAAGCACCTGAGCAAAGTACGGGTGGCGGGACTGATGCTTCGCATTCACCTCGCCGAGGCGATGCCACCGCGCGGTCCCCGGGCTTCGGCCAGCGAGCCCGCTGCATGGGCCGAGCGCCCCGCTAGGCCAGGAATATCGCGGTCATCGAAATTCCCGGCACTAGGGCGGCCAGAACAAAAGACAGTTCGGCCTCGCGAGTCGCGCGGGCCAGGCGGCCCTGCGGGACCTGATGCACCGCGTTCGGGTCCGTCGCCCTGGCCGCGTAAAAATACTCGCCCCCGGTAATTCGAGCGACTGCGTTCAGCGCCTCCCAGAAAAACCCCTGCGCGAGGTCGTACGTGCAGCGGCGATGGTGGTGTAGGCACGGGCCGGGGTGCCTGCGAGGAGGATAACTACGCCGTGCCGCGGCTTTGCTTCGCCGACCGTTGTGAAGTAGACCCCCGCGCCGTCCTGGGCAGCCCCCCGCCCGACCTGCTTGGTTGGTTCCGGCCGCAAGCTTTCGGAAAGGACGTTGGTGCCGAGAATGATCATCGAACTCCCTCAGGGGGCAGTCTCTACGCTCGACAGGACCCGATGCGCGGCGCTGGCTCGAGATCGATTAACGGAGCCAGCGACGAGGACTTTTCCGCATTCCGAAGCGTACGATCTTACGATTCGTTCGACTCTTCGAGGAGGACCATTGCGTCATGAAATACGCTGCACCGCGTGGTAATCGTTGGGTACTTGAGCGTCGGTTCGTTCTGCTTGGGTTGGCGGGTGTATTTGCGGGAGGTTCTGGCTGGGCGCATGGGCGTAGCAAACTGTCAATTCAGGTCTGGAAGGACCCGAACTGCGGATGCTGTCAGGACTGGGTCGAGCATCTGCAACAAAACGGCTTTGAGCCGATCGTCTTCGATGAAGGGAACGTCTCGGCTCGCGCGCGGCTCGGAATACCCCGGCAGTTTGGGTCTTGTCACACAGCGCTGGTTCAAGGCTATGTCATTGAAGGCCATGTGCCAGCGGCCGATGTGAAGCGACTGTTGAATGAAAGGCCCTCGGCTCTTGGTCTGGCCGTACCAGGAATGCCAGTTGGATCACCGGGGATGGACGGTGCGGTCTACGGCGGCCGCAGGGATCCTTACGATGTGCTGCTGATTCAACGCAATGGTGCACATGCGGTCTTCAGCACCTACCGCTAAGGTTCAGCCATGACGGTGCGGCGCTCCTCGGGCGTTTTGGTGTCATGGGCTGGCACACCTCGGCCGATTTGTGATCAGATAAATCGGGTGGGCCTGCGACCGCTTAACCGAGCCAGTCGATCTCACGGCTCGCAAAGAGCTTTAGATGGTGGAACCGGTGATTCCTGGGGAGAAAGGCTCAGCGCTAACGAGCGCACCTGAAGCCGATGTTGTGATGCCCCGCCGAGGGTGCTCGCGAGAGCGTGCGGCCGCGCTCGATGGTGCGCAGTCCCTCGGAAGTGGAGTCGTGTCCACCCCCCCGGGTCGCGCGGACCGTACCGGGTGTGAGGTCCTCGCGACCGTCGTCATCGCGATACGGATAAGGCCGATAGGCGCTAGAGACCCAGTGCCAGGCGTTCCCCGCCATACCGATTACGCCGTAAGGGCTTGGGTAAGCGGCGTGGGCGGACACCGACACAGTGTCATTCCAGCCGCCTGCAAAGCGCGCATGAGCGGCAGTGGGCGTTACATCACCCCATGGGTAGCGACGGGCATCAGTGCCACGTGCAGCTTTTTCCCATTCGGCTTCGGTGGGTAGCCGCTTGCCGACTGACCGACAGTAGGCGAGTGCCCCCAGCCAGTTTGCCTCGACGACCGGATGATCCTCAAACCCCCTATCCGCGCGCCACGTGCCGTCGACGCGATGAATTCGGGCATCGCCATCGTCCCAGTCGAAATAGCGCTGTCCTTGGGCGTCGGTTTCGCCGTAGCGCTCGAGAAATCCCGCAAACTCGGTATTCGTCACCTGCGCTCGGTCAATGTCAAAGGCCGCAAGCGTCACCGTGTGCGCGGGGCGCTCGTCATCTCGGCCGTCATTGCTACCCATCGTAAAAGGGCCAGCGGGGATTCGGACCATGTCCTGGGCGCTGGACCCCTGGCAGGACACGGCGAGCAACAGCACCAGCAAGGGTTTTAATCGACGCATCGACACAGGTTATCCGCGACCGACGATCCTCCCTCGGATCTCCGCGAACGGTGGGGGGGATCCTGTTGATGGTCGGCACCCAATCCCATGTCGCATCGGTAACCTGATCAGCTGGCTTGGCGCTGCTCGAGGTGCCAGCGTTGTTCACATGACGGCCATCCGATTTACAGCGCTTTGGAGGTAGCCTGGGACAAGACCCATGGGGTAGGATTCAAAGGCCGAACCCGTGCATCGCTTCGCAGCCGTTTTGAATACAAAATTTGTTGTGTCGCGACATCGCCGCAAAACAGGACGCTTGAAATGAAATGCTCAACTCCGCAGAGACTGTTCCCGTGGCTCGCGCTCTTGTCGACTTGCGCCCTTTCGGCCTGTTCCGGGCTCACACCGTCCGCTGGCCCGTCAGCCAGCGCGTTGGTCAGTGCTACGTCGGTGGCTGCTGCGGCTGGTATGAACCCCTCGGGCACGGTCCGTTTTGTGCAACAGGGCGAGGCGGTACGGGTAAGCGGTCGAATCAGCGGTTTACGTGCGGGTCAGGAGCACGGCTTTCACGTGCACGAGGCGGCTGATTGCAGTGCCGACGGCCTGGCCACCAAGGGCCATTTCAACCCGGGCGGCGTGGCACATGGCAAGCAGGGCGGTCACGTACACCATGCAGGCGATCTGGTTTCGCTGCGCGCGAACAGCGCGGGTGTTGCCGAGTTCGACTTCATCGCAAAGGGACTCGCTGTTACAGCTGGGCCCAACAGTGTTGTGGGTCGTGGGCTGATCGTGCACCGCGATCCCGACGACTACATCACCCAGCCGACTGGTAATGCAGGCCCGCGACCCGGATGCGCGGTGATTTGGGCCGATTAAAGCGAATCGTCCTGGCTCTGCGAGCGACGATTCGGAACTCTATTGATGTCTCGACCCGCATCCTCGCGATAGGCGAGGCCTTGGGACGCCCGCTTGCGCGACTGACCTGTGTAAACCCTGAGCGTTGGCCGTCTTTGAAAAAGGGAGCAGCAGACGGATGGGCGATCGTGGTCGACTTGCGGGATGCAGACTGATATCAGAGGGACAGACGGCGGATAGAACTGAATCGGTGGTGGCTGAGGCGAAGCGGCTTTAATGCGTCGAACACCAGGTACTTCGTTTATTATGAGGTCGACACTCCAGATCAACGCTTGGCCAAAATGTCCGCAAGCAGCTTGATGCCCCTGTCGATGTCGGACTGATTAAGACTCGCATAGCCCAGGACGAACCCTGCTGATCGTTCTCGGCGCAACTTTAAGCCCTCTGCGTAGAGCGACGAGACAGACCAGATGCCGACGCCCCGTTCTTTCGCCTTTTCAATGAGTTGTTGCTCCGCGCTTCTTGGAACATCCTTGATCCATACAACCACATGGAGCCCTGAGTCGGTG
>SXGS01125627.1_pt1 | contig 16802 bp, 13 predicted proteins | sample 3174681 | NCBI WGS metagenome assembly SXGS01 (sample SAMN11356861, study PRJNA531348) | freshwater metagenome | isolation source: freshwater sample F1-80 | place: China: Fuxian Lake, Yuxi | collected 2017-12-25 | reverse complement strand
TCCTCATGACCCTCGACGAGTTCATCACGCGCGAGTGATGCCGCTCCCCGACAAGCACGACCACGAACGCTCTGCGCAGAGCGGCCACGCACCGCCGGAGGTAAACGCATGAGACCCGATCACGAAGTACGCATCCAGCGAACCCGCCGTCAGTTCTTCCGCGACTGCGGCCTTGGCCTCGGAGGGATCGCCCTCTCGTCCCTGCTGGCGGACGAGGCCGCTGCTGCCGGCGGGCAAGCGTCGCACGGCGCCAACCCGCTGGAGCCAAAGCCCACGCACTTCCGCCCGAAGGCGCGCCACGTCATCTTCATGCACATGGCGGGCGGCCCCAGCCAGCTCGAGCTGTTCGACCGCAAGCCGAAGCTGCGCGAGTTGCACGGGCAGGTGCCGCCCGCGTCGTTTGTTGAGGGCAAGCGCTTCGCGTTCTTGAAGCCGGGTGCGACGCTCCTAGGGGGACAGCAGGAGTTCCGCCGCTATGGGAAGTCCGGGCTGGAGCTGGGCGCATTGCTGCCCCACATTGGGTCCATCGCAGACGACATCAGTGTGGTCCGGACCATCAAGACGGACGTTTTCAATCATGGCCCGGCGAAGTTCTTTATGCACACGGGCCACAATCAGGCGGGCCGGCCGAGCATGGGCGCGTGGATCAATTACGGCATCGGCAGCGAATCGAATGACCTCCCCGGCTTCGTGGTGCTCCAGTCCGGCCCGCGCGGCCCTCGGGGAGGCACGCCGATCTGGGGCAGTGGCTTCCTCCCCTCGACGTATCAGGGCGTGCCGTTCCTACCCGGCCCCCAGCCGATCGTCAATCTGTCCAATCCGAACGGCTTCGACCGGAAGCGGCAGGAAGCGTTCTTCGAGACCGTGCGGGATCTGAACCAGACGCGCCTGGGCCTTGTCGGGGATCCGGAGATCGCCACTCGGATCACGGCCTACGAGATCGCGTGTCGCATGCAGGTCAGTGCGCCCGAGTTGATGGACCTCTCCCACGAGTCGCAGCAGACCCTGTCGGCATACGGAGCCGAGGCAGGCAAGTCTTCGTTCGCGATGAACTGCCTGCTCGCACGGCGGCTGGTGGAGCGAGGCGTGCGCTACGTCGAACTCTGGCACACCGATTGGGACCATCACGGCGGGCCCGGCACGGACCTCGGCAAGCCGCTGGAGAAGGTCTGCGCCGAGGTAGACCAACCCGCCGCCGCGCTCGTACGGGACTTGAAGGCACGGGGCCTGCTGGACGAAACGATCGTGGTCTGGGGCGGCGAGTTCGGGCGCACTCCGATGGGCGAACCGCGCGAGACCACGGGCCGCGATCACCACATCGAGGCATACACCATGTGGATGGCCGGGGGCGGGCTGAAGGGCGGATTTGAAATGGGCCGCACGGACGAGATCGGCTACACCGCCGTCGAGGATCCGGTCCATGTCCACGACCTGCACGCGACCCTGCTCCATCTCCTCGGCCTGGACCACAAGAAGCTCACGTTCCGCTTCCAGGGCCGGGACTACCGCCTGACGGACGTAGCCGGCGAGGTGGTCACCAAGTTGATCGCATAGACGCGCCCTCGAACTCTCCCCCGATTGGGGGAGGGGGTGGCGCTCCCGGCAGGCCCCCGGGAGCGCCACAGCGATCACCCTGGGCAGGACTTTCGCTCGAATACGCCGGAGCAGCGCGCAGGATGCACACACACACGGATGACTTCTCAAAGGCTGTAGACGGGATCCGGTTGGAAGCGGCGCAGGAGCTCTGTCCGGAGGTGAAAGCACGCCTCGGGCAGTCCTGCACACCGATCCTCCGGGCGCAGTTCGAGGGGGCCGCACGCCAGGTATGCGGAAGCGCGTGACAGATGCAACTCTGGCGAATTCCGCTGACCGTCGAGGCGGGCGCTGCCATCGAACTGGCGAAGTGCCTGTCCCCAGATGAACGGCTGCGGGCCGAGCGGTTCCGGGCCGAGCGGGATCACCGGCGATTTATCGCGGGTCGAGGGGCGCTCCGCGCAATTCTCGGAGATGAACTACGCATAGCTCCCGAACACATTCGGTTCGCGTACGGGTCGCACGGGAAGCCATGCCTTGACCCGGCACTGGGTGTGCCGGAACTGCGCTTCAATCTCTCCCACTCGGACGATCTGGCACTCCTGGCACTCACCCATCACGGTGAGGTGGGAGTGGACCTGGAAAGGATCCGCGACGACCGCGCGACAGACGCCATTGCGTGCCGCTTCTTTTCGCGGGCAGAGTGTATGGCACTGAGTGCGCTGCCGGCGAACGAACAGACCGACGCTTTCTTTGCGATCTGGGCGCGCAAGGAGGCGTATCTCAAGGCCCGCGGAGAAGGACTGCACTTCCCACTGGGTGCCTTCACCGTGTCGCTGGGTCAGCCGGCCGCGCTGCTGGAGGTAGAGGGGGAGCCGGACGAGATTGACCGCTGGCGCCTTGAGGCGCTCGATGTCGGGCCCGGGTTCGCCGCAGCACTCGCCGCGGAGCGCTGTGCGCCCTCGCCTGTCTGGCGTGACTGGACAGGTGTGCGGGGAGTGCCGGCGAGGCGTGCCGTCCCGTAGGCCGGCGCCACCTTCCCCGGTCATTCGAGGAGCGAGACGGCAGGGATGGTTTCTTCCACCGGGTGGCGGAAGAGACCATCCCTACCGATTCACGGGGCAGCAGGAAGCAGCCTGCCTCGCGAGAGTGATGTTGGGTTAGAAATCCGTCGGCTCCAACAGGGCGAGCGCCGCGTCAAGATGACTTTCGACCGCCGACAGCGTGGCGATCCGCACGTACTCTGCTTCCGTCAGCGCGCGCCCGACCACCGACAGGCGGCCGCGCTCGCTGTTTACGGCCGCACGGATGTCGCGCAATTGCGACAGATAGTTCGTGCCTGTTTTCTCCTCGTCGCCTTCACCGGGGAGGGAATCTCCCGGCCCTCCGACGTGGGTGCAGAAATACAGCCCAGTGTTGAAATCCATGAAGCACGTGTACTGCCCGACGTGACCGCCACAAGAGGGGTGGCGATCTGTCGCAATGCAGCCGGGCTCTCCGTGTTGATGTGCCATCTCAATCTGCCTTCCTTCGGATGTAAGAGGACAGCGACCACTACGCGAATTTGCGCGTGATACGGAACCTGCCCTGGGTGACCGTTCAAAGCGAGAGGCGTCTCATTCGGTCTGCCTCACTGAAGATATCGTATCGAAACGACGGTGCGAATCGGCGGGTACACCCATCCGGGTGATACCGCCCGGCCCGGCGGCGACGAGCCACCGCCCGTTACCGGAGAAAGCGATCACCCGCGCCAGACCGCGAGGGAGGCGAACAGTACCCAGTTCGATCCCGGTCGCAACCTGCCAAAAGTGGATGATCCCCGGGGTTGGGGCGGCGGCGGCGATACGGCCATCCGGGCTCTGGGACACGCCCGATCGAGTGAGGCCGTTCCTCCCGGGGAGCAGGCTCTTGCTCAGGGGCGTACTTCGGCCGGTGAGCAGATCGCCTTGATACGGGAACCCTTGGTGGGCGAAAGCGAGCGAATGCCCATCGCGTGCCACAGCAAGGGAAACATCCGCCGCAGGTGAGACGTCAGGCCAACCGGTGGGCTGGAGCAAGGCGGTCCACGACCGGATGATATTCCCACCGCCCGATGTCGCAATAGTGCGGCCGTCGTCCGAGCACTGGATCCGCATCACGTTGTGGGAATGCGCGACGACACGTCGTTCCACACGACCCTCGGGGAGGCTCCACATCAGCACCTCGCCGGTCGGGTGTCCGGTAACGATTCGGGTCCGGTTGAGGAAGGTCAGGGCAGTCGTTGCCCGGTGCGGCAGGAGACGCGCGGGGGGGTCCTGGGTATCGAGCGGGTACACCACCACCGGGTTCCGCCCCCCGACGGCGAGACACGAACCGTCCGCGGAGAGAGCCGGATAATCTCCCAGCGGCACGATCAGCTTCCTCAGGCACCGGGCGGGGGTGTCGCCCCACACCTGGAGACGCTGTCCCGCCCGGAGCACAATTCGGCCGGCATCCCGCGATACGAGAAGCTCCGATATGCCCTCAAGCCGTTGGGGAAACCGCTGCACGGGTTGGACCACCGTTGGGTAGGACACGGGCCAGATTCGAGCTGTCCCATCCAGACTTGTTGTGCTCAGCCGGCCATCGCGGGGGTGGAAGGAGAGACCTGTGACGATCCGTTCGTGGGCCGCCGCCGGTTCCAGGACGCGACTCGAACCCACCGACGCCACGAGGAGGTCGCCCTCGTTTGCACCCGGTTGCGGTACCTCGGGCGCCACAGCAACGCGGCTCCCATCTCCAGACAGGGCGATCTCGAGCACCTGACCCTGCAACGGGGGGTACGTTGCCACCGGTCGCCGTGCCGCTAGGTCGAAGACGGTGACCCGCCCGTCGGCGCCTCCCCATGCCAACCGGCGTCCGTCGGCCGAAACAGCCATCCGGCGGGCGGGCGGCCGGACATGGTTTGCGGGCCGGAAGGGAGGCGAGAGCCGGGGTGTAAGCAGGCCGATCTCTCCCTGCGCGGTGCCCACCACGAACTGCTCCGTGTTCGCCGCAGCCGCGAGTGCTGTAACATATCCCTTGAGGTCCGGTGCCGGCAGTGGATGACCGGTCCGGGCATCCCAGAGCCGCAACTGGCGCTTGAAGGGATCCCCCACCTGGGCCGCGAAGTACCGTCCGTCCCGCGTGAGCGCGATCCTGCCTACCGGTCCGCCGGGTCGCAGCCGCGCGATGCGTCGCCCGTCGGGGATCCCGACCAGATCCACCTGCCACTCCACCAATTCCACCGGCCGGGCATTCGGGCCCATCGGACCTCCCACCGAGGCGAGAACGGTGCCGGAAGCAGCGAAGGTCAACTGGTGCCAGGGACCCTGATGGTCGGTCGTGTACTCAAAAACCACCCGGTCAGTCGCCAGATCGCGAACCGTCACCTCGTGACGCGCGCCGCTGACGGCAAGTTGAGATCCGTCGCGCAGAAAGTGGACAGAGGCCGCGCGGCGCGCCGGGTCAAAAAAGGATCGGTCCCAGGGATGGCTGCGCTCCCACAGGTAGCTCCATGCCCAGTCGCGGAAATCCGCCTGTCCGGATTGGGGAATCAGCGATTTGAGGAGCCGGGCTGCCTGATCGAAGCGGCGCTGGTCTACCGCCTGCCAGGCAGCATGCACCTGAGATCCGTAGAACGTCTCTCCCATCCGGCCAAGTGCCTCGCCACGCTCACCGGCGAGACGCCGGCTCTCGACTTCCGCCTTGTGGGCTCGGCGTTCCGACAGCACCGACTGCACCGCGAACCCTCCGACCACCCCGACGAGCACCGTAGAAACGGCACCTACCCGCAGGAGCGCCCGCCGGTACGCTTGCTGTTGGCGGCGCAGTTCGGCCCGCGGCAGGTGCTCGGCAATCCACTTCCTGTCGAACACGCGGGCGTAGATCCGATTGCGCACCCGGAGGTGGCTGCCCTCCGCCGACACGAGCCCGGCCAGCCTGAGGATGGAGACGTAAGGATCCGTATCCCGGTTGGCGACGAGTTGCCCCCCCAGCACTCGCTTGTAGAGATCGAGCAGCCCGGCCAACTCGTCTTCGGTAGCCCCTTCCCCGGTGGGTCCGCCCAGCACTCGAGAGCGCACGAACACCAGGTTGGTATCGGTATCCACTCCGCCGGACAGATAGATTTCGCGGCAGACGGCATCTACCTCGCCGGGGGTGACGCAATCCCGCTCGGCCACAGCGTTACAGAACCGCTGCGTCAGGTAGGGATGGCCCCCCGTCAAGTAGAGTACACGCTGCAGAAGGCGCTGGGCCTGCTCGGGACCGTCCGGGCGACCATAGAGCTTTCCCACCGCCAGCCCGACCGCGAGGGGCCGCGCCTCCTCCGGGCGGAAGTCAGTGAGCTCGATGCGCCGGCCGAGATTGAAAGGGGTACACCGCGGGTCCCGGATCAGGTCCGTGGGAGCGGCGGAACCGAGCAGGCAAACGGCAAACCGGTTCAATTCGGGTCGTTCGGCACGCTGATTGTAGGCGGCGCGAATGCAGGCGAAGAACTCGTCACACGAGAAAGCGAGGCTGCGCACACCGTCAATCTCGTCCACAAACAGAGTCAGCCGCAGCGCCGGCTCGCGCTGCAGAACGGCCTCAATGAAGCGCAGCACCCGCTGTACCATCGGTGTCTCGTGCTGCGAACGCCAGAGGGCAAGTAACTCGTCCTCATCCGGACACTGCTGGGCGATGAGGCTGACGATCCCACGGTACCACTGGGCAGCGGTGACGTTCTGCCCGATGGCGCTGAGATCCACCACTACCACCCGGTGGCCCTCGCCGCGCAACTTCTCAGCGACCCGGATCATCAGGGACGACTTGCCCACCTGCCGGGATGTCAGCACATAGCAAAACTCGCCCCTCAGGAGCGATGCAAAGAGAGCGCCATCGGCAGCCCGCTCAATGTAGGATAAAGCGCCGGGCGCAAGCGTCCCACCAGTGATGAAGAATGGATCATCCATCATGCGGCTCGAATCTGCGAACGTGAGCACACCGGGCCTGTTCCACAAGGTGACCACCGTCTCGTTGCGGCCACTCTGCTGGTAGGATACACTGTCAGTCTCTCAGAAGCGTCTCAGCCTGGTGAGAGACTTGCTCCGGTGGCTGGTAGGATACACTGTTCGTCTCTCAGCAGCGTCTCAGTTTGCTGAGAGACTTGCTCCCGCGATCACGGAAACGCGTGATCGCACTGTCATCCGCCGGTGGAGTCCGGCGGTCCAAAGGCCGGATCACCGAACAGAAAGAGAAGATACCGCAAGTATAGCTCGCACCGCGGCCGGGCGCTGGACACCGTATCGCCCAAAAACAACCCCGCATCATGGAGCCGGCGAAAGTGTGACACGGCAATCTGCTGCCTGCCGTCGAGAAACTCCCGGGCGGTCCACAGCAACTCGGGATTCCGGGTCAGCAGGCGGCGAATCCGGCGCAGGTGGTCTCCATAGAGTCCGTCCTCTGCGGCGCCGTGAAGTTCCAGGTCGGAGAGCGAGCAGTCGCCTGCTGCAAGGCTCTGGAGGCCACGCTGCACCAGGTACGGATGGCCGCCGACCACCGCGATGAACCGGTCCAGCTCCTCGTCCCCCCGCAGCGGCGCCCCCCGGATCTGGTTGAGCAACCCCACCTGAGTGCGATCCAGATCCGGGAGGTTGATACGCACACCGACGTTGAAGGGCGAGAGATTCGGATCGGTGATGAACAGGTGCCCTTCGACCGAACTTGCGAGGATCAGGGTGAGCCGTGGCCACGGCCCGCCCGGATTGAGCGCCCGCTCGTTGTGCCACGAGCGGACGAGGGCAAAGATCTCGGTGCCGAACTGGCTGTGAAACAGCCGATCTACATTGTCCAGGCCCCACAAAAGCGGGGTTTCCGGATCGGACTGAATGACCCGGCGCACGATCCGGCCGAAGTTGATGTTCGGCCCATCTTCCGGATCCCACATGGCCTTCAGATCGAGCGGCAACTCCAGGGAGTCGCATAGCAACCGGCTCAGCGTCGCCAACAATGTCTGCGCACTCTCCATTTGCGCCTCGTTGAGGCTCTGAAGATCGCATTGCGCCACCCGAATTCCTGTCGCCCGAGCCCGTTGGAGGCCACGTGCCATCAACGAAGTCTTCCCGCTCTCCCGCGCACCGGACACGACCACGATGCTCACCCGGCGCCGCACCGCGTCTTCAAGCTGCTGATCACACCCCCGCGCGACATAGAGCGTGGAGCCCGGCGGAAGCGCACCGCCGACAGACTCGGGTGAATTGGCTTGGCTTTCCTCACCCAGCGGCGGCAGCGGACTGGCCGGGGCCGTGTCCCAACCGTCAAGTTTCGAGAATAGGTTGTCGAATTCCGGCGAGGGGACTGTGCCGAATTCATCCCACAGCGCCGACTTGAACTCGTCGTACTGCCGTCTTGCCTGGCACTCCTGCCCCAGCGCGAGGAAGAGGCGGATGAGCCGCAGACGCGCCGCCGCGGATAGCGGGTCCGCAGCGACAGCGCGGAGCGCGTAGGGCACTGCCGCCGCCGCGTGGCCGCCACTGCAAAACAGCTCAACCAACTGCCCCAGGGCCTGCTGCAGCAACCCCTCCAGGCGTCGCTGCTCGGCAACGATCCAGTCTTCGAAATGGCCGGGGAGGAGGGGGCCCTGGTACAGTTCCACAGCCTGAGTGAGCGACACCAGGGCCGAGTCCGGCGTCTTTGCCTGTGTGGCCGCAGCAATCAGTGACTCGAACTCCGCCACATCGGTGACCAGCGCCGCTGCACGCACATGGACTGAGTAACGGTCCGCGCCGAACACCGCCCCATCAGGGACTCCCACAATCTCCAGTTTCTGCCGGAGCCACGAGAGGGCGACGCTCAGTTTGTGGCGGGCGGAATCCTCCTCGTCCCCCGGCCAGAGTGTAGCGATCAGGTGGTCCCGTGTGTAGGCGTGGCCGGCGTGATAAACCAGATACGCGAGAAGTGCGCCCGCCTGGTGCGTGCGGAACTGTGAAATCGTCTGTCCGTGCCCGTGAACGTGAAATCCTCCGAGCAGTTCCAGGCGCCACCACGGCGGCTGCATCTCCTGCCTCACGCGTGTCGGCCCAGCGCCCGTCCGGCACGGGGCTGCAGGCAGCACTGGTCGGGAGCGGTACGGGCAGAGTGCGGTTGGGGGAGGCAGCGCAGGTGCGTCATCCGAAGTGCAAGGGGATGTGGCTGCGTTGACCCAGCCGTCGTTTAGGAAACTCAGCCGGTAGTTCGACAAGCAGCAGGTAGGCTCCTGCCGCTGGATCGTGGTACTGCGCAGCCGGTGCAGAATGTGTGCGGTCTGCTCCGGAGCCCGGAGTCAGAGGAAGTTGGACTGAATGATGCCGCAGCCGGAAACCGCCCGAGCCGACGGCGCCGGCATTGAACTCGTCCCGATCGGCATCGTGCGGAATGGGGCGAGGACACCGGACGATGTCCCGTACAACGGTGCGCCCTCCACACTGGTGATGTATCCCGACTATGCGGGGGCGACCGCGGGTCTGGCTCCCGGTTTTATCTGGGTGATCACGTGGCTGGATCAAGCGGACCGTCTCCCCTACCGCGTCAGTCCCACGGGCGCGCGGGGCAGCTTCTCGTCCCGAACCCCGACCCGGTTGAACCCGGTAGCGATCACCGTGGCCGGACTCATCGAAATCGCGGGCGCCGAACTGCGCGTGGATGCCCTGGATGTGTGTGACGGAACGCCATTGCTGGATGTGAAGCCGTACGTCCGGGACTTCGACTGCGTCTTTGGCCCCGCCGACCCGGCGTGGCGGCGCGCGTCTTTCCCAAATCAGCGTCTGGCGCGCCTGGTGCGCACCATCGAACGCTTCTGCGGTCCGCTCAACCCAGCACTGGCACTCGCTGCCCGCCTCGCACTTGCTGCCGATCAAGATCTCGATACGCCGGCGAACTCGCCGGAACTGTCGTGGGAATGCGCGTGCAGCCCGGAGGTCGCGGGGGGGATCCAGGCCGTGTCCGGCGCCCCGCTGGGCAGTTCCCGCTTTCACCTGATTGCCGACAAACAGCGGGTGCAGGTCTCACACGCCCGGGGACGCACCGTCGAGTATCATATCCTGGCTGTCCCTGCACTCTCCGCCGCGGTGCTCGACGCGCCGGAACACACGCTGTTCGTCCGTGCTTGACTCCGCCCTCCGTGAGCCGGTTGCTCCGTCTTCTCTCCGGAGTGGAAAGATTGGGGACTCCCGGAACAGATCGCTACAGCACCGGGTGATCCGGCCCCACGTCAATCACGCCGATGTCTTCTCCATTGGCCTGGCGCCAGGCATCCTCAATCATCTCGCGGGGGCCGTATTCCGCGACGTAGCCCAGCTTGTCGCGAGCAGGGATCATGTCGTACTCATAGTGCTCCGCACGGGGGAACACGATTTCGCAGTGCTGCTTCCCGGAAAGTGCTGCCAGGTGCGGCACCGCCACCCCAAAGTCGAACGGATGGCTCATGATGACAAACGCCTCTCCGACCGCGCTGTCCCGTTCGAGTGCCAGGATGTGCGCGCGCGCCACGTCCCGCACATCACCCAGATGGCGCTTGAACGGAGGTCCCTCCGGACAGAGGGGAGTCACCAGCTCCCGTCCGGCGTCCTGAGCACGGCGCAACTCTCCCAGCGTCCGGTCTCGCGCCCCGTCCGCCGGCTGCCGCTCCAACTCACCGATGAAGTGGGTCACGTACGGACTTAGCGAGCGAGTACGCTGACCCAGAAACTCCCGCCCGCAGAACGTCCAGGGGATGTTGAGGATCACTGTCGGGAGACCGTATTGCCGGTGGTAGGAATTTACCATCGCCTCCCCTGCCAGCTTGGACCACGCGTACATTCCCACGGGCCAGGTGAACCGCTGCTCGTACCGGATCAAATCCGGCATCCACCCGGTGTGCGGAAAGAGCGTGTCGGAACTGCCGTACACGAAGCGGTGCAGGTTCGGACAGTGCTGCCGGGCAGCTTCGAGCAGCGTGAGGGTCGGACTCAGGTTGATGTCCAGATGTTCATAGTTGGTCGGACCCCGCAGCTTGACCCCGAGATGGACAATGACATCCATGCCGGGCACGCAGGCGCCGAGCGCCTCCCGATCCCGCAGGTCCACCCGGCGCACCTCCAGATCCAATGCTGCCAGCTTTGTCGCCCGGTCCGTGTCCGGCCGAACTACAGCCGCGACCTGGTATCCTGCCGCTACCAGCCACTTCGCCACATTGGCGCCGATCCGCCCCGTGGCCCCTGTCAACAGCACCCGCATCGTTTCCCCCTCTCCGGTGTAACTTCCGGCTCATCAGCCCACGCCGATATCCGTTCCCTGCGTTTCCGCTCTCCGGTCCGACCGGACTACTCCTTGCGGCGGTATCGAATCTCGACCACTTTCGTGTGGGGCTCACCGATGTGCAGATCATGAACCTCAAATATGATTTCGTCGGGGGAGACGAAGCGGTACACGTACTTCACCATTTTGTCGTGCTCGCCGGTGAGGTACTCGTCCATGGTGCCATAGGCCACCAATTCCTTGCCGTCCCGGGTCAGATCCCCCTCGGCACGCAGCATCGCAGTGTCGGTGCTGTGGACCACGGTCATGACAAAGCTCTGCTTGAAGTTATCGTAGCCGACGATCGTACTGCTCTGCATCGGGCGGCCAAGGAGTGTTCCTTCCAGCCCCATCTGGACCCACCGGCCCGGCATGAGCCAGCGCGCTTCCGCTTTGCCCGGACTCGGAGGGCTGGCCTGTTCGCCCTGAAAGAGACGCACCTCCGCCGTCCACTCACCCACGAATCGCTCCAGCACCTTGTGATTCGGCCCCGGCTCGGTGAACTGCTTCGCTCTTTCCGTCACAGCCGCCGGGGCTCGGTCCGGCGTCGGATTCTGCGACGCCGGCGCCACGATGCCCGGCAGGATCAGGGCCGCGGTCAGCACTCCGGCGAGACAGCCTGGAATCCAGGGGGACTTCATACGGAACTCCTGTGCGGCGCCGGTCGGCGCCCGGCAAGGGGAGGGAGGAACAATCCCACTCTGTACGTCGGTTCCAGACCGTCCGGCTGCGAGTGGCCACCGGGTTTGCGCCGGCTGAAAAGTGGTTGCCGCCCGAACCGGTCGCCCCCGATCCGCTGCTGCCACGCGCGGGTGCACGCGCTCCCATGCCTGATCTCGGTAGGAAACCGTGCCGTCTCCAGCGAGTGGCCCGGCGCGCCACCACGGCAGGACTGATTGGGTCGCTCTACGGTTGTTCGATCCGCGCCGGTGTCCGGAACATGGCGGCGAGCTACAACATCGCGAGTTCCACGAACGGCACGCGGTCGTCCAGCAGTGCGAAAGCCGGTGCGTCCTGCGGGAAGTGGACGGCACAGAGACGACCGGCGAAGGGGGTGACGGAGTAATCGTCGAGCACGGTCGCAAGCGGGTCGCGTGCGTGTAGACCAAGCAGGAAGTAGGCGTGACGGCCCCCGACAAGATCACTGTACAGGGCGCGGACGAGTGCGCCAAGGATGGCCCCGTCGTCATCGTCAATGGCGGGGAACGCGGCGTAGACGGAACGCACCGGCTGTCCCGGCGCGGGATAGCGTGGCCAGCCGAGAAGCGCCGCTCCCACATTGAGCCAGGGACGCAGGCGACTCAGGCGGCCGTGATAGGCGGTCACCACTGTCTGCTTGTACCGGCTCTGATCCCACCGCGCCAGCACCCCCACCACCCGGCCATCGCGGACCGCGACGTACACATCGTGCGGGTGCAGATCGCGCAGGTGCGGGTAGCCGGGCTCCGGCGGCCCGCCGGTGAACTGGGAGATGTGGAAGTGGGGCGCGAACTGGCGGCGGGCCATGTTCCGGTTCAGACACGCCACGATGTCCGGTACCAGTGCGGCAGTGCCCCGCCCAAGTTCGCAGCCGGGCGGGGTGAGGGGAGGCTTCCGCCCAAGCAGATTAACCGCCGGGGAAAGGAGACGGCCCAGGTCCCGATAGCAAGGCAGGTCGGCACGGGGGCGCAGCCGGCTGATGCCCTCAAGTGCCTCGCGCGCGCCCCGATTGCCCTCGGCGATCACCGTGAAGTAGAGCGACGTGCGACCGTCTGCATGCAATGTCGCCAGCGTGCGGAACGCTTCCAAAAACAGAAGCCCGCTGCGGTACGGCGCATCGAGCCGCAAGTCCGCCAGGTATCCGACTTCGCGCACCTCCCCATTCAGGTATCCGGGCCGCGTGGCGCGCGTGCCCACCCCGGCTGCGGCGCCTGTTATGCAGTCACGCAGCAGGAACACCTGTGCAAACCCACCCTGGACCGCGGTGGTATGGAAGTAGCTCGGGTCTCGGTGGAAGGCGACTTCGATCTCGCCCGGCATCGGGTTCGCGGCGAACAGGCGGCGCAGATCCGCATCATCTTGAGGGACGGCCGGTTCGACGGTGAAGCGGCTCACGTGCCGGACCCCGCGTCCGAAAACCAGGCGACCCACCCGGTCTGCCGGTGCAGCGCTGCCGGTTTCACATCCCCTGCCCGTTGTCCCAGCATCACGCAGCGGTCCAGGTATCGGCGTGACCCGTCGCGCACGCGAAGCACCCGTACCGGCCCGAGTTGCCCCAGACGGCGGCAGTAGGCATAGTGGGGGGACGCACACAACTCGGCATCGAGTGCCTGCGCCAGGGCTGCATCCACACAGTGCAAGGACTCGATCACAGCACCTCGCCGGCCGTACTCGCCGACCTCAAGGAACAGGACGTAGACGGGGGGCCGTCCCCACTCCGGGGCGAGCATCGCGAACGCTATCGGCGCTCCGAAGTGCCCCAGCACCCGCTCCGCTGCCTGCTGCACAAACTGCTCGTGCAGCTTCTCCCCGCACAGATCCGACACCGCACCGGACCGGCCGACGAACTCCAGCAGCGGGGTCGGCCCGAGCCTCGCCGCCACGCGCACGCGGTCCCCCAGACGGTACCGGTACAACCCGCCCCCGGTCGTCAACAGGACCTCGTATTCCGCACCCGCCTCCAGATGTTCCACCAACGCGGGCCGCTCACCCGGGGCCCCGGCGGGTGCAAACTCCAGGAAGTGCGAGGTCAGTGCCGGAGCCGCGCCGGGGTAGCCCCAGAGCGGCAGCGTCACGACCCCCTCTGTGGCGAGCAACCCCTTCCCCTGGATCGCCACCCCGGGGAGGCGCTGCTGAAGTTCCGGTACGAAGCGGGACGCAGCCGCATCGGCCCAACAACTCACCACGGCCAGCCCGGGCCAGACTGCCGTCCAGGGCAGGGCGCCGTCGGGACGGAGCCCTGCCCGGAGCCGGACGGCCCGCTCCGGCTCCGGACGAAGGCGTGCGGCCAGAGAGGCATGCACCGGGGGCGGAAGCGGGGACGGCGGCGTGAGGGCGCCGGTCTCCAGATCATTCAGGAGCTCCTTGGCGTGGGGGACAAAGGAATCCAGCAATAGCGTCAGAAACGATGGGTTCCAGACGGACACGAAGGCGAGGCGGGACTGGGGCAGCAGGAACCGGAGGGTCAGGTACCGGCAGGTCTCGATATCCGGCGCCCGGGCGATCTCCGGCGGCGCCAGCAGCAGGACCGCCAGAGCACGCTGCGCTTCCCGATCGAAGTATTCTGCGTCTGCTTCGAACCCGATCGGAATGCCGCCCGCGGTCTGCTCAGCCCGGCGGGCGAGCGGACTGACGGACCAGTAGTGGCCGCCGAGGTGGAGAGACGGGACGTGATGGTACAGATCGGCCATCCACGGCGCTACGGCAGCCGCGAACTCCGCCTTCAGGCTTCGCGTGTACGGAATGTACTTCGCGCCTGCCGAGGAGCCGCCCGTCAGTTCGAACGCCACCACCTGCTCGGTAGTCAGCACTCCCGGCTCGCCGTTCCGAATGCGCTCGATCTCCGGCGCCAGGTCTTCATAGCAGACCACCGGTACGGCCGCCTGAAACTCCCGCGTGCCGGGGATGCGCTCGAACCCGTACCGCCGGCCATACTCCGAGTCGGCGTTGACCGCGAGCAAGCGGGACAGGACCCGCTCCTGTGTGGCGCGGGGGGCTTGCAGCGCCTCGGCGTAGGCCCGGGTGGCCTCCCCCCCGGCGGTGAGCCAGGAGTGGCTTGCAGCCTGAAAGACGGCGGCGGAGGTCATGCCGGGCCCGCGGGAGTGACAATGTCCGGTTGGCACATCCCGGCCTCCACCTCCCGTCGCGCCGCGCCGCGCATGTTCTCCGGCGCCACGCGGGCCAGACACACGAGTTCGGTCCCCCTCCGGTAATCCGGATTGCGAGCCACAAAGTACGCCACATGCGGATTGTGCCCCCGCTGTGGGGCGCCGTCCAACTCAGGTCGGAGCCGATCGCTCGCTGCCGGCGCCGGGCGGATCAGGCCCGCCCCGGGATCGTATTCCGCCGGATATCGGGTCCCGGCCAGATGGTCCATCACGCGCTGTATCTCGGGAGGGGTGGGACGATCATGACGCGGGTAGAACTCGCGGAAAAAGAGCGGCAAGTACAGGTAGGTGCGGTGCCCCTTTGAGATCAAGAACCAGTACAGCGGCGTCTCCCGTTCGCAGGCAAGCAGCGCCCCCGCCAGCCGGCACCACGCCCGCACGAGTTGCTGGGTGCCCCAGTACTCGCGGTGAATCACGGTGTCACCCGAGAAGAGCGCCCTTACGCCGCAGGCAGCCCGCGCATCCACGAGCTTCTGAGTAGAGAAACCGACGATGCGGCAGGCAGCACCAGGCCCGGTTTCGGCCCGGAGCAAGATGACCCAGTGCTTCTCGAACAAATCGCGGCGAAACTGCTCGGGATCCGCTCCTTCGTAGTGGGCCGCATGGAGCGCGAAGAGTGCATCCGCATCTGCCGCACTCAGTTCACCCGGGGTCTTCACCTCGCTCACCAGCATGTGGGGGCCCCTCTCCCTTCCGCCTTTCGCTTCCCGCTCCGCACGATCCGGCCACCAGGGTATACCCCAGATCCACCCACGCGGGCACGACGACCAGCCAGGTGAGACCGATGATGAACCGGTATGGTCCCGAATCATCGGCGAACCAGACGCGCGCCGTCTGCCCCTGAGCCACCTGATAGAAGAGGAACGCAAACAGGATTTCGGCGCAGAGCCCCAGCCGAATTGAGGCAAGAAAGCGCCGGGCGACACGATCCGCTGTGGTCGGCGGCGCCCACGAACGGGGGAGCAGGCGCCCCATCAGTACGCCGAGCAGCGCGAGGTGGAACAGGTCGTGCGCGATCCCGTACGGCGGAATCCACGCCCTCGGGCCGTACAGCAGCCAGAGTTCCACAGCCCCGCGCAGTCCGAACGACGCGAGGTGCCACCCGTATACCCACCGGAGCCGCCTGTCCAAACCGGTTGCCGTCGCAAACCCGAACGGGAGCAGGAACCACGCAGCCAGGGCATAGTCAAGCCAGAGCAACTTGGCCGGCGACATCCGCCCGCCCAACCCACCGCCGGTGTTCTGCCCGGCGAAGAAGACGCCCGACCCCACCAACAGCACGGCAAGTGCGACCGGAACCCAGGAACGGCGCGGCATCGTCGGGGGCGACACTCCTTCACCTCATCCGAGCGAACTCTTCGAGAAGTTGTCCCACGGAGCGACCCGACCAGCATCAGCCCGTCGGCGCTCCCCTTCGCAGTGCTGGCGTGTGGGGCGGCGCCACGGCGCCGGGGATCCCATGACCCAGGTGACCCTGGTGTTTGATCGCCACAAGGTCATCTTGAGCGAATCCGGCGTTCACCACCCCCTCCACCTGGTCCTGGCTTGGTTCCCTATGCACGGCGTATCCCACCCTCCGCGGGCCGCAAACGGTCAGCGACGGACGCCGATCATGCTGTCGCGGGTTACCGTCCCAGCCAGTTGTTCTTCCGTCCAGCCGTCGGTGCCCGCCGGCCGCAGCGGGAGCACCATGTAGCGCATGTCCGCGGTGCTGTCGTGCACGCGAACGGTGACGTCAGCGGGGAGGTCTGTACCGAACTCGGCGAGGATCGCGCGCGGCTCGCGGACGGCGCGCGAACGGTAGGCGAAACTCTTGTACCAGGCCGGGGGCAGGCCGAGCACCACGCGCGGGTAGCAGGAGCAAAGGGTACACACGATGAGGTTGTGCTCCTCCGGCGTGTTCTCCACCACCAGGAGTCGCGTAGCGCCCACGTCAATTCCCAGTTCCTGTGCCGCAGACGACCCGTCCGCGAGCAGGCGGGATCGGAACTCCGGATCCACCCAGGCCCGCGCAACCAGTTGTGCACCGAGGGCGGGGGAGGTAGTCTCGATTGCCTCGACCATCGCCCGCACGCCGTCCGCGGTGATGATCCCCTTCTCGATCAAGAGTTC
>SXGS01181147.1_pt1 | contig 16817 bp, 9 predicted proteins | sample 3174681 | NCBI WGS metagenome assembly SXGS01 (sample SAMN11356861, study PRJNA531348) | freshwater metagenome | isolation source: freshwater sample F1-80 | place: China: Fuxian Lake, Yuxi | collected 2017-12-25 | reverse complement strand
TACGCGCATCCTCTCCGAGCTGCTGTGGTTTCTGCGCGGCGACCCCAATGTGCGCGGGCTGCAGGAACGCGGCGTGAGGATCTGGGATGAGTGGGCTGACGAGACGGGGTCGCTGGGCAGGGTGTACGGGGCGCAATGGTGCGACTGGCGCAAGCCCGACGGCGGCTCGGTGAACCAGTTGGAACGTGTGGTGGAGGAAATCGGGAAAAACCCGGATTCGAGGCGGCTCATCGTGAGCGCGTGGAATCCGGGCGAACTGGACCAGATGGCGCTGGCACCCTGCCACGCGCTCTTCCAGTTCTATGTGCAGGATGGCGAACTGAGCTGCCAGCTCTATCAGCGCAGCGCAGATTTGTTCCTTGGAGTGCCTTTTAACATCGCCAGCTACTCGCTTTTGACGATGATGGTGGCGCAGGTAACCGGGCTTAAGCCCGGCGAGTTCATCCACACTTTTGGCGACCTGCACCTCTAGTCCAACCACCTGGAGCAGGCGAGGCTGCAGCTCGCGCGCGAGCCGCGAGTTCTTCCGGTGATGCGGGTGAATCCAACGCCAAGGCGGCTTGTGGATTTCTGCTATGAAGACTTCGCGCTGGAGGAGTACGACCCGCACCCCGCCATCCGGGCGCCGATCGCGGTGTGAGCGATGAAGCCGTTCACGGCCATCGCGGCGATGTCCCTCAACCGGGTGATTGGCGCGGGCAACCAAATCCCGTGGCACCTGCCGGAGGATTTCCAATGGTTCAAGGCCACCACGTTGGGCCACGTGCTGGTGATGGGCCGGAAGACCTTTGAGAGCATCAGGCGGCCCCTGCCCGGCCGTGAGACGCTGGTGCTCTCGCGCAGCGGATGGAGCCATCCGGGCGTGCGCACTGTAAGCTCATTGGAGGAGGCGCAAGGCCTGCTGGCGGGCCGCAAGGGTTTTATCGCCGGCGGCGCGGAGATTTACCGGCTGGCATTGCCGCACTGCGCGGAGCTGCTGCTCACCCGTGTCAAGCGCGAGGTGGCCGGCGACACGTTCTTCCCGCCCTTCGAGGACCAGTTTGAGCTGGTGGACGAGCTGCGCGACACGCCCGAGTTCCAAATCCTTCGCTACCGCCACCGCGCGAGGGGCTGATGTCGCGAATGCTCCAATCCACCGGCGCCATGGGTGCGGCCACGCTGGTGAGCCGCGTGCTGGGCATGGTGCGCGAAATGGTCTATGCGCGGTTCATGGGAGACGGGCCGGTGGCCGGCGCCTTCATGCTGGCGTTTGCCGTTCCCAATCTCTTCCGGCGGCTGCTGGGCGAGGGCGCGCTCAGCGCGGCGTTCATTCCCGTTTTTAAGGAAACCGAAAAGTCCGCCGGCGACGAGCCGATGTGGCGCGCGGCCAACGCGGTGATTTCAGGCCTCATGGTGGCGGCGGCGGCCGTGACGGGCGTGGTGCTTTTGGGCGTGGCCTGGGCGCTGGCGGCCGCCTCGCCGCCGCCGCAGACGCGGCTCATGCTGGAGCTTTTGGGCTGGATGTTCCCATACATGGGGCTCATCTGCGGTGCCGCGGTGCTCATGGGGATGCTCAATGCGCGCGGCCATTTCTTTGTGCCGGCTCTGGGCGCGGCGATTCTTAATGTGGTGATGATCACCGCGGTGCTGGTGCTGGCGCCGCGGTGGGGCGCCACGCTCGAAACGCAGGTCTTCGCGCTGGCGGCGGGCGTGCTGCTGGCGGGGGTGGCCCAGCTGCTCTTTCAGGTGCCCTCACTGCGGCGCGAAGGCCACCGGTTTCAGTGGGTGAGCCCGTGGAGCCACCCTGCCGTGGCCGAAGTGGTGCGCCGGTTTGCGCCGGCGGTCGTGGGGGTTGCCGCGTTCCAGCTCAACGTGCTCATCACGCAGGGAGTGGCGTTCGCGGTGGACCCGCAGATCGTCGCCTCCTTCAACTACGCTGTGCGCCTCATGGAGCTGCCGCAAGGTGTGTTTGGCGTGTCGCTCGCCACCTTCCTGCTTCCCACTCTGGCGGGACTGGCGGCTGACAAACGGATGGGAGAATTCCAGAAGACCCTCGGTCAGGGGATCTCACACCTGATCTTTGTGAACGGCCTCATGTCGGTGCTGCTGCTGCTGCTGGCCGAACCCATGGTGCGCCTGCTCTTCGAGCGCGGCCGGTTCGACGCGGAGGCCACCGGGCGCGCGGCCGGGGCGCTGGTCTGGCTGGCCCCGGGATTGGTCGCCTTCTCCATGGTGAACATTCTGGCGCGGGCGTTTTACGCGCTGGGCGACACGCGAACCCCGATGAAGCTGAGCCTGCTCTGCCTGGGGCTCAATCTTGTGCTGGCGCTGGCGCTCATGGGCCCACTCCGGCAGGGCGGCCTGGCGCTGGCCAACACGGTGACGGCGGTGCTCAATGCGGCACTGCTCTGGTCGGCCCTGCGGCGACATCCATCACTGCAGGGGATGGCTGTGGATTTCAAATTGCCGGGGTGGAGTGCGGCGTTGGCACTCGCGGCGCTGACGTGCTGGATGAGTTCCAGAGCTTGGGAGACGGCCTTCGGCCATGCCACATTGCCGGCGCGGGCTGGCGCGGTGTTCGCGCCGATGGCGCTGGCAATGGGGGTGTACGGGGCTGTGGCGTGGGCGGCGGGGGTGCCCTCGGCCCAGGAATGGGTCGAAATGGCAACGAGGCGACTGCGTCGCCGCAACCATGACGCGAGCTAAAATTGCCCCACCGAACCTTGCGCCGGTTGCCAAATGGCGGGCCCGGGGTACGTTGAACCAAAGAGGCGTGAGCACCACTTGAAAGACTCCCCAAAAATCCCGAGGGAGGCGGCCATTCATCCAGGAAGGGCCGGGGTTTTTTGTTTCAGTCAGGCCCAAAACCGGGGTAGTCTTCGGGGCAGGGAATGAAACCCTTGATTTGCATCGATATCGGCGCGGGCAGCCTGAAACTGGCCGAATTTGCGGTGCAGTCGAACGGCACGCTCGATCTGCTCCGGTATGCGATCAAGGCGCTTCCCAAAGTGGAGGATGTGGCGGAGGCGAAGGTTGCCTACGCCAGTGCGATCGAGGCGGTGCTCAAGGAGCAGAAGATCCGCGGCCGGGGCTTGGAGGTGAATCTTTGCCTGCCCAGCCATCAGGTGTTTAGCAAGGCGCTGCGCACGCCGCCGGTCGAGGGTGCCAAGGTGGGCCAGATCATCCAGTATGAAGCGCAGGAAAACGTGCCCTTTCCGCTGGACGAGGTTCGCTGGGATTATCAGGTGCTGGGCACGGCCGACACCGGCGAATTGGACGTGCTCTTGATGGCGGTCAAGAAGGAGGTGGTGGAGGCGGCCACCGATGTCTGCCGGCAGATGCGGCTCAAGCTGCAGATCATTGATGGATCCATCACGTCGCTGCGCAACGCTTTTTTGCACAACTACGGCCAGTCGGACGAGACCTCGCTCTTGATGAGCATCGGGGCGCGGTCGACCAACGTGCTCTTCATCCGCGGTAGCGCCTTTTACGCGCGCACCATCAGCATCGGCTCGCAGGCCATCACCGAGAGCTTTGCGGCGGAGGCGCAGATCACGCTGGAGCAAGCCGAGCAATTCAAGATCGAACACGGCTACGTCCACTTGGGCGGGCCCTACGAGGAATCACAGGATCCCTATCAAGCCATCGTTTCCAAGGCGGCGCGCAACACCATGACGCGGCTGCACCAGCAGGTGGCGCAGACGCTCCAGTTCTACAAGACCCAGGGCGGAAAGACCCCCGCGCGGATGTATCTGGCAGGCGGCGGCGGCACCCTGCCCTACACGGCCGATTTTTTTAAGGACAAGTTGCAGATGGAGGTCGAGTACTTCAATCCGTTCCAAAACATCAAGGTGGGCGATGCGGTGGACGTCGAGGCGCTGGGCACCGTCGCGCACACTCTGGGCGAATTGGTGGGCTTGGGTTTGCGCAACGTGACGGTGGGGCTGACCGAATTCAATCTGCTGGCGCAGCGCGAACAAATCAGCCGCGAGGTGGATCGGCGAAGCCCGTACGCCATTGCGGCGGTGTTTTGTGCGGGCCTGATCTTCTTGGTCTTGGGGGTGCATGACTGGCGGCTGGCGGCCACCACCGAGAGCGTGGCCAAGGACATGGAAGCGGCCGCGCCCGCCATTCCCGCGCTCGTCAACCAGATCAATGCCGCCGTCGACAAGGCGGAGGCCGAAAAGACGCGGGCGGATGCGCTGCTGGCGTCCTTTGATGGCCGTTATATTTGGATCAAGCTGCTCAACGCCCTGGGCGATTCGTTGCGGCAGATCGAGCCCCACGTCAAGATTGTCGGATTTCGTCACACCAACAACGCGCCCCGCAGCATCCTGCGGATGGACCAGCTGCCCGCGGGACTGGATCCGGCGAGCGTCCGGCCGTGGAAGGAAATCACGGTGGAAACCAACGCCCTTTTCCACCCCAGACACGGATTTGCCGTCGGGACGCCCCTTCTGTTCCACGGTGCGGCTCCCCTGGCCAATCCCGCGGTGAACGCGCCCGTCACCAACTATGTCGGCGGCGTTTCCAGCAACTCGTTCACGCTGCATCGCACGCCAGAGGACGCACGGGCCAACGCCAAGCCGGTGGAGTTCACAGAAAGTCCGGTGGAAGTCCTCGTCAATCCCGTGACCGGCCGGCTGAGCCGGGTGGGGCATCCCTTTCGGGATCGGAATGTGGTGCGGTTTAACGGCGCGGTTCGGCCCGGCATTGCGCGGCCTGTCAGCGTGGACACCGAGTACTTCGTCAACAAGGTGAGCGAGGACGCCTTCACGCTGCACACCGGCGTGCCGGTGGGCGCCACCAATCTGGTGCAATTCGCCGCACCGGGGCGCAGCGGCCTCTTCGAGATCGTGGGAGGGGTGCCCGCCGCCTCCAATGCCACACGCGCGCCGCCCCAGATTGACCTCGCAACGCACCAGGTTCTCTGGCCCAAGCACGGGCTGGAACAGGCCAAGGCCATCAAGTTCAATGGGCTGGCGGCGGGATTGCCCGAGGCCAGCGCCAGCGTCGCGCCCGAACGGCTTTTCCACGTGAGGCGTGTGGATCCCAACACCTTCACCCTGCACACCCAGCGCGAGGCGACCGAGCGCAACCAGATCATCTTCACGGCCGACCCGCAAATCCCCTACTCGGTTTCGGGGGTGCCGGGATACTTCGCCTTGGACAGCCCGCGCCCGGCCGATGCGCAGCTTGCCTCGTCGCTCAACAGCGTGGTGGGCGTGGGGGGCACGTACGCCATGGAGCGCGAAAGCGGCAGAGTCACCTACATCAGCCTGGCCGGCAACGAGGTGCCGCGCAATCTGATCAACGAACAGGTGCTGCAGCAACTCAATCCCCTGCGCGACCTTAAACACCTGGATGTCTGGCTCAACCCGGACGTGAAGGAATCCGAACAGCCTGAGTTTTTCAAATCGCTCGAGACCTTCCGCAAGAACAACGTGCCCGACTGCAGCATCAATCTGGCGGTGCCGGTCGCCATCTGGGTGTCCTCCCTGTCACCGCCGGAAATCAAGCCGCAGGCCGCGCCCAAGCCGGGCACCAAGGCCGCGCCGTTGCCAGCCATCAAGGATCTGGCGTTGAGGGTTCGATTCCTGTCTCTGGAGACGTACTACACCGACGCCAACCTGCACTTCTCGGATCTGGCGGTGAAAACCATCGGCAGCCACCCCTACTTTGGCGGGGTGCCCGTAGGGGGCGCCACGGGCACCCGCATGGAAGGCAACATGCAAAAGGTCACCGACAAGGACAAATCGTTCCTGTTCGAATTTGACATGACGTTGGTGCTCGGCAGGCCCATCCCGTTGCAGGAAGGCGCTTCGGGCACGGTGGTGGCAGCGGGTGGCGCAGCAGCCACGGGCGCCCCTGCCGGGGGGGCGCTGCCGCCGACACCAGGCCCCGGCGCCGCGCCAGGAAAGGCATTCTAAAGAAATGAAAACCAATCCCCAAGTCGAGTTGGTGTTGTACTGGTTCAAGAGGCATGCGGTTCCCATGGTCATCCTGCTGCTGACAGGAGGTGCCGTGGGCTTTGGTTTCTTCTGGCAGAGCGGCCAGAAAGCGCGGCTCAAGGCGGCCCATGAAAAGCTCGAATCTTCCAAGGCCAAGCTCAATCCGTCCATCACCATCAAGTACAAGCCCGATCAGGCCAACCTGGATCGCGCCAAGCGCGGCCAGCAGGAGGTGGACACGTTTGTTGAAAAGGCCAAGGCCGTGATGGCTTTCGAGGCCAAGCCGCGGCGGGATGCCGACTTCATGGAACAGATGCGCCAGACCCTGCGGTCGCTCAACGAACTGGCGGTGACCAACAACGTGCGGCTTCCCAACACGCTGGCCAAGGGAATCCAGACGGACATCACCTACCAATTTTCTTTCACGAGGCTCCAGACGAACCTCTTTCAGGGGCCGAGATTGCCGGACGACCAGTGCGACGCGATTGCACCGGTGTTGCATGATGTCAGCAACCTGTCGGGGCTGCTGCTGACCAATGGGATTGTCAGCTTGGAAAAGATCCAGCGCATCCCCATTGGCGCCGTGCCGATGGAAACCAATTCGGTCGCCCTCAAGGACGCTGACGAGTTTTTGGCCGATCTGGCCGGATACCAGACCGACCAGGCCGATGTGGCCCCCTACCGCGTCACCTTCCGGTGCTACCCCTCGGTGTTAAACAAGGTGGTGATGGCGGTCGCACAGTTCTCGCCCAGGGACAACGGAGTCTACGTGACACGCAGCGTGACGATTGCACCCACAACAGGATCGGCTAAGGCCGGCGGTGGTGGTGGATTTCCCGGGGGCGGCGGTGGTGGTGGATTTCCCGGGGGCGGTGGCGGTGGTGGATTTCCCGGGGGCGGTGGCGGATTTCCCGGGGGCGGCGGTGGTGGATTTCCCGGGGGCGGCGGTGGTGGTGGATTTCCCGGCGCTGGAGGCGGTGGTGGATTTCCCGGTGCTGGAGGCGGCGGTGTACAGGTTGTGCAGCCGGGCAAGCTTAGCCCCGGGGAGATTCAGGTGTTGGTGGATTCGGGCTTTGCCAGTCATCAGGCGCAGACCATGTTGAAGGAAGAGCTGCTGGAAGTGGTGCTGCACATTGATGTCATCCGCCAGAAGCCGGCGGCCGCAGCTCTTCCTGCAGGCCGTGGCGGCGCGCCCAAATTCTAATTCCCGGCGATGGACAACAAGGAACTGGCCAAGAAACTCAAGGGGGTGCTGAACCATCTTGAGAAGATTTTCCTCGCGCTGGCGCTGGCGGCGCTGGCCACCTTCACCGCGCTCAACTACCTGAATCTGGGGAAGCAAACCAAGGGGCTGGAAGCGGAACGCCCCATCGGCAAGAAGGAGATTCCGGTGAACGGTGATCCGGTGGCAGAGTACGATCTGGGGCCCTATTACAACGCGCTGGATGGCCTGACCAATCCCGTGCGCACGCCCATGTTAAGCACGGGCCATGCGCCCAACAGTCACCTGATTTTCAACCCCACGCGCTGGATGAGCAACCAGGGCTATGGGCTTTTTCGCACCGACGACGGCGACCGCAAGATGGGCATCCGCGCCCTGCGCGTCGTCCGGCCGCCCTACTATACGAACTTCATCATGGTGCGTCCGGAAGTGGTGCTGAGCGGTCCCGGGCAGCCGCCGCGAGAACACGCCTTGAGCCTGCGGGCCCAGCACATCCGATACCAGACCACCAATGCCGTGTTGTTCAGCAATCATCTGCTGCACTCCTTTCTGCCGACCACCAACATCGTCTTGCGCACCACCAACGACTTCAAACACACGCTGATGAATGCCGCCAGCTTCCTGGATCTGCAGGCGGTGGCCAACGCCCGCCTTACGAATCAGGTGCGGTGGGATGAATTTCGCGTGCGGCTTCCGCGGCTGCTTCCGGCCTTGAACAACGAGGTGCTCGCCGTGCGGCACCCGCGCCTTGCGCCCGGGACGCGACTGCAGGCCCACGCCGCCGAACCGTGGGCGCACCCGGAGCAGATCATCACGAGGTACCGCGAGTACACCAACGCGAACAACGCGCACTGGTGCGGGTACGATTTTTTTCTGGGGGGGCAGACCAACGCAATCCGTTTCCGGAACGCCCCGTGGGTGCAGGCGCACGTGTTGCAAGAGCGTGAGGATCCGGCATTGAGCAGGGACCAGGGCTTCACCACGATCTATTGGGAACAGTTCGTGGACCTGGCTTATGTGACGCCGAACAAGCAGGTCTACTTCCCCGCGTGCCGTCCGGGCCGCAAGTTCTGCCTTGATGGAAACTATTATGTGCTGGAGCGGATCATGGACGACCATCTCATTTTCGGCATGGACCTGGATCTCACCCCGGAAACAGACTCGGGCCGGCACCTCAAAGAGCGCGTCGACTTCCCGGTGAATGTCACCGCGCGCAGCCCTTAGCGCAGCCCGTGTGAACAAATTCTGCCGCGATTGCCTTGCCGCCGGCAGCCTTGTCGGGGCACATTCCTTCAACAGTACAAGGAGGGTATTGTGATGAGGAGAATGCGTTCACGCTCGAATTGTCGGCTTCACCTGTGCCGCCTGATGCAGCTTTTAAGCCTGCTGGTCATGGGGGGCGCGGTTCTGCTGCGAGTCCATGCGCAGCCCGTGCCGCAAAGCGAACTGCAGCGCCTCATCGAGGATGAGCGCAAGCGCCGCGAGGCATTGCTGGCGGCGCAACCACCCAACAACGCGACGGGCGAGCCGGAAAAGTTTGCCGAGTTGATCCAGGAAAATGTCACGATCGCAAGGCTGCGCCTCCAGCAATCCGCACAGAAGGAGAAGGACGCCGACCCCAACGGCGCCGCCGCGTTGCTGGAGGAAACGCTCGACCGGTTCCACCGGGACAGTGTGGTCGAATTCGTCCCCGCAGATCTGCTGAGTGCGGTGGTGTCCAACCTCTCGCGCATCCGGCTGGCGCAGGCGACGCAGGCCGTCAAACAGAAGGAATTCAAGCCCGCGCTCATCATCGTGGAGACCCTGCTGGCCGCGTTGCCCGAGGTGGAATCCATGGGAATCTACCGTGCCAAGGCCGGGGATTTCCGCCGGCAGGTGGAGAAGGCCGAGGCCGAGTTTCTGGCCAGCACCCCCTCGCATGACACGCGCGCGCGCCTTTCCGAACTGACCACGCGCAAGCAGAATGTCGAGCGGCTGCTCCTGGACGGGCGTTTTCTTTACGAGGCGCGCGAGTTGGACGAGGCCGACGAGGTGTTCCGCGAAGTCGCCAAGCTCGACCCGCGAAATGACCAGGCCTACCACTACCTCCATCTCATCCAGAAGGTCCGCAGTCAGGACGCCGAGCTGCGCCGCCAGCAATCCTTCATCGACCGCGTGGAACAGGTGAACCGCGCGTGGCTACCACCCTACCGTCAGAAATCGCTGCCCATCCCCAACCCCTACTACCGTGGCAAGGCCGGGATGTCGGAAGATCCGCAGCCGGGCATGGGGCGCGGCTCGATCATGCAGAAGCTGCAGTCGGTGCGCGTGCCCGAAATCAAGCCGTTGGATGGGCTGGCCATGGCCGAGGTGGTGGAGATGCTTGATGCGGCCGTGCGCGCGGCCGACACCGCCAGGATCGGCGTCAATTTTCAAATCAAAACCATGCTGCCCAAGCAGGGGGTCGACGCGGCCGTTGCGCCAGGTGCCCTCTTTGCGCCAAACCCACAGGCGCCCCAACCCATGGTGAATCCCCGCAATGGGCTTCCCATCATGCCCGATGTCGGCGGGGTTGAATCCGAATCCACGGACCCGCGGACGACTTCACCGGTGAAGCCCGCCACGCCCGGCATAACTCCCGCCGCGACGGTGGCCGCGCCGGCACGCATGGCTCCTGCCAGCAGCGCCAATACGTTCAACCCTACGCACGTGCGCATCCGTGGTCTCACCACGTCGCTGCGTAATCTCACGGTGTTGCAGTTGCTCGACGCCATCACCGCCTCCTTTGACATCCCCGTGAAGTACGAGGTCAACGAATACGCCGTGGTCCTGTCGTACAAGGAGGCCGAGGCGGAGAAGCTCTTCACCAAAACCTTCAACCTCAACCCCAATGCCTTCAAGCAAGGGCTGAACCTGCCGGGCAACTTTCCCACACCGCGTCCTGTGGTGGCATCGCCGGAGGCGCCCTCGGCCTTTAGCCAACTGCCGGGATTGATCAAGGCTGGGCAAGCCACAGTGGCGGATGACAACGGCGGCGCGGGCGCGCCCTATAACAAGACCCAATCAGTGCCGGACGACCGCATCTACTACGGCGCCCCCGGCGGCGGTGGAGCGCCTGGCGGTGGCGGAGCGCCTGGCGGCGGGGGGCTTAACAACACACAGGCGGCCGCGGCTATCATGGCCTATCTGCAGGCACAGGGTATCAACGTCACCCAAGTGTTTTTCAATGACCGGCGCGGCATCCTCATGGTTCGTGCGCCGCTGGCAGACTTGGAGCTGGTCGAACAGGCCATCGAGATTCTCAACGCCACGCCGCCGCAGGTGATGGTGGAGTCCAAGTTCACCGAGGTGGCGTTTGACGACAATAACGCGCTGGGCTTTGACTGGTATCTTGGATCCTTCGGCGCGTTGGGCGGGAAAATCATCAACGATGTCGGCACCGCCCCCACCTACATCGGCCAGCCCAGCGGGTACAACCCCTCGGGCTTCTTTCCCTACCCGGGGACGCTGGTGCAGGATCAGTTTGTGCCCAGCCAGTTTAGCATCCTGCCGAAGGAAACCGACGGGCGCCTGACGCACGATTTTAAACAGCACGGCAATCCGCTGCTGACGTTGACGGGCATCCTGACCAAGCCGCAATTTAGGGCGGTGCTGACGGCGATGGACAAGCAGGAAGGTGCTGACGTGCTCTCCAAGCCCAAGATCATCACCGTGAGCGGGCGGCAGGCCACGATCGACGCACGCACGCAGGAATACTTGGTCACCGGAGTGCAGCCGAGCATCACGCCCGGACTGGGTGGGGGCTTTGGCGGCGTGGGCGGCATGGGCGGCGGCGTGATGATGCCGACGGTGACTCAGGCGCAGTTTGGGCCCGTGCTCGACGTGATTCCCTACGTGGGCGCCGACGGGTTCACCATCGAGATGAACATCCGGCCGCAGTTCAGCGAATTCCTGGGTTACGAGGACACCAGCTTTGAGGCCACGGCGTTCGCCGGCGGCACCGTGGTGCGCCAGCCCATCGCGCTGCCCCGTATCCGCAACCGGCAACTCGACGTTCAATGCGTCGTGTGGGATGGACAGACCCTGATGTTGGGTGGCTTGATTTCAGAGTCGGTCAACACCACGAAGGACAAGGTGCCTTTTCTTGGTGATGTGCCCTTTGTCGGCCGCCTCTTCCGCGGGGAAAGCACCAGCCGCAAGAAGAAGAACATGACCATCTTCGTCACGCCCACCATCGTGGATCCCGCCGGCAACCCGGTGAACGCCGAGGAGACGCTGCCCTTCATGAGGCAGCCGCCAGCGGAAGTGCCTGCGCCCATCGGCATCCAGCCTCCGCGCCAGCCGTAGTCGCGAGGGACGAGGACTTGCCACCACCGGTGGGTTGCACCTAAAAAGGGCGCGTGCCCGGAATTCCGCCGCTATCGCCGCCCCCGGTTCTTGTGCTGATCGATGGGCATGCGTACGCGTACCGTGCCTTCCATGCCATTCGGGAATTGAGCGCGCCCGATGGTTCGCCCACCAATGGCATCTTCGGGTTCATCAAGGCGGTGCAAAAAATCCGCACGCGCTGTCAGCCCACCCACATGGCGGTGATTTGGGACGGTGGGCTGGACTCACAACGAGTCGAGGCTCTGCCCGCTTACAAAGCGCAACGCCCTGCAATGCCCGATTCGCTTTCGGTGCAAATCGGTGAGCTGACACGCTGGCTTCCGGCGGCCGGCATCCATTCGATTTGCGTCGAAGGCACTGAAGCCGACGACTTGATCGCCACGGCCGCGCTCCGGGCCGAAGGCATGGAGGTGGTCATCGCCAGTGCCGACAAAGATTTCATGCAATTGGTGGGGCCGCACATCCGCCTGCTCAATCCCAACGACAAGACTGAGGTTCTCTGGGGCGACGCCCAAGTGCGCACCAAGAGTGGCGTGAACCCGAACCAGATCGTAGATTGGCTGAGTCTCATGGGTGATGCAGTGGACAACATCCCCGGCGCAGATCACATCGGGCCCAAGACAGCAGCGGCTCTGCTCGCGAGATACGACACGCTGGATCATCTGCTGGAGCGCGTGGACGAATTGGAGTCGGAACGCCAGCGCGCCTCGTTGGTGGCCGCCAGTGCGCAACTGCGACTCAACCAGCAACTCGTGAGGTTGCGAAGCGACCTGCCTCTGCCGGTGGAGCCGCAGGCCATGCGACTCATGCAACCGGACACGAAAGCGCTCTGCGACTTTTACGAACACAAGGGATTCCGCACGCTTCTTCAGGAGGCCGCCAAGGCGCGCCAGGCGGATTTGTTTTGAGGAGGCTGCAGAGCCCCGGAGAATTTCTTAAAAACCGGGTTTGACACGGCGTCACATTTTCTGTGAGACTCCGCTTCGGTTTATAAATTAAACAGAACTGACCTGATGAACAAAAGAGATCCGGATAAGAAGCTGGTGGCGGCGTTCGTGCCCGTGAAATTGAAGGCCAAACTCGAGCGCGAGGCAAAGCGTCGGGGTGTCACCACCTCGCACCTGCTGCGCGATTTGATGTACAAGTGCGTCGGCCGCTAGAGTAATTAGAATCCATCCAGCGTGCGTTGCCGCAGGCCCAAAGTGCCTGCGGTTTTTTCTTTCCCAAGTGAGGAGATCCAAGGGGGCTTTGACATGGAGCAACCCCAGCCGGTCACGACTGGAAGGGGCGACCCGTAGGGGTGGTGGCGAGGGCGCCACACAACATATTCGCATGGCCGCTAAAAACATGTTGACAACTTTTGCGGCCTGTGAGATAAGTCGCCCCCAAGGAGGAGAGGGGTTCGACAGCGCAGCGGTGGCGATGACCCATTAAGTTGGGTTTTGGCAGGGAGGGATGGCCCGATACCGCGTGTTGGCAGCGAGGCCCCGATTCAAGACAAGGACAAGGAAATCTCATGAGAACACACACACAATTCCTTTGCGCTTTGGGCGCAATCACCCTGATGGCTGTCCCTGATTCCCAGGGTGCTTTAACACCTCTGGGCGGCGAGTTCCCGCTCCTGGGAGACATCCCCGGCCACCAAAAAAATCCGGACGTGGCGCTGGGTGAGGCGGGCGGATTTGTAGTCTGGCAGAACATTGCCGGCAACATGAACAGCGAACGGGTGATGGTGCAGCGGCTCGGGCCGGACATGACTGGCGCGGGCGTGCCCATCGCCGTGGCGCAGTCGCCGCGAAGCTGGAACGAGCTCAACCCGCAGGTGGTGATGACGGCCGATGGGGGTGCCGTGGTGGTGTGGACCGGTGGCGCGAGGGCCGATTCGGATGTGTATGCCCGACTGCTCAATGCCTCGGGCAGTTTCATCACCGGTGACATTCTGGTGAACACCACCACGCAGGGCCACCAGCGCGACGCGGCTCTGGCGGTCTTGAGCAACGGCAACGTCGCCGTGGTTTGGAGCAGCACCGATCAGGACGGAGATGGCGAGGGCGTCTACACGCAGCTCTTTGCGCCCAACGGGGCCCGCATTGGCGGGGAAACCCGTGTCAACCAGGCGACGGCGATGAACCAATCCTCGCCTGCCGTGGTGGGCCTGAAGGACGGGCAGTATTCCGTGGCGTGGGTTTCCGAAGCGGTCATCGGCACGACGACGGCGGGCGCGCCCAATCTGCGCAGCAACGTCATGGGACGGGTGATGGCGGGTGACGGCGCCTCTGGTGGAAAGGACTACAAGTTGAACGAAGGCGACGTGCTGGCTGCAAAACCGGTGCTGGCCGCCACGGGCAACGGCGGCTACACGCTGGCGTGGGAGCAGCGCGACGAGAAGAACACCCGGAATCTGGAGGACATTTACCTTCGCACCTTCGATGCGAGCGGCGCGGCGGTGGGCGGCCAGGTGCAGCAGAACACGTTTCACAAAGGACAGCAGGAGTCGCCTGAATTGGTGGCCTTGGGCAAGGAAGTGTTGGTGGCCTGGACCAGCTACGGCCAGGACGCTTCGGGAGGAGGCGTTCAAGGGAGGCTGGGCTCTGGCGGCAGGGAATTCCAAATCAACACCCAGGGGCAGTTGCACCAGACTTCGCCCACGCTGGGCACGGACGGAAAGGACAAGTTCCTCGCCGTGTGGGCCAACACCATCTCGGCCAGCCACTCCATTCTCTCCGCGCAGCGCTATATCAGCAGTGAAGGCAGCCTGGGCGGCGTGGTGGATGTGACCGACGGCGCGGTGCAGACGGTGGACGCTGAAATGAAGACCCGCGGGGCCACGCCGGTGGCCAATGCGCCCTCGGCGGTTCAGCGGATTGCCGCCGCCACCACGACGGTGGAAACGCCTGTCAGCATTGCGTCAGCGCCCGCCATTCTAACCCCGGCGGCAGCTGCACCAGCGCCCGCTTCGGCCGCCTCGGCGGCAAGGGCCGCGCTGCAGTCGGCCGCGCAACGTCAGCCGGTTTCAGCCCGGATCAACACAGGCCCAAGCGCCGCCACACGCATGGCCTCGGCCAAGCCCACGGCGTCGGCTCCTGCAGCGCGTGCCGGCGCACCCAGCCGCTCGGCGATGACCGCGGCAGCGCCGCGCCCGGCCCCGACGGCGACGGCGGCGGCGCGGATGAGCTCGGTGCGCACCCAGGCGCAGACCAAGGCCACCACCGCCAAGCAGAGCGCGCCGGTCACCGCCTCACTGGTGAGGGGCGCGAATGGCAATTCCCTGCAATGGAATGGCAATGCGGGCGCCAAATATCAGGTGCAGGGATCGCAGGATTTGCGCGCATGGAACAACGTGGGTTCGTCGCAGAACGGAAGCGGCGGACAGCTCTCGGCCAACGTGGGTGCCGATGGGGCGCGGTACTACCGGGTGGTGAAGACAAACTAGGGGGGAGTTTAGGGGTGTCGCAGTCTTGAATTCGATTTGGAGGGGGACAAGGCAAGGAGGAACAAGGACTATGAAATTAAAGCAACTCATCGCAACGCTCGCCGGGGTGGCCGTGCTTGCCACTACCGTGCAGCCGGCCCGGGCGTTTGTGCTCATGGGGCCCGCCGAGGGAACCGAGACGGCGGCCTTCAACTATGTGGACGACCTGGGCGCGCCCAAGGACATCCACCAGCAGATCAAACGATTCTACAGGTGGAACCTGCCCTCGTTTGTCTATTCATTTGACGCCAGCTTCGTGAGCTACTTCGGCCCCGAAGGCATGGAGGCGGTGAACGAGGCCTTCGGCGTGCTCAACAACTACTTCTCCAACGAGGACTACAAGGGCGTGAGCGCCCTGGATCTGGCCAAGCACGGGTACGTGGGCAACTACAACACGACGTGGATCAACACGACCGCGCAGAACTCGCAGGTGATCGACCTCAAGTCGGTGGTCTTGGGAATGGTGGTGAACCACCTGGGGCTGGGCAACCCGCACCGGCACGCCTTCTCCATCACGGGGGTGACCACCAACGCCACGGGCAGCGCCTACAACTTCCACGTGCGCCTTCGCAATTACGACCCCGTGAGCAGCGCTGCCACCGACATGGTCAACAACGTCAAGTATAGCTACCGCCTGATTCATGACCTGCAGAACATCTCCGTGGGCGGTACGCCTGCGCTGCCCGCCATCGCCGACATGGAGGAGTTTACGAGCGACCAGAGCGGCAACGCCTTCACGTCCGTGGCGGCCATCGCCGACGCCTTCTACGGCGGCACCTCGCTCTTCTGGACGGACACTCCCACGGTGTTCAACTTTGGCGTGTACTACGACGGCATGAACGCCATGGGCGGCCAGTTCTCGCCGCGGCACGCGCTCACCTATGACGACGCGGGGGGCCTGAAGTACCTTTACAACAAGGGCAACTACATCTGGGAAACGGTGGATCAGGTTGGCGGCGTGGTGCTGGTGGAGCCCGCCCAGTACCTGCCCACCTACATGCAGACGCTGCTCTCCAATCCCTCGGGCCGGCAGTTTCCGTTCTTCCCGCGGCAGGGCGCAGGCGGCGGAGCGCTGCCCGGGGCCATTCCGGTCACGACACCCATCGCGGGCACCCCGGGGTTGCCGGGAGTTCCGCTGGCCATGCAGACCAATGCCATCCGAGGCGGCATTGATGTGATCCAGTTCTATCACCAGCCCTACGACTCACTGCTGGGCAACTTCTTTACGCCCACCAATTCGGTGTGGACCGACACGTTCCTCTATCAGGCCGCGACGAACAACGTCGTTGGGATTTCCGACGCGAGCGGCAATCAGGTGGGCACCATCAGCGCGAACACCAAGGGCATCACCTGGAATTCGCTCAACCCCAACCTGAACGGGGCCAGTTTCTGGCAAAGCCCGGGCCGGTCGTACGAATTCAAGACCCAGAAACTGGGCCGCAGCATCACCGCGCCCGATCTTGTGTTTGTGGCCGACGCCATCGCGCCGGCGGCAGACGGCGTGCCCGTGGGCTGGTTGCGCGACACGGCCGTGGGGCTGGGTGCGGCTTCCAACATGGCCGGCTTCTACTCAGGCGTGCAGAGCACCAACATGGCCACCAACGGCCCGGGCGTCTTTGTGCTGCCGGCCGCGGGCGGTGCGGCGGGCGGCCGCTTCACCTACACATTCCACAAGACGACCGACGACTTCGAGGTTTTGTGGAGTGGGGAGGCGAGTGTGGTGGGGAACCTGACGAAGCTGGCGTCGTTGTGGGGGCACATCAAGGGGCCTGGTCCTGCGGATGTGGTGACGTTTCCGAGGGGGAACACGCAGGCGCGTGTAGAG
>SXGS01172837.1_pt1 | contig 16817 bp, 15 predicted proteins | sample 3174681 | NCBI WGS metagenome assembly SXGS01 (sample SAMN11356861, study PRJNA531348) | freshwater metagenome | isolation source: freshwater sample F1-80 | place: China: Fuxian Lake, Yuxi | collected 2017-12-25 | reverse complement strand
GCAGCACATCGCAATCGAGGGTAATGGTTCGCTCGCCAAGCAGTGTAAGGTCAAAGACCGATCGCAGACTGCGGCCAACCAGGCGCTGAATCTCCTGAGTTCGCCCGCTTTGTTTCCCTCGCGCGGCTTCACGGTCGCTGCGGGTGTGGGTTGAACGCGGCAGCATTCCGTATTCCGCCGTGAGCCAGCCCTGCCCCATCCCTTTGAGAAAGCCAGGGACTTTGGCTTCGATACTGGCTGTGCACAGCACACGGGTATCGCCGCACTCGATCAGCACCGACCCTTCGGCGTGCCGCGTGAACCCGCGCGTGATCCGAACTTCGCGTAGCGCGCTGGCTGCGCGCCCTGATGTCCTGCCCGACATTGAACCCTCCGGTCAAGGGAACCCGATCATTCGATGGGCAGCAACCGCCCCTTCCGCGATCGAATTCCTTACAATCCTGCTGCAATCGAGGTTAACAGAACGGCCGATATCCTTGACTAAGAAGCGGGGCGACCCACGTCCCATCCAGAGTATGACCGGTTTTGCCACAGCCCTTCGCGAAGGCGAGGCGGGGTCGGTCTGTGTCGAGATCCGCAGCGTCAACGCCCGATTTCTCGATCTGTCGTTTCGCGTGCCGGATGACCTTCGGGCCGCAGAAGCCATGCTTCGCGAGCAAATCTCCGCTGCGGTCCAGCGTGGCAAGGTGGAGTGCCGGATCAGCTTTCGCAACGCGACTGGGCGCGGCAGCGGGCAGGTCATCCAAGCCGATGCACTTGAGCGGCTGATCACGCTTAGCGACGAGGTGCGGGCCCGGATCCCCGAGGCCGCCGCACCGACCGTCACCGAAGTTCTGCGCTGGCCAGGCGTGCTCGCTGAAGACGACGCCGCCCTTGCACTCGCGCCGCTCGCCGTCGATGCCGGACGCGAAGCGCTGGACGCGTTTCTCGCTCACCGTGCCCGCGAAGGCGCCCGTCTCGTCGCTGTGATCGCCGAGCGCGCCCAGGCGATCGCCCATATCGTGACGCCGCTTCGCGAGCGGGGCCCGGAACTGCTTGCGGCTCACGAAAAACGCTTATCTGAACGCCTTCAGGCGGCGGTTGACTCGCTAGGCTCGCGCGTGCCGGTCGAGGAAACCATGGCGCGGGTCCGGCAGGAACTTGCGCTCTACGGAATGCGCGCCGACGTGACCGAAGAACTTGACCGGCTGCTGGTCCACCTCGATGAACTGCACGACGCCTGCGGCGGGGCGGGCCCGATCGGAAAACGGCTCGATTTTCTGCTTCAGGAACTCAACCGTGAAGCGAACACCCTGGGTTCGAAAGCCACAGTCGTCGACCTCTCTCGCGCAGCGATCGACCTGAAACTGCTCATCGAACAGATCCGTGAACAAGTGCAAAATCTAGAATGAGTCGCCCCCATAATCCCGGCAGTCTGTTTGTAATTGTCGCGCCCTCGGGCGCCGGTAAAACCTCTCTGGTGCGTGGACTGCTGCAGAACGAGCCCGATGTTCGATTGTCGGTATCGTTCACCACGCGCCTGCCCCGCCCCGGCGAGCGCGACGGAATCGATTACCGCTTCATCAGCATCGAGGAATTCGAGCGGCGCCGTAGCGAGGGGGAATTCCTCGAGTGGGCTCGCGTACATGACAACCTCTACGGCACCTCGCGGGCCTGGATCGAGGCGCAGATGGCCGCGGGCCAGGACATCATCCTGGAGATTGACTGCCAGGGTGCCGAGCAGGTGAAACATCTCTACCCGGATGCGGTCGGCATTTTCGTTGCGCCGCCCTCCATCGGGGAACTGGCGCGCCGATTGCGCGCCCGCGCTCAGGATGAGGAGAGTGTGATCCAGCGCAGGATCGACGCCGCGCAGGCCGAACTCGCTCAGGCCGCGCGATTCGAATATGTTATTATCAATCAAGACTTTGGCGTTGCTCTCGAGCAACTTCGCGCAGTGATTCGCGCTGCTCGGTTGCGGTATTCGCGCCAGCTTGCGCGCAACCCCGTGGTGTTTTCTCAGTTGCGTCTGGCTCGCTGAATCGCCCCACTTTGTTACTTCCGAATGGTCCACCATGGCACGTATTACCGTTGAAGATTGCCTGAAGCAAATCCCGAACCGGTTCGAGCTCACCCTGGCGGCCACTTACCGCGCGCGCATGCTGGCCCAGGGTCATGCGCCCAAGCTTGAATCGCGTGACAAGCCTACGGTCACCGCCCTGCGCGAAATCGCGGCAGGCAAAGTCGGCCAGGAAATGCTGCGCCGGGTTCCCACCTAAGCCTGAGTGCGTCGCTCCCCATGGCCGAGCGACTCACCAGCGTTGTCACGGGATCCAGGCCTCCCCTGCCCGATCCATTTCCTGTCAGTCGCCTGCCCTCTGGCGGAGGATTTACTGCTCCGGCCGACGAGCGCAAGGTCGTTTCACTTGCCACGCTTATGTTGCGGGCGGGCGAATACCTCGGCGAAGACGACCTGCGCCGTATTCGGGAAGCCTATCGCTTTGGCGATCAGGCGCATCTCGGTCAGTTCCGCTCAAGCGGCGAGCCCTACATCTCGCATCCGATCGCGGTAGCAGAAATCCTGTCTGGCTGGCGGCTCGATGCCGATTCGCTCATGGCGGCCCTCCTCCATGACGTGATCGAAGACACCACAGTTGCCAAGCAGATCCTGGCCGAACGGTTCGGCTCAGCGGTCGCCGACATCGTGGATGGCGTGTCCAAACTCGACCGAGTCGAATTCGCCTCCAAGGAGCACCAGCAGGCGGAGAGCTTTCGAAAGATGCTCCTTGCCATGGCCCGCGACGTGCGGGTCATTCTGATCAAGCTCGCTGACCGCCTGCACAACATGCAGACCCTTGAGGCACTGCCCGCGCTGCGACAGCAGCGCATTGCGCGGGAAACCCTGGATATCTACGCACCCATCGCGCATCGACTGGGGCTCAACAGCCTATACCGCGACCTGCAGGACCTCGCTTTTCGGTCGATCCATCCGTTTCGTTACCGTACGCTGAAGAAAGCCGTTCAGGCTGCGCGCGGCAACCGCCGCGAAGTTCTCGGGCGCATCCTCGAAACTGCAAACAAGGCACTGCCCGAGGCGGGTGTACCAGGCGCCCAGGTGCAGGGACGCGAGAAATCCGTTTACGCCATTCACACCAAGATGCGCGAGAAGCACTTGTCGTTTGCACAGGTGCTCGACATTTACGGCATGCGGGTCATCGTCGAAACGGTGCCGCAGTGCTACCTGGCGCTTGGGGCGCTCCACACCACCTTCAAGCCAGTCCCAGGACGTTTCAAAGCCTACCTCGCCATTCCAACGATCACCGGCTATCAGTCGCTGCCCACCACGCTGGTTGGACCGTTCGGCACGCCGGTCGAGTTTCAAATCCGCACGCACGAAATGCAGCGCGTTGCGCAGGCGGGGGTTGCCGCGCACTGGCTTTACAAGGCGCATCACGTCAGCTTCTCCGAGCTTCACACGCGCACCCACCAGTGGCTGCAATCCCTGCTCGATATCCAGAGTCAAACCGGGGATTCGCTGGAATTCATCGAGCATGTCAAGGTCGACCTTTTCCCCGATGCGGTGTATGTGTTCACGCCCAGGGGCGAGATTCGCGCCATGCCACGCGGGGCTACCGTGCTTGACTATGCCTATTCCATTCACACCGATATCGGCGATCGCGCGGTGGGCTGCCGTGTCAACGAAGAGTTGGTGCAGTTGCGAACCGAACTGGTGAACGGCGACGTCGTGGAGGTGCTTACCGATTCCACCTCGCGCCCCGATCCGAGCTGGCTCGCGTTCGTGCGCACGGGCAAGGCGCGCGCCAGCATCCGGCACAGTCTGCGTACGCTTAGTTATCGGGAATCCGCAGCGCTGGGACGGCGGCTCCTTGAGCAATCCCTCGCAGCGCTTCGAATCGCGCTGGGTTCGCTCGAAACCACGGTACTCGACCGCGCAATTCGCGACTCTGGCGTTCGCACCATAGAAGAGTTGTACGCAGACATTGGTCTCGGGAAACGGCTGGCACCGATTGTGGCGCGCAGCATTGCGCTGCAAACAGCGTCCACTCCTGCGGCGCTCATGCTGCCTCGCCCAGCGCCCATGGTGGTCACCGGTAACGAGGGCAGCGTAGTCAGCTATTCCGCCTGCTGCTTCCCGCTACCCGGGGACTCCGTCGTCGGTCATCTTCGCGGCGGACATGGGCTAGTACTGCATCGGGCCGACTGCAGCACGGCGCTGCGCCAGCGCGATCGTGATGCCGAGCGCTGGGTCGACGTTGATTGGTCCGAGCAGGTCAGCGGCACTTTCCGCTCCGAACTGGAGGTCAGCGTTCGCAATGACCGGGGCGTCTTGGGCAGAGTTGCCGCCGAAATCGCCGCTAGCGAGGCCAACATCGCACATGTCTCCATGGACGAAAGCGCAGAGCGCGTTGCTTCGCTTCGCTTCATTCTGATGGTGCGCGACCGGGTCCATCTGGCGCGAGTGCTTCGTAACCTGCGGCGTTTGGCAGAAGTCTCGCGAATCAGCCGACACCACTAGGCGGCGGTTGCCACCGTCCTGCGGCTAGCGGTAGAGGACCTCCATCACTTCGAGTTCGTCCACCCCGCCAGGCACCTTGAGACTCACGAGGTCGCCTTCGTTAGCCTTCAGAAGCGCCCGCCCCACTGGCGAGATCCAGCTGATTCGACCAGTGGCCGGCTCCACCTCATCCACGCCAACGATGGTCACAGTTTCTTCGCGTTCGCCATTTCTCAGAAATCGAACTGTGGCACCGAAAAATGCCTGAGTGGTGCCTCGCCGAAGCTCCGGATCCACCACTTCGGCCAACTCCAGCCGCTTGGTAAGGAAACGAATTCGGCGGTCGATTTCGCGCAGCCTTTTCTTGCCGTAAAGGTAATCACCGTTTTCCGACCGGTCGCCGTTCGACGCGGCCCAGGAAACCACCCTTACGACCTCGGGCCGCTCCTCGTCCAGGAGATGTAGCAGTTCGTGACGCAACCGTTGATGCCCGGCCGGCGTGATGTAGTTTTTAGAGCCTGCCGGGATGGCCTCGAAGCCGGGCGGGTCAGCGTCGTCACCGGCTACCTCGGCATCATCGCGAACAAAAGCTTTGCTCAACGTCGAACCACCCTTCAGGTGCCAGCCACCGACATGGCATCGATCAACACCGAGCCAGAGCGTTTGGTGCCTCGCGTAAGTTCATCGGATCCAACCGCCGCGATACCCGCAAACATCCCGCGCAAACTGCCGGCAATGGTGATCTCTTCAACCGGGTAGGCGATTTCCCCGCCTTCGACCCAGTAGCCGCCCGCACCGCGCGAATAATCGCCCGTCACATAGTTGACCCCGTGCCCCATAAGATCAGTTACAAACAGGCCGGTGCCAAGTTTGGCAAGCATCGCCTCGAGCGAATCACTGCGACGCGTCTGGCGACTGGTGAGCCGCAGGTTATGTGAACCGCCCGCGTTGCCGGTAGTCTTCATGCCCAGCTTGCGTGCTGAATAGGTTGACAGGAAATAGCCCTTGAGAACGCCTGACTCGACCACGGCGCGGCGATGGGTGGCACAGCCCTCGCCGTCAAAAGGAGCACTGCCGGGCTCGCCGCGCTGGTGGGGGTCTTCAAAGACATTGACATGCGGCGCAAAAAGCGTTGAACCCAGTGCATCGACCAGAAAGCTCGACTTGCGGTACAACGCCCCCCCGCTGGCCGCCTGCGCCAGATGACCCAGGAGCCCGCAGGCAAGCGGCGCTTCAAACAGCACTGGTACCTTGCGCGTGGAGAGTCTGCGCGCACCCAGCCTTGCAAGCGCGCGCTCGGCGGCGTAGCGCCCAAGTGCGGCGGGGTCGGCAAGCTTGAGCCGATTGCAATGGGACGAATACCAGTCGTCGCGTTGCATTTTGCGGCCTGAGCCAGCAATAGGGGCGCACGCAATCGAATGTCGGCTAAAGGGGTATCCGCCAGAAAACCCGAGCGAATTGGCCGAAACGAACTGGCCGTGACTCACTGACACCGACGCGCCTTCGGAGTTGCGAATCAGGCGACTGGTATCGAACGCCGCCGCCTCCGCCTCGCAGGCGAGCCGCACCGCCTCAGCGACCGGGATGCCCCAGGGATGGAAGAGATCCAATTCCGGATAGCGAAGCGCGAGGGTGTCAGGATCGGGCAAGCCGGCACAATCATCTTCGGCAGTAAAGCGCGCGATCTGCCAGGCTGCGTCAACGGTTTCATCAAGCGAGCGGGCACTGAAATCCGAAGAGCTCGCATGCCCGCGGCGTTTGCCGACAAACACCGTGATACCGATCCCCTTGTCACGGTGCTGTTCGATCGTTTCCACCCGGCCGCGCCGGACATTGACCGAAAAGCCCGTGTTTTCAGATACGTCCACCGCAGCGTCGCTAGCGCCTAATTCACGCGCGCGACGCAGCATTGTGTCTGCCATCTCGCGAAGCCGCTGCTGATCGTGATCGAACATCATGGTCCCTTCTAAAGAGCGCTGTATCATAGCAACTGCCCCGGTCAGACTCAGCGCATAGCCGCGCCCACCTCATGCGACGCTCTTCCGCGACTGGCGAGACCCCCGTCTCCGACTCGCTTTCCGATCCGCCCAGCAAATCGCAGCGCAAGCGCGACAGCCATGCGCTGCAAGTGCTTGGCGAGCGATTGGTTGAACTGTCCGACGAGCGTCTTTTACGGCTGCCAGTCACCGAACGCATGATCGACGCTGTTCGGCTCGCCCGCGACATTCGGGCGCGCGAAGGGCGTCGCCGGCAAATGCAGTTCATCGGCCGGCTGATGCGCGAGGCAGACTCCGATTCAATCCACCAAGCCTTGGAAGGCGATCGCCAGCAGCACCGCGTAGAAACTGCGCGCATGCATGCGGCCGAACAGTGGCGTGAGCGACTGCTGGACGACCCAGCGGCCGTCAATATCTGGCTCGAGCGTTACCCGGACACCCGCGCCGCGCTTGCGCCCCTGCTGGATAAGGCTCGGGCCGAAGTGGCCACCGGCCAGCGTGGCCGCCGGTATCGCGAGTTGTTTCGGCTGGTGCGCACCACGCTCGAGGCTCCCCATCAATCCAACACTTCAGCTCCATCGTGACTGCCCCCATTCGAATCGGACTGGTTTCCATCAGCGATCGGGCCTCGGCTGGCGTTTATCAGGACCAGGGCATTCCCTCGCTTGAGCAGTGGCTCGGACAGGCCCTGACCTCGCCCTGGGAACCCGTGGTCCGACTGATCCCCGACGAACAACCGGTCATCGAGCAAACATTGATCGAACTGATCCACCAGCAGGGCTGCGGTCTGGTCCTCACCACGGGCGGCACCGGACCGGCGGCGCGCGACGTCACGCCCGAGGCTACGCTCGCGATCGCCGACCGGGAGATGCCTGGGTTTGGCGAACAGATGCGTCAGATCAGCCTCAATTTCGTTCCCACCGCCATCTTGTCGCGCCAGGTCGCCGTCATCCGCGGCCAGGCGCTGATCATCAATTTACCGGGCCAACCCAAGTCGATCCGCGAAACGCTGGAAGGGCTTCGTCAATCTGATGGCACGCAGAAAGTACACGGTATTTTCGCGGCTGTTCCTTACTGCCTAGACCTGATTGGCGCCGGCCGCATCGAAACCAACGAAGCAGTGTGCAAGGCCTTCCGCCCAAAGAACTCAGCCGCCAAACCCGCTGGCGGATGAGCTCCTGTTGCCGGGTGCTTCGGCGCATCGCCCATGCGCCCGTGCGGTCAGCCCATGCGCCCGTGCGGTCAGCCCATGCGCCCGTGCGGTCAGCCCATGCGCCCGTGCGGTCAGTCCATGCGCCCGTCCGGTCAGCCCATGCGCCGGCGTGCGTCCACCACGCCAGCGACGCGCTTCAGGGCAACCAGCGTCCGCCCGAGTTGCGCCGCGTCAGACGCCTCGATCGTGAACCGCATCAGCGCCTGCTGCTGACGGCTGAGCGTGTTGACCGCCGTCACATTCAGCCTGTCCCGAGCAAATACATCGGACACATCACGCAACAACCCCTGCCGGTCATTCGCGCGCAACTCGATCTCCACCGAAAAACGGCGCTGATCAGACCCGGCACCCGCTTTGAGCGCACGCGGATCCCAGCCGGTGTCGATCACACGCTCCGGTGCCTCGCGGGCCAGCCGGGAAAATATCGGACAACTGGTTCGATGGACCGAAACGCCGCGCCCCTTTGTCACAAAACCTGAGACCAGATCGGGCGGCAGCGGACGACAGCATCGGGCCAGCTGGTTCATGAGCGAGTCCATACCCACCACCAAGACTGACCCGGCACGCTGCGGGCGTGCGCTCACCCCCGGGCGAGTCAGCCTTTGCAAAAGCTCGGGTTCGCTTTCCGGAACGGCCCCGTCGCCCTCGCCCCGAATTGCATCTTCGATCTGACGCAGGCCGATTTCATCACGCGCGACCGCCACGAACATCGCCATCGGGTCAGGCTCTCCCAGCCTGCGCGCCAATTCCTCGAAAGACAGGGCGGTGCTGCCCTCTCGCTGTAAAACCCGCTCAATACGTTCGCGTCCACCCGCAGCGTCGCGCGCCAGCTCGAGCGCATTGAACCACTGCCGCACCTTGCTGCGCGCGCGCGGGCTAGCCACATAACCGAGCGCGGGATTCAACCAGTCGCGGGACGGCCCCTCTGCACCGCCCTCCTTGGCTGCAACAATCTCAACCGTCTGACCGCTCTGGAGCGGCCGGTTAAGCGGCACCAACTGACCATTGACCCTCGCGCCGCGGCAGCGATGACCGAGACCGGTATGTACGTGATAAGCGAAATCGACTGCAGTAGACCCCGCAGGAAGCTCAATCACCCGCCCCTGTGGCGTGAGCGCATAAATAAACGCAAGCTCGGGCTGAGCCGCTTCCACACCCGCGCCACCGAGCGCCTGACCCACCTCGCGCTGCCAGGCAAGCAGTTGCCGAACCCAGTCGATGCTCCGCTCGGCAGCAACCAACGGTGATATCGACCTGGAACGCCCCGCCTCCTTGTAGCGCCAGTGCGAGGCCACGCCGTACTCGGCGAACCGGTGCATTTCCGACGTACGGATCTGAACTTCCAGAGGCAACCCGTCCTCGGCCGCCACCACAGTATGGAGCGACTGGTATCCATTAGGCTTAGGCCGCACAATGTAATCGTCATACTCGGCGGCCATCGGCGTCCAGACACTGTGTACCTGATCGAGCACTTGATAACAGTGGGCTACGCTCTCGACGATTACCCGCAGACCACGCAGATCCTGAATCGTATCGAGATCACGCCGCTTGCTCTGTATCTTGAGATGAATGCTGTACAGATGCTTCGGCCGGCCACTGACCTGCGCGTTGACACCTTGCGCGGAGAGCGCGATCGACAAGCGAACCACCGCGGCTTTCACGAAGTCCTCGCGGACCGTCCGCTTTTCCTCAAGCTGTGCGGCGAGTACCCGGTAAGTCTCGGGCTCGAGAAAGCGAAAGGCGAGGTCTTCCATCTCCCACTTGATCTGCCAGAGCCCGAGGCGATTCGCCAGTGGAGCCAGCACGTCCAGGGTTTCGCGACTCACCGCCCGGTCTGGGGTCTGACCGCTGCGCGCGCAAATCCGCAGCGTCTGGAGACGCGAGGCAAGCGACAGCAGCACGACACGGATATCGTCGGCCATCGCGAGCATCATTCGGCGGAGCATTTCATGCTGCGCCTGCGCCGCACTCGCCAAACCGCCACCCGCACTTAACCTTACCAGCTGCCGAACACGCTCAACCAGATGCGCAAGCACTGGGTCGAAGTCACGCGCAATCGCCGATACAGGCCAAAGTTCCGCCGGGCGGACCAGCCAGGCGGCAGCCTGCGCCGTTTCGTCAACGCCGAGATCGGCGAGGATGGCCTCTACACCCTCGGCATGCGCGATCACCGACAGGCCGCCACTCAGGGTGTCGGATTGACCCAGGGTGCACGCGAGCGCTCGCGCCCGAGACAGTAGGCTCGCGTGCGCGGCCGGATCGGTGGCAACGTCAACGGCCTTCGGCGAGCCTGGCTCGGGACGGATTGTCATGGCGGAAATAGAATGCCACGGTCAGGCGTCAAGGTGGGCACGCCGGTCTGGCATTAGACTTTCGGCCCATGTTCAGACATTGGTTTTCTCGCCCCGAAAAGAAACCGGTCGTCACCCGTTCGGTATGGGAGGCGTGCGCCGCACAGATGCCTTTCCTGGACGCGTTTTCGCCTGAAGCGCGCGATCGCCTGTTCGATCTCGCCGACAGTTTCGCTGCCCGAAAGCATTTCACTGGCACACATGGGTTCGCCATCACCGATGCCGTTCGCGCGGCAATCGCGCTACAGGCATGTCTGCCGATTCTGCGGATGGGCCTTGGACCCTACGATGATTTTGTCGAGGTGATCGTCTATCCCGACCGCTTCATCACGCCGCGTTCGCATGTAGACGACAGCGGCGTGGTTCATGAGTCCATCGAAGAGTTATCGGGCGAGACCATGCCCGGCGGGCCCGTGGTGCTGGCATGGCCCGATGTAGACCCCGCAATGGGCGCGCCTGGGCTCTCGGTGGTCATCCATGAGTTTGTTCATAAGCTGGACATGCTGGATGGCGAGGCGGACGGCATTCCTCCGCTTCCTGCCGCCGCACGCGCACTCTGGGCCCAGCAAATGCAGGCCGCATACGAGCAGTTCTGCGAGATGCTCGAGGAGGTCGAAGCCACCATTCCAACTGACATCGACCCGGAGTCTGAGGCTGCCGATGACTTCTACGCGCGCCTGCCGCTTGACGCCTATGCGGCCACCGATCTTGCCGAATTCTTTGCCGTAGCGTCCGAGGCGTTTTTCACCATGCCCGAAGCCATTGCCCACGCTTTCCCTGATCTGTACGCCATGTTCGAGGACTACTTTGGCTGGGAAGCGAACCTCGCCCACCATGACCCACTGAGTCCCAGGCAAGGCTGATCCGCCGGACGAACGGGGGATACGCCGGGATGGCTTGACCATCAGGATGCTGAGAAGCCGCACGCGCCCGGCACCCAGATTTCACGTTCACCGCCAAGTTGCAAAAAGCCTGGCTGACGCTCGGCTCCGGTAGCCTGAGAAGACGACGATTCTGGCGCAATCATCGAAAAGACGGGCCCTCCGGGCAAATGACCGACAGCGTCCAGTGGCCGCTGCGGTGGATTTTGCCAATCACTGTCGGAGGTGTTGGGTATTGACAGGCCCCTGCCCCCGGACCGCTTCACGCCGGCACCAACAGGTGTACGGGTCGAGACACGCGCCGCCGATTGCATTCTTGCTTCGCCCACCACCTTCACAGGCAGACGTGGAAGGACGTGGCCGCTATGATCGAGACCGCTGAACTGGGCACAGGCAGGGGCTGGGTCGCTACGTAAGCCCCGACTTGGCTCTGCCCCCAGCAAGCCGGTGGGAGTCGACACAGCCGCCCCCGGGCCGTCGAGCCTGAGCGCGCCCAGATGTGGCGGCTCGCGAGCTTCGCAGCCGCCCAGCATGCGTGCCGCCCAACTGATGAACCGCCCAGCGAGCGGGACATGAAGCGGCACCCCAACCGAGAGCTCCAACCTGAGGATCCCGGCCTCGCGAAAGGTTTGCCCCGAGGCTGGACCAACTGGCTCCGCTGTCGGTGATCCCGAGCCGGACGCAGCGAGCGACTCTGCCCCGGGTGCAGTGAGCGGACCCGGGCGAGGCACAGCGAGCGATACTGAGCTGGACGCCACGGGGGCGTGCTCGATGTCGCTACCAACGCGCTCCCTGACGGATAGCGGTGCGCCATAGCGCGAGCGGAACGACGGATTATCAAGGGGGATTTCGAGCGCGGCGTCCGCCAGCCCTGCTCGAACCCCCGCTGCAACCTGGGTCCCCCAATCGGAAAAGCTTTCCCGCGTGGGCGACAACTGCCGCCAGGTGAGCCATCCCTCGTGCGCTGCAACACGAAACCGGATCGCAGAAGCTCGCAGTGCGGACGCTGGCCCAGCCAGTTCAGTGATGCTCACCCAGAGCGGCGTGAGGCCGGAAATGATGCCCTGCTCAATCGCTTCGGGCGCCGCATGACCGAGCGCTCCGGAGCGTGCCGCCTCCCTCGCGGCAAAGTCGACAATGGCGCGTGATTGCATGACCAATGCCCACTGCCAGATGAGAAGTCCGAGAAGCAGCATGACCGGTACCGCCACCAGGAATTCAACCGCACCGGCTCCGCATTGCGGCGCGTGCAATCGACCTGGGTCGGCGCTACGGCTCAGGCTCGCGCCCCGATCCGGCAACCGGCGGAGGTAACCTGTCCCGAGCGCGAGTGATGCAATGCTCATCGTCCGGTCAGACCCCGGATGACCTCAATACCAGCGGGGCCTGCCGAGGCTCCGGGGCTCGGGAGCTTTACAGCCGAGGAGTCAACCCGTAGCGCTGGTTCGGCTGCACGCGCACCGCTTGGCGACCAGGTCGATACCGCCGGGACGGGTACATCAGTTTTTGGCAGCCTATCAGTCCCTCCTGCTAACGGTTGTCTGGATAGCGTCGAGGATCTTGGTGGCGAGCCCTCGCCGTCTGCCCTGATCACCGCGCGCAGCGCAGCCTCGATTCGCCCGCGATGCGCAGCAGCCCCCGGGTTGCCGTCAGCCGGGCCCAGCGCATCAAGCGCCTGTCTGGCCTGTTCGATGCCAAGGATCGCCAGGTTCGCACTGGCTTTGGCCAGTACGTCGGTCGATTCCGAATCTGGCGAGCGTGCCCGCGAGAGCCTGTCGGCGGCAAGGTCTGAGGCTCGCCGATAAGCGACCGCCGCCTCGCTACGTCGATCTAGCCGGTGAAGAGCGTTGCCCTGCCGGAGCCACCCGCGGGCATGTTGCGGTTGATCCGCCAGCAGCGGCTCGAGAAGTTGAATGGCTTCCTCGTAGCGCGCCTCGGAATACGCATGCTCGGACGCACCGAGCGCACGTTCGATCGCCTCCGGGGTGGTAACGCGCGGGCCCCGACCACCACCGGGCGATTCGCCTGTCGGCCCAGGGGCCACCCCGCCAGGGCGGGGCGCCGGACAGTGCGCGCCAGCCGGTACACCCGCGGTCAGCGAGCTGGCAATTTCCATCACGGCCCGGCTCGCCGCGCTCATCGTAGACCCGGTCGCCTCGGCAAACTGCTCTCGCACCGACATTGCTGCCGGTCCGAACATCGCCTGGCAGGCGCGCAGACGGGCCTCCGGCGTGCCCCGCCATTCGCCATCGGGATCGATCGAGGCACAGCCCCCGAGCACAATCAGCGAGATTGCCAACCCGGCCCGCAGGGCGCCAACAAGGCGTGATTGGTTCACGATGAGGTCTCCCTTTCGCTGAATGCGATGTAAAGCGTTTCCGGGCTGAAGGTCACCGTGGCGCCCGGTCGGAGCTGAAGCTGTATGGCGACGCCTTCGGCGAGCTCGAGGACCTGCGCTGCGTCCGGACAGCAAAGGATCCGGCCAGGCCGCACACAGCAGTGGACATCGGTCACAACGCCACGAGCCGACAGAAAGACAACATCAATTGACATCCGCATACCGATGGTGTGGATCGCCGTACAGCGATCGATGAGAAACGCCTCGTCATGCCCCATGCGACGGCGTCCAAGCAAGCCGATGAGACGCCCCAGAAATCCGTGGGCCCGCCGCAGGTGAAGACGCACAGGCCGAAAATCAGCTTTCATTGCCATCTGGCCACCTCACTGAACATTCGGCTGATGACGGGGTACAACACCACTGCCAGCGTTCCAGGAAAAATGAATACCACCAGCGGAAACAGCACGCGGACTGGCGCCTGCGCCGCTCGGTACTCGGCCCTCGTGAAGCGGTCATTTCGCTGCTGCTCGGCTTGCGCGCGCAGCGTCTGAACAATGGTACCGCCGTCGCGCTGAGCGGCTGACACCGCGAGCGTGAACTGGGTGACAGCGGCGAGGTCGAGCCGCGCCGCCAACGTGCGGAGTGCCTCGTCTCGGGGCATTCCGGCCTTCACATCGCGCATTAGCCGCCGACACTCATCGCGTAACGCCCCCGCTGGCAAGCGCTCGACAGCCTGTGGCAGGGCCGCCGCAAGGGGCAACCCCGATTCGACCGACATGGCAAGCAGATCGATCAGGAATGGCAACTGCCTGAGAAGGCGTTCGCCTCGCCGGGCCACCAACTCGCGCAGCCAGATCAAAGGCCAGGCAATCGCCAAGGCCAACACAACCGGCAATGTCCAACCGGGGATCGATATGCCCAATCTACCCAAAGAGAGTGCAATCGAACCTGCGAGGCCGGCTGCCAGACACTGGGCGGCAATCATGTGCTGCGGGGCGATCACCTGATCCAGGCCCGCTCGGGCCAGACGTTGCTGGAACGATCGAAACAGTCGTGCTGACATCGCGGGGCGAATCACTGCGCCTAGTGCCAGCAAGAGCGGCCATGCAGCGCGCCAGGCCAGGGGCAGGCGTTCACGCCGGGCGGTCGGGTCAGCGGGCAGTTGTCGAATCACCTCTGCGATAAACGTGACGACCAACACCGCCGAGCACGCGAACAGAAGAAGGAGCGGGGCCGGTATGGCGCTCATGGCTACACCTCGATCGTCACAATTCGTCGCACCAGGCGGAATCCGACCACCTGGGCGACCAACACCGCAACCAGCACGATGCGACCGCCACGCGTCATCGTGATTTCAGCGAATGATGGTGGGTCGACCAGCGCCAGCAAGGCCAGCACCAGCGCCGGTAGCAGCACCATGATCCAGGCCTGAAGGCGGCCCTGGGCTGTGAGCGCGCGGACTCGTGATTCGAGCGCCAGCCGCTTCCGCACGGAATCAGCCAGCGATTCAAGCGTTCGCGCAAGTGGCCCGCCCGTCTCGGCACCGACCCGAATGGCTGTGGCCATCAGCGTAGCTTCTTCCGCCGCCGCGCGCCGCTCAAACGCCGCGAGCGCATCGGCAAGCGAGGTTCCCAATTTCAGATTACCCAGTAACCACTCGAGGTGCTGCCGGGCTGGCGCGGCGCTGACACCCGCCGTTCGCGACAGAGCCACCGACAACCCGCTTCCCGAGCGCAGCGAACCGGCAATCAGCATAAGAATGTCGGGGATCTGTCGGCGCAGCTTCTGCCGCCGAAGGTGTTGCAGCCTCACAATGGCAAAGTGAGGCAGCGCCATGGCGAGCAGTGCCGCGAGCCCGACCGTGATGGGATTCCAGGTGATGACCGCAGCCACGACCGCGGCAGTGAGTGCCCCAATGCACTGAAGCATCCAGAGTTTGGCCGGATTGATCGTAATGAAGAGATCGCGCAGCTGCCGCCCGACTCGGCGGTTGAAACCCGCGCGCTGCTGCCCGAATACGGCTGTTCCAAGCGCGGCAATGACAGCAAAGAGGGCAAGCGCCGATGCCACCACTGCGATCATCAGAAAGGTGTGTGCACTCATGCTACCGATCCGAACAAATCGAGGAGGCCGGCGGATCGCACGTTCAGGTTTCCGTCGAGAAACTGAGGAATGTGCCCAGTCGCAAGGTGTTGCGGCACCCGCCCTTCAATCGAATCGAGCCGAAACAAAGACTGCATCAGGATGCGACCGCTTTCGATACCGGTGACCTCCGAGATATCGGTCACGCGTCGGCTGCCGTCGGGACACCGTGCCTGCTGCACCACAATGTGAACCGCAGACGCGATCTGCTCACGAATCGCCTGCAGGGGAATATCAACCCCGGACATGAGTGTCATCACTTCAATCCGGGACAGGGCGTCGCGCGCACTATTGGCATGCACGGTGGTGAGCGATCCGTCATGGCCCGTGTTCATGGCCTGCAGCATGTCCAGCGCCTCGCCGCCTCGACACTCTCCAACCACAATTCGGTCGGGCCGCATGCGGAGCGCGTTTTTCACCAGATCTCGTACACTCACAAGGCCTCGCCCCTCAGCGTTTGCGGGGCGTGCTTCCAGGGACACCAAATTACGGTGGTCAAGTCGCAATTCAGCAGCGTCTTCGATGGTAATCACCCGCTCGTCCTGACCGATGAAACCGGACAGCAGGTTGAGCAGCGTGGTTTTCCCCGCGCCGGTGCCACCAGACACCACGATGCTGCGACGACCGGTCACGCAGAGCTTCAGAAACGCCAGCATCTGCGCCGACAACGTTCCGAGCTTGACCAGATCCGAGGCCATGTAAAGCCGGCGATTGAATCGTCGAATGGTGACTGCGGGTCCGGTCAGGCTGAGGGGAGGGAGAACAGCGTTAAGACGCGATCCGTCCGCGAGCCGCGCATCGACCATGGGTGACCCTTCGTCAACGTGACGACCCAGCGGCGTGATGATTCGATCAATGACCGATCGGATCGCATCATCGCTGGAGAACGCAAGCGCGGTCTGCTCGATTTTCCCGGAACGCTCAACATGAATGGGCGCGGTTCCATTCACCATGATTTCAGAGACCGTATCGTCGGCAAGAAGCCCTTCCAGCGGGCCCAACCCCACGGCCTCATCGAGCACCTCGCGGATCAGCGTGGTGCGATCAATGGCAGGAGGGAGCGCCGATTCGCTGCGGATGACGTCTTCAAGCGTTCGCCCCACCTGCTCCCGCAGTTGTGTGCCGGACAACGTCCGGATGTCCTGTCGCTGCAGGTCGATCTGGCTGAGCAATCTGCGGTGCAAGAGTCGTCGCCACACATAGCGATCCGACCCCGTGCCTCCGGGACCCTGGATGGGCTCGCTTTGCACCAGAGAATGTAATAGCACCGGTGTATCGGATGGGGGTCGGCCAACGTTGACCGCGCGCGCGAGGCCAGGCAAGGCAAGCACGCGAAGCTGATGCCCACCGATCACGATTTCATCGGATTCAGTGAGGGGACCGAACGTCACGATGCGTTC
>SXGS01568311.1_pt1 | contig 16818 bp, 14 predicted proteins | sample 3174681 | NCBI WGS metagenome assembly SXGS01 (sample SAMN11356861, study PRJNA531348) | freshwater metagenome | isolation source: freshwater sample F1-80 | place: China: Fuxian Lake, Yuxi | collected 2017-12-25 | reverse complement strand
TGAGCAAGGCCACCAGTCGCTCGCCAGCGAAGATGTTGTAACGCATCTGGCTGCCCGACATCGGGGTGTAGCCAAGGTAGTGGTAACGCGCGATGTACTCGTTCCACAGGCGCGAGGGCGCAGTGCCGCTGACCGGGCGCATGACCTGCGCCACAGCTACGCCAGTTTTCTGGTGAACGCCGGGCGTAGCCTGTACGAGGCGCAAAAACTGCTGGGCCACTATGACCCTCGGGTGACGATGCGCTACGCGCACCTGTCACCCGGTGCGTTGATTGAGGCCGCCAATGTGGTGGCAGATTTGGTGGGTAAAGGCACTCCTGTTAACTTGCCCCCGGAAAGCGTACTCCATCGCTGACGTAAGCTGCGGCACAAGGTATCTAATTGGGGGACTAGAAAACCCTCATTCAGAGCCGATAAAATAGGATTATGAAAACCTTTCTTCATGTGGGCTGCGGCCCCAAGCAAAAGGACCGCACCACCCGCGGCTTTAACACCAGCAATTGGAAGGAGCTGCGGTTTGATATTGACGAGGCGGTTCAGCCAGACCTGGTTGGCACGATGACGGACATGTCCTCCGTTGCTTCCGGCTCGGTCGATGCCGTCTTCTCTAGCCATAATATTGAGCACCTTTACCCGCATGATGTACCCGTGGCCTTAGCTGAGTTTCTGCGGGTCTTAAAACCAGACGGCTTTGCAGTGATTACCTGCCCCGATCTGCAGTCGGTCTGCGCATTGATCGCCGAAGATAAGTTGACCGAGTCCGCCTACACATCCCCGGCGGGGCCGATTGCGCCTCTGGATATTCTTTATGGTCATCGTCCGGCATTGGCGCGGGGTAACCTGTACATGGCTCACCGCTGCGGCTTTACACAAAAGGTGTTGACCGGTACCTTGCAAGCGGCAGGTTTTGCCGCCGTGGCGGCCAAACGCCGTGGGCACCCTTATTACGACCTATGGGCGCTGGCCACGGCTTCAGCTCTGCCGGAACCAGAGTTGCGGGAGTTGGCGCAGGCGCATTTCTCATGAGAAAGCTCAACCTCGGCTGCGGGTTTGACAAGCGCGAAGGCTTTGTGAATGCCGATAATTTTGCCGAGTGTGAACCCGACGTCCACATCGATATCGAGCAGACACCCTGGCCGCTGGCCGACAACAGCTTTGACTACATTTTGATGAAGCACGTGCTGGAGCACGTGGGTGCAGACTTCAAGACCTTTGCCTGTGTGATGCGCGAGCTTTACCGGGTCACTGCCCCAGGGGGCATGATTGAAATTCATGTGCCGCATTTCAGGCACGACACCTGGTGGTCTGACCCGACCCATGTGCGCGCATTCACGCCGCTGACTTTCCGGATGATGTCGAAAAAACAGAATGATGACTGGATCGCGAAGCGGGCCAACTACACCATGCTGGCGCATGTGATGAAGGTCGATTTTGAGATTACCGAGGCCTTGCAGGTGTACGAGCCGCAGTGGTGGCAAAAGGTGCAAGCCGGGGAGTTGAGTCAAGATAAGCTGCGTGCCATGGCCGACCAGCAGTGGGGCGTGGTCAAGGAGCTGCAAATCAAGATCAAGGCTGTGAAGTCCGCTTAGGTCTTTGGGCGTTTATTCGTTATGAACAATTCACCTTCTTTTGCCATCTACTACGCGGGTGACGCCTACTCAACGGCCAACAAGATCATGGGCCGCCAGAGCGCTGGCAAGGCCTTTATGCGAGGGGTGGCGCGGACCTGGCCAAAGGCCGAACTCCATGGTTTGGGTCAGGGCACCGAGACTGCTAAGGCCATGTACGCCCAGCTAAAGGGCGATGGCTTTGCCGGCCAGCTTAAGTGGGTTGAGGTCCCCAACTGGCCGGCGCTTGGCGAGATAGGTAATCTGTACTACCCGTCACCCGCGGCCAAGGACTTCACCTATTCGCGCAACGCGTTTAACCCTGGCGCTTTCAGCGTCATGGGGGTGACCTTTACTTTGTCGTCCAACGGCGCTATGGACCAAGTGGCTGACCTGGTGCTGCCGCCATTTAAACCTTGGGACGCGATGATCTGCATCTCACAGGCGGCGCTGGATTTCACCACCCGCCTGCACGACGAGATGAAGGCCTGGTGGGCGGCGCAGACGGGCGCCACGCGTTTCAACACACCGCAGATGCCGGTGATTGCACTGGGCATTGATTGCCCGTCTTTCGCACCCAACACCAAGTTGCGCCAGACGGCCCGCGCGGCGCTGCAGTTGCAATCCCACGAGGTGGCCTTTCTGTTCTCGGGACGGCTCTCGTTTCATGCCAAGGCCAACCCAGCGCCGATGTACCAAGCAATGGAGCAGGCGGCTCAGCACGCTTCAGTGGTTTGTATTGAGGCGGGCGTGTTCCCCAACGACGCTATTCGCACCGGGTTTTTGGCTGCACAAAAAGCACTGGCGCCCTCGGTACGGTTTATCTGGGTTGATGGTCAGGATGAGTTGCGTTATCGACAGGCCTGGCAGGGCGCCGATGCGTTCGTCTCGCTGTCAGACAACATCCAGGAGACCTTTGGCCTGACGCCGGTAGAGGCGATGGCGGCGGGCTTGCCTGTGGTGGTGTCGGATTGGAATGGCTACAGGGACACAGTGCGCGATGGTGTTGATGGCTTCCGCGTGCCGACCACTTTGCCGCCAGCGGGTATGGGCGGCGACCTGGCCATGCGCCACGCACTGGGCTTGGACACCTATGATTTTTACATTGGCAGGGCCAGTCTGGCCACCGTGATTGAGCCAACGGCGCTGGCCCAGGCCTGCATCGCTCTGGCGTCGCAACCTGAGTTGCGATCGCGTATGGGCGCAGCAGGGCTTGCACGCGCTACGCTTGACTTTGACTGGCCCTTGATCTTGCAGCGCTACGCGCAGTTGGCCGACGAGCTGACCAAAATCCGCTTGGCCGCCGGACCACAGGCGCCTGAGGCCTGGGTGCAGCGCGCCGACCCGTTTGCGCGGTTTGCCCATTTTTCTAGCCACACGCTGGCGGGCAACGCGATGGTGCTCGCCCAGCCGAGTGCTCAGGCGCGGCTGAACGACTTGCGGAGCTTGGCGATGGCCAATTACGCCTTTGAAGCCAACCTGCTGCCAACCGAGACGATCATCGCCTTGCTCAGTGTGCTGGAAAAGAGTGGCAGCCAGACTGTGAACGAGTTGCTGGTGGCGGCTGGTATCGCGACCCCAGTGGGCGTGCGTTGCCTGATGTGGCTGTGGAAATTCGATTTGGTGCAAGTTGTGCCAGTAAGGGCACCTGAGTGAGCATGAAGATTCTTTTTATTCACCAAAATTTTCCCGGCCAGTTCAAGTACCTGGCGCCGGCGCTGGTCCAAGAAGACCACACTGTGGTGGCCATGACCATGCAAAAGACCGAGGCCAAAGAGTGGCAGGGGGTCCGGCTGGCACCATACACCGCCACGCGCGGCACCACACCCAAGGTCCACCCTTGGATCAGCGATTTTGAGACCAAAACCATTCGTGCTGAGGCCTGCTTTCGTGCAGCGCTGCGGATGAGGGCCAAGGGCTTGAACCCAGACCTGATCGTTTCGCACCACGGTTGGGGTGAGAGCCTGTTTCTCAAAGATGTCTGGTCTCAAGCCAAACTGGCGATCTACTGCGAGTTCTATTACCACCCGCTCGGAGCTGATGTCGGATTCGACCCGGAGTTTCCGGTCAAAGATGAAGGCGAAGTCTGCCGTCTGCGTTTAAAGAACCTCAACAACCTGCTGCACTTTGAAGCGGCCGATGCCGGCATCTCGCCGACGCACTGGCAGGCCAGCACCTTCCCTGAGCCGTTCCGCTCGAAGATCACCGTGGTGCACGACGGCATCGATACCGAGACGGTTGCACCTAATCCGGCGGTCAGCCTGACGCTGAACGGCAATATCAAGCTGACCCGTGCCGATGAAGTGATTACCTTCGTCAACCGCAATCTTGAACCCTACCGGGGCTACCACATATTCATGCGGACGCTGCCTGAGTTATTCAAAAGACGGCCCCAGGCGCGGGTGCTGATCGTGGGGGCTGATGACGTCAGCTATGGCGCACGCCCGGAAGAGGGTAAGAAGTGGAAGGACATTTTCGCAAGCGAGGTGCGTCCGCAGATCAGCGATGCGGACTGGGCGCGGGTGCATTTCCTGGGCCACATCCCGTACCAACATTTCATTCCCTTGCTGCAGCTGTCCACTGTGCACGTCTATCTGACATACCCGTTCGTGCTGAGCTGGAGCCTGCTGGAGGCAATGAGCGTCGGTTGCGCCATTGTGGCTAGCGACACCCAGCCGCTGCACGAGGCGATCCGCCACGACGACACCGGGAGGTTGGTGGATTTCTTCGATGTGCCGGGGCTCGCTAACGAGGTGTGTGCGCTGCTGGACGACCCGGTGGCTCGCCAGAGGCTTGGGGCCAATGCGCGGGCGTTTGCGCAGGCGACCTATGACTTGAAGACGGTATGCTTGCCAAGGCAGTTGCAATGGGTGCAGGGTTTAGCAGGGTGACCGGTAACACAGCAGTTGACGCAAGTCTGGACGAGCTCACGTAGTGGACGCTGTGCCAGGTAAAACTGGTGCTGCGCACTGCAAGGCAAAAAGATCGGCGTACTCATAACATTACCGTGCAGATCACTGCCCGTATGGTCAAAAAATCAAAAATGCCTGCCCACTGTATCTGCTTAGTCTGCCACGACCCAGGGCAGGGCGTTTGGGTCGTGTTCAATTTGCGCTGCGGCTGCCTGCGCTGTTTTGAGCCGCAGTTTTGTTGGTGTAAGTTGCAGCTTTGGACTTAGCCGATGGGCTTTTTGTTGTTGGCAGTGCAGTCAAAACGCCGGTGTTTTTCTGGAAATGGGCTCGGATTGATATTTTTGACCATACGGGCTACACACCATCCGAAGCGGAGTGGTTTGACGAAGGTTGGCGGGCGGCGGTTGAAGATAATTTAGTCAATGCCAACGAGCGAGCCAAGTACAGATTCGAGTCAATTCGTGCTAAGGCGAACCCCGGGGATCTTCCCACTCCGAACAGGGCTGGTGTGTCTACTCATGAACTACGCACTCTCGAGGGAAATATGTTGATTCCTCGGAATGATAAAAATTCATATAGGAATATGCTAAACTTTCTCCTATATGAACTTTTCATTGCGCATTGTGCTCAACACCACGCCAGAGCAGTTGGCGAGGCTTGGGGCCCTGCAGGCTGCTTTTGCAGCCCTTTGCAATGCTTTGGCGTCCACGGTGCAGCAAACCAGGGTTTGGAACCGGGTGGCCCTGCACCACTTGGCCTACCGGAGCTTGCGCGAGAGGTTCCCTGACATGGGCTCCCAAATGGTGTGTAACGCTATTTATTCGGTATCGCGTACCAGCCGACTGATTTTTCAGCACCCGCACAGCCCCTTCAATCTGGTCAAGCTGGGTGGTCGCCCCTTGCCTTTGCTGCGTTTTAGCGATACCTGCCCCGTGTATTTTGACCGGCACACTCTGAGCGTGCGCAACGGCCAATTGTCCATGTTCACACTAGATGGCCGGATGCGCTTTGCCCTGGCCTTGCAGCCTACCGATGAGGCCAATTTCAACGAGAAAAAACTGCGTGAAATCGCGCTGCTGCGTCAGCCAGCGGGACAATTTGAGCTAACTTTTCTTTTTGGTGATCTGCAGGACGCGAGCCCCTCGGAAGCCGCCATGTCGACGGATGTCGATATTCCTGAGTATGTTCTGGTCGAGGATGCCCCATGAATCAAAATAAACCCGCCTCTGAATTGCGTCTGGCCTTGGGGGAGCTCAGTCCCTATTTTTGGCGCGGGGCATGGTTTAGCTTGTTTTCGAGTTTGCTGGTGTTGGCTCCCTCGGCTTATATGCTGGAGGTCTTTGACAGGGTGGTGAACAGCCGCAGCCATCTCACGCTTGCGATGCTGACCCTGCTGGTCTTGATGGCCTATGCGTTGATGGAGGTTTTGGAGTGGGTTCGCGCAGAAGTGATGCGTGAGGCAGCTGTGGGCCTAGACCGGCGCCTGAGCCCTCGGGTGTTCTCTGCAATTTTCGATGCCAACCTTAAGAGAATTCCTGGTGGCAGCATGCAACCCATGAACGACCTGCGAACCCTTAGAGATTTTCTGTATTCGCCGCCACTGCTAACGGTCATGGAGGTCCCAGTTTCTTTGGTGGCCTTGGTGCTGACATTTGCCATCAGCCCAGTTCTGGGATGGACTTCGGTGGTCGCAGCGGTAGTCCAAACTTTTGTGGGCTGGCGCAATGAGCGAAGCACGCAGCCGCCACTGCTGGCAGCCAACCGCAGTGCGACAGCGGCGCAGCAGTATGCAGACAGCAGCCTGCGGAACGCTCAGGTCATCGAGTCGATGGGAATGCTGCCCAGAATTTACAGGCGGTGGATGGAGCGGCATGAAGAGTTTTTGCAAAGCCAGGCTTTGGCATCTTACCGAGGCGGCTTTTACCAAGCCCTCTCGAAGTTTGTACAAACCACAGTGGGCTCGCTTTTGTTGGGGCTAGGCGCCTGGCTTTTGCTGAAAAACCAACTCAACGGTGGGGCTGCCTTCATGATTGTTGGCTCCATATTAGGTGGCCGGGTGTTGGCACCCCTGGTCCAGCTCGTCGCACAGTGGCAAACCGTTGTCAATGTTCGGGATGCCTACACCCGGCTGGACGGAATGCTGGCAGCGGTGCCAGCGCGGCAAGCTGGAATGGCCTTACCCCGGCCCAATGGGCAACTGCTGGTAGAAGGCCTGATGGCGGCCGCGCCAGGCAGCCAGGCACTCATACTCAGAGGCGTGGCATTCGCCCTCAACCCGGGCGAAGTGCTGGCGGTAGTGGGGCCCTCGGCGTCTGGAAAGACCACTTTGGCCCGCCTTTTGGTGGGTATTTGGCCAGCGGTTGGCGGCAAGGTGCGACTTGACGGTGCTGATGTCTTCGCCTGGGACAAAAATGAGCTCGGCCCAAGTATGGGTTATTTGCCGCAGGGCGTTGAATTGTTTGAGGGCACCGTGGCTGAGAACATCGCACGCTTCGGCCGGGTAGATCAACAACTGGTCGAGGATGCGGCAAGAGTCGTAGGCCTGCACGACCTGATCTTGGCCCTGCCTCAGGGCTACGCGAGCCCGGTTGGTCGGGATGGTGCTGTGCTGTCTGGTGGCCAGCGGCAACGCGTAGCTTTAGCCCGAGCCCTCTATGGACGTCCCGCTTTCGTTGTGCTTGACGAACCCAATTCGAGCCTTGATGAAAGCGGAGACGCAGCCTTGGCTCAAGCGATTGCCCAACTTAAGTTGACGGGCACCACCTTCGTGGTGATGACACACCGCACCAGTGTGCTGGGCGTGGCTGACAAGTTGCTTGTGCTGCGTGATGGACAAACCCAGATGTTCGGGCCTCGGGATGACGTGATCAAAGCCCTCGCCGAGGCGGCAGCCAAGGCGCGTCATGTGTCGGTGGCTGCACCGGCGCCAGTAGCCGGCTGAAATACACGAGAGACTTAAAACCAAATGAAACCTGTTGCATTTTTCAGCCGCAGTGCCTTGACCCAAGGTTTATGGACATTCAGGCGCGAGTTTGTCTTGGTTGGGCTGTTCAGCTTAGTCGCAAATCTGCTGATGCTGGCGCCAACTCTGTACATGCTGCAGGTATTTGACCGGGTGTTGGCAAGCCAAAGTGAGCTGACCCTGGTGGCCATCTCCCTGTTGACACTGTGCTTGTTTGCGGTGATGTCATTTTCCGAGTGGATGCGCTCCAGGTTGTTGGTCCACACCGGAGTGCGCCTGGATAAACAATTGAGCACACAGGTTTTCAATGCCAGCTTTGAGGCTAATCTAAGCCACTCAGGCAATGCTGCTGCTCGATCCTTCAGCGATCTGATCCAAATTCGTCAGTTTTTGACCGGTAACGGCATATTTGCTTTTTTTGATGCGCCTTGGGCTCCGATCTATTTGGCAGTCTTGTATTTTTTACATCCTTGGCTGGGAGCGCTTGGGCTGCTTTTTTCGGCGGTGCAGCTTTGCCTGGCTTGGTTGAGCAGCCGGATCGGAGCAGAGCCAAGCGAGGTCGCAAACAAGGCAGCAACAGAGGCCAGCATTTTTTTACAGGGCAAGTTGCGCAGCGCCGAGGTCTTGGAGTCGATGGGGATGGTCTCTAATTTGCGTACGCGCTGGCTTGAGCGGCACCAAAAGCAGCTGGCTTTGAGCGGGTGGGCACAACGCCTGACCCACCACACCTCTGCTTGGAGCAAGTTCATCCGCTACAGCCAACAATCTTTGGCGCTGGGTGCGGGTGCGTTGCTGGTGATTAATGGCGAGTTATCCCCCGGGGCAATGATTGCCGCCAACGTACTGATGAGTCGCGCCCTGGCGCCCATCGATCTTTTGGTAGGAAGTTGGCGTCAATTTGCCGGCATGCGCTTGGCTTTTGGGCGCCTGGGGCAGTTGTTGATCGATTACCCGCAGCGCAGCACGACTTACCGGCAGGACAATCTGAGTGGCGACCTAAGCCTGCGCGTGGTAACAGCGACTGCCAGCGGCCGGGCTGAGCCAATTCTCGCGGGCCTGAGCCTTGAAGTGCCAGCCGGCACAGTGATGGTTATTGCAGGGCCTTCGGGTTCTGGAAAATCAACCTTGGCCCGGGTCTTGGTCGGCATCTGGCCCCAGGTTTCGGGGCAGGTGCTACTTGACGGCGTTCCCATCGAACAATGGGACCGAGCCGCGCTGGGCTCGCAAATCGGATACCTGCCCCAGGACATTGAACTTTTTGATGGATCGATCGCGGAGAACATAGCCCGATTTGGCAAGGCCGAGTCGCAACAAATTATTGCTGCTGCAAAACAAGCTGGGTTGCACGACATGATCTTGCGTTTCCCCAAGGGCTATGACACCCAGATGGGAGAGGCTGGTAACCTGCTTTCTGGCGGCCAGCGCCAACGCATCGCATTAGCCCGCGCCGTTTATGCTGCGCCTTCTGTGCTGGTTCTTGATGAACCCAATGCCAACCTTGATGAGGTTGGCGAGACAGCGCTTTATCAGACCGTTGCGCAACTCAAGGCTGCTGGAAAGTCGGTGTTTTTAATATCTCACCGCCCTGGCGCTTTGGCTTTAGCCGACCGGCTGCTTGTTCTCCAAGACGGACGGGTGCAGTTTGAGGGGCCACGGGATGCGGTCATGGCGGCCATGCAAGCGGCCCGATCTGCCAGGACCCAGCCTGATTCTGCAACTCCCCAAGCTGCTGTTTCGGCAGCCTGAGCGAACCCTTAAATTCGAACCACACCTAGATGATGAAGGTCAAATCCGACATGAAAACCGACGATAAATCCTTACATGTGAAGCACAAACCCCTTAGTGAGTTAGCCGGTATTGAAGACGTCGATTTCTCTGAAAAAAAAATCCCGGTGCAATCAGCCTCACCAAATCGGCTTGGATTCTGGGCCTTGGTTCTAGGCTTTGGGGGCTTTTTGCTATGGGCAGGCTTTGCGCCGCTGGATGAGGGCGTTCCCAGTCAGGGTATGGTGGCTATCGACACCAAGCGCAAGACGGTTCAACACCTGACTGGCGGTATCGTTCGGGAAGTGTTGGTGGGGGAGGGGGATCAAGTCAAGGAGGGGCAATCGCTCATACGTTTGGACGAGGCTGCGGTGCGCGCAGTCTACGAATCCGTGCGGCAACGCTACCTGGGCCTGCGCGCCATGGAGAGCCGACTGCTGGCCGAGCAAAAAGGCCTCGCATTGATCAGCTTTCATAAGGACTTGCAACAAGCCAGCAAGGACCCGCAGATCCAACAGGTCTTGGCGACACAGGAGCAGTTGTTTCGGTCTCGGCGGGCCGCTTTGCAGGCTGATGTCCAGGCACTCGGTGAAACTATTCAGGGGCAGGAGGGGTTGATTCAAGCCTATGACACCATGCAGGTTAATCGGCGCCAGCAGCAGGCCTTGATCGGTGAAGAGCTCGGCAATATACGCAGTCTGGTGAGCGATGGCTATGCGCCGCGGAACAAGCAACTTGAGTTGGAGCGCTCGGCGGCTGAGATTAGTTCAGCTATTGCGGAGTTACAGGGCAACACGGTGCGGGCTCGCCGCGCGGTTGCCGAGCTTCGCCAGAGAACGATAGTGCGCCAACAGGAGTACCGCAAAGAGGTCGAGTCGCAATTGGCAGACGTTGGCCGCGAAGTACAGGCTGACGCATCGAGATTCACCGCCGCAGGCGACGATCTTGGCCGCCTGGAGATCAAATCGCCAGCTGCGGGGCAGGTGGTGGGAATTGCGTTTCAAACGGTCGGTTCGGTGGTCGGCCCTGGCCAAAAATTAATGGACATCGTCCCTCAGGATCAAGCGCTTTTGATAGAGGCGCGTGTTCCACCACACTTGATAGATCGGGTGCGCGCTGGCCTGCCGGTTGATGTGCGTTTTTCATCCTTTGCGCACTCACCGCAATTGGTGGTCGATGGCAAGGTGGTGTCAGTGTCAGGAGATCTGCTGATTGAACCAACGACTGGCATGGGCTATTTTCTGGCACGCGTGGGCGTCACTGCGGATGGCTACAAAAAACTTGGGAAGCGTCAATTACAGCCCGGCATGCCTGTTGAGGTGATTTTCTTGACCGGGGAGCGCTCATTGCTGACCTACTTGTTGAGCCCTCTGACAAAGCGAATGGCTGCTTCAATGAAAGAGGAGTGAGGCGATGTTACGCATGAACCTAAACCCCCTTACCGCCAGCAGGACATTTTTTTTTTGTCGCCTGCCTGGTGTCTGTTGCTTCGGCCTCCTGGTCGATGGATTTGTTGCAGGCCTATGAGGCCGCCAAAAAACATGATTCGACCCTGCGTGCTGCACGTGCCGCAGCAGACGCTGGGCGTGAGCGTTTGCCGCAAGCTTTGGCCCAGTTGCGGCCCAATGTGTCGGCGAATATCGCCTATAACCAGAACCAGCTGAGCAGTACATCAGCTAATTTTTTGGGTCGAGAGCAAACAACCGATTCAAACTACGCCAGCAGCAACCAGACCCTGACGGTAAGGCAGCCCCTGTACCGCAGCGGTTTAATGGCCCAGTACCGGCAGGCGATGGCGGATGTCGATAACAGCAATGCGTTGCTTGCTCAGGAAGAGCAGAGCTTGCCGGTACGCGTGAGTGGCGCCTACTTTGAGGCTATGTTGACGAACGAACAGTTGGTGCTGGTGCTGGCTCAACGCGCCGCATACACCGCCCAATTGGATGCAGGCCGGAAATCCTTTGCTGCGGGAGTTGGCACGCGCACTGACATTGATGAGGCCCAGGCCAGGTTGGATATGGCCCTGTCGCAGGAGTTGGATGCCCGGGAAAACGTTGACTACACCCTCAGGCAGTTACAGATTCTGGTTAATGAGCCGATCGAACGCTTGGCCAAACTAGAGGTGTCGCGATTGCAGTTGCTTGCCCCCCAGCCAAATAGCCTGTCGGCCTGGATTGAGCGGGCCGAGCAGAACAGCCCGCAGCTTCAAGCACTTCGGGCCAGGCTCGAAGCCGCGCGGCAAGAGCTTGAAAAAGCAGAGTCGGGGCATCACCCCACGCTAGACGCAATCGCACAGTGGTCACGCAGCGAAAGCGAAAGCGTCACAAATGTAAATTCCAAGTACACCAACCTTTCTTTGGGCCTGCAACTGAGTATTCCGATTTATGGCGGTGGCTATGTCAGCTCGGTGGTGCGCCAATCTTTGGCCGGTGTTGAGCGGGCAAAGGAGGAATTAGAGAGTGCTCGCCGCGACCTGGGTTTGCGAGTTCACAAGGAATTTCGCAGCCTCAGCGACAGTGTGCCAAAAATTCGTGCGATTGAGCAGGCCGCTCGCTCGGCTGACCAGTTGCTTGTCTCAAGCCGTCGGTCTTTTTCTGCTGGCAACCGTACTGTTCTTGACGTGCTCAATGCCGAGCAGCAGCGCACGCTGGTGTTGCGTGATCTGGCTCAGGTGCGTTTTTCGCATCTGATCGCCAGGGTCCGGCTGCTCGCGCTGGTTGGGGCTGCTGACGACCTTGCCATGCAAGAAATCAACCGCATGCTGCAACTGTGAGCTTTGGGTTCCATGGCTTTCATCAGACTGAAACCCCTGCCATGCTTTCGCCAGGATATTCAATCAAGGTAGAGCTCGTCGCCCAGGTGCTCGGCCCCATCGCCGCCGAGCTGGCTTACGGCGAGGGGCTGCAGGCCCATGCGCGGGCGGCTGAGATGCGGCTCGATTCAGTGGGCTGATTGATTGCTGGCCGTCAGGCCGGCTTGACGTGGATGTGCTCGGGCGGCAATGCTGCCCAGTGCCGTTCCAGCATCTGGATAAATCCCGACTCAAGGCTGCGCGTGAAGGCAGGGGTGTCAAACAGAGGCGTGTGATGGCGATTAGCTGCCAGACGATCCCGCAGGCCTTGCAAGCGCTGCGGTTCTTGCGCCAGTTCAATGGCCAAGGTTTCAAAGTCAGCTTGATTTTCGGTGATCAGTTCGGGCAGTTCGATCGCTGTGAGCAGGCTTGCGGCCATTCGGCTGGCTAAGGACTCGCCCCGGCAGGTCAAAACGGGCAAGCCGGCCCACAGCGCATCGCTGGCTGTGGCGCCAGCGTTGTAGGGGAGCGTGTCAAGAAACAGATCGGCGACCTTGTAGCGTGCCAAATAAAGCGGCCTGGGCAAGCGGTCAACAAAAACCAGTCGCTCAGGCGCAATTTGGCGAGCCGCAGCCTCTTTTTTCAGGTTGGCGGCAATGAACGGGTTGTCTGCATACAGCATCAGTACGCTGTCTTCAACTGCTGCCAGGATGCGCATCCAGCCACCGAAGGTGGACGGTGAGATCTTGAAATTGTTGTTGAAACAGCAGTAAACGAAGCCGGTGGCCGGCAGGCCTATCTCTGAACGGGTGAAGCGGTGGTCGGCAATGGCACGCTGGCGGTCGTTAGCTTGGTAGCTTGGCAGGTAGAGGATTTTTTCGCAGTAGTGGGCCTGGTGCTGCTCGGGAATCAGGCAGTCGTTAGCCAGAAGGTAGTCGTAATAAGCGGCGCCAGTGGTACCAAGGTAGCCGATGTAGCTCAGCTGTATCGGCCCAGCGCGTTGGGCAAAAACGCCGGTTCGCCCATGCAAGGTATGGCCGCCTAAATCGACCGCGATGTCAATCGCCAGGTGACGGGCGTGTTGGGCGATTTCCCGGTCAGATGCTTGGCCAACTTCGATAAACGCATCAAAATTAGCAGCAATTCGACCTGTCATGCCGTCGGCCTTGCGAGGCCCCAGGGCGAAAGCATAGAGTTCGAATTGGCTGCCGTCATGCATTTCAAAGACCTCGGCCATGAGATAGGAGACGGGGTGCTCACCGAAGTCCGCAGAAAAATAAGCCACCCGAATTTTTGAGCCAGTGCGCTGTGGCCTGCTTAGCAAGGGCCAGGACACTGGCGGAAATTTGTGCTGGATCCAAAGCTTGGCGGCCTGTTGCTGGGTTTTAGGTGACGCACTCGCCACAGTCGCCACCAGTGGCGCGTTGGCGAGTTCGCCCCGGTCGATCCTATCCGACAGTTCACGCAGGCCTTGATCGCAGCCGTCCCACTGGCCGATCGACAGGCGTGTGAGCAGGTCAATGCCCTGCAGTTCGGGGTAGTCGGGGCAGATGGCGGCGACCTGGGCAAAACTTGCCAGCGCCTCGTCCTGACGTTTGAGCTCGATCAATTCGAGTCCGCGCCCGTGATGGGCGTCTGCGAGCCCCGGGTTGAGGGCGATCGCTTGGTCAAAACTCGCCAAAGCCGCCGGGTGATGCAGCGCGTCGCCCAGCACATTGCCCAAGTTGTAATGCGCCTCGCTGTAGTGGGGGTCCAACGCGACCGCCTGCCGGTAACTGAGCTCGGCCTCCTGGAGATGATGCAGTGCCCGCAGCGCATTGCCACGGTTGTTCCAGCCCTTGGCCTGTGCCGGATCCAGGGTCAGCGAGCGCTCGGCACTCTCAAGTGCTGACTCGAACTGACGCAACGCTTCCAAAGCCACGCCACAGTTCAGACGGGCTTGGGCATAGTCGGCTTTGATTGAAATCGCCTTGAGTGAACTGGCCAGAGCTTCCTCATAACGGTGCAAATCGAGCAGTGCCAGGCCACGGTTCATGTGTGCCATGGCATCCCCTGGCAACAACCCGATAGCCCGATCGAAGCTGGCCAGTGCGTCTGCGTGCTGGCCTTGCGCGCGCTGGGCAGCACCTTTGTTGCTGTGCGCCGCTGCGCTCCAGGGGTTCACAGCCAGCGCACGACTGATCAGCTTGGCCGCCAGCCCGCTGTCGCCGCGCTGGTGGGCGATTACCCCAAACATGTGCAGCGCATCGAAATGTTTGGGATCTCGCTGGACGATGGCCTGATAGAGCGAATGGGCCTCGGTCCATTGGCCGGATTGATGAAGTGCCAAAGCCTGGTTAAATTTGACACGCAGTGCGTGAGTGGCGCTGTGGATGCCGTGTTGTTTGCTTGCGGATTTCTTGGATGTGGATGTCATCGTCTCAGTCTAATGGCCAGCTATCGGGCAGAACGGCTAAATAAGGCTTGATTCAGGTGACAATTGATTGCCCCTTGGATCACGCCGATGAGCGGGTCGTTAACGAGTGGCGCCAGCCATGATGCAAACCAAGTCAGTCGCCCACTTCAGAATCCGCCAGGACGTGCAAGCCATGCACGCCTACGCCATCCAAAACTCTGCCGGCATGGCCAAGCTCGACGCCATGGAAAACCCGTACCAGCTAGCACCCGTCCTGCAAGTTGAGTTGGGTCTGCGCTTGGGCGCGCTGGCGATCAACCGCTATCCCGGGGCCCGTGTCGACGAGCTCCGGGCGGCGCTGGGTCGCTACGCCCGCATGCCGGCCGGCTGCGCTCTGATGCTGGGCAACGGCTCGGACGAGTTGATCAGCCTGCTGGCGCTAGCCTGTGCCCTGCCGGGAGCCAGCGTGCTGGCGCCGGTGCCGGGCTTTGTGATGTACGCCATGAGCGCGCAGTTGCAGGGGCTGACCTTCCATGGTGTGCCCTTGACGGCAGACTTTGAGCTCGATGAGGCCGCCATGCTGGGCGCCATCGCACAACATCGGCCCGCCATCACCTACCTGGCCTACCCGAACAACCCGACTGCCAATCTGTGGGACGACGCGGTGATCGAGCGCATCATCCTGGCAGCGGGCGAGCAGGGCGGCTTGGTGGTGATGGATGAGGCCTACCAACCGTTTTCCAGCAAAAGCTACCTAGACCGCATGGCCCGGCATGGCCATGTTTTGCTGATGCGCACGCTCTCCAAGTTTGGGCTGGCCGGCGTGCGGCTGGGCTACCTGATGGGGCCGCAGGCGCTGATCGAGCAGGTGGACAAGGTGCGCCCACCGTATAACGTGAGCGTGCTGAACTGTGAGTGTGCTCTGTTCGCGCTCGAGCATGAGGCGGTTTTTGCGGCACAGGCCCGTGCAATACGGGAACAACGTGCTGTGCTTTTTGAAGCGCTGGCTGATTTGCCCGGGGTCCGTGCCTACCCCAGCGACGCCAACATGATTCTGCTGCGCGTACCCGATGCGCTGTGTTGCTTTGTCGGACTGAAACAACGCAAAGTGCTGGTCAAGAATGTATCGTCCCTGCACCCGTTGCTGGCCAACTGCCTGCGCCTGACAGTGGGCACCGTTGACGAAAACCGCTTATTGCTCACCGCCCTGCAGGAATCCCTATGACCATTGCCTCATTGTCCGACCCCGCCGCACCCCGTACCGCCGAGGTTTCCCGCATCACGGCCGAGACCAAGATCACGGTGCGGGTCAACCTGGATGGCACGGGTGTGTCGGGCCTGCACACCGGCATTGGTTTTTTTGACCATATGCTCGACCAGATCGCGCGCCATGGGCTGATCGACCTGGATATCCAGGCCGAGGGAGATCTGCACATCGATGGCCATCACACGGTGGAAGATGTGGGCATCGCGCTCGGGCAGGCGGTGTTTCGGGCGGTGGGTGACAAAACCGGCATCCGCCGTTATGGCCATGCTTATGTGCCGCTGGACGAGGCCCTGTCCCGGGTGGTGGTTGATTTTTCTGGCCGCCCCGGGCTGGTGATGAACCTGCCCTTCAAAAGCGGCATGATAGGCAGCTTTGACAGCCAGTTGGCGCACGAATTCTTCCAGGGGTTTGTCAACCACGCTTTTGTCACTCTGCATATCGACAACCTGCGCGGCGAGAACGCGCACCACCAGGCCGAGACTGTGTTCAAGGCCTTTGCCCGGGCGCTGCGCATGGCGCTAGAAGTCGACCCCCGGGCACCGGCCACCATCCCATCCACCAAGGGCAGTCTGTGACCACTGTGGCTGTACTCGACTACGGCATGGGTAATTTGCGTTCGGTGTCCCAAGCGCTAAGGGCTGCTGCAGCGGGCACCGGCCACCAGGTGCTGGTGACCCAGCGGCCGGACGAGGTGCGGGCTGCTGAGCGGCTGGTGCTGCCGGGCCAGGGCGCCATGCCCGATTGCATGCGCGAACTGCGCGCCTCGGGTCTGCTGGCCGCCGTGCGCGAGGCGGCGGCCAGCAAACCGCTGTTTGGGGTGTGCGTGGGCATGCAAATGTTGCTCGACCACAGTGCCGAGGGCGACACGCCGGGCCTGGGATTGATTGCCGGCGAGGTGCTCAAGTTTGCGCTGCGCGGCCAGTTGCAGCCCGATGGCAGCCGCTACAAGGTGCCGCAAATGGGCTGGAATCAGGTCTATCACAGCGGTTTGGCCAGCGCCCCCCACCCGGTGTGGGGCGATATTCCTGATGGCAGTTATTTCTATTTTGTCCACAGTTTTTATGCCAAACCGTCTGATACACGCAACACTGTGGGCCAGACTGACTATGGGCAGCCCTTT
>SXGS01286499.1_pt1 | contig 16818 bp, 15 predicted proteins | sample 3174681 | NCBI WGS metagenome assembly SXGS01 (sample SAMN11356861, study PRJNA531348) | freshwater metagenome | isolation source: freshwater sample F1-80 | place: China: Fuxian Lake, Yuxi | collected 2017-12-25 | reverse complement strand
GTTGTCGATCCGGTGCCCGCCTACAGCGCCATCGGCCTGGCTGGGTCACGGCCCCGCTGGTGACGCCGGGCGTGGTCGACCTGCCCTCGGTGTCGAAGGCTTCGAACGCGCCGACCGTGCCGCCGCTGGAAGTGATCGTCAAGGAAGACCAGTCCCTGACCTTGCGTGACCGCGACCCGAAGGGCGGCGCGGGCACCGAGCGCAAGCTCACGCGCACGGAGCTGGCGCAGGCGATCCGCGAGCAGCAGGCCAGGAACCCCGACCGGCCGGTGGTGATCTCGGCCGACAAGGCCGTGCGCTACGAGGCCGTGCTAAACGTGATGGACGAGCTGCAGAAGCAGTCCGTGAAGCGCGTCGGCCTGATGGTGAAGCCCGCGCAATGAACGCGGCGCTGGCCGATGGCGGCATGTTCGAGGAGCGCTACGAGCCCGGACTCGCGCAGTCGGTCGGCCTCGCGATCGCGGTTCACGTCGCGCTCGCGGTGGTGCTGTTCTTCGGCGTGCGCTGGCAGAGCAAGCCGCCCGAGGCGGTGTCGGTGGAGCTGTGGTCGCCGCCGCCCCCCGTGGTGGTGCAGCAGCCCGAGCCGCCCAAGCCGCAGCCTCGCGTGGAGACGCCGCCCCCGCCGCCGAAACCCGAACCGGTGATCGAGAAGCCCGACATCGCGTTGAAGGCGCCGCCCAAGCCGAAACCCAAGCCCGAGCCGCCCAAGGCCGAGGCAAAGCCCAAGCCCGAGCCGCCGAAGCCGGTGCCGACGGTGCGCGACGATCCGGTGCGTCGGCAAATGATGGAGGAGCTGGCGCGCGAGCAGGCTTCGCTCAAGGTCGACCAGGAGCGGACGCGCATCCGCGACCAGCTGCAGAACGATGCTGCCGGCAGGGCGCTCGCCGACTGGGTCGGGAAGGTGCGCGCGAAGGTGCGCGGCAACATGGTCGTGCTGCCCGACGTGCAGGGCAATCCCGAGGCGGTGTTCGACATCGTGCAGCTGCCCACCGGCGAGGTGCTCACCGTGAAGCTGCGCAAGTCGAGCGGCAGCACCGCGCTCGACGAGGCGATCGAGCGCGCGATCAAGAGATCCTCGCCGTTGCCCAGGCCCGACAGGCCCGAGCTGTTCTCGCGAGCCTTTGAACTCAAGTACCGCCCGAAGGACTGAATGAATATAATTCACGCCATGAGACAGTTCGCCGCGGCGCTCGTCCTCTTCGCTGCCGCGTTCGGCGCCTCCGCGCAGCTCTCGATCGAGGTGACCGGCGCCGGCGCCAACCGCATCCCGATCGCGATCGTGCCGTTCGCCGGCGAGGGCAGCATCGCGCCCGGCATCTCGACCATCGTGCGCGCCGACCTCGAGCGCAGCGGCCTGTTCCGCACGCTGGAAATGCCGCCGATCGTGCCCGCGCCCACCGAGTCGACGGCGGTCAACTACCCGGAGTGGAAATCGCGCCTCGCCGACGCGCTGGTGGTCGGTTCCGTCGCCGCGCGTCCCGACGGCCGCTTCGAGGTGCGCTTCAAGCTGCACGACGTGGTGAAGGGCGTCGACCTCTCCGGCGTCGCCTACACGCTGACGCGCGAGCAACTGCGGGCCACCGCGCACCGCATCTCGGATTTCGTCTACGAGCGGCTCACCGGCGAGAAGGGCGTGTTCTCGACGCGCATCGCCTACGTGGTGAAGCGCGGGCAGGCCTTCGAGCTGCAGATCGCGGACGCCGACGGCGCGGGCGCCGAGACTGCGCTGAAGTCCTTCGAGCCGATCATCTCGCCGGTCTGGTCTCCCGACGGCCGGCGCCTTGCGTACGTGTCGTTCGAGAACAAGAAGCCCGTGGTCTACGTCCACTCGCTGGTCGACGGCAAGCGCCACGTGGTGGCGAACTTCAAGGGCTCGAATTCGGCGCCGGCCTGGTCGCCGGACGGCGCACGCCTCGCCGTGGCGCTGTCGCGCGACGGCGGCTCGCAGCTCTTCGTGGTCAACGCCGATGGCAGCGGCGTGAGGCGCCTGTCGTCCTCCGGCGGCATCGACACCGAGCCGCGCTTCGCGCCCGACGGACAGTCGATCTACTTCACCTCCGACCGCGGCGGCAGCCCGCAGATCTATCGCATGGGCGCCAACGGCGGCGACGCGCAGCGCGTGACGTTCGACGGCACCTACAACGTGTCGCCGCGCATCTCGCCGGACGGCAGGAAGCTCGCCTACGTGACGCGCAACAGCGGCAAGTTCCAGGTCGCCATCCTCGACCTCGCCACCAGGCAGGTGCAGCTGATCACCGACAGCGACCGCGACGAATCGCCGAGTTTCGCCCCCAACGGCCGGATGATCCTCCTTGCCACCGTCACCGGAGGCCGCGGCGTGCTGTCAGCGGTGTCCTCCGACGGCGCGGTGAAGCAGCGCCTGTCGATCGCGGCCGGCGACGTGCGGGAACCCTCCTGGGGCCCGTTCATCCAATGATCCAGAAGAGGAGCAATCGAATGCCCCACCACACCATGCGTGCACTGCTGCTCGCAGCCATCGCGGCGATGCTCGCCGCGTGCGCGAGCGCGCCGACCCCCGAGCAGGACCCCGCCGGCGTCGAGGACCGCAAGCCTACGCCCAGCGGCGCCGACACGAACCCGGTCACCAAGCCCGGCGTCGCCGCGGTGGACCTTACCGCCGGCAAGCCCGCCGGCATGGCCATCCTGACGGACCCGAAATCGATCCTCTCCAAGCGCTCGATCTTCTACGACCTCGACAAGTACGACGTGCGGGACGAGTTCAAGGCGCTGGTCGAGGCGCACGCCAGGTTCCTGCGCGACAACCCGAGGATGAAGATGCTCATCCAGGGCAACACCGACGAGCGCGGCAGCCGCGAGTACAACCTCGCGCTTGGCCAGAAGCGCTCCGACGGCGTGCGCCGCATGCTGCAGCTGCTCGGTGTCAAGGAAGACCAGATCGAGTCGGTCAGCCTCGGCGAGGAGAAGCCCCGCGCGCAGGGTTCCGGCGAGGAGGCGTGGTCGCGGAACCGCCGCAGCGACATGCTGTACTCCGGCGAGTTCTGATGCGGCGCCTCGCCGCGCTGCTCGTCCTGGTTGCCGCCGCGGCGCCCGCGTGGGCGCTGTTCGGCGACGACGAGGCGCGCGCGCGCATCGAGGCGCTGAAGAAGGAGGTGCAGGCGACCAACCGCGCGATCGACGACCGGCTGGCGAAGCTGGAGGACCGGCGCGCGATCCTCGACCTCGCCGCGCAGATCGACGCGCTGAAGGGCGACATCGCCAGGCTGCGCGGGCAGGTGGAGGTGCTGGTGAACCTCGCCGAGCAGGGCGAGAAGCGCCAGAAGGACCTCTACCTCGACATCGACACGCGCCTGCGCAAGCTCGAGAAGCCGGGCGAGGGCAGCGGCGACAAGCCGGCGGCGGACGCGGGCGTCACCGCGCCCGAGACCAAGGCCTACGAGGCCGCGCTGAACCAGTTCAAGCTCGGCAACTACCCGCTCGCGATCTCGGCTTTCCAGGGCTTCATGGTGACGTATCCGGCGAGCAAGCTCGCGCCTTCGGCGCAGTACTGGATCGGCAATGCGCACTACGCGCAGCGCGACTTCAAGCAGGCGATCGCCGCGCAGCAGCGCGTCATCGCGCAGTGGCCCGACGATCCCAAGGCGGCGGACGCGCTGCTCAACATCGCGTCCTCGCAGGAGGCCGCCGGCGACCGCCGCGGCGCGCAGAAGTCGCTCGAGGCGCTGGTGTCGAAGTATCCCGCCAGTCCTGCCGCCGCGAGCGCCAAGCAGCGGCTCTCGCAGGCGCCCGCCAAGCGTTGAAGAAGGCGGTCGTCCTCCTTTCGGGAGGTCTCGATTCGGCGACGACGCTGGCATGGGCGTGCACGCAGGGGTTCCAATGCCACGCCCTGTCGGTCGATTACGGCCAGCGCCATGCGGTGGAGCTGGAGGCGGCGGCGCGCATCGCGAAGCGCCTCGGCGCGGCCGGCCACCGCATCCTCAAGCTCGACCTCACGCAGTTCGGCGGTTCTGCGCTCACGGACCGCACGATTGCGGTTCCCGAGGGCGGCGTCGCGCCAGGCATCCCGATCACCTACGTGCCGGCGCGCACCACGATTCTGCTGTCGCGCGCCCTTGGCTGGGCCGAGGTGCTGGACGCACGGCACATCTTCGTGGGCGCGAACGCCGTCGACTCTTCCGGCTACCCGGACTGCCGGCCCGAGTACCTGAAGGCATTCGAGGCGATGGCAAACCTCGCCACCAAGGCGGCGATGGAGGGCCGGCTGGTCGAGGTGCGCGGACCGCTGGTGGACCTGTCGAAGGCCGAGATCGTCGCGCTTGCGCTGCGCCTGGGCGTCGATCCCGCCGAGACGTTGAGCTGCTACCAGCCCGACGCCGAAGGCCGCGCCTGCGGGAATTGCGACTCCTGCCGTATCCGGAGGGCCGGCTTCGAGGCAGCGGGCGCGGCCGACACGACGCGATATCAACCCGCGTGATCGTCGAATTCGACGCCTCGAACGCAAGCTACCCGCGCTTGCGCTAGATTGCCGCCATGAGCGAAGCCACTCCGGCCCAGATCGCCCCCCTTGTCGCCGGCGGCGCGTTCGCGCTGGCCTTCGTCTTCGGCGCGGTGGGCAACAAGACCAACTTCTGCACCATGGGCGCCGTGTCCGACTGGGTGAACATGGGCGACACCGGCCGCCTGCGCATGTGGGTGCTCGCCATCGCGGTGGCGATCCTCGGCGCCGCCGGCTTGCAGCAGGCCGGCATCATCGATGTCTCGAAATCGATCTATCCGTCGCCCAGCTTCGCCTGGCTGAGCTACCTCGTCGGCGGGTTCCTCTTCGGCGTCGGCATGACGCTGGGCTCCGGCTGCGGTTCAAAGACGCTGATCCGCATCGGCGCCGGCAACCTGAAGTCCGTGGTCGTCTTCGTGTTCCTCGGCATCGCCGCGTACATGACGCTGAAGGGCCTGTTCGGCGCGTTCCGCGTCGAGGTGCTGGAGAAGGCGACGATGACGCTCGCCGGCAACCAGGACCTGCCCTCGGTGCTGGCGCGCCTCGCCGGCGGCGAGCGCAAGGCATGGATGCTGGGCCTCGCCGTCGTCATCGCCGGCGGCATGCTGGCCTGGGTCTACGCGTCGAAGGAGTTCCGCGGGAGCTTCGACAACACGCTGGGCGGCGTGGTGACCGGGCTGGTGGTCACCGGCGGCTGGTATGTGTCGGGGAAGATCGGCTTCCTCGCCGAGGATCCGCAGACGCTGCAGGAAGCCTTCGTCGCCACCAACACGGGCCGGATGGAGTCCTTCTCCTTCGTCGCGCCGATGGCCTACACGCTCGAGTACCTGATGTTCTGGACCGACAAGTCGAAGATCATCACCTACGGCATCGCCTCGGCCGCCGGCGTGGTGGCCGGCTCCGCTGCGTGGGCGCTGGCGACGAAATCCTTCCGCTGGGAGGGCTTCCGGGACGCCGAGGACACCGCCATGCACATGATCGGCGGCATCCTGATGGGCTTCGGGGGCGTTACCGCCCTCGGCTGCACCGTCGGGCAGGGGATTTCCGGTTTTTCCACCCTCGCCATGGGCTCGATCCTGACCTTCTCCGCCCTGATCGCCGGCTCCGCCGCCGCCATGAAGTGGCAGTACTGGCGGATGACGCGCGAAGCCTGATAAAATGCGCGGCTTTTCCGCAACATCATAAAAATACGGGTCGTTAGCTCAGCTGGTAGAGCAGCGGACTTTTAATCCGTTGGTCGGCGGTTCGAATCCGCCACGGCCTACCAAATACCTCAGGGCCTTAGCGAAAGCTAGGGCCCTTTTCTTTTGCGCGGGCGTTCCGCATTTCCCCGTGACGCCGGTGCGGCCGTGCTGGCAGAGTGACGGCAGGTGATCGAGGAGGGTGCAGCCATGTCGAAGATTTCCATCCAGCCGGTCGGCTATGCGTGCGGGGCGAGGGTCACGGGCATCGACGTTTCCGGGCCGCTGACGGACGCGGACCTGGCGGCGATCCACGCGGCGTGGCTGGAGCACCTGGTGCTGGTGTTCCCCGGGCAGACGCTCGATCCGAAGTCGCTGGTGAAGTTCACGCGGTACTTCGGCGAGCTCGACGACTACGCCACGCAGCCGTTCAACCGGCATCCCGAGATCAACGAGGTCATGGTGCTCACCAACAAGCGCACCAACGGGCAGCCGTCGAAGACCTACAACGCCGGCCAGAACTGGCACACGGACCTGTCGTACACGCTGCGGCCGGCGAAAGGCACTTCGGTCTACTGCATGGAGAAGCCCTCTGTGGGCGGTGACACCATGTTCGCCAACATGTACCTCGCCTACGAGGCGCTGTCGCCGAAGATGCGCGAGTTCCTCGACGGCCTCGAGGCGATCCACGACGCCAGCCTGATCGAGGGCCTCGACAAGCGCGGGCCGGAGGTCGCGTCGGAGTTCCGCCGCTTGAACCCTCCCGTGGTCCACCCGGCGGTGCGGCTGCACCCGGAATCGGGTCGCCGCGCGCTGTACGTGAACGAGCGCGTGCGGCAGTTCGTCGGGTTGTCGGAGGCCGAGAGCAAGCCGCTGGTGAAGATGCTGTGCGAGCACTCCACGTCGCCGCGCTTCATCTACCGGCACTACTGGAGCGTCGGCGACCTCGTCATGTGGGACAACCGGTGCCTGGTCCACCTCGCGGTCGGCGACTACGATCCCAGCGAGATCCGCCACATGATCCGCACCTCCGGCATGGGCGACTACTACGGCCGGCTGGCCAATCCGCAAGCCGCGCCGGCGCAGGCGGCGCAGCCCGCGTCAGCAAAGGCTGTCGCCGCCCTCCACGACTAGCCTTACTGGGCCTTGAGCCCGATGTCGCGGATCACCTTGCCCCACTTGTCCTGCTCGTTGCGGATATAGGCAGCGGCCTGCTCCGGCGTGCCGCCCATCGGCTCCGCGCCGAGTTCCTGGAAGCGCGTGAGGATCGCGGGCTTGGCGAGCATCTTGTTCACCTCGGCGTTGAGGAGCCGGATCACGTCGGGCGGAGTCTTCGCCGGCGCCATCACGGCGAACCAACCCAGCACTTCGAAGCCTTCGAGGCCCATGCCGGTCTCGGCCACGGTCGGCAGCTCGGGCAGCAGCGTGGTGCGCTTCGAACTGGACACCGCGAGCGGCTTCAGCGCGCCCTTGCGGATGTGCGGCGTCACGATGGCCACGTTCTCGAACATCATCGGCACGCGGCCGGCGAGCAGGTCTGGCAGCAGCGCGCCGCTGCCTTTGTATGGCACGTGCACCATGTCCACTCCCGCCATGCGCTTCACCAGCTCGCCGCCGAGGTGCTGCGCGGTGCCGGGACTGGACGAGGCGAACTCGTACTTGCCCGGGTTCTGTTTCAGCAGGCGGATCAGGTCCGCGAAGCTGCCGGCCGTTATGGTCGGGTGCACCACGAACACGTACGGCGTGCTTGCCACCAGCACCACCGGCTGGAGGTCGCCTTCCGCGTAGGGCAGGCTGGCGTACATCGCGGGCGCCGTGCCATGCGTGCTCGGCACCAGCAGCAGCGTGTGCCCGTCGGGCGCGGACTTGGCCATGATTCCCGCGCCTATGGTGCCGCTCGCGCCGGGACGGTTCTCGACGACGAAGGACTTGCCGGTCTGCGCGGCGAGTTCCTGCGCCACATGCCGGCCGATCACGTCCGTCGTGCCGCCGGGCGGAAAGCCGACGATGACCTTGACCGGCTGCGTGGGATAGGCCTGCGCGTGGCCGGTCAACGGGATGGCGAAAAGCGACAGCGCGCCGAGCGCGCCTGCAATGGCGCCGCGAATGTGCATCTTCATGGTGGGTCCTCCTGCCGCATTGTCGGGCCCTGCCGCGAGGATCTGCAAGAGGGGTTCGCACCTAGCATTGGTTAAACTGCCACCATGAGCGCCAGCCCGCCGCTGAAGAAGATCGCCCTGCTGGTCCCCGACCTGCCGGGGCGGGCCGCCCTGGAGCCGTATCTGGCGCGCATCGACGCGGCGCACTGGTACACCAACTTCGGGCAGCTGGTGCTGGAACTAGAGCGCGGGATGGCGGACCGGTTCTCCTCGGGCGTGCAGGCGCGCCAGCACGTGGTTTCGGTCAACAACGCCACGCTCGGCCTCGAGCTCGCGATCCTCGCCCTCAACCTGCCCGCGGGCAGCCGCGTGCTGCTCCCCGCGCTGACCTTCGTCGCCTCCGCCGCCGCGGTGATGCGCGCCGGCTGCGTGCCCGTGCTCTGCGACGTCGAACCCGACACCTGGCTGCTGTCGCCGCGCATCGCCGAGGAATCGCTGCGGCGGGTGCGCTACGACGCGGTGATGCCGGTCTCGACCTACGGCTGCCCGCAGGACATGAAGGCCTGGGATGCCTTCAACGAGCGCACCGGCGTGCCGGTGGTGGTCGATGCGGCGGGCGCGTACGGCAACCAGTGGGCCTCGGAACGCTGCATCCTGGTCTTCAGCCTGCACGCGACGAAGTCGCTCGCCTCGGCGGAGGGCGGGTTCGTGATCTCGCCCGACGAGGCGTACATCGGGCGGGTGAAGAATCTATCCAACTTCGGCATCGACCCGTCGACCGTCACCGACAGCACTGCCGGCTCGACGGGGCTGGTCAGCACGGCCGGCACCAACGGCAAGCTCTCCGAATACCACGCGGCGCTGGCGCTCGCGGCACTGGCGCGCTGGGACGAGACCTCGGCGCAGCGCATCGCCCTTCACCGGCGCTACCTCGGCATCCTCGCGGTACAGTGTCCGTCGCTGACGCTGCAGAAGCGCGCGGCGGAGGGCGTGTACTCCATCTTCCCGGTGCTCGTGCCGGAAGGCCGCAAGGCAGCGGATGCGTGGCGCGACCTGCAGCAGCAGGGCGTGGAGACCCGGCGCTGGTACTGCCCGCCGCTGGACGAGCACCCGGCGTTCGCTGCCGTGCCGGTGGCCGGGAAGATGAAGGTCGTGCGCTCGATTGGAGAGCGGCTCATCGCGCTGCCGTTCCACCTGCTGCTGGACGACGCGGACCCGCCCGCGGTGGCCGCCGCGATGGCCGGGTTCCTGGCGCGTTTCCGCTAGACTTGCCGGCGTGAACGCGCCCGCGAAGAAGGTCATGCCGCCGACGGTGACCGTCGAGAACGTGCTGCTCGAGCACTTCGAGTCGCTGGTGTACTCGCGGCAGCACGAGGAGGCGGGCCGCGAGCTGCTGAGGAACCTCAAGCGCCTCAAGGTCGGCGGCGAGTTCGCCGGCCAGGTGATGCACGACGAAGCACGGCCGCGGCTCTATACGCGCTTCGCGGCCGCGGTCACCGCGCTGATGGCCGACCCGGCCTTCCAGTTGTCGCAGGAGGGTTTCGACCTGCTCGCGGTGGAGCACGCGACCTTCCATGCCGTGTTCGCCGGAAGCGCTTTCGGCAACGCAGACCACCTGCTGCGCCAGTTCGGCACCGTCGATGCGCAGGACGCCGGCAAGCTGCACTTCAGCAGCCCGCAGAACATCGTCAAGCTGCTCCTCGCGTACTCGCTCGACTCCGACCTCGACATCGACTTCGAGGCGGTGTTCCGCACCGCGCCGCGCCTCGCGCTGCCCGCCTTCCTCGGCATGCTCGCGCACATCGTCGTGCTGTCGCCGCGGGCGCACGCCCGGCGCGAGAAGCTGCTGACGCTCGGGCCCCTGTTCGAGCAGGTCGAGGTGCGGGAACACATGCTGGCGGCGATGTCCGACGCGTACATGTACTGCAGCTACGCCACCGCGGACACCAAGCACGACATCAAGCGCTCGTTCAACGTCATGATGCGGCGGCTGATCGAGACGCAGATCAAGTTCCCGGCGATGCCCGCGGAGCGCAAGCTGAAGAAGCGCCCGACCATCCTCGTGCCGATCGAGTGGTTCACCTCGCTGCACGCGATGTACCGCTGCTACGCCCCGTCGATCCGGCAGCTCCGCGAGCGCTTCAGGATCGTCATGATCGGCCGTTCGTCCGAGATGGACGAGGTCTCCAAGGAGCTGTTCGACGAAACCATCGAGCTTTCCGGCGCGAACGTGGCGCTGTCGGACGTGGTCGAGCAGATCCGCAAGGTGAAGCCGGACATGATCTTCTATCCGAGCGTCGGCATGGCGACCTGGTGGGTTGCGCTGGCCTCGGTGAGGCTCGCCCCGATACAGGTTGCGACAGTCGGGCATCCCGCGACCACGCAGTCGGTGAACATGGACTACACTCTGGTCGACGGGTTGTGGCCGGGGGACCCGTCGTGCTTCAGCGAAACCGTGATCGTGCAGCGGCCCGGCAGCACGGCATTCATCATGCGCCAGGACGCCGAGTTTCCCGAGGCGCAGCTCCGTGAGCATCCGGTGGTGCTGCGTGTAGCGGTGCCTTCGATGGCCTGCAAGATCAATGCTCCATTCCTCGATTCCTGCCTCGCGATCGCGCGCAAGGCGCAACGCCCGCTGGAGTTCCATTTCTTTCCTAACATGGTGGGGCTAACGCACTTCCAGATCACGCGCGAGATCCGCAAGTGGCTGCCCAATGCCGTGGTTCACCCCCGTGGCGACTACAACTCCTACCTGCGGAACATGGTGCAGTGCGACGTGCACCTGTCGACATTCCCGTTTGGCGGCACCAACAGCAACATCGACTCGATGCGCCTCGGTATTCCGATGCTCACGCTCGAGGGGCTTGAAGTGCACAGCCAGACCGATTCCGGGATGATGCGGCGCGTCGGGCTGCCCGAGTGGCTGATCACCTATCACGCGGCCGAGTACGAGCGCGCGGCATTGCGTCTGATCTCCAGCGACGCGGAGCGCGTCGGGATCGCAAGGCAGTTGATGTCCACCGACGTGTTCGAGCACTTCATGCGCGTCGCGGCCGAGGTGCCCAAGACCGAGTTCCTCGACGTCATGTGGTTCATCTACCAGAACCACGAGAAGATCCAGGCGAGCGGCAGGCGCTACTGGCCGGTGCAGGTGCGGGAGGACTTCCTGCGCCAGCCGGAAGCCACGCCCGCGGCATCGCGGGCGACCTGAACGCCGCATGGCGCAGCGAGTCGTCATCGTCGGCACCTCGGGACATGCCTGCGTGGCGCTGGACGCGATCGAGTGCTGCGGCGGCTACGAGGTGCTCGGCCTGGTCGACACGTTCCGCAACTCCGGCGAGTCCGAGTTCGGCTACCCCGTGATCGGGCCGGAAGAGGGGCTTCCCTCGTTCATCCGGCAACGCGGGGATTGTGCCGCGGTGATCGCCATCGGCGACAATTTCCACCGCCGGCGGCTGCGCGACCGTTTGCGCGAGCTCGTGCCGGGAATCGCTTTTGCGACCGTCATGCACCCCTCCGCCAGCGTCAGCCCGCGCGCGATGGTCGGAGAGGGCGCGATGCTGCTCGCTGGTTCGATCGTCTGCGCGGGCGCGAGCATTGCCGAGGGCTGCCTGTTGAACACGGGCGCGTCGCTGGACCACGACTGCACGATGGACGCATTCGCGAGCCTGGGGCCGGGTGCGGTGGTGGGCGGCAATGTCCGGATCGGCGCGTGCAGCGCGATCGCGATCGGCGCCACGGTGCTGCAAGGACGGCGGATCGGCGAGCACAGCGTGATCGGCGCGGGCGCCGTCGTGCTTGGCGACATGCCGGATCATTGCGTGGCCTATGGCGTGCCGGCACGCATCATCCGGCGCCGCGTCCCCGGGGATCCATATCTATGAGCCAGGAGACAGCGCCAACCCTCAGTATCTGTATACCGACTTTCAACCGGGCTGAGATCCTCGACTATTGTCTTGAAAGCCTTCGCGGGTTTGCAGCGCAAGGCATCCCGTTCGAGGTCGTAGTGTCGGACAATGCCTCGCCAGATGACACCGCGCTGGTGGTCGACAAGCACCGCCGCCACATGTCGATGGTCTATTGCAACCAGCCGAACAAGTGCGAGCCGTACCACGGGTTCGTGAATGCAATCCGGAATTCGACCGGTCGCCACATCATCTACCTGGCGGATGACGACACCCTGATCTTCGAGCAGCTGGCCGAGTATGTCCGCAGGCTCGACGCAGATCCTGGATTGACCGCCATCTTCGCGGACTGGATCGCATGGGACGATGAACGTGGCGTCGAGATGCACCGCTATTTCCAGTTCGGTGATCCGAGGACATTCGGCCCTGCCGATCCACTGGGGATCGCCAACTTCATCATCGGTAACATCGTGTTTACGGAGATGGGCGTTATCCGTCGCGATGCACTGCTGCGCTGTGACTGTGTCGGCAAGCGGATCCACACCCAAGCGCAGCGCTGGGCATACCGGCTTTCGCGCCTCGGGAACGTTGCCTTCGAGCTGGAGCCCTTCTACCGCGAGCATCGTGTTGTGCAGAAGCGATTCCAGCGCGGTCTTCCCGACAATCTTCGCCTGCGGCTGCGCGTCATCGGTGATGAGATGCGCAACGAGCTGGAGACCATCCTGCTGTGGGCGATCCAGGACGCCGGGTTGACTCACGTGCCCGAGGACCAGCAGTTGACTGCGCGACGGTTGATCGACCGCTTCCTCAATTCGCGCATCGAGCTCGAGGTTTCGCGCGCGATTGCCGAGCGTAACTGGCTGCTTGCGCTGGATTTGCGCCGCAGGCACGTGCTCTGGTATGGACCGGGCCCGGACGAGCTGCGCGGTAGGGATATCCGCGAGATCGCGTTTCCAGCCGCGCTGCAGGTGGTGCGGGACGCCTACTACAACATGACCGGTGTGGCCGGCTTGGCGCTGCACGGCTTCAATGGATCAACGGTTCGGGATTTCTTCCGTATCGCGTTTCCTGAAGTGCAGCTAGTTGATCCTGGAACCCGGCTGCCGGCGCCGCAGCGTGTCCTGGTTCTCGCCAAGCACGAAGCTTCGCTCGACGCGGTATCCTCGAATGACGGATACTGCTTCGCCCTTGATCGCCTGTTGCAGCAGTACTCGGTAGGAAACGACCGCATAGAGCTGAATGGACTGTAGGGTCCCGGGGAGATATATGGTCCAATCGGGAGACTTATGAAAGAGCGCCAGTTGGACGTACTGTTCGTCAACGCCTCGTCGGCCGCCGCCGCCTACCAGGCGCTCGCCAGCGTGTACGCCGCCATCGAGCCGCCGACCTGGGCGCTGCTCCTCGCGCAGGCGTGCCGCTCGAAGGGCTTCGGCGTCGGCATCCTCGACTGCGACGCCGAGCGCTTGGCGCTGAAGGACACGCTCACGCGCATCCGGGACGCGAACCCGCGCCTCGTCTGCTTCGTCGTCTACGGGCAGAACCCGAACTCCGGCACCACAAACATGATCGGCGCCACCGAGGCTGCGGCGGCACTGAAGGAGGCCTACCCGGAATACCCGGTCTGCTTCGTCGGCTCGCACACCAGTGCGCTGCCGAAGGAGGTGCTGCGCCACACGTTCGTCGACTTCGCGCTGTTGAACGAGGGTGTCTACGCGCTGCAGAACTTGCTGCGGTCCGACCTGCGCACCTCGCTGCACAAGGTCCGCGGTGTGGGCTGGAAGCGCGACGGCGTGGTGCTGCTGAACGCGCCCGAGCCGCCTGTGCCGCACGAGCGCATGGACCAGGACCTGCCGGGGTACGCCTGGGACCTGCTGCCGAAGAAGTCCAGGCCCCTGGATCTGTACCGCTCGCACTTCTGGCACGCCGAGTTCAACCACGACCTGCGCACACCGTTCGCGGCGGTCTACACGTCGCTCGGCTGCCGCTTCAAGTGCGATTTCTGCATGATCAACATCGTCAACCGCACCGACAACGCGGACGGCGTCGACGCCTCGCACTCGCCGCTGATGCGCTTCTGGTCGGCGGAATTCATGGCCGATGAGTTCGAACGCCTGGCCAGGATGGGCGTGGAAACGGTCCGCATCTCGGACGAGATGTTCTTCCTCGACAAGCGCTACTTCGAGCCGCTGCTCGGCAAGCTGGTCGAGCGCGGGCTTGACCTGCGCATGTGGGCCTACGCCCGGGTCGACACAGTGCGCGAGCGCTACCTGGAGCTGTTCCGCAAGGCGGGCATCGGCTGGCTGTGCCTCGGCATCGAGGCGGCGCGCCAGAGCGTGCGCAAGGAGATCAGCAAGGGCACCTTCGCGGAAGTCGACATCCGCGACGTGGTCCGCGACGTCCAGTCGGCGGGAATCAGCGTGCTGGGCAACTACATCTTCGGCTTCCCGGACGACACGCCGGAATCGATGCAGGAGACGCTGGACCTGGCGATGGAGCTGAACACCGAGCACGCCAACTTCTATCCGTGCATGGCGCTGCCGGGCAGCCACCTGTACCACTACGCCCGGGAGCAGGGCTGGGCGCTGCCCGATTCCTATGCCGGCTATGCATTCCTGTCCTACGAGTGCCAGCCGCTGCCGACCAAGCATGCCTCGGCGCGGGACGTGCTGCGCTTTCGCGACGAGGCCTGGCACCGCTACTTCGCCAACCCGGCCTATCTTGCCCTTGTCGAGGGAAAATTCGGCATCGACCAGCGCCGCAACGTCGAGGAGATGGCGCGCATCCGCCTGCGCCGCAGGCTGCTCGAGGATTCTGATACTGTCGGGGCAACAGTGGACAAGGTGACCCCATGAGTGTTTCCTCCCCGGCAGCCGTGTTACGCGACCCCGCCGCCCTCGCCGCGAAGGCGAAATGGCTGCGGCAGACGCTGCTCGAGATGCTGATCGCGGCTAACCAAGGGCACCCCGGGTCGGTCATGTCCGAGGCCGAGATCCTCGTCACGCTCTATTACGGCGGCTACATCCGATGCCGCCGGCCGGACGATCCCGCGCGCGACCGCTTCATCGTCAGCAAGGGGCACGCGACGATGGGCCTCTATCCGATCCTCGCCGACTTCGGCTTCTTCCCGCAGGACGAGCTGATGAAGATGGGCAAGCCGGGGATGGGGATCCTGCGGATGTACGGCAACAACCTCATCCCGGGCGTCGACGCCACTGCCGGATCCCTCGGACATGGCGTGGGCATTGGCGCGGGCTATGCGCTGGCGGCGAAGATGGATGGCCGCGACCAGCGTTGCGGCGTGCTGGTGAGCGAGGGCGAGCTCTACGAGGGCTCGGTGTGGGAGGGGCTGATGTTCGCCGCCCACCAGAAGCTGGCCAACCTGGTGGTGATCGTCGACCGCAACCGCAGGATCGTCCTCGGCGACACTGAGGAACTGCTCGCGCTGGACCCGGTGGCGGCGAAGTTCGAGTCCTTCGGCTGGCGCGCGATGACCGTCGACGGCCATTCGCTGCCGGAGCTGCTGCGCGCGTTCGACACCGCCTTCGAGTCGCCGGACGGCCGGCCCACGGCCATCGTCGCCAACACGGTCAAGGGTCGCGGCGTGTCGTTCATGGAGAACCGCGCCGAATGGCACTATTGGCAGGGCATGAACCAGGACCAGCAGTTCATCGCGCGGGACGACCTCGCGCGCAGCTAGCGGGCGCATCAGGGCAAGGGCAGCGGACATGGCCGATCTGAAGTTCCAGCGGGACGTCTTCATCGACGAGGTACGGGTCGCAGCCAAGCGCGACCGCGACATCGTCTTCATCAGCGCAGATTTCGGCGCCCCCGCGCTGGATGCGTTCCGCAGCGAGCAGGCGAGCCAGTTCCTCCACGCCGGAATCTCCGAGCAGAACATGATCGACCTCGCCGCCGGCCTCGCGCTCGCAGGGAAGAAAGTCTACGTCTACGCCATGGCGCCGTTCATCACGCTGCGCTGCATCGAGCAGATCAAGTGCTCGCTCGCCATCATGAACCTGCCGGTGACTGTGCTCGCGGTCGGCGTCGGCCTCAGCTACGCCGATTCCGGCCCGACGCACTACACCACCGAGGACCTGGCCTGCATGCGGTCGCTTGCCGGCGCCGAGGTGCTGACCGCGGCCGATTCCGAGACTGCGCGTGCCATCGCCCGCCTGACAATCGACAAGCCGGCGTTCCGCATCGTTAGGCTGGACCGCAACGCGCTGCCGACGGTGTACTCGACGAATGCCCCCGAGTCGCTGGCGCGCGGCTTCCACGTCTTCGGTGGCGAGACGGGCACGGCGATCGCGACCTGCGGTTTCATGCTGCACCGCGCGCTGCGCGTGCGGCAGGCGCTGGCGAAGGAGGGTGTCGACGTGGCGGTCATCGACGTGACGCGCATCAAGCCGCTGCCCGGGCCGCTCGCCGCGGTGCTGTCGCGCTACTCGTCGATCATCACGGTGGAGGAGCAGTGCCTCGCCGGAGGATTCGGCAGTGCGATGATAGAGCTGCTCAATGATGCGGGACTCCCCCGCGCGGTGCGCCGGCTCGGCCTGCCGGAGAAGTACGTGTTTGAGAACGGCGGACGCAATCACCTGCTGGACATGCTCGGCCTGAGCGACGCGGCCATCGCCGACGCCGTGAGCCGTCCCGCCGCCAAGACCGGCTGAATCCCCGCATGTGCATGCAGCTGCGATCGCGGCTGTTTGGACCCTGCGCCGCGCTGCTGCTCGCGTTGCCGGGCATCGGCGACGCGGCGTTGCCGGCGATGGCGACGCGCGACGGCCTGCCGACGCTGGCGCCCGTCCTGTCCCGCGTCACCCCGTCGGTGGTCAACATCGCCGTGCTGCAGCAGTCGCCGGAATCGCAGAACCCGCTGCTGCGCGACCCGTTCTTCCGCCGCTTCTTCGGCCTGCCCGAGCAGCAGCGGCCGCAGATCTCGGCCGGTTCCGGCGTCATCGTCGACGCGAAGAACGGCTACGTGCTGACCAACCACCATGTCATCAAGGACGCGCGTGAAGTGCAGGTGACGCTGAAGGACAACCGCCGCCTGCCGGCCAAGCTGGTCGGCTCGGACGCCGGCACCGACATCGCCGTGCTGCGCATCGAGCCTGGCGAGCTGGTCGAGGCCACGTTCGGCGACTCGGACGTGCTGGAGG
>SXGS01335740.1_pt1 | contig 16822 bp, 15 predicted proteins | sample 3174681 | NCBI WGS metagenome assembly SXGS01 (sample SAMN11356861, study PRJNA531348) | freshwater metagenome | isolation source: freshwater sample F1-80 | place: China: Fuxian Lake, Yuxi | collected 2017-12-25 | reverse complement strand
ATTCAGCCTGCTTTCGCTAGCATTGTCGTGGTGCCCGGACATGAAATGTCCAGGTAAAGGGCACCGATTGTTCCTGCTCTTCTCTGACCGCACGGATTTCTTCCTCTGTGACCAGCCGCCGTTGTCCGCGCCCTTCCGTGAGCCGCAGCATTGCTTCCGCTCTTTGCTTATGTCGATTCGATTCTTCTGCCGCCTTACGCATGAGTTGAGCAATGACCGTATTTTGCTCCTCTTCTGAAAAAGTACGATCAAATGCTTCTTTCACGTTAACGGAACACTGCACCAAGACCTTGTCGCCTGCTGCTTCTTCACAACGCGGCTTTTCGTTAGAGCAAGGCACCAAATCCGCCGGCTAAGCTGTTCGTTTTGATCGCATATTCCCCCGGCAAAAGTGAACGCAGGAATCTGTGCTGTTGGGGTGCGCCGATGGCTCATCGCAGCTTACTGGCCCAATCCTTGCCGCTCCCCTGGGAAGTGCGCTACAGTGCCGTGCAACGCAACTAACGCATCTAGGGAGGACATGGCGATGCAATATGACGTACTCATTAAAGATGGCTTGCTCGTGGATGGTTCGGGGATGCCCGGATATCAGGGCGATCTCGCAGTGGCGGATGGCAAAATTGTTGCCATGGGCAAGGTCAGCGGTCCCGCCAAGGAAACGATCAATGCCAAAGGCTTGGTCGTCGCTCCCGGTTTTGTCGACGTACACACGCATTACGACGCCCAGCTCTTTTGGGACCCGTGGGCGACGCCTAGCAGTTGGCATGGTTTCACTAGCGTGTTCATGACCAATTGTGGCTTCGGGCTAGCACCGTGCAAACCGCAGGATCGTGACTACATCACCCGCATGTTGGTCAAGGTCGAGGCCATGCCGTTGGAAAGCCTCAAGCTCGGTGTGCCGTGGAACTGGGAGACCTACGGCGAATATCTCGATTCTATCGACCGGAAGCTGGCTGTAAACGTGATGGCGCTCGCGCCGCACTCGACGATCCGTTACCACGTCATGGGCGACGAGTCGCGCAAGCGTGAAGCCACACCGGCGGAAATCAGCCAGATGCAAGCGCTGGTCGCTGATTGTGTACAAGCAGGCGCGTTCGGATTTTCGTCTTCATCTGGTCCGGTACACTTCGATGGCGAAGGGCTGCCGGTGCCGAGTCGTCACGCCTCGCAAGATGAGATCGTAGCGCTAGCGAGTGTGTTGAAAGACTTCCATCGCGGCACGGTCTGCGTGATTCCCCCAGGAATTCCTCGTGTCAAACAATCCGACATGGACTACATGGCGCGTCTCTCGCGCGAGAGCGGCCGGCCGGTGCTGTGGAACTTGTTGGCACAGACGTGGGATGCACCAAATCATTGGCAACAAGTGCTGGACTGGACGGCAGATGCCTTCCGCGACGGCGCACGTGTGCATCCGCTAGCGCTGTGCGAACGGTTCGACCTGACCTTCTCTTTGCGTGGAGCAGTGTTCGAGGACATGCCGGGGTGGAAAGCTGCTGCTACTGGCCCACGTTCGCAGAAGATCGCGAATTACTCCAACCCCGAGATTCGTGCTGCCATGCAGCGGGACTTGGATGATTCGACACCAAAGGTTTTCTCGAAACGCATGCAAGACGTCTTTGTCAGTGCCGTGCGCCTGCCTGAACATCAAGCCTTTGTTGGCAAGGATATGGCCGAACTCGGCCAGCTCCAAGGAAAGACTCCACTGAATGCCATGATCGACCTCGCGCTGGCAGAGAATCTCGAAACCCAGTTCGTCATTCGTGGCTTTCAGAACGGCGACGACAACGCGGTGCGCGGCATGACCGACAGCCCGTATGTGTTGACCGGCGGGTCGGATGGCGGTGCCCATATTGCCTTCCTCTGCCAAGTGACTTACTCCAGCCACTTGCTCAGCCACTGGGTGCGCGAGAAAAAAGCGCTGACGATTGAGCAGGCGGTACGGAAGCTGACGTTCGATCCGGCTGTGTTACTGGGGATTCCCAATCGTGGGTTGCTGAAGTCTGGCATGGCTGCCGACTTGACGATCTTCGACCCCGACAAAGTGCAAGCCAAAGAGAAGCAGTTTGTGCAAGACATGCCCGGCGGAGCATCTCGCCTCGTCGCACGTGCCGAAGGCTACCGATACACCGTGGTCAACGGACAAGTCGTGTTCCGCGACGGCGAGCCCACGGGCACATGTTCCGGGCGGGTGCTGAGAAGCTACGAATAAAAAGGAATCCAGGAGTCAGAATTCAGAAGAGAAGAATTTTTTCTTCCAAGCTCCAACTTCTGAATGCTGGCTTCTGACTTCTGAATTCTCGTTTCCGATACCCAGGACTCAGCACTCATCCCCGCTCATGTTGAAGCACACCTTCCAACACATCCACGGCGTAGGCGAGAAGACCGAGAAACGCTTGTGGGCGGAAGGAGTGACTACCTGGGAGGCCTTTCTTGATCGCCATCGCACGCTCTCCCTTCCGCAGTGGCAACGCGAGTTGGGGTGTGTGGAATTGGAAGCCTCGCTGCAAGCCCTGGAGCGGCGTGATGCTCAGTATTTCAGCGCGAGGCTCTCTCCGGCATTGCAGTGGCGACTCTACTCGGAGTTCAACCAGCGCATTGCCTACTTGGACATTGAGACGACTGGTGGCAGCAATGGCAGTACTCCGGGCATTACCGTGATCGGCCTGCATGATGGCGAAGTGCCGCGCGTCTACGTGCAAGGGCGAGACCTCGCCAGCTTCGTGCGCGATATCGAAGAGTTTACCCTGCTCGTGACCTATAACGGGAAGTCGTTCGATCTTCCGGTCATCCGGCAAGACTTGGGAGTGCCGCTCATGCAGGCGCATATCGACCTACGCTATGCGCTGGCGGCGTTGGGTTACAAAGGCGGACTGAAGAAGATCGAGCGGGCGGTAGGGCTGGAACGCGAAGGGCCGCTCGCGTTACTCGATGGTTGGTGTGCCATCTGGCTGTGGCAATATCACTGTCAAGGCGTACCTGGCGCGTTGGAGACGCTGCTGCGCTACAACCTCGAAGACGTGGTACATCTGCCTGCGCTTTTGGCTTTGGTCTACAACACTCGCATCCGGCAGGTGCCTTTCGCAGTGAAGCCCATGGCGTCACCTGCCGTCGCAACCATTCCTTTCGGCTTTGACGAAGCGCTGGTCTATCGCGTATTGGCCGACACCGGGCGCACGATCTCGCTCACTGCCTCCCCGGAATTGTCTTCCCCACACGAGACAAGCGCCGATCTCTAGAAAAGAACCTTCCCCTTGGCAAGTAACACCAGGGTTGGTATGGAAAGCTGGCAGCTCTAGTACAAGAGACTCTTGACCTCACAAGGGAGAAATATGCGTCTGGTTACGTTTCTACGGCTAGGTGAACCTCGTCTCGGGGCAGTGGTCGAGGATCAAGTCATTGACCTCAACGCCGCCTACCAACTCATGCAAGAGCGCACGGGAAAGCAACGAGTCAAAGAAATTGCCGCTGCCGTGTTACCCGCAGATATGGTCGGCTTTCTGTCCGCTGGCGACGACGCGCTCAAAGCCGCCAGCACGACGATCAATTACGTCACCAACGCGGACAAAGGTGCTTTCCTCGGCCAAGGTATCGTCTATGGCCTGAAAGCCGTCACCCTCAAAGCGCCGGTGCCGCGCCCGCCCAAATTAATCCTCGTCGGCTTGAACTACCGCGATCATGCTGAAGAGGCCAAAATGAAAATTCCTGAAGAGCCCACCATCTTTTCCAAATATCCCAGCGTCGTGATTGGCCCCGGCGATGGCATTCGCATGCCCAAGGTCTCGACGCAGATTGACTTCGAGGGCGAATTCGCCTTTGTCATCGGCAAGCGTGGCAAAGATATTCCCAAAGATAAGGCGCTCGATTATGTGGCTGGCTACACTATCGTGCATGATGTGAGCTGCCGTGACTATCAAATGCGTACCGGCCAGTGGATGGTCGGCAAAACCTTCGACACCTTTGCACCGATGGGTCCGTATCTGGTCATGAAAGATGAGATTCCCGACCCGCATACGCTCAACCTCACCACACGGGTCAACGGCGTGGTGATGCAAAGCTCCAACACCAAACATCTGATCTTCAACACCTTCGACTTGATCACCTACATTTCGCAGGTGTTTACCTTGGAACCCGGCGATGTCGTATCCACGGGCACCCCCGCTGGCGTCGGCTTCGCTAGGAATCCGCAGGTGTTCCTCAAGCCAGGAGACGTAGTGCGCATCGACATCGAAGGGCTCGGGGCTTTAGAGAACCCGATTGTGGCAGCGGAGTAGTCTCCTAGTGCCTCATCGTATGAATGCTCATCAACCCGTTCTCGTCATGCCCGCGCAGGCGGGCATCCAGAGAGAGTCAGTCCCGTCCTCCGGCTCTTTTGTCTGGATTCCCGCTTTCGCGGGAATGACAAAAAAGACTGAGGAAACCCCACATGACCGACTACTCCATTAAAGACAAAGTCGCTATCGTTGGCATTGGCGAGACCCGCTATTACAAAGCCGGGCAAGCGCCGGTCAGCGAATTCCAGCTTGCGCTCGAAGCCATTCAGAAAGCCGTCGCCGACGCCGGGCTGCGCATCGAAGACGTCGATGGTTTCGCTTCGTACAGTGATGATCGCAATGATCCAACGCGCCTCGCTGGCGCACTGGGTATTCCGCAAATCCAGTTTTCCAATATGCACTGGGGCGGTGGCGGCGGCGGCATGGCAGGAGCCGTGGGCAATGCTGCGGCTGCGGTCGTCGCCGGCTATGCCAAGCATGTCGTTGCCTTTCGTGCGTTAGCGCAAGGGCAGTTCGGACGCTTCGGCCAAGGACATGCCGGGGCGCGTGTGCGTGGTGCAGCCGCCTACACGGCTCCCTATGGACTCATGTCCCCGGCGCAAATGTTCGCCATGCGCACGCAACGCTTCATGCACGAACATAAAATCAGCCAGGAAGCACTGTGTGGGATCTCGTTGGCTTCGTACAAACATGCGCAAGAGAACCCACGGGCGGTCATGTATGGACGCCCGTTCACGCGCGAGTCGTACTACAATGCGCGTTGGATCGTCGAGCCGTTTCGCCTCTTCGACTGCTGCCAGGAAAATGACGGCGCGGCGGCAGTTGTGCTCACCAGGGCAGATCGCGCCCGCGACCTGCGCCACAAGCCGGTGTACCTCATGGCCGCTGCGCAAGGCACGGGCTACCGCCAATGGGTACCCGCGCATAACGACCCGGATTATGCAACCTCGAACTTCAAGACCTTGGCTCCACGACTCTACGACATGGCGGGTATCGGCCCCAAAGATGTCGATGTCGCCCAAGTCTACGAAAATTTTACTGGCGGCGTATTGATGAGTCTCGTCGAACATGGACTCTGTGATGCCGATGAGGCTGAGGCCTTCTGCACCAACGGCAACCTAGAGTGGCCCAATGGCAAACTGCCGCTCAACACCAGCGGCGGCAATCTGGCGGAAGCGTATATGCACGGCCTCGAACTGGTACTCGAAGGCGTACGGCAATTGCGCGGCGACTCGACCTGTCAGGTCAAAGACGCGCGGGTCTGTCTCGTCGCCGCCGGGCCGATGGTGTCGCCGGTGAGTAATTTGCTGTTACGGAACTAATGCCGGGAAGAAGTCAGAAACCAGAATACAGAAGTCAGAATAAGAAAATCTCCTTTCTTCTGAATTCTGCCTTCCGGATTCTGAATTCTCGCCCCTTCATCGAAATCTCAGAGGACGAATGAAATGGCTAGTGAGTCCAACATCACCACCGAATCCTACCTTCCCGAAGGTATGCCCTTGCCGGCACCAATGCCCGACGGACTGGATGCACCCTTTTGGGAAGGCACTCGTGCTCATACCTTGCTCGTCCAACGCTGTAACGCTTGCGGGACGTTTCAGTTCGGTCCGGAGTGGATCTGCCACAAGTGTCGCTCAAGCGATGTCGGCTGGGCACAGTGTTCCGGGCGCGGCAAGGTCTACGCGTTCGAGCGCGTGTGGCACCCCGTCCACAAAGCGCTCAGAGACAAAGGACCCTATCTCATCACCCTCGTCGAACTGCCAGATGCCGGTAACGTGCGCATGGTCGGCAACCTCCTTGGCGATCCACAACAAGACGTCAAAATCGGCGATGACGTCGAAGTGGTATGGGAAGATCATCAGGACGTGACGCTGGTACAGTGGCGGCGGCCCGGACAATGATTGTCACCTCACATCGTGGCGCGGGGTTTCTCGAACCCGAAAACACCCTCCGCGCCATTCGCCGAGCGATTGATCTCGGTGCCGATCAGGTCGAGATCGACGTGCAGCTCACGCGCGATGGTCATCTCGTGCTGATGCACGACGAAACGGTGGACCGAACCACCAATGGGAAAGGAAAATTGAGCGAGTTGCTGTTCGCGGACCTGCGTCAGCTCGACGCTGGCCAAGGAGAACGCGTACCGACGCTTGAGGAAGTGCTCGACCTCACCCACGGGAAAATCACCCCACAGATCGAACTCAAAAGCCCGGGCCTCGCGCCTGCTGTCATCGCCACATTAGACGCTCTCGCATGTACCGACCGTGTCATCCTCACCTCATTTCTTCACTCAGAATTAGCCGAAGCACGGCAGCTCTATCCCAGTATTGCTACCGGAGCCTTATGGGGTCGTCTGCCCAACGATGTTGTTGGGCAGGCCAAACAGCTCGGCGTGCAAGCGCTGCATCTGTGGCATCAGTTCATCACCCCACAGATCATTGCGGATGCTCATGCTCACGGGCTGCTCGTCCGCGCTTGGAACGCCAACAAAGAGGAAGAAATGCAGCGGCTCATCGACCTCGGCGTCGATGCCATCGGCTCGGACCGACCCGATGTGCTGAGTGAAGTGTGCCGCCGGGCCGGGGTGCGGTAGAAAAGTCTCATCCAAACTGAATCAGCTCAATCACCGTGCCATCCGGATCGGTAAAGCAGACGAACGACTCGCCGCCTTTGCCGTCTTTTTGCGGAAAGACCTGCGGCTCGGAAAAGAACTCCACGCCTTCCAGGTTAGCGGCTTTCACCTTATCGCAGAGTTCTTGCAACTTGTCCGTCACCAGGGCAATGCGTGCCATGCCGACATGCCACAGATGCGGATACGGCTTTCCTTCAGGCTTAGGGCTCTTCCACTCAATAAGATCGAGGCGGGTGCTGCGCTTGTCGTCCCCACACTGGAGCAACGCCGCCCGGCCACGCGGCTGCGGCATGCGTAGCCCACGCTCAAGGTAGGTATTGCCAACTTCGCTGAGGTCCCGCACGACCCTGAACCCCAACAATTCGTAAAATGCTAAAGAACGTGCAAAATTCGTCACGTTGACATTGATATGGTAGATGCCTTTGACCATACAGTGCTCCTTTACGGCTATCGCAGCCCAACCAACCCATTCGATACTGCTAATTTGCCCTCGGCAGTACGCACCTCGAACCGGATCACGTCACCATCGGGCGAGGCTTCGCGTGCGAGAATACGCACGGTAATCTCCGACGGCATCAGCACCATGGCACTGAAACGCCCGGCTACGCGCCGCACGAACTCAGGGCGATTGTCTGCTTCTCGTTCCACAATCTGGGAGACGGCCAGTGCTAACGTGGCTGTGCCGTGCAAGATCAGGTCCGGTAGCCCGGCCCGTTTTGCGACAGCAATGTCGGTGTGGACTGGGTTCCAGATGCGTGCGCATTCTGTGTAGACATGCGCAGACAGCGCGGCAATCGCGATTGGAATTTCTGCCCGCGCGGCAGCAACCTCAATCGAACGGGGTGCCGATGGCGCATCGGTCGCAAAACGATCTTCACCGACGACGGCGACATCGCGAAACAGCCCACCTTGCCACGTTGTGCAAACGGGATTGCCAGCGGCATCCACCGTATCCAACCGCATAGTCTGGAACGCACCGGGTTTGCGACGTTCGACTCCTACAATCGTCGCACGTGTAGTGAGCCTATCTCCCGGGCGCGGACTGCGATGAATGACGAGATCATGGGTGGCATGCACCGAGCGCACCGCCTCGTCGTGCGTCAAACCCACAGCACTTGCGCTCTCGCGCATGCTGACAACGGTCGGCCACTCGAAACACACCGGGAACAGCGGGTGCGCGATGACGTTCCCTGGGCGCAGTGTGTCCAGGTAACAAGGCAACGTCTCCCCCAGCCCAGCGGCATACGACATGAGCCAGCGTTCGTCGATGTCATGAACAATTGCTGCGGCGGAAGCGCCGACAGTCGATGAATTCAGCGGCATACGTTTCTCCTTTGCATCCTCTATTCTGTGAATGGTACCCTAATGCTCCGTCGCCTTTTCCGCGCCGAGTCCGGTATTGGCACGCACGAGTAGCTCGGCAAATTTTTCCTCAGCGGCGGGTTCTCGACGGACAAGCGTGCCAAGAACGGCACCAAGAAATCCGAGTGGGATACTGACAATCCCAGGGTTTTCTAGCGGAAAAAGTGCTTCAGTGCCCATCAGGCTGGGGCTTATAACAATGAGGAAAATAGACGCGACAAGTCCGGTCGCAAGCCCCGTGACCGCACCGGTCGTGTTGAACCGTTTCCAGAACAGCGACAGCACAATCACCGGCAAATTGGCTGAGGCCGCCACAGCAAACGCCAGCGCCACTAAAAAGGCTACGTTGGCGGTCGGCCCGAGCAGAATAGCAATCGTGATGGCCACTGCACCCACAACAAACGCGGTGATCCGCGCTACACGCACTTCCTCGCCAGGATTCCGCTCTTTCCCGTGGTGAATGACGTTCGTGTAAAAATCATGGGCAAACGAGGTCGAGGCGCTAATCGTCAACCCGGCGACCACTGCCAAAATAGTGGCAAAAGCGATTGCCGCCACAAAGGCGAAGAAAATATCCCCACCCAGAGCCTGTGCGAGCAATGGTGCGCTCATGTTCGTTCCACCATTGGCCAGGATGGTATCGCGTCCGACCAATGTCGCGGCACCAAACCCAAGGAAGGTTGTCATAATGTAAAACGCACCGATGAGCACCATGGCCCACACCACGCTGATACGTGCGGTCTTGGCATCCGGCACGGTATAGAAGCGCACGAGAATGTGTGGCAACCCGGCGGTGCCAAAAATCAGTGCCATGCTCAACGAGATGAGATCCAGCGGTCCATAGGGCGGCTTGAAGCGCAGCCCAGGTTGAAAGAAATCTTTTGTGACTTGGACTCCGTTCTCGAGATAGGTCACATGGGCAATCGCATCAAAGAATTTGACGAGGCTGAAGTCAAAACGCGCGAGCACCAAAAGACTGAGCAACACCGTACCGCTCATCAGTAGAATCGCTTTGACGATTTGTACCCATGTTGTGGCTAGCATGCCACCGAACACCACGTAGGTAATCATAAGGAGGCCGACGCCGATGACAGCGGTCTGATAGGTAATCCCAGAGTCTTTGAGGAGCAAAGCCACCAGCGCACCAGCACCAACCATTTGCGCAATCATGTAAAAAGTGCTGACAGTCAGTGTGCTCAAGGCTGCCATCGCACGTACCGGGCGCGGGCTCAAACGATAGGCCAACACATCCGCCATGGTGTATTTGCCCGCGTTCCGTAAGGGTTCGGCGACGATCAGCAGCACGGTAAGATAAGCGACGAGCCAGCCAACCGAGTACATAAAACCGTCGTACCCCTGGAAAGCAATAATGCCGGCGATGCCCAAGAACGACGCCGCGCTCATGTAGTCGCCAGCGACGGCGACCCCATTTTGCCAGGCCGTGATGCGACGACCAGCCGCAAAGAACGAGTTGGCCCCGCTGGACTGCCGAGCAGACCAGTAGGTAATGCCAAGAGTAACAACGATGAACACCAGAAACATGATCAGCGCGGTTGACATCGGTCTCTCCTTAGCGTGCGCGTCGAGGAATGTGCGTCAGCAGTCGTTTTGCCATCGTGTCGAATCGTCCAGCCGCACGGAGATACAACGCCGCCAGCAACCACGCCATGAAGAACTGCGACAGCGCGAACAAGTAGGCAAGATTCACTTCACCGAGCACCTTGGTCTCCATCAGGCGCGGGGCGTAGCCGACGAGAATTGGCAAGGCAAAGTAATAGACAACGAAAAAGATCGTGGCCGGGGCGATAAACTTGGCCTTTGCCGTCAGCAAAGATTGGAACTCACTCATCGCCGCGACCCGGTCCCAATCGACCAGGTCAACGTCCTCGGTGGCAGTGTGTTCATGCGCAGGTTTTGCGTCGTCGCGCCCGAGCGGGGCGACATCGGTAGCAACGCCGACGGTCGGCGTAGGATCAACAGAAGCAGACTTCATTGTAGGGCTTCCCTCCTTGGCAGAGTTGCCCCTTCTCGTAGCAGAAACTTATGGCTCGTGCATTAGACGGCGGAAAACTCGGGCAAGTACTTCACGATCCCCGAACGACCGCGCAAGGCTCTAGGTTCGAGTTCGATCACCATAAACGCTTCATCGGAGGCTGGAAACTCACAGCAAAGACCGATGCGGCTCGCGACCTTGAAACCGAAGCGTGGATAGTATTCTGCATGACCTAAGACGACGACAATGTTCTCCCCCATGCTGTGGGCAACCTTGATCCCTTTCTTCACCAGCAGAGAGCCGATGCCTTGATTCTGTAATTCTGGCACGACGGCCATGGGAGCCAACCCGAGCGCTTGAAAAGACGAAGGCTGCCCTTCAATCGTCACCGGGCTGAAAAAGATATGGCCGACCACGTCACCTTCGCACACGGCGACCAGCGAGATTTGCGGGTCGGCCACTGTTCGTAGCTTCTCGACTAGCTTGGCTTCCTCGGGGCGACCAAAAGCGCGACGATGAATCTCAAAGACGGCTGGATAATCTTCCGGCAGTTCCGGACGGATGGTGGGCATGGGGGTCTTCTTGATTCGGGAGTCCCGAACGACAAACCAAAGCCGGGGGAGTGATCGAGGCTCGGCTGACAGGAGAGAAAAGGAGTTTATCCTCTCTTGACCCTCGTCAAAATAGAGAACCCAAACTGATCTTCGAGTCGTAGAGCCTGGCGGATGCACTCGTTCATGACAGTTTCTCTATCTAATTCTCCAGGGATTTTCACTTCCAAAGTAAAATCTTCATCTTCATAGGGGGAAATTGGGCGCGTAGAAACATTTGGAAACGACCGATGGATCTCCTCAACGAGAATCGCAACAGCTTCAGCTAGACTCTTCTCTTTTTGCTCAACAACATTCATGGGAGTGCCCTTGGAGTTCGTTGGTCGATTTCCGCGATGGTTCGTGCAGCCGTCCTCACACATTCCTCTGCACTATCCACCCCAATACGACTTAGATCATAATCTGCATCAACACGGAATTGATAGAGTCGGTGAAGAGAAAATCTCAGGTGTTCTAAGAGACCGGGTCCTGTTTGTGGATAAACAGGATCATACCAATAGCCTCTGACAAAATGACTGATGATGCCGATATGCCGCCATTGGCTACTACCGGGTGGATCTCCCAAGGCCGCCCACATTGCCAGATAAGCCGCGTAATATGCCCGGGACACTGCACTCTCCAGTCGCCCAGCGTGCAATAGGAACCCAGCATCGTCGAGATACCTCTTAGCCGCCGCAAGCCTTTCATCCAGCATATCGCGCCTCCTACTTTGCTCTACCCTGTCACCGCAATCGTACTCGTCCGGCTGCCTTTGCGGACTTCGATGCGCATGGGCATGGCAGCGGCAACTTCTTCCACATGGGTGATGATGCCGACGATACGGCCTTCTTCTCCACGCAATTCTTGCAAGGTCTCGGTGACGAGTTGTAAGCCTTCACGATCAAGCGTGCCGAAGCCTTCATCGAGGATGAGACATTCGGTGGAAGTCTTGGCGGCTTTACCGGTGGCAATCTCGCGAAAGCTCTGCGAGAGCGCAAGCGCGATGGCGAGCGACGCCAGAAAGGTCTCACCGCCGGACAGTGAGTGGGTCGGGCGAGTGCGCTGTTGATCTTCATGATCGACGATCAGCAGCTCGATAGTCCGGCGTTTGTATTCGATCCTGAACGAGTACCGCCCATGTGTGAGCTTTTGCAGGTGGACGCTGGCATCATGCATAAGGGCTTTGATCGCGCCTTCGGAGAGATAGTCGGTAAACTCGGCACCAAGGAGCTTGCGCAACTCCGCAGCTATCCGACCTTCACGCTCCGCTTCGCGCAAGCGTTGCTCTTCTTGCTCTTTCTCTCCACAGCGTCGTTCGAGGTCGTTGGCTTCAGCTTCGAGGCGGCTGCGACGCTCGCGTAATGCGATCCCACGCTCATGCGCGGCAGCAAGCTGTTCTTTGACATTCTCTCCGTCGGGATGCAGCTCCGGAAGCATCTGAGCCTGAATGGCGGCTTGCAACGCTTGCTGAGCCTGAGCACGTTCCTCTTCTGCTTGGAGAATGGTTTGACGCATTTGCAGAACGAATCCACTGCGGGCCGTCACATCCGCTCGCAGTCCAGCCAGGGTGCGCTCGGCTTCGCGTTGCTCGTGCTGAAGCGCCTCGAGATGCTGCGTCAACACCGTGTGGCGGTCTTGTTTCTTTGCCAGCGCATCTAATTCCTCTGCGAGTGCGGCAAGCGTCGGCAACGGCGCAGAGAGTGCAAGGTCGAGGTTTTCACGCACGGTGTGCGCAGCACGCTCGGCTTGGGCGCTGGCAGCAGTGCTCTCGGATTGGAGTACGCCGCACGTGCCTTCCGTCTGAATTTTCTGCGTTGTCAGAGTGCGTAAGACTTCTTCGGCGTGCCGCTGCGCTGCCGCCAATGCTTTCCCCTCTTGTTCCATATGGAGAAGCTGCTGGCGACGAGCAACAAGTTCGCTCTCAGGATCGCTGTCTGCCGCACGATACGGAGCAAGCACGGTTTCCATGGTCGCAAGCTGAGCCGCACCGGCGGCGAGTGCAACAGCCACGCCGCGCAGCGCTTCGTCGAGAGTTGCCTCGGTGCGTTGTGCGTCTTCGCGTTGGCGCGTCAGCCTGTGCTTCTCTTGTTCCACGGTTTGTGTCCGTGTGTCTAATTCTTGCAAGAGCGTCACCAACTCTTGCTGCTGGTCACGTAGCGTCGCCAGCGCCACGCTCAGCGAAGGAAATCCGGGAAATCGTAGCGTGAAGCGTTCCTGTGCTTCGCGCCGCCGCTGCTCGCGCGCGACCAGTTCTTGCGCATTACTGTCTTTCTTCGCTTGCGCGGCAGCTACAGCAGCCTCGGCTTTGCCGATCAACCGCCGGGCCTGGGCAAGTCCTGTCCGAGCTTGTTCCAGCGCAAGTTGTAGCGCCTTCTGATCCGTCTGAGTGACATGAAAAGCCGGGGGCAGTTCTGCGACGGGCACGAGACACACCGGACAGGGTTCGCCACTGTGCAGCGTGGCACGCACGTGCGCAATAGCATTTTTCTTGCGGTCTTCCTCGACGGCATGCAGCGCGTCTTGCTCTTGTTGTTCAGCACGCAGGACGAATTCCTGCTGCCGTTGCAGTTCCCGCTCGGCAGCGAATACAGCAGCTTGCGCTTGTGAGACCTCTTGGGTCACGCGCTTCTCTTCACGCGAGGCCTCTTGCAGATCTTTGCCAAGATGGCTCGCTTCGAGTTCTTGTTGCTGCTGCGCTTGGGCATCGCTTCTGAGGCGGTCACGTTGCTGTTGTAGCTCGTGTAATTGCGCTTCGGCGGCTTTTTCTTGCACGAGTAGCGCGGAAAGCGTCTGCCGCACTACGCCAATCTGAACCGCGTGTTGCTCTTGCTGTTCGGCCAAGCGGGTACGCTCCAGTCGCAATTCTTTCCAGCGCTGCGCCGTCATGAGGCATTCGGTCAGCACCGTCACATCTCCACTTGCCGCAATTGCCACCCGCATGGCATGAGCCTGCTCCTCAGACTGGTGCCGCGCCTGCTCTACTCTCTGAGTTTGCTCGTCCACACGTTGAAAGAGGGTCGCCAACTCCTGACGAGATTGAGCGAGTCGAGAGGTTTTCGCGGCAGCTTCCCGACCGGCGGTTTCATACTCTTGCAGATAGCTGGCGGCACGCTGCACCACTTCGTGGCGGCGGGCATCGTAACCAAGACCGTCGCGCTCGTGCTGCGCCTCGATGATCGTTTGCGCTCGTGCGCGAGACTGTTCCTCGGCAGCTTCTGCACGGTGTTGGGCTTGGATATGTTCGGCGACGCGGGTTTGCTCTTCTCTCCGCAACTCAGCGACGCGTACGGCCAGATTGTCCATGGTCTCGGCTTGTTGCGCCAATGTAGCCAACACCTCCACTTGCATGCTCACCTGCGCCAGCTCCTGCGTCAGATTTTCATGCTCAGCGCGTTTCTGCTCGGCCATCGCTCGGGTGACGCCGGCATACTGCGGTTGCGCCAAGGACTCGTGGATCGTCTCCGCACGCGCTTTTGCGCGCGTCTCAGTTTCTTTGGCACGTTCGCCAATGCGTTTGTACACACCCAATTCGAGAATTTTCTCTAGCAGGTCGCGCCGTTTGCCGGGCTCGCTGCTCAGGAATTCAGCGTAACGTCCTTGCGGCAAGATGACAGTTTTCGTGAAGCTGTCGAAGTCGAGACCCAGCAATTCTTCAATGCGGCCAGTCAGCCGGTCCGAACCCGAGACATCCTGAATCCACTCGCCGGCTTCATACTCGCTGAGACCAGACTCCGTGGTCTTCCCCGTGCGGCGCACGGCGCGGAACTGACGAGGGCCAATGGTAAAATCGAAGGCGACTTCGCACGTACTTTCGCCTGCCGAGATCACACCTTTCGAGTCAGCGGTGTAGCGGGCCGTGCGTCCGTACAAGCACCAGACGATGGCATCGATCAGTGACGACTTGCCACTTGCCATCGGACCGGTGATAGCGAACAGATCCAGGCTAGAGAAGTCCACAGTTTGCCCAAGCCCATCGGCGGCCCGGAACGGCATGAAATTTTTGAGGGTGAGTTGTTGTGGGCGCATAAAAGATGGGGGTTAGGGGTGAGTATTTCTAGCCATAGACGAATTCTGTGACCCGTGCATCCTACGACTTCTCTTATGACTTGACGACTGAAGGCGCATTTGGCATCTGAAATTTGCGCAGAGCATTTGTGCTCTGGAGCCAGGAACCCGTTGCGAGACCTCCTCCCTGTGCTACATTCGGTTCCATCTTCAGCCAGGAAGACTCAGCATCCATGGTTCAGAATCATCAAGCCTTGAAAGTCGCGCTGGCAGCTGTCCAGCAGCTTCCGACCAAGCTTCAACAACAGTTGGCCGAGCATCTGCTGAGAGCGTTACAACCTGAGAAGAATACTGTGGTCGTCTCGCTTCAGCGACTCTCCCAGCAGAAACAGGTCCGCCTTGCTCGGCTCATGGACAAACATAACAACGGTCGGCTCAGTCCAACGGAGCAAAAAGCACTGCAGCAGCTAGGGGCTGAAGTGGATCAATGCTTGTTGGCCAACTCCCAGGCATTGGCCCGTGCGCTACGTCCAGAGCTTTTCGATGAACGCGGCCGGCCACTGAAACGTCGTTTCCAGCACGCACTCCAGGACCCCACCTCCGGCGAGCTGAACCCAAACAGGAGCATGCCCAAGGGTGACGGCAAGGGTTCCTGCTCGGGTGGCCGCGCAGGTGAAAGCACGGGCTGCGGGGAAGTGCGAGTATTGCCAAGCCCCTCAAATCCTTATAGGGCAAGCCTTTCATCTTGATCATATCCTCCCGCGTTCCGCTGGTGGTCAGACGACTACGGAGAACCTCTGCCTTGCCTGCTCACACTGCAATATTGCGAAAGGTGATCGCAAAGCAGCACCTGATCCGCGTACAGGCAAACAAGTTTCGCTCTATCATCCTCGGAAAGACATCTGGGACGAGCATTTCCGCTGGAGTCAGAGCTGGAAGAAGCTGATTGGTCGGACGCCTACTGGACGGGCGACTGTCAGGGTGCTCGATATGAACGCGAGACTCTTACAAAGAGCCAGACCTTTCTGGCGCGTGGCAGGTTTAATCCCATAACGAGGCGATCGCCCGTTCACTTTCAGCCAAAGCCTGCTCATACTGCTTTTTCTGCACATAGAGTACTCCCAGGAGCGCGTGGGCCATAGGCAGGGAATCGTTCAAGACAACAGCGCGGTGTCCCATTGCTAACCCTTGCTCCACTGTTTGGGAATCCTGACTCCAGCGCCAGCTCCATTCGATAAAGTAGGTAAACCCCAAGCGCGCATACGCCTCGGCATACTGCGGGTCTAAAGCGATAGCGTTCTCGAACAATTCCCGCGCCCGGAGATTGTCCTCTTTAGTCGTGCGATAATAGTATGCAAGTCCACGTAGGTAAGAGTCATACGCCTCCAGGTTGTTCGTAGTCTTGCGTGCAATCAGCCCTTGCTCTCCTACAGTGAGCTGCAGTTGCAGTGTCGTGACAATCTTCTGGGTAATTTCGTCTTGTACGGCGAAGATGTCGATGAGCGGGCGGTCATAGCGCTCGGACCACACATGCCCACCGGTAGTCGCATCGATCAATTGCGTCGTTACACGCACCCGCTCCCCGGCACGGCGAATGCTGCCTTCCAGCACATAGCGCACCCCCATTTCTTTGCTTACCTCCTGCACCTTCACCGCTTTGCCTTTGTAGGTAGACGCCGAGGTGCGGGCGATCACAAACAAGCTGGGCAGGCGGGAGAGACTGCTCGTGAGTTCTTCGATAATGCCGTCGCTGAAATACTCCTGGGTCGGGTCCTCACTCATGTTCGTGAAGGGCAGAACGATGATCGAGGGCTTATCGGGAAGCGGTAGTGACGGAGGCTTTGCCTCCTCAGGAACGAGGACTGAGGACTGAGTGCTGAGGGTCGGCCGCGACAGATACTGGACAGTCAGAATAACGCCGACGAGGAGTACGAGGCCCATGACCATCAGACTCTGCACCGACCAGGAGCGT
>SXGS01778960.1_pt1 | contig 16826 bp, 11 predicted proteins | sample 3174681 | NCBI WGS metagenome assembly SXGS01 (sample SAMN11356861, study PRJNA531348) | freshwater metagenome | isolation source: freshwater sample F1-80 | place: China: Fuxian Lake, Yuxi | collected 2017-12-25 | reverse complement strand
GTCCGCTGCTCTACCAACTGAGCTACACAGCCGTCAAAGGGCGGCGACAATAGCGGATTCCCTCTCTGCAATGGCAAGGCGATTTTTAAAGTTTCGGTTCCTTTACATCCCAGTTGGTCTGGATGCCCCGTTGACTCTGTCTAGTTCCACCGGCATTACGCGTCATATTTTCCCTTGTCCGATTCCCAGTTGAGTGTCCATTTATCAGTAGCCCTCGAATGTGGGGACACCATGACGGACGTAGAACTGCTCCAAGACTTTGCGAAGACAGGTTCTGAGACGGCTTTTACCGAACTGGTAACTCGCCATGCGGGAACTGTTTATGCATGCGCGTTGCGTCAATTACGCGACCCATCGCAGGCCGAGGAGGTCGTTCAAGCGGTGTTCATTTTGTTGGCTCGGAAGGCTTCCACCTTCAAAACGGGCGTGGTGCTGACAGGATGGCTCTACCGAGCGGCCCATTTCGCGACCAACGATTTGCTCAAAGCAGAGTTCCGTCGACAGCGGCGGGAAACCACGGCGTATCACATGAACCCAACCGACGAAACCACCCCCGTCCCTGAGGCGGAAGAAACACTTTGGGAACGTGTGGCACCTGTTTTGGATCAGTGCCTCGCCCGCCTAAGCGACATCGATCGCCATGCCCTGCTGCTGCGTTTCTTTGAAAACAAAAACTTAGCGGAGGTTGGACTTGCCCTGGGCGTTGCTGAAGATGCGGCGCGCAAACGAGTCTCCCGTGCGGTGGATCGGTTGCAAGTGCTTCTGAAGCAACATGGGGCAAGTGTCTCCACCGAATCGTTGTCTCCGCTGCTCGTCGGGAGATCCTCCCCGGCGATGCCGGGAACTCTGGCAGCAGCAACGGTGGCAGCAGCCATCGGCAATGGGTTCTCCGCCAAAGCCTCGACCACCACACTCGCCAGCTCTGTGTCGAACCATTTCCTGGCCGCCCAAATCAAACATTGGTTCGCCCTGGGAACTGCCGCCTCGGTTGGCGCCGGGCTCCTCACCGTCGCCGTCGTCCAAACCTCTTCCAATACCGACCTCAACTCGTCGACATGGGTCCGCCATCAGGTGCGCACCGGTGACAACTATCGACCGGCGGGCTTTGACGACGCTCAAGTGGTCCATGACTTCATCTCAGACCTGCAAACCTTGGCCCTCAAAGGAGATCGCGAAGCCATTGCCCGCAAAGTTCGCTTTCCGCTCAAAGTGAATGGTGCCGGCCAGAAACGATTGGTGGCGAATGAGATGGAATTCCTAGAGTCCTATGACACAACGTTTGCTCCTTCCATCGTCCGGATGGTTCTGAAATGTCCTCGAACAGGATTGTATTGCGATAATCGGGGCGTGATGATTGGGACAGGTGAAGTCTGGCTGGCTCCGGAAGATCGGCAGCCGCGGATTATCGCCTTGAATCTGCCAGACTAGCAGGTTTTTTTGATTGCGATCCGACATGGATAACACCGCCAAAAAAGTCGTCGTGAGCGCACGGTTGCCCCAAGCACCCGATCGCTCACTCATGGGGGCGTTCACCTTGGTGGAGCTGCTCGTTACGATTGCAGTCATCGCCATTTTAGCGAGCCTGTTACTCCCATCCCTTTCGCTGGCCCGCAAACGCTCTCAAAATATCCATTGCCTCTCAAATACTCGCCAACTGGGTTTGGGCATGAAGCTTTACGCCGACAACGATCCGCGCGGCAAGCTTCCTGGCATTCAATCGCCTGCTTTCGGCTTGTCGCCCTGGAGTTGGGTCTATGGGTTGTCCGCATACTTGGGAAACGTCGAACAAGTCCGTATCTGCCCCAGTGACGCCCAAGGCCCGCTGCGTCGCCGTGAGCATGGGTCGAGTTATGTCCTCAACGAATACACTTCAACCGATCCAGAAGTCCGAGTCACCCGAAGTGTGGTCCGCAATGGCGTGACTGGGCCGGACGGAGAAACCGCTGTTTTTGTGACCCCCGTCCGCCGTGTGGATGCCCTATCGAACCCCTCTGGCACGATCCTATTGTTTGAGGGGTCAGAATTGGGGGCGTTGATTGGCGACGAACGAACCCACCCCGACACCTGGTTTTTAGGATGGAGCAATGTCGTCGCCGATATCGATCCGTTCCGGCATGGGCGCGCCGCCAATTATCTGTTTGCCGATTGGCATGTAGAGTCCATTGCAGGCTCACGACTTCGGGCGCGACTGGAGCAAGGTGACCACTTTGCTGCGCCTCGCTGAAGAGGCCGCCACTCATGAATCGATTCTGGCACCGCGGGTTAGGCGCATCGCATCGGACGGTCTGCCGGAAAGTCCACATGGCAGTCTCGGCACTAGCGCTGGCCTTATCGAGCCAACCCAAGGACTTATTCGGTGCCGATCCCGTATCCACCGACCCGCCAAAAACCTTGCTGGATTCCGGATTGCTAACCTTTGTTGTGACAGGCTGGGGGGCCGTTGCTAGCCCGGATATCCTCGAAGCCGGAGGCATGCTAAACCTGGACCAAGTGATCAACACGCCGGTGAGCTTGTGGTCGGATTCATCGGTTGCGGGTCTCGACGGGAAATGGGTGTCGAACGCGATGGAACCGGTTCGTGCCGCGACGCAGGATTTTACCACGGCTCACACGGTTGGAATTTCCTGCGGCGAATTCCATACCGTGTTACTCAAACGCGACGGTTCGGTCGTGGCACGTGGTTGGAATCGGTCGGGGCAAACCTCAGTCCCAGCCGACCTGACCAACGCGGTGGCGATCGCCTGCGGTGCCGACCACTCGCTGGCACTGCGCCGGAACGGATCCCTCACTGCTTGGGGCTTTAATCGATTCGGTCAGTGCAATGTGCCCTCCGATTTGGAACCAGCCAAAGCCGTCGCCGCCGGCACTGAGCACAGTTTGGCTCTGCTTCAAAACGGTCGGGTGAGCGGTTGGGGGGCCAATTCTTGGCGACAGATCAACCCACCGCGCGACCTCACCGATGTGACTGCCGTCGCCGCCGGCAATCATCATAGTCTAGCGCTGCGAGCCGATGGAACTGTCGTGGGATGGGGCAGAAATCTGGAAGGGCAATGCGATCCGCCTGGTGACCTGGGAAACATCCGCGCTATTGCTGCCGGTGGGAATTTCAGCCTCGCCTTGCTGAGTAGCGGCACCGTTGTGGGTTGGGGTGACGATGAACACGGTCAAGCCTCGCCGCCACCGGAGTTGACCGATGTCGTGGCAATCGCAGCCGGCAACTACCACGGATTGGCCTTAAGGCGCGACGGCAGCGTTGCGGCCTGGGGCAATAGTCAGTTTTTGTCGACAGAAGTTCCTCCCACGCTTTCCCAGGTGGTGGCGATTGCCGCGGGAGGGTTTCACAGCGAAGCCTTAGTTCAAGCCGTCCCCACGTTGACCGAATTCCAGATAGGGAAACAAGCGTGGACTGCGGAACTCAACCTTGTCGCTGGCACACCTTATGTGTTGGAGCGATCCAACAATTTGACGGACTGGACACCCTTTGACCAAGGAGTGTCCACCCCTGGCGAAATGACTCTCCGACATCCCGTAGACCCCAACCAGGGCACGCAGTTTTGGCGGATAAACCCAACCACCTATTCGGAGGTCCGGTTGTTGAATCGGTGACCATTTATTAAATGACCGCCCGCTGGCTCGCTCATATCCCTAATGATCAGTGCGAGATTGGCGCGGCAATAGACGGAGACACATGACCAAGATTTTTCAATTTTTGTTGGCGCTCGTCGCCATGAATTTTTGGATTCCATCGCGCAGCGGAGCCGCTCCGATCGACGTCGAAAACACCCCCTATATTCGGAGCATCCGGCTGGAAGGCACGAATGTCCGCGTGACCGTCGTTGCCCCAGGCGACTTGCGCCGTATCACCCTGGAGACTCGCCCCCGATTAGGTACAGGGAATTGGGTCGCCAAAGAGTTCGCTTGGCCGGATGGCGCGGCGGGAGAATACACATTCACGCTGCCGCTCACTCGCGAAGCTGAAATGATCCGGGTGAAAGGGGAAGATACCCAATTGTTGCCACTGCCAGCAGCATTCTACAAGGGCAGGAGTTTGTTCGACACCATCGTGGTCGCCAACGATCCAAAACGAACCGCCATCGGCGGGGGTATGGTTCCGGGAGCCGCCAACGATGGCCTCATCAATAACAATTTGAATGCGCCGCCCACACCCACAGTCTCCGAAGGCGCGGGCGGCAGCGCGGTCCGAGAAGTGGTTGAATCCGACATCTGGCAACTCGACGCCACCACGCTATATTTTTTCAACCAAAATCGGGGCTTACAAGTGATCGACGTTTCGAATCCAGATGTTCCGGTCATCCGCGGACAACTGCCAGTTGCTGCCTTCGGCGAGCAGATGTATCTGTTGCCCCATGGAGACGGAGTTTCGGTGCGGTTTGTGGCACTACTGACTCGGAACGGTTGCAACTGGAATGACGGTTCAATTCTCATTGTGCGTGTCGAAAACGGAGTCCCGACGATGCAGACGCGGTTGGCATTGAAAGCCCAGGTACAGGAGAGTCGCCTGGTGGGCAACGCACTTTATGCAGCGACTCAAGGTTGGAGGGAACGACGGGTTCCAGGCGGCCTGGATGAGAAAGGAAATTGGTTCGCAGAGTCATCGGTTTGGGAGAATGTCACCACTGTCGAGTCCTTCGACCTCACCAATCCCGCGCAACCCATCCAGCGACAAACGATTGAATTGTCGGCACAACCGAATGCTATTTCCGCTACCGACAGATTCCTCTTCGTGGCGGTTAGCGGTTCGCAATCACCAAAGGCGGGCGAAAACATCCCCACATGGTCCCTCGCCGGCGCGCAGTCGGTGATTCTCTTCGACATCTCCGATCCCAACGGCAACGTCCAACAACTCAGTCATCTCACCACCGCCGGTTTGGTCGCTGACAAATTCAAGATGCACGTCCGTGGCGATGTCCTTTCGGTGGTCTCTCAAAAACAGGCCCACTGGGAATTCGTCACGAACAGCAAGGATCAGGGCATTGACTGGCAGCGAAGCATTTTGCACCCATCCGTCACCCAGCTCGAAACCTTCTCTCTCGCTCAACCCACGGCCCCAGTGCGTCTCGGGCATCTCCCGATCATTACTAACGAAACGGTTTACGCCACCCGATACGATGGCGACCGCGCTTATGTTGTGACCTTCCGCCAGATTGACCCGCTCTGGATCATCGACCTGAGTGATCCCTCCAATCCCACCATCCAGGGAGAACTCAAAGTGCCCGGCTGGTCGACTTACATTCACCCGATGGGAGATCGATTGATCGCCATGGGCCAGGAAAATTGGGGGCAACCATCGGTATCGCTTTACGACGTTGAGGACGCCCACAGCCCGAAATTGTTGCACCGGGTCGCCCTGGGCAAATGGGCTTGGAGCGAAGCCAATCAGGACGAAAAGGCCTTCAAGGTATTCGCCGAAGCAGGAATGGTCCTGCTGCCGTGGAGTGGGCAACGTGACTCAACCAAAACTGAACCCTCAGGTACATTTTTTCAAGGCATGCAGTTGTTGGATTTCACGCGAGACACCCTCCAGCTTCGTGGTGTGATCGAGCATCATTTCCAAGCCCGCAGGGCCACCCTGTTGCAGAATCGGATCCTCTCCATTTCCGGCACTGAACTGATCACCGCGGATTACACGGACCGAGACCATCCGACCATCAAAGCCACACTCGACCTAGCCCCACAAATTGATCACGCGTTTCCACTCGGGAACCATCTGATCAGCGTCACGGAGGCGTCTGGAAGTCGTCCACCACAGATCCACCGCTCGCTCAAGGCCAAGCCCGATACCTTTCTATCGACACTCTCGCTATCCAACCACCCGCTAGTCGGTGTCGAATTGCGAGGGGACCGACTCTACGTGATTCAAAAAGAAGCCGACCAGTATCGACAGGAGCCCCAGGTTGAAACCAACACCGTGGTTGAGTCCTTTCCCCAAAAGCCACTCGTCCAATACGTCACAAACGACGTGGTGGAACTAGTATCTGTTCCGCCACTCCTGAGTTATGTCACCAACGAGGTGGTTCGCCTCGAACCACAACCCTGCAAGGTGGTCGGAAGCAATCTCGTGGAAGTGACTGCCCCGCTCCCTCCGTTGCCAGACGACCTGACCCTCCGATTCACGACCAATTCCGTCTGGCGTTTGGTCTATGAGGATCAGCCACCGATGCTGGTGACTGATGAGGTGGTAACACGGGTCGAAACACCCCAACCTCCGCGTCCTGAAACCAATCAGTTAATCTCCCGCATTGAAATTCCGCAGCCACCTCTATTGAAGACCACCATCGTGGTCGTCACCAATATCATTACTATCCGAACCGTGGGCGACGGCTGGTTGACCGTCGTGGACATAACCAAGCAGGAAGGCCCACAACGCCTCGGCGAGACGCGTTTCGAATTCGCCGAAATTTATTATGGTGCCAGACTTCAGGCCGTCTGGCCAACCGATGGCTTGGTCGTCTGGACCTCAGAATCTTCCGGTGGCCGTTTCTACGGAGGGTGGCCCGGCATTCGCCTCAATGGCAGTATCGGCGGTCCCATCATGATTGATGCCCTGGACGCTCCCCTTGAATCAAGGGCCATTTGCTTCGGCTGCGACTGGATGCCTTGGTGGGGTTCAACTGCGGCCCCCGAATTGCTCGGGTTTGATGTCACGAATTCCAACCAACCCGTGCTGAGCAGCCGAGTCACACCCGTACTGCCTCCGGACACTGGAACCTTTTGGAACGGCACTAGTGCAACGTTTGCCGCCGCCAAGAAAGTCTACTTCAGCCACAGCTTCTCGAAGTACATTCCGCCGGAGCAAGAGTTCATCACGGTGACTAATGCGGATAAGTCCACCTATCAACTTTGGCAATACGGCCATTATGAGCAAAGCCATTGGTTGGACGTGGTCGACTATTCCAACCCCCTCGCCCCGATCTTGCATGCTCCCGCGAGTTTCCCAGGAACTCTGGAAGGCATCTCGCATCAAGGCGCCTTGGTTTACTCACGCACAATCCGCAAGGATGACATCGCTCTGGATGCTCTCGCCTATGACGGCACAGGCGTTTTCCTAGTGGATTCGTTAATCCTTCCCCAGACCTGGCCACAGCCCTTGCGGGTCACGGAACAAGGTCAAGTATTCCTCGGGCGCGCTTCCACCACCAATACGGAACCTTCCGTTTTAGAAACCTGGGCTGTCGACACGGCCGCCCATTTCAGCCGGTACGGTTCCATCCCCTTAGCGACGTCTGCCAGTGAGCTGAATCGCTTTGACGGTCTCCTGGTCGTTACCACCACGGACAATGTGCTCAGACTCCTGGATGCCCGTAATCCCGCGGTGCTAGTTCCGGCACGAACGGTAGAACTGGATTGCTCCTACTGGTTTCAACTCGGGAACGCCCGCGGTTCACTCTCTGAAGGTTTGTGGATCCCGCGCGGCATCCAAGGTGTCTGGCATATCCCCACTGTCCTCCCCTGAAACGTTGCGGATCGGACTGGCACCTCAAAACCGCAGATAGATGCCTTTGAGATAACCCGCCTCCGCAAATCGCACAGGATGGTCGGCGGGATGGCCGACCGTCTTGATCTCACGGAACAGTCGACCCGAATCTCGAGCCGCCTGGCGGACCCCCTCAAAAAACTCGGCCTCACTCACGTGAGCGGAACACGAGGCCGCGAAGAGCAATCCACCCGGACGTACTCGCTGAATGCCGCTCATCGCCAAGCGCCCATATGCTTCCACAGCGCCCGCGCGCTCCAACTCGCGCCGAGCCAGTGACGGCGGGTCCAGAATCACCACCTCAAACTCGCGGCGCGGCCCGCGCGCGAGCCATTCAAAAGCATCGCATTGGATCTGTTCAAAACGGCAGGCAGCTATTTCGGGGATGTGCCGATTCAATGCCACATTACGCTGAGCACTTTCCAACGCATGAGCACTGATATCGAGGTCGGTAACCGAAATGGCACCACCACGGGCCGCGTACAGCGAAAAGCCACCTGAGAAACTAAACGCATTCAGGACTTCAGCTCCCTTCGCCACGGACTCAATGAATTGACGATTCTCGCGTTGATCCAGGAAGAATCCGGTCTTCTGGCCCTGAACCACCTCCGCTTCAAACCGAATGCCGGTTTCCTCGAACACCACCGTCGATCTCAAAGCGCCAATGTCGCGCGAAATAAGCGGTTTCCCGTCCGTCCACCCACCTACTTTCGCGACCACCTGCATGTTTCGACTCAGTCGCAGAATCAACTGCTCGGGATGCAGTTCCGCTTCGATCAGCGAAATCAATTCCGGCAACCTGGACAACCAAGCTCCGGTGTAGAGCTTCATCACGTAGGTGCCCGCATACCGGTCGAGGACCAATCCCGGCCAACCATCGCTTTCGCCATAAATGCAGCGATAGCCATTGGTCCGCTCATCAAACAACCCTTCGCGGCGGTGCAGCGTGATCCGCAAATGCTGGCGCCACCAATTTTCGTCGAGCACCACCGGCTTGCCGACATGCAAAATACGAACGCGCAGCGGTGAATCGGGATCAAACAAGCCGATCGCCAAGAAACGATCCTGACGATCATAAATCACGGCGTATTCCCCGAGTGACCCTGGCCGGTTTTGCTCACGCAAGCTGTCCCCATAAACCCACGGATGCCCAGAGCGCACGGCCGACTCCGCGGCAGGCGAGACCCGCAACTTTAACCGCGGACTCATGGCTGACGGTTTCGAATTCGACATGACACCGTTGGATGGATAATGGGTAACCCGCTGACGCAGGAAGTGAGGTTTGGGAAGACCTGGAACGAAAAAACCCCGCCTGGAATGGCGGGGTTCCAATGAAACTCGCGAGAAAAACGCTCTATTTGGATTTCAACGCGGCTTCAATGGCACTCACAACCTCGGCGTCGTCGGGAGCCGTCTTGGGTTCAATGCGCTTTAGGACTTGCCCGTCGCGCCCAATCAAGAATTTACCGAAGTTCCACGCCACATCTCCAGGGAACTTGGCGTCTTTTCCAGTCAACGCGGCGTAGAGCGGGTGTTGCTCAGCGCCCTTCACGTGCAGTTTACCCATCAAAGGAAAGCTCACGTGGTATTTGGTGGAACAGAAAGTCTTGATCTCTTCGGTGGTCCCTGGTTCCTGCTTACCAAAATCATTGCATGGAAATCCCACGATCACGAGACCTTTGTCTTTGTACTTCTTATAAGTGGCTTCGAGGGATTCGTACTGCGGCGTTAAGCCGCATTTGGAAGCCACGTTAACCGCCAAGACCACTTTGCCTTTGTAGGCTTTCAAAGAAGTGTCCTTGCCGTCGATGTCCTTGAGGGGAATGTCCCATATACCCGGGCCGGTCGCCGCGAGCAGCGTGGCAGTAGCAGCAATCATTGTAATCAGTGGCTTTAGAGCGCTCATGTCACCGCACTATGACCAAATCATCCACTCTGTCAATTCAGGCGATCGTACCCCCTCCCCCTCCTGTGGCGTAGCTCCGAGTTGTCGGAGATACGAAGATCGGTCGTCCTTGACTTCCAAGCACACGACCCCGCCTCGGGGAGGCGATCGCCGACGATCAAAGCGCCAAAGGCGTTTTTTCCCGATACAGCCAGCGTCCCGTTCACGGGCATCTCTTGGTGCTTAGGTCAGAAAGCGGCAGTCCCTGCCGCAGTTCAACGATTCAGGCAGTGGAACGTCACTTGTCGCGATGAGAACACCGTAAACCTATCCAACCGCAGTAAGCGTTCTCTACAACCATTGATCCCCGCGTTCTTCTTCGGCAACCTCGACGCGTGAAACGTCTCCCCCGAATTGCCCGGGCTTCCAAGATCGTGACGCTCGGCGTCCTCCACCTCGGCTTAATCGCCGCCGACTGGGCTCCCGCACCTCAGTCCTTTCGACAGGAAATCGCCCGCCATCGAGAGCTCACCAAAGGTTTTCCCCAAGCGACCGCGCAGTGGATTGAAGCACTTCCCAATCAACCCGTGCGTGTGTTGATCGATGGCAATTGGAGCGAGTGGCGCGATGCCCAATGGCAACCCTCTGCGGTCCTCAAAAGCAACGCGGCGGCGTCCTTCACGTTTGCCGGAGTCAGGGGAGAATCCATTACCGTTCCGCTCGCCGGCCGAGATGTGCGGCAAATCATTCGCTTTGGGTTCACCAACTTTTTAGGAACGGCCAATGGCATCTTCGCCAGTTTTGATTCTGGCTTTGATTCCCTGACGAGACCACTCAACGCGGGTGAAATCCGCCAGTTCGCCGTGGCCTCCAATGGAGAGATCTTCGCCGCCACCGAGGCTGGTATTTACCGCCGCACCGCCGCCGGATGGGAGGCCAAGCCGCTTCGAATTGTCGATTCCGTCGGACGGCTCTGGGCGGCCGAAGACGTTCTCGGGGTAGCCTTCGATACGAAGGGACAACTGTGGTTCACGACACGAGCGGGCGTGGGTTGTCGTCAAGGAGAACGCTGGCGCTTTTTCGAAGGCAAAGACGGGCTGCCGTGGAATGAGTTCACGGCGATTTCGGCAGGCGCGGGTGACGACATGTGGTTTGGGACCCGCCTGGGTGCCATTCGTTGGGATGGCAATGAGTTCCACTATCGACAGGGCTTAAGCTGGCTTCCCCACGACGATGTACGCGCCATTGCGGTCGCCTCGGATGGAAGCGTTTGGTTGTCGACGGCAGAAGGTATTGGCTGGATCGAACGTCGGAACATGACCCTCGGAGAAAAAGCGCGGATCTATGAGGATGAAATTGAGAAGTATATTCAGCGTACACCCTATGGCTATGTCGCCGAAGCGTCGTTGGGTATCCCTGGGGACAAATCCACATTCCAGAATGGGGACAGCGACAACGACGGCTTGTGGACCTCCATGTACGGTGCGGGGGAATGTTTCCATGTGGCCGCAACGGGTGATCCAAAATCCAAGAGGCGCGCGGCGAAGGCGTTTGATGCGTTGCGTTTTTTGCAGAAAGTCACTCAGGGTGGCACTCCCGCCCCCGACAGGGGGTACATCGCTCGGACGATTCGATCCGTGGAACTGCCCGATCCAAACATCGGACGACTGGCATCCGATCTCGAAGGACAAAAGCACGATAAACTCTGGAAAGCCTACGAACCGCGTTGGCCCAAAAGCTCCGATGGGAAGTGGTTTTGGAAGAGCGATACCAGCAGCGATGAACTCGATGGGCACTACTTCTTCTACGCCCTCTACTACGAATTTGTCGCTTCCAGCGACGCCGAGAAGGGACGGGTTCGCGAGGTGGTTCGCGAGACCACGGATCATTTGTTGCTCCACGGCGGGACCATGACCGATCACGACGGCAAACCGACGCGGTGGGCAGTGTATGGTCCGCAATTCCTTAATCGAGACCCATTCTGGTGGCCCGAACGCGGGCTCAATTCACTAAGTTTTCTTTCCTATTTGACGGTCGCGGCTCACCTGACGGGAGACGTCAAGTATACGGAAGCCGCAAACGAATTGATCGAGAAGCATGGATATGCCCAAAACGCGATGTATCCCAAGGTTCAGCACGGTCCCGGCTCAGGGAACCAATCCGACGACGAAATGGCGTTCATGTGTTATTACACGTTGCTGCGCTACTCCAAGAACGAGGCTCTCAAATCGATGATCCGATTTTCCTTCTATCGCTATTGGGTGAACGAAGCGCCGGAACTAAATCCCTTCTTCAACTTTGCCTATGCGGCCAATGGCCTCCTGCAACGGTTCACCAATGCGTTCGGAGATTTCTCCATAACGCCTTGGGAAGGGTGGCACACGGATTCTCTGGCAACCCTCCGCGGCTTTCCATTGGATCGAGTGAGTTGGGGTCATAAAAACAGCCACCGATTGGATATCCAATTCCTAATACCCCAAGGTTCACAAGATATTTACGAACCTCGCAAACGCCACCGAGGCTATCGCACCAATGGCCGGGTGATGCCCGTGGAGAATCGATTTTTCAATCATTGGAACACCGATCCTTGGGAACTCAATTATGGTGGAAACGGTCGAGAGTTAGCCTCGGGCGTGGTGTATCTTCTGCCCTATTACATGGGACTGTATCACGGCTTCATTGAAAAACCGTGAAGCGGGAGTAACGGCCGCCCACCGCATTCCGAACAGGTCCCAGCATCCGTAGTGAATTGGGCGTGGCAACGTGGGCAGTACCGTGTGTGAATGGCCTCCGTGGCTTGCGGTGCTAGAAGCCAGTCAGCGGGATCCAACCCAATCTCGATCAGCAAAGACTCCAATGCCTCAAGGGATCTCTTCCGAAACCATGCCTCCACGGCCATAGCATCCGGTTCTCCCGAAACGCACTCAGGAAAACGAGGATAGTTCAAGTCCCGCCAAGCGCTCCGGGCAATGCGTTCAAACTCAGGGAGCTTCAGCAATTCGGCGGCGGCACACCAGGGATGAAACGTTTCCAAGGCTCCCTTCGTCAGTGGATCGCGCGCCCTCGACGAACTGGCGGGAGCCAACGCATAGATCAATCCCAATTTGAATCGTTCCTCCGTGGCGCCTGGAAACAGGTGTCGATGAGCCCGGACAAATCGGAATGAAATCCAACCGGTTTGAACAAACATTGCCGGAACCAACCAGTACAATGCCGGCAACCAATCGAACCGCGAGACCACCCAAGGAACAACCCCGAATAAGTAAATCAAAAAGCAGGTGCACAAATGGTTCAGCCAACTTATCTGAGTCCTGAGTTCTGAGAGCCGTGATTTGAATGCGGAACGGTCGTAGGAGTGGGACAATGATTCCTCGAGTTTCTGTAGCCGCTGGTTGGCTGGTAGATCCGACACCGTTTTCAGCCATTCGGCCGCCATCCAGGGCGTATGAACCGAATCCCCACTCCAGAATAACTCGCCGTTCACCAGCAACTTCTTGCCCGACACCGAAATGGAGTCGACCTCATCCCATCGAACAAAACGCCCACTCTGCAGAGGCCGTCCATTGCACTGAAGACACTCCGACTTGAAGGCTAAAATGCCCTGCGGCCCAAAGGAAAATGGAAATCCGCGGCACACCAACACCTCCCCAAATGGAGGCAACGGCCATGCCCAATGTAATCCTCCATGATCGTTCCGCGCCAATTCCCCATCCGGCACATAACCCCAACGCCGACCAAACCAGGTGCGAAACACCACGCCACCCCGCTTCACCCAAAAGAGACACTCCACCAGATAAAGCGCCACCAAGACCAACAGCAACGACTCGCGATCAGACATGGGACTCCATCCGATAACCCGTCAAAATGGAAATTCCGAGCCTGACAGCCACTTCAGAGAAACGGTGCGACGCTTTGTGATTCGGCAGTTCCACTAGGACTGAGGGTCTTTTCGTCCGCCGAAAAGTTTCGCGAGGATGTTCCTGGCTGCCGCCCCGACCGCTACCAGAGCAAGAATAATGAATTTGAACCCCTTCTTGAAGAAGGCCAGCAACCATCCCAGCAGCCCAACCTTGTAGGCGGCAGCGGCGGCGCCTCCAAGCACCAGCGCCCCCAATCCTACCTTTGCAATTTTATCCCCTTGTTTGTACTCCGCATAGCCCTCACCCGAGCTGTAGCTATACTCCTTCATCAAAGTCCGAAAGATTGGCAGTGTTTGGTCGATTTTTTCCTGATCCTCGATCAGGGTCAACTTGGTCACGCCGCGACGCCCTAGCAGACGCACATTGTGGTTCACAAATTTGTGCCCTCCACTTTCGCCCAGGATGCACCATTCCAAGTTCTTGGTCTCCTCATGATAACTGGGTTTCACCTGCCATCCTAAAACGCTCAACGGAGGCATGCCCAGTTTCTCACGACGTTCGTTTTGCTGCTCTGCGCCTTCTCGATAAGACTTCAGCAGGTCATCCGCCATGCTCTCCAGTTGGGTCTTTTCGTCGTCCTTGACATAACCAATGTCGTCAAATTCGAAAATGATCACCCACTCGTCCTTGAGGTTTTGGATAATCCCCAATTCATTTCCATCGGGCGTGCTGCCAGACCGTTCCAACCATCGCTTGGCGTCTTTGTGATCCAGAAACCGGTAACCTTCCGGAATCTTCATTCGCGCAACGTTGCGCATCGAGGCCGAATAGGGTCCCTTGTGCCAATCAAATCCCAAATCGCCGTTGCGCTCTTCCTCCTTCGAGGCCCCTGAAGCTGGCACTAACCCAACCAGTAAAATCAGGGTGATCCATGGAAACAACACGTTCCTTCCAAACGACATCCACATCCCCAACCCTAAGTCGGAGTCCGGGCACTCGGCAAGTGCCGTATGCTCGACGAAACCTGGGTTTCCCGCACCCGAATACGGGGATTAGAATCCAATCCATTAAATAAAACTGGCCCACTCCCGTCGAAGGAATCACGTTATCCTCATGCCACATCTCGAACAAACCATTGAAGTGCGGTGGCGTCACCAAGTGCATTTCACGAAAGACGTCTTTGCGCTGACGAATCCCTTGCTGGCGAAAGTGCTCCAGGGCGAGTCGGCGGCGGTGGTTTCACGCGTCGCCAAGGTGTTGCTCATCATCGATGAAGCCTTGGCTCAAGCCCGACCTGCACTCCTTGTCGAGATTGAAGCCTACTTCCAGACCTATACCAAGTCCCTGCTCCTGGTCTGCCCTCCGGTCGTGATGGTGGGAGGCGAAGCCGTCAAGAACGCCTACTTTCGGGTTTCGGAGATTCATGCCCTGATTGATCGCCATCATATTGACCGCCATAACTACTTGATCGCCATCGGCGGAGGTGCATTGCTCGACATGGTGGGTTTGGCCGCCGCAACCGCTCACCGAGGGGTTCGTCACGTCCGACTGCCCACCACGACCCTCTCCCAAGACGATTCTGGGGTCGGGGTGAAGAACGGCATCAATGCCTTCGGCAAGAAGAACTTCATCGGCACTTTCTCCCCACCCTACGCCGTCGTAAACGATGCGAGGTTTCTCGAAACGTTGCCGGCACGGGATAAACGCGCCGGTTTCGTCGAGGCCGTCAAGGTCGCCTGTATCCGCGACGGCGCCTTTTTCGCGCAATTGGAATCCGACGCCTTGGCGCTGGCCGAGTTCCAACCGGAAGCCATGCAGCGCCTCATCTTCCGTTGCGCCGAACTACACCTCCAACACATCGCCACCAGTGGCGATCCGTTCGAGATGGGGAGTGCTCGACCGCTGGACTTCGGTCATTGGGCAGCTCACAAACTCGAACAACTTTCAGAATTTCGACTGCGCCACGGCGAGGCGGTCGCCATAGGCATCGCGTTGGACGTCATCTACTCGCGCCTCAAAGGCTTTCTTTCCGCTCCCGCCTCAGAACGGGTCCTTCGCCTGCTCGAACAACTTGGCTTCGACTTGTACGCTAGCGAATTGTTTCATGAGGACGAAAATGGCCAGTGCTTGGTCCTGACAGGTCTTGAAGAGTTTCGAGAACATCTCGGAGGGGAACTCACCATTACGCTGTTGCGCGAAATCGGGCAGGGCTTCGAAGTCCACGATATGACGATTCCCCTCGTCGCCACTGCCATGGAGGAACTTCGGAATCGTCACATGAGCCGAACGGGCGCGATTGTCAGGGCCGCCACGGCTTAGTCTTTGGGACCACCGAAATCTTCTGGGAAACTGTGGATCATACCCATCCACAGGACCTCTACGGCCTGACCAGCAACCATGGATGTCTCAACGCCACCACAGCCCTCTTCTCCATCGTCGCGCATCGCCAATTCCCCTGCTGCTTCAACGACGTGTGACTACTGCAGCGCACCGTTGTCGGTCGATTTTCTCACCACGGACCGGACAACCCCGTTCCCGTCCGGCTCGAAAATTCGGGCATATTGCTGCTACGGATGCCGTGTTCTCGGCGAAACTCGATCGACGTCGAGTGACCGCAGCCATCCCACGGCGCTAGCCGCAATACCCTGGGTGCGGATTGGCCTCGGTGTCGTGCTGGCCTCTCAATCCATGGTGGTGGGACTTGCAGTCAATCTTTCGCCACCCAATGGCAGCACGCGCAACTGGCTGCACGGCGTGCTTATTATCTCCTCGCTCGGAGTTGTATGGCTGCTCGGCAAACCCCTGCTAGGGGCTTCGTGGAAGTGTGCCTGCCGTCGCCGGGTCGGCGTGGAATTGCTTTTTCTAGCCGGTCTAATCGGCGCCTTCGGTGCGTCTCTGTGGAGCACTCTGACTCAAACTGGTGCCGTCTATTACGAAGTCGTCGCCGTATTATTGACGGTCTATACGGCCGGCAGTGCTCTGACCGCTCAGGCCAAAGAGAAAGCCCTCAGCGAAACTCGACGCCTTCGCGATGCCTTCTCCACAGTTCGACGCCTGCATAACGACGGCACTCAAGAAGAGTGTCCTGTTTCGAAAATTGCCAAGGGCGATCTCACGTTGGTGTATCCTGGCGAACCCATCGCGGTCGACGGACTGATTCGACGTGGTGAAGCATTCGTCCGTGAAACTCCATTGAGTGGTGAACCGCATCCCGTCGTTCGCCACGTTGGAGACTCCGTTCTGGCGGGCAGCTATAGCGAGGACGGCGACTTGTGGATCGAGGCGACTTCAAGTGGTTCGAATCGTCGGCTGGATGACTTATTGCGCACCGTCGAAGCTGCGCGAACAGATGTTTCTGGCGTGGAATCCCAAGCTCGGGCGGATCGATTGGCTTCGTGGTTTCTTCCGATGGTCCTGACAACGTCGGTGGCCACTATGGGTTTCTGGGCAATTCGAGGTGACTGGGCAGAAGGTCTCTTCAATGGGCTAGCTGTCTTGTTGGTTGCCTGCCCTTGCGCAATCGGCCTCGCCACACCCCTCGCCGTTTGGAACGTCCTCGCCACGCTGGGTTCTCGAGGGTTCGTGG
>SXGS01233644.1_pt1 | contig 16826 bp, 15 predicted proteins | sample 3174681 | NCBI WGS metagenome assembly SXGS01 (sample SAMN11356861, study PRJNA531348) | freshwater metagenome | isolation source: freshwater sample F1-80 | place: China: Fuxian Lake, Yuxi | collected 2017-12-25 | reverse complement strand
TGGCTGTCGGCATCGCGCTGGATGTCGTGTATGCGCGCCGCTCGGGTTTCCTCAGCGCGTCCAGCGCTGAGCGCGTCATCAAGCTAATCGAGGATCTCGGCTTCGACATCTTCGCGAACGAGTTGCTGCACGTGGATTCCGAGGGTGCGTTGATGATCCTGAAAGGCCTTGAGGAATTCCGCGAACACCTGGGCGGACGACTGACGATCACGCTGCTGCGCGAGATCGGCAACGGCTTCGAGATTCACGAGATGCACTCGTCGCCCGTGGTGGCGTCCATTCGTGAACTGGAGGAGCGCGCCCAGCGAAAGGTGCAGGCCCGGGTCGTTTCGATGTTCCAGCGATGATCGTCCGCGCATGAATCGCACGGCCGTCATCAATGTCGTGGGCCTCACCCAGTCCCTGCTCGGGCCGGCCACGCCGCGCCTGAACGCTTTCCGCGAGCAGGGAACCCTCGCCACGGTCACGCCCGTGCTGCCAGCGGTCACCTGTTCGGCCCAATCCACGTACCTCACCGGCCTGATGCCGTCCGGCCACGGTGTCGTCGCCAACGGCTGGTACAACCGCGAGCAGGCCGAAGTGCAGTTCTGGAAGCAATCGAACCACCTCGTTCACGGAAGAAAGATTTGGGAGGAACTGCGCGAGTTGGCCCCGGGGTTCACCTGCGCAAAAGTTTTCTGGTGGTACAACATGTATTCCACCGCCGACTGGTCGATCACTCCCCGCCCCATGTATCCAGCGGACGGGCGAAAGGTCTTCGACGTTTACACCGGCCCGATGGCGATGCGTGATGAGATAAAGCGCGACCTCGGGGAGTTTCCGTTCCCGACCTTCTGGGGGCCGGCCGCCGGAATACGTTCGCCACAAGGCGGCCCCGACGCCGCGTCCCGCTGGATCGCGGAGTCGGCGAAGTGGATCGAGCAGAAGCACCAGCCCACGCTCAACCTCATCTACCTGCCGCACCTCGACTACAACCTGCAACGTCTCGGCCCGCGGCATCCCGGCATCGCGGAAGACCTCCGGCTCATTGATGACCTCGTCGGTGACTTGATCCAGTTTTTCGAAAAGCGCGGCATTGCGGTCATCTTGCTGTCTGAATACGGCATCACGGAAGTGAAGTCCGCGATTCACCTGAATCGCGTCTTCCGCGAGCGCGGCTGGATCGCAATCAAGGAGGAACTGGGCCGTGAACTTCTCGACTGCGGTGCGAGCCGCGTGTTCGCGGTGGCGGATCATCAGGTGGCGCACATTTGCCTAAACGATCGTTCCCTCGAGAACGAAGTCCGCCGCGTGGTTGAAGCCCAGCCCGGCGTGCAACGCGTCCTGGCCGCCGACGGCAAGGCGACGATGGGGCTCGACCACGCGCGCTCGGGCGATCTCGTGGCGTTGTCGAACGACGACGCGTGGTTCACCTACTACTACTGGCTCGACGACGCCCGGGCACCGGACTTTGCGCGCTGCGTGGACATCCATCGCAAACCCGGCTACGACCCGGTGGAACTCTTCCTCGATCCTGCGCTCCGTGCTCCGAAGCTCCGCATCGCGTGGCGACTGCTGCAAAAGAAGCTCGGCTTCCGCATGCTCATGGATGTCATCCCGCTGGATGCGTCACTCGTGAAAGGTTCGCACGGCGTGAATCCGCGCAATGCGAACGAACGTCCGCTGGTGATGCTGCGCCGGAAGGATCTGCTGCCGGCCGGGGAACTTCCTCCGACGGAGGTTTATCAACTCATCAAGCGGCAGGTGCTCGGCGGTTGAACAGTGAAGGCGCGAAGGTGAAATTGGAACGTCGGGCCTGTGGCTTCGCGTCTTTGTGCCTTCATTGCTCCCTCCGACTCGCCCCGCCAAAAACAAAAACCGGTGTCCGCGCAGGGCGAACACCGGCTGTAGCAGAATGGAACCGTATTACTTCAGGACGGCCTGGTGGAATTCGTACCAGTCGTCGAGGTTGTTCAGGTTGATCGCGTCGTGGCAGACGGAGCCCTCATTGGCGATGCCGTTCGCGCCGAGGATGCTCTTGCGCGTGCCGTCGTCATGGTTGTAGCCCTGAATCGCACGGTTGCTCTTGTCGATCGTGGCCTTGTCGAGCTTCACGCCGGACTGGGTCTGAACCCAGGCCTCGAACTGTGGATAGGTGGGCTTGCTGGCGGCGATGAATTTTTTCACGGCATCGGCGTTCAGGCCGAGCGCGGAAATAACCATCATGTCGTAGCCCTGGCCGATGCCGGGATAACCAGCCGCGAGCTTGCCGCAGGCTTCGAGGGAAACTTTCTGCCAGAGGCGGGGCAGGTGAAGAACGCCGAGCGGGCCGGCGGTGCCGGAACTGATCAGGGGGACGTGTGTGTCAGCCATAGTAGTTAGTTTTGTTTTGTTTGTTACCAGTGAATCGAGCCGCAGCTTAGGAAAATCGTTTACGCAGGGTCAACGGGAATTTCCTTTCCACAGGTGTGTCGCAGTGTTCGCTCACGTCAGGCGGAGGAGGCGGTCCACGAGCCAGAAGCCGCCAGCCAACGCGGCGGCGGCCGAGCAGGCCGGAATCCAGCGTTGGTCGAAGGCCGGGGTCTTCCCGGCGCGCTGGAGCAACGGAAGCAGCGGCAGGGCGACGAGAAGCTGGCCGAGTTCCACGCCGAGATTGAAAGAGACGAGCGGAACGACGACGCCGTTCGCTCCGGTGGCAATGCCCAGTTCGCGCAGGACGGAGGCAAAACCCAGGCCGTGGATCAATCCGAAGGCAAACACGAGCCAAAGGCGGCTGGCGGGCATCTCGCGGCGGACGAAATTCTCGACGGAGACATAGACGATCGAGGCAGCGATGAGTGGTTCGACGATGGCGGACGGGAGGCTGATGAGATCGAGAGTGGCAAGGACGAGTGTAATGGAGTGGGCGACGGTGAAGGTGGTGATGACCTTAAAGGTGGCGAAGTAGCTGCGGCTCACGAGCAGCAGGCTGAAGAGAAACAGGAGGTGGTCGTAGCCGATCAGGATGTGCTTCATGCCAAGCGCGAGGAAGTCGAGGAACGACACGCTCGCGGTGGAGTTCGCGGCGACTGGAGCGACCTCGACAGTGGCGGAATCCGCGCGGGCGCTGAGGAGTCGTTCGGCCAATGGCGCGCCATCGCCGGACTGGATGGTGAGAAACTGCCGGTGACCGCCGGGCAACCGCGAGAGCCACCCGGAGCGTACGGTGAGTTGCTGCTTCGAGGACTGCGGGAGAGTGAAGTGGATGCTGGCGTTGTCCGCGTCATCGACGTTTACGACCGGTTCGCCGAGGTCGGCGCGGCGCGAATCCAACGAAAGTTGGAGCGCTGTGTCCGCGAGCTTCATCAGGGCAGACTCGATCGCGGCGCGCCCGGCGGAGGACGACGTGTTGTTGCCGCCGTGAAAACTATCGAGAAGCGTTGCGGCGTCGCGTGTGGCGAGCGTGAGCGTTGCTTCCGTGCGGTCGCGGTGAAGTTTGATCTGGAGCGTGCTCAGGCCCGGATCGTGGGCGCGGAGCGGGAGGGCAACGGCGAGAAGGATGGCGATGATGATCCGGGCGAACATTCCCCGGCGCCATGACGTGGGCATTGGACTCCGGTTTGTGTTCCGATTATCGACTGCTTGGACGGAAGCGGGGTTCACGTTCATGGCGTGCAACGGGTGAATGTTGGCGGGTGCGAATACTCAAAATGCCCGCTCCGGGCCGCAGGCGAACCGGGAGTTGGTTCGCCCGCGGGCCCGAAGGGGTTTGCGGTCAAGGATGCGTGTTGTTGCGGCCGTTGTGAGGCGTGCCGCCGTACGGGAAGACCTTGTTGTAGCCCGAGTCGTTTTTGCTTACGCCGTCGATGCCATCGGCGACGCGGATAACCAGCGGGCCGCGCAGGTCGCTGATGAGCGCGGTGACGGCGATGTCGATGACGTCGTCGCCGAAGCGCCGGCCGTTGGGCCAGCCGCCGGGGATGAGTCCGCCGTTTCCGAACGGATCTTGAATGGCGCTCTGGAGCACGTCGTTGCCGAAGATGCCCAGCCGCGAGAAGCCGGCGTCATCCGGGTTCACCGCATGGCCCGGGCCGCTGCCGGCGACGCGCGCGGGACCGGTGGAGAGATCAACCTTGATCAAGTCCGGGATGAAGATGCCGGCGATGTCGGTGCGGTTGGTCTCGATGGCCGGGCCGCTGCCGCCGAAGACGAGTGCGTTGATGAGTTTAGCCAGTTCGGGGCTCTCGGCGTACTTGCGGAAGAGCTCGTTGTCCGAGGCGGGCGTGGTGCGGTTGTAACGGTCCTTGTCCTCGATGGCGACGAGGGCTTCGCAGAAGAGCGGATTGCCCTGGCGTCCGACTTGAACCCAGCGTCCGCCCGTGGCGTCACCTTTCTCGCGGAGGACACGAACGTGCCGGCGGCTCGTGGTGGAATAGACGCCGACGACCTGTTGATCGCCTCCGAGTTCGGTCACGGGGATCACGAGGCTGAGGAGGTGCATGTTGAAGCCGCCCTGCGAATCCTTGCCCGGGCTGCGGAGTTTCAGCAGGTCGAAGATCGACTGGATGTCGCCGTAGAAACCATCTTCACGCTGACCGGCGAAGGCGCGGTAGCCGTTGGTGTAAACGAACGTGCCCTGCTGCGTGTAGCGGTCGAACTCGGCGAAGGTCGCACGGCCGTCCTTTGCGGGATTCTCGCCGTTGTCGTCCTGATTATAGAACGGCGTGGCGTGGCCCTGGTTGTTCGGCGGAACAATGCCGGTGCCGACGACGGAAATGCGCGGGTTGCGCACCGTCTTGGATTTGTCCTCAGTGCCGATCGTGCCGTCCTGCTCGCGAATCCGGCGCGGGCGGTGATCGACCTTGGTGATGGTGTACGACTGGACGAGGTTCTGCGCGGCGTCGCCGACGTTGTTCACCACGCCGAGGTAGGACTGGAGGATGGTGGCCCTGGTCTTGTACTCCGTCTTGAACTGGAACTGGTAGCTGAACGTCGGCTTGCCCGCCGCAACGTCATCGCCTGTGGCGACATGGATTTCGTAGAGGACGTTGTCGTCGAAGTTGTATTTGTTTGGGCCGACACCGGGCTCCTGATGAGGATAAACGCCGAGGGCTGTGACGAGCACTTTCTGGCCGGCAGCATTGCGGACGAACGCATAGACGTCCGTCGTGTTGGCCGAAGGGTCGAGCGTGATGAGGGGCGCGTCCATGTGGCTGGAGGCGAAGGCGGCCGGGCCGAGGAACGCGGGGGCGGTCATCAGGCCGGCGAGCACGGCGGACAAGCCGCGCTGCCAGTGGGTGAGTTGTGGTTTCATGATTTTGATCGTTGCTGCTGTCGTTGTGTCTCTGTTGGTTTGTTTCAGTTTTCCGAAGCGGCGTCCGGAGAGGACGCAGCGGGAAATGGATTGGAGAGAGCGGTGCGGTGGGACGTGTCGGTCGCAAGCTCCCGCAGGATCGCTTGTTCGATGGGAAGCAGCGTGTGCGCGACGGATGTCGCCTTCGTCTGCCAGGCGCGGCTCTCCTCCGCGTGGCCGGACCTCGCGTTGATGACGGCAGCGTGGAACCAAAGGCGGGCATCCGGCGTGGAGAGAGCCAGCGCGCTGCGGAGGTGCTGTTGGGCTTCGTCCATCCGGCCCGCCGCCGCCAGCGCCCATGCGAGCGTGTCGTGCGTGAACACATCCTCGCGCTCTCCCAGCTCCTGCCGGGCAAGGCGGACGGCGAGTTCTGGTCGCTCGCGCCGTGTGGAGAGAAACAGCGAGCAGGTGCGCGGATCGGATGTCTGGCCTTCGGCGACGAGCCGCGCTTCGACTGCCAGCGCATCACTCGTTGCGCCGGTGGCGCGGAGCGCTTCGGCGAGAGCCCAGTGATATTCGGGCAGTGGATTGCCCTGGGCGGCGAGGCGCAGCATCGGAACGGCATCAGCGCTGCGGCCAGCGGCGAGTTCCATGCGGCCCTGGCAAAGCAGCGCGGGCGGGAAGTTCGTCCGGAAGGCGAGCGCCGTGTGAAGAACTGTGGCTGCGCTGGCACTTTGGCCGGACTGGAGAAGGTGCTTCGCGAGTTGGGTGTGCATCCATGCGGCAGTGTCGGAATCGCGCGGCGTGACGCCGGCGACGGCAACGCGCATCAGATCAATCGCGCCGTCGAGGTCGTCCTTGAGCCAGCGGATGTGCGCGGCGCGGGCGTAGCCCATCGGGTCGGGCTTGAGATCGAGCATGGATTGGTAAGCACCGGCGGCTTCATCGACGCGGCCGAGGTCGGCGAGGATGTCGCCCAGCAATCCGTGGTCGCTGGCGAGGCCGCGGGCAGCAACGAGCTGGCGCGCGAGGGGTTCGGCCTCCTTGAAACGATGCTGGGTTTGCAGCGTGTGGCCGCGCAGGAGCAGGGACTCCGGGCAGCCGGGCTTCACGCGATCCAGCGCCAGGGCGCATTGTTCAGCGAGAGTCGTGAATCCAGGATCGAATTCCGCGCGTGCCTTGGCGACGAACAGCCAGCCGAGGCGTTCGAGTGTCGCGCGCGTGTTCAGGTTTGAGCGCACCTGGCCTTGGCAACGGCGGATCTCGTCGTCGATGGGCGTCGCACCGGCGTGCGGTGCGAGCGCGATAGCGAGCGGGCCGACGCCGGAGAACGGGGCTGCGGCCGTCGAGGACTTCGGAGCGCCGTCGCGACAGCCGGTGAGCGTGAGCAAAGCGCCAAGGGCGAGAACGGCCGTGAGCCCGGCGAGCGGAAGTGGTTGCAGCCTGTTGTTCATGGGGTTGAGCAATTACGCGGGCATTACGGCGGGCACCGGCAGTTGGATGCGTGGCGGTGAAAGATTTTTTTCGGATCAAATTCGCTTTCGAGTGCATCCAGGTTGCGGCGCCGGACGTAGCCGTCTGGTTGTGAGTTGAAATTCGATTCCGAACTGTGAGCCTCCTGAACGACACGCTATGAATTCCACCGACCCCGGGGTCAATCCCCTACTGAACACGCTCGATTCATTCTCCCTGCTCACAGCCTTGCGGGAGCGGCGTTCACGGCGGTTCGGCTGCGGGATGAAGATTCCTGCCGGACCGCTGGCCTTCACGAGCGGCCGGCCAGCGACGCCGCTTTCCGAGGCGGAGGAAGCCGCTCTCGTGTTCGCTGCCTGCGGTGCCACGGGTCACGCGCTGGCGGACTTGGAATACGCGAAGGCTGGCGGTGGCGGCATCATGGCGGGGCTGGTGGCGCGGACGATCGCCAGCGGCGACGGTTTGCAGACGGTGGCGCTCATCGTGACGAATGATTCCGGGACGCATCTGGTGCGGCGGCCGCGCGAGATGCCGGCGGAGAGTGTTCACGAGTTGATCGAACTGGGGCGGAGCGGGGAATTCACGGAGGCGTATCGGAGGTCGCGGGTGAAGATTCTTGATCGCCGCGCGGCCCCACCGACCGAGCCGTTGTTCAACATCAACGCGAACCGCTGGTCAGCCCACGCGCCGGGCACGACGTATTTCCTGCCAGTGAACGATCTCACGTTCATGTACATCAACGGGCTGCTGGAGATCTTGAATGAGGACACGGGCGCGTTCGTGCTCGACGAGCGCAATGGCTACCGGCCGGCGGGACTCGGACGGTTCGCGCGGAGCAAGGGCGGGCACCTGGAAGACGACTCACGCAAGCTGCGCGTGGCGACAGTACGGCAGGTGGAGCAGTTCGTGTCGGAGTTCGTGACGCTGGAACAGGGGATGATGTTGCAGAATCTCGGGCTGATGACGCAGGCGCTCGGGCTGGGCGGATTCCCGAACTTCGCCAACCACGAGTTCGGCTGGTTTCAGGCGCTGGAGTTTCGCATGGGCGCGATGCCCGCCAGCCGCTACCTCGGCACGGGGCCGCTCGTGTCGCTGGGGATGCGACTGCTCGGACGCGATGTCACGATTCCCTTTCCGCTCGGGCTGGAGCGCGGAGGCGAGGTGTTGCTGAAGCCGTTTTGTCCGCCATACTTTTCTTCCATGACGGACGCCGTGCGCGCGGTGGCGGCGGCGAAGTTCGGGCGCGAGGGAATCTTCCGCAGCACCGGACAGGGCAGCGCGTGGCCCCGTCACGGCGACGTGACTTCGGCTGTGCCGGCTGTGAGCGAGGCGGCGGTCGCGGCGACGGCGGCGTATTGCGAATATCTATGGGGCCGCTACGGGCGGTTCCCGGTTTACATGCCGCCGTATCGGACGGTGCTGGGATTCCAGGCGTGCCATCTCGACGGGGAATTCTACGAGCGATTCTACCGGCCGGAAGCGATGGGCTCGACGCAGCGGAGTGATTGGGAACGGCGGAGGTGATCGCGGGGTGTGAGCCGCAGCATCAGGCCATCGCGAACTTCACGAGCTCGTGATCGAGCGCGAGGACGGCGAGCAGAGTGCAGCCTTCATCCGAGAAGTTCACGGGATGCTCGGTGCCGGCATCGCAGTGGTGAAAATCGCCCGGGCCGAGCCGGCGACCGGCGATGGTGAGATCGCCGGTCAGGACGAGAATGTCTTCCCCTGTCGGATGCTGGTGCGCCGGGTAGCGGACGCCGCGTTCGAGCTTCCCGAGCAACACCGCGTAGCCACGCTCGCGATCGGCGGAGAGGAGCTTGAGGGACGCGCCAGGGATGGGCAGTTGCTTCCAGCCGGCAGGGTCGCTTGCGGCGACGAAGAAGAAGGCGGGATCGGCGAGTTCCGAGCGCAGGCCTGACCGGGTGTCGGTGGTGGCACTGATGGGTGCTCCGATGCAGGAGAGGATTTTCTCGCGCAGCCGGGAAGGAGGTTCCACGGGCGGAACGGCCCGGGCGACGAGGTTGGTCGTGCGTTCGAGGTCGCGAACCAGCGACTGCAACTCAGGCTGGGCACGCAGGCCAGCCTCGAAGGACTCCTTCTCGGCGGCCGTGAGCGCCCCTAGCACGTAGAGGCTCGCCAGTTCCTGTTGTTGCTCGCTGATCATAGATACGGTTGCAGGCTGTCTCGCAGTTTGAGCATTCCCCGCCGGATGCGGGCCTTGATGGTTCCCAAGGGCTCATGAAGTGCATCGGCAATTTCCTGATGCGTCATGCCTCCGAAAAACGCCATCGCAATCGCCTGGTTCTGATCCGCAGGCAGGCTCTCGACCGCGCTGCGGACGGCGGCGAGCTCTTCCTGGCCGAGCATGTGCGCGGCCGGCATGGCGGCTGATGCCGGATGGTTCGAGGCCTCAACGCCAGCTTCGTCCAGTAGCCGAGTGCGTCTCTGGCGCGCGCGCAGGTAATCGATGCAGCGGTTGCGCGTGATGCCGAGCGTCCAATTGAGGGCGGTGCCGGCGGCGGGATCGAAGGTGGCCGCCTTGTTCCAGATTTGCAGGAAGACATCCTGAACGACTTCCTCCGCCTCGCGATGGTCGCGCAGGATGTGAACGGCGTTGGCGAAGAGGATTCCGGCAACGCGATCGTAGAACTCCCCGAGCGCGGCGTGTTCGCGCTGGGCGATGCGGCGGAGAATGTCCGCCTCGGTGGTTTCGAGCGTCTGCCGGTCCGACATGGAATCCTGTCTGCCACAGGCGGGAAAGCCCCGGCGGACGGCGGCGAATATGGCGCGGATGGCCAAACCGCGCCAGTTTCAGTTTCACCAAGGCATCGAGCAACGTTCATCTGACCACACTACGCTCGACGGCACGGCGCGGATGCCCATGACGAGCGGCGGGAAGTTCGTGAACCCCAACTGCCATTTTCAAGTTGATGCCACTACTGGCCCAGCGGCAGACGGATTTCCCGGTTGAACCACCGCGCGTCGTCCGACACCATCGGGCCGAACTCAGCCACGGACCGCGCCATGATTATTCCACCGACTTGGAACCTTCCCCCGAACCTCCGCACGCGCCTCGGTGCCACCACCTACGGCCGACAGCGCGCGCTCATTGAAGACGGCCACCTGCTCCTGGTCCTCCACAAGCCGCCCGGCCCCGACGACGCGGAGCGCGAAGGTGTCCTGTTCTGGCGCAGCCCTGCCGGCGAATGGCAGTTCAACCGCGGCGGCCCCGGCCCCGGTTCGCTGAAACGCCACCTCCAGTCCTACGAGGAACTCGAAGGCAGGGTCATGGCCGAATACGAATCCGCAGCGGACACCACCGCGTTGTTCAATCTCATCGAGACGCTGACGCCGCTCGGACGCGCTGCTCGAAACATGCACCAGGCCCTGCAGGCCGCGCGCGAGGCCATCGGTGCGGACCCGTTCATCATCGAGATGCGCGACCTCGCCTACGAAGTGGACCGGAACCTCGACCTCCTCCTCGAAGACGTCCGCAACGCGATTCAGTATCGCACCGCCCGCGAAGCCGAGGAACAAGCCGCCCTCAGCCGCCAAGCCCTGCAAGCCAGTCATCGATTGAACATTCTTGCCGCACTTTTCTTCCCGCTCACCGCCGTCGCGAGCCTATTCGGCATGAACTTCGCGCACGGGATGGATCAACAACGCCCCGCCCTATTCTGGATCGTCACCGCGATCAGCGTCGCCGTTGGTTTCGTGATGCGCGGCTGGGTTCTCGGCGCGCCGGCCGCTCAATCGCCTGACAAGAAGCACTAACCCACCCGCCCATTCCATGATCGCCTTCGAGGTCTATCTGAACGGAAACAAGATTTGCACCGCCGGTGTCGGCAGCGTTGGAGTGTTGTCCACAAGTGTCTGCTGGGTGAAACGCGATGCCGACACTTCATCGCTGACAGACGAAGAGCTGACCGTGGATATCGGCGGACTCGTCCCGCCTGCCGGTGATCACTTGCACTGGAACGAACAGCCTCTACAGGTCGGCGATCAGGTCTGCGTAAAAATCGTGGAGGCTGACATCGTTGACGAACCCTCCGTTACGAAACCAACCGATCCCATCAGAGACAAACTCGCGCAAAAGCAATACGTGCGAGAAATGGCGAAGCAGTTGGGATGGAGAATCCAAGAGTCATGAACCAGCCAGGGCTATCACCGGACGGCGATGTCTTCCTCCGACGTGCCTCTAACCACCCGCAATCACCCGCAGCCCCGTCACCAGCCGCGTGATGCCTTCTTCCGCCGTCGCCTGCTGCAACGCGCCGTAGGCGATGCGCAGGTAACAGCCACGCTCCACGCCAAACGCCGTACCCGGAATCACCGCGACCTTGTGCTCGCGGATCAGCCGCTCCACCACCGCCATCGGGTCCAGTCCGCACTTCAGCCGAACGAGATAGTAGAATGCGCCTTCCGCCGGCGGCACTTCGCACGCATCACCCAGCGACTCCAACGCGTCCCGCAGGAACCCCCGCACCTTCGCGATGCCTTCGAGATGCGCGCGGCAGTATTCCGCACCAGCCTGCAACGCGCCCACCGCTGCGAACTGCGACACCACCGGCGCGCAAATCAGGTTCGTGTCCTGAATCTTTCGCACCGGCTCCAGCAACGCCTCCGGCACCACCATCGCACCGATGCGCCAGCTTGCGAACCCGTGGCTCTTCGACAGCGAGAACAGCGAGATCGTGTGCGCTGCGCCGGCCTCAATGCTGCCCGGGGAGAATTGCTTTGCGCCGTCGTACACGAAATACTCGTACGCCTCGTCGTGGATGTGAAAGACACCGCGCTCGCCGCACAGCGCGTTAATCTCCCTCAGCGCCGCCTCCGGATAGACCGCGCCCGTCGGATTGTTCGGCGACACCGTGACCACGGCGCGTGTACGTGGCGTGATCGCACGGCGGATGAGTTCGGGCTGCACCTGGAACTGCGCGTCCGTCGGCACGAGCACTGCGCGACAATTCAACATGGCGATCGCCATCTCGTGGTTGAAGTAATACGGAAGCTGCAGAATCACCTCGTCGCCCGGATCGGTGATCGCCAGCAGCGCGTTCATGAACCCCATGTTGCTCCCCGCGGTGATGACGAGCCGCCGCGCATCGCCCATCCTCACGCCGTTCTCGGCGGCGAGCTTCGCACCGAACGCGTCGAGCAACTCCGGGCAACCCACCACCGGCTTGTATTTGTGATTCTCAGGGTCCGCCAGAAATCGCGTGACCATCGCCGCAGTTTCCGGCGGTGGGCTGTAGTGAACCACGCCCTGACCGAGCGAAATGGTTCCTGGATGCCGACGAATCATATCCGCGATAATCGGAATGATCGGTGTCTGGACCGCGCGAATGCGTGCTGAAGGTGTCATCATGCTGAAGCCCGCCGTTGTTCGATTCGTTTGATCGCCCATCGCGCGTGTTCCGCGATCAACGGCTCCGGATCGGCTGCCGCGCGTTCGAGCCCCGGCAAGGCCCGGTCGTCACCTGTGTTTCCCAGCGCGACGCACACGTTTCGCAGGACTCCGCGGCGTTTCGTGCGCAGCATGGGCGTCCCAGCGAACCGCGCCTTGAAGACAGCGTCATCCAGCGCCAGCAGTTCCAGCAAGTCCGGCCCCGCGAAGTCCGGCCGGCGATGCGGCTTCATCAGCGAGGCGTCTTTCGCGAAGCGATTCCACGGACACGCAGCCAGACAGTCGTCGCAGCCGTAGATGCGATCGCCGATCGCTTCGCGGAATTCCGTCGGGATGCTGCCCTTGAGCTCAATGGTCAGGTAGGAGATGCACCGACGCGCATCGAGCTGGAACGGCGCGGTGATCGCGCGCGTCGGACACGCGTCAATGCAGCGCACGCAAGAGCCGCAGCGGTTCCTCTCCGGCTCGTCAGACGGCAGCTCCAGTGTGGTTAGAATCTCCGCGAGAAGAATCCAGTTGCCGAGCGTGCGACTGATCAAGTTCGTGTGCTTGCCGACGAATCCGAGGCCGGCGCGCTGCGCCAGATCGCGTTCGAGCAATGGGCCCGTGTCCACGTACCACAGCGAGCGCGTCTCGGGGCCGCCCAGTTCGTTGACGAACGCCGTCAGCGTCTTCAAAGGTTCGGCGAGCACGTCGTGATAATCCCGGTGCCGCGCGTATCGCGCCACGACTCCCCTGCCCTGCGCCCCGGAATTCCCCGCGTCGGAGTTGTGATAGGAACACGCGAGGCTGATGACGCTGCGCGCGCCGTCGAGAACGAGATTGGGATTCACCCGCTTCGCCGCGTTGCGCGCGATCCACGCCATCTCGCCGTGCGCGCCACGCTGAATCCAGTCTTCGAGGCGTGACGCGGATTCCGGCGGGCGGGCGTTGGTGAACCGGCACGCGTCGAACCCGAGTTCGAGAGCGCGTTGTTCAATGCGGCGTTTCACCGGTCCGGACGCGCGAGCGCGCGAGTTGCAATTGATGCAGCACCTGCTGCGCGACCTCCCGCACTGACCGCGTACCGGTATGCACCAGCACATCGGCCTGTTTGTAGAACGGCGTCCGCTGCGCAAGGAGCTCGCGGATGCGCCCAAGCGGATCGGGATGTTGCAGGAGCGGGCGATGGGATTGGTGCCGCACACGTTCGTAGATGGCCTCGGCACTGGCCCAGAGACAGACAACAAGCGCGTGCTGCTTGAGGCTCGCGAGGTTCGCGTCGTTCGCTGCCAGGCCGCCCCCGGTCGAGATCACGGTGCGTTTCCAACCGGCCATCTCGGCGACGAGGTCGCGTTCCAGTTCGCGAAACGTCGGCTCGCCGGAGTCGGCGAAAATTTGCGCGATGCTCCGGCCGGTGCGTTTCTCGATGCACTCGTCGGTGTCCACGAAGTCGTATCGCAACTGCGCGGAGACGGAGCGGCCAACCGACGATTTGCCCACGCCCATGAACCCGATGAGCGCGAGGTTGTTGAACTTCCGGTCGGTTGACATGGAGAGAATGTAGCGTCGCACGACCAATGCGACGAGGAATGATTGCCGTAGCGCACCGCAGCGCCGCCTGCTATCGCAGAAACTCGTCGGGGTTCTCCTCCATGTATTGCCGCAGCGCGGCTCGGCGGGGAAGGAGGACGTTGTAGAAGTAAACGTTCGAGGGAATGATCAAGCCCGTCGCAAGCCCGACGAAATCGAAGAAGAACGAGTCGGTCAGGCGCATGAAGGTGTTGAAGATGACCGAGCAGGCCGCCATGAGGAGGATCGCGTGGCAGTGAACTTTCATCCGCGAGAAGCCCGTCGCAACGCCCCAGGCTTCGAGGAGATGTTTACCCGACATCCGGCGCAACTCCGGCACCGACCAGCCAACCAGCATTCCAAGTTTCATAGCGGTGCCACCCTACCGGACACGCGCAACGCGGGCCACAAACTTTCTCCGGAAGCCGTCGTTGCGCTACAGCTCACCCGCGCCCGTCCGCTTCGGCCGGTTGATGACGCCGGACAAGCAGTTCGAAAATCGGTGAAGCCATCAGCGTGGTCACCACGGCCATGATCACCAGCGTCGCGAAAAGCTCAGGAGTGATGATGCCGCGTTGGAGCCCGATGTTGATGATGATCAATTCCATCAGCCCACGGGCGTTCATCAACGTGCCGATGCCCAGCGCCTCGCGATTCGGCAGGCCGGTCGCCCGCGCCGCCAGCCAGCACGCCACGCCTTTGCCCAAAATCGCCGCCAACAGGATCAACCCGGCCATGAGCCAGAGATTCGCCGAGTTAAGCAGCCCGATCCGGGTGTTCAATCCCGAGAACGTGAAGAACAGCGGCAGCAGCAGCGCAACGGTCAGCGGTTGTATCCGCTCGATCAGGCTACGCACGACCACGCCGCGCGGCATCGCCACGCCCATCACGAACGCGCCGAACACGGCGTGCAGCCCGATAAGGTCCGTGAACCATGCGCCCATCGACATGCCCACGAGGCAGAAGACGAATTCGCGATCGGAGAGAGCGCCACGCTGCTCGACGCCCTTCGCCCACCATGCCAGCAGCGGTCGTAACACAAGCAATGTGAACGCGACGTAGGCGACTCCGCCACCGATGTTGACGAACGCGTGCCGGATGTTGTTGTCGAAGCTGCCCAGCACAACCGCGAGCAGACACCACGCAGCCGCGTCGTCGATCGCCCCCGCGCCGAGTGCCACGGTGCCCATGGTAGTGCCGGTGAGTTTCTTGAAGTGGATGATCCGCGCCAGCATCGGGAACGCCGTGATGCACATCGACGCGCCGAGGAAAATGGTGGCCTCCATGAGCGAGGTCTTCTCCGGGAAAAGTTTCGTATGGTTGAAGAAATACCAGCCAAGTGCGCCGCCCAAAACAAATGGAGCCAACATGCCGGCCATCGAAACCGCCACGGCGCTGCGCATCCGCTGCTGCACGATGTCCACGCGAAACTCCAGTCCCACGACGAACATGTAGGCAGCCAGGCCCAACTGCGAAATGGGAAAGAGCACCTTCATCGAATCCGGCGGGAAGAGCTTTGTCGAAACGTCCGGCCATAAAAGCCCGAGCAAGGAGGGGCCGAGCATCACACCCGCAATCATTTCGGCGACAACCTGCGGCTGGCCAAAGCGTTGCGCGACACGGCCGACCACCTGGCAGAAGGCCAGGATGATTCCGATCTGGAAGAAGAACTGAATCGCCAGTTGCAGATTGCTCACAGCGGAGAAGATGCCCGTGAGGCGACGACGGCGGCAATGATTTCTGAACTGGATGCAAGAATGGCCGGCCCGAGGCGTCGCAGCAGCGACGCGCTACCACACACTACGTTACCCGTTCACGCCGCCCAGCGTGCGAGCAGGCGCTCGACAGCGGCAACCTTCACGGGCTTGATCAGGCAATCGTCCATCCCGGATGAGCGGCACTTCGTCTGCAACGCCACGTCGTCCGCCAACGCGATGATGGGCGTCCGGCGTTTGTCCGTCTCTTCACGCGCGCGAATCAGCCGCGTGGTTTCAAACGCTCCTTCCTCCTCGGACTGGCAGTCGAGGAAGATGATGTCGTAGTTCTTGGCGGAGGCGCGCTCAGCTGCGTCCCTGGCAGAATCCACAATATCCACCTCGCAACCCGCCTTCTGAAGGATGCGCCCGGCAAGCGTCTGGCTCACCTTCCCGGCATCAGCGACGAGGGCCTTGAGGCTCACCTTCCTCACCGGCGCGGGCCGTGTGATAAACGTGGTCTCGTAGCCTGTCGGCTGGCTGTTGACCACGTTCTGCACGGCCTCGGTCAGTTGCGCGTAGCGGACATAGGGCTTCCAAAGCACGGCGGCGAATCCGGCGGCGAGGAAGCTGTCTCCGTCCGCTCGGCTGGCCGCGGGTGCCAGAAGAATGAGTCGGGACTTCGCGAGGGATTCGTTCGCGCGTATTTGACCGGCGAGTTCGACCATCTCCGCCCCGGCAACGCTACTATCGATGATTACGAGCTTGTAAGGGCGCTTCGCCGTAGCCGCCGTTGTGAGGCTCGCGAGGCATTCCGCAGCGGAGGCAACGGCGTCGCACTCGACCTCCCAGCTTTGCATCTGTTCGCACAAAACTTCCCTCCCGGGCAGCAGGGCGTCCACGACAAGCACACGGGTGCCGAGCGGAACGGGATTCTGCGGCGGCAGGCTGGATGCGGTGTTGGTGAGCGGCACGGGGTGCGTGAACCAGAACGTGCTGCCGCGACCGGTCTCGCTGTGAAGGCCGATCTGCCCGCCCATCAACTCCGCGAGCTGCTTGCAGATCGCGAGACCAAGGCCGGTGCCACCGAACTTCCGCGTGGTCGAGGAATCCGCCTGGGTGAATTTGTTGAAGAGTTGCGCCTGGGCTTCCGGCGGAATACCGATGCCCGTATCGACGATCTCCAGCTTCACGCGACCCGGCTCGATGACGCGCGCGCGCAGGAGCACGAAGCCGTGCTTGGTGAACTTGATCGCGTTGCCGAGGAGGTTCAGGAGCACCTGACGGAAACGGGTGGTGTCGCCAATCCACGCATCAGGCACGCTGACGGGCCAGTCGAGAATGATGGGGAATCCCGACTGGGTAGCTTTGGCTGTCAGGAGTTCGACCGCTTCCGCAGCGACGTTGCGGGCGTTGAACGGGAGGTGTTCGACCTGGAGCTTGCCGGCCT
>SXGS01360806.1_pt1 | contig 16827 bp, 12 predicted proteins | sample 3174681 | NCBI WGS metagenome assembly SXGS01 (sample SAMN11356861, study PRJNA531348) | freshwater metagenome | isolation source: freshwater sample F1-80 | place: China: Fuxian Lake, Yuxi | collected 2017-12-25 | reverse complement strand
GACAGAAGTAAAGGAAAGAGGAAAAAGAGTAAAGGAAATCAGAAGGGGGCCCTGGCGACGCGGAACCCGAGCGCGTTGAACGAGAGGTGGGGCGCGTTGGTGCTGCGGTAGGAGGAACGCACGAAGCCCGCGCTGTTGTTCCACGCGCCGCCGCGCAACACGCGGTACCAACCCGTTTCTGCGCCCGTTGGGTTTGTCTGTGCAGCGGACGGGTAGGAGTCCAGCCAGTCGTTCACCCACTCCGCCACATTCCCAGCGATGTCGTGGATTCCTAGGCCGTTGCCAGCCTTGCCGCCAACCGCGTGCGTTTGGCCTCCAGAGTTACTGTCGTACCACGCAATCTGCGTCAACAAACTGTCGTCGTTCGTCCCGTTTGGATACCAGGGTCCGCTGTGATACGCCGTCGTTGTCCCCGCCCGGTACGAGTACTCCCACTCCGCTTCCGTTGGAAGCCTCATCCCTGTTGCCGTCAGGAACCCCTGGATCGTGTTCCACGAGACCTGCTCCACTGGACGGCTTGGAGAGTCGCCATAACTCGCGACTTGACTCGGGTTCCACCCCATCGCCGCCTGCCACTGTGATTGCGTCACCTCGTACCGCCCGATGTAAAACGCATTCGTGAGAGTGACCTGGTGCACGGGGGTAGCCCAGCCTTCTTCGCCCATGCTGAATGTGCCCGGCGGCACAAGCACCATCTCAATGTTGGTGCCGGTGTCCCTCACTCGCCAAGCGAGACCGGTGGCGATGATCCGAACTCGAAGGGTTTCGTCGGTGACGACGGCTGGATTTGGCAGCTCTTCAATCAGCGTCGCCCACGACGGAGTCGCGCATGCGTAGAATGTGAACGCCGCGCTCGCACTCGCCGTTCCCTTGGGCGTCGTGACCTCAACGGTCGCAGCGCCAACTGACCCCGCGGGCGTCACGGCCGTCACTGTATTGGCATCGACTGCGATGACACTCGTCGCCGGCACTCCGCCGACTCTCACGCTTGTGGCACCACTGACGAAACTGCCGGTGATCGTGATCGCGGTGCCCCCTCCGTAAAAGCCTTGACTGGGCGTCACCGAACTGATCGCGTGCAGCACATACGAAAATGGCATTGGAGCCAACAACACGCCGCTTGGCGAGATCAGCGTGATTGCTCCATTGCCGACTTCACCCGCGGGGGTCACCGCCGTGACGAGTGTGGGCGAGACCACCTGCACGCTTGTGCACGCAACCCCGCCGACTCTCACCGCAGTCGTTGTGTCGAGGCGGACCCCTGAAATGGAGATCAGGGTGCCGCCAAGTGTCGATCCATGCTGAGGAGTGACGCTCGTCACCGCTGGGGCGCACACGCCCCAATCGGCGAGAATTGATCCTAGATCCGCGGCATCAACTTCGCCGTCGCCGGTGATGTCGCTCGGACAGTCCTGCGCGGGCACCGACCTGCCCACCGCAGCGAGTGATACCAGCAGGACAACCCCCGCAAACCCGAAATGCCGTAGTGACTTGATCATGTTCATACTGTTACCTCTAGACTCGAGAAACCTCAACAGGGACGACGACAGCGAAAGGTACTACCAAATCCCCGCGATTCAAGCCAAATCGCCCCCGTGGTCGTAGACGACGGCGCGTGCTCGCCGGGGGCTCACCGCAATGCGAACGGTGTCCCGGACCAGTGCCAAGTCGATAACGCCTGATTTCGCCTACCGGTTCCAGTCCGCCATGCAGTAGTCGAGCCCCTTAGGGACGCAGGCAGTCAAGGTTGACGCACTCGGAGTGTGATCGACCTCACCCATGAGGCACAGCGAAAGGTCGAGTGCCTGCTGGTCTGTGCGAGGCATCGCTGACGCCGGGCCCGAGAGGCCGATCACCACAACGCGCTGAGGATCTCCCACGCACGAACGAGCGACCGAGCCGGAGACGAGTTCGTCGTGCTCGAGTTCGTTGACGGTGCGCCCGTCTCCCCAATCGGCATCCCATCGCGCCACGCACCAGCACTCGGCGCATCGTTCGTTCGTGCGTTTGTCGCTTCGGTACAAGGCGACCACCATGTTGACCGTCCGCTCGGGGGTCGTGATGACGATCGGCGGGAGCAGGTCGGGGAACTGGGGGTGACGTTCCCTCTCGGCCTCATGCCCGCGCGGCGCCACGATCCAGGCGGTCGCGGCGAGCGCGAGGAGCGCGGCAGCGGCGAACGGGCCGACCCAGCGCCACGCGATGCGCGCGCGAAGCGGTCGTGCGCTCTCGGTGGACTCAGTGCGCGCGATGAGGTCGTCGAACGAACGGGCCTCGCGGGCGAGCGCGAGGAGCCGCTGGGCGTCGAACTTGTGGTGCGGGTCGGACACGGGCTACTCCTTCTTCGTGCTCTGGGGGGCGGCTGCTCGGCGCGTTTCGTGAGTGCCAACTCCGAGGGCCGCGAGCCGTTCTCGAAAGCGGCCAAGGATGTCCATGCGACGGGCGTGAGCTGTGGACGGTGAAACCCCCGTCCTTCGAGCTTGATCCCGTTCCGTCTCTCCATCGCCGATGCCACGAAGGAGGTCGCGCTCGGCGACGGAGAAGCCCCCCGCCGCGTCGGCGCCCTCGACAATGCTTCGGACGGCGTCGATGGCGTGTGCAAGTTCCATTGGTGGCGCGTCCTCCTCGGCGGCGAACTCGTCGAGCGCCTCGTTCGGTGCCGCTCCGGGCCGACTCCTCTGGACTTCGCGTCGATGGCGAAGCCAGATGTTCGCGGCGATCGCGTAGAGGAAGGTCGATGCCGCGGCGCGCGTGGCGTCGTACTTGCCCGCGCGCAGGGCGCGGAAGAACTCGATCCACGCGCGCTGAGCGAGTTCATCGACGGTGTTCTCGTCGGCGGTCGCACGCGCGGCCTCGCGCAACTTTCTCTCATAATGCCGGCGAAGGCCAGGCGCGAGGAGTCGGTGGAGTTCGGCCTCTGCCGCGGGATCTCCGCGTGCGGCGCGCGCGACGAGTGATCCCAGGTCACGCGCGCTCATGATCGAAGTCTACGCGCCGCGCTTGGTGCGTTCTCGGGAAGAAACAGCGAGTCCTACGCACCGTTTCTTCCCGAGAACGCGATGAGCGACGAGAGCGCACCACGCAGCGTCGGGTGCTGAAACGAGTACCCGAGTTCGCGAAGCCGTCGCGGCTGCACGAACGCGCCGCGCAGCAGGAGTTCGTCACCCATCTCGCCAAGTGCGAGTCGGACGATCGGCGCTGGCGCCCGAAGCATGGCCCAGCGATGCAGCACCGCGCCGAGTGCGCGTGCGAACTCACGCTGCGAGCATGCCGCGTTTGCGACGACATTGATCGCCCCCTCCGCGCGAGTGTCATGAAGGAAGTACGAGACCGCGCCGATGGCATCGTCGAGCGAGATCCAACTGAAGCCTTGCCGTCCCGATCCGATTGGACCTCCGAGTCCGAGCCGGAAGGCGGGCAGCATGCGGTGCAGGGCGCCGCCGCGCGTTGTCAGGATGACGCCGAATCGCGCGTGGACGACGCGAACACCCGCCTCGCGCGCGGGCTCCGCGGCGGCTTCCCACTCCCGGACGACCTCGGCGAGGAATCCAGATCCTGCCGCGGACGACTCGTCGACGGGTTGATCGCCGCAGTCGCCGTAGTAACCGATTCCCGAGGCGCACACGAGCGTCGCAGGGCGCACCTTGGCGCGCGCGAGCGCAAGGGCCAAGGTGCGCGTGGAGTGCACGCGGCTCTCGCGGACCTCGGTCTTGCGACGACGGCTCCACCTCTGGGACGCGACCGACGCACCGGCGAGGTGCACGACGGCATCAAGACCATCGACCAATGGGAGCGGTGTGCCGTCAACGCACGCGTTCGGGTTCCATGAGCGGTCGTTGCCTGACAACGAAGTGACGCCCCGAATGAATCGTGCGCATGTCGCGCCGTGACCGCGCAGATGATCGACCAGCGCCGAGCCCACGAGACCGCTGCTGCCGGTGACCCCGACGCGCATTCCGGCGAGCGCAGCGTCAGTGCTCATCGGAGGCCAGCGCCGCAAGCGCGCACACGGTGTTCCAGTTTCGCATCGTGCACATCGTCGCAAGAGTGCGGTCGAAGAGGTCCGCGGTGAGCTTCGACCTCCCGACTCCCCTGCCGTAGTGCACGAACACCTCGCGACCCTTGACGAGGAGTGATTCGTCGGCGCCGACCCGCGCCGCAAGTTCTCTTGCCGCGGCAACGGTCGGCTTCGTGGTGAGGAACCCAACATGAAGCCGGGCAGGATCTCGTCCCTTCGCGGCACACGGATGCGCGCGCGCGACGCGCACGATCTCGGCGCCCGATCGCAGCGTGAATCGCGGCTCAAATCCCGCACGCGCGCCCAGCGCGCGCATCGCCGCACCTGCGAGGCGTGGAGCGCGGTTTGGTTCCGCCCAGAACAGCGCGTTCCCGCTCTGGAGAAGCGTCGTCACTCGTGTGGCCCCAGCGCCTTCGAGCGCGCCGGCGAGATCCTTCATCGCCAAGCGATTGCGCCCGCCGACATTGACGCCGCGCAGCAGCAGCACGAATCGAGCGTCCATTACCCCTCCACCTCAATGCTGATCGGAATCGATTGCTCGATCGGGGGAAGGCACCTTGCCTCGTCGCAGGCTTGGTACTGCAGGAACACGGTCAACGGCAAGGAGGTCCCGGGCGCGACCGACTCCGACACACGCGCGCTCACAACGATGCGCACGCGCCCGGAGAACACACGGCCCTCGGGGTAGTTGACGGCGACGACGCTGACCCGCGCACCATCACTCGCGTGGCGCACATCGACGAGCGTCGGGATCAGCGCGGGATCCGACACGGCGTTGGCGTTGATGTGCCATCCCTCCGTGATGGCGAGATCCACGATGACTCTGAACTCGCCGCATCGTGAACTTCGCTGGCGTTCGACCGCCACGGTCGCCGTGACGCACGCTGTCTCGGGGGATCCCCTGCCGGGTGCCCTTTCCAGCGTGCCCTGTGCCTTCGCGGATCCTTGCAGCGCCAGCCAGCGCGCGAGCCCATGCACCATGTGAATGTGCGCCGCTGGACTCTCGGTCAGCACGCCGGTGAACGCTCGCAGCATCTCGTCGATTCGCTGCTTCCAGCGCTCGTCGTGCGTGGCCTCCCACAGCTCGACGAGGTTGTGCAACGCAACGGAGTTGCCCGAAGGCATGGCGCCGTCGCGGCTCGTCTTGACGCGCGCGATGAGGTCGGCGCTCTCGGGCGCGAAGAAGTATCCGCCGAACTCGGCGTCCCAGAACGCTTCGTCCTGGATTCGCGTGAACTCAATGGCGCTCTCAAGCCAGTGAGGCTCGTCCGTGGCCGCGTGCAGCGCGAGGAGTCCCCCGATCACGAATGCGTAGTCCTCGTGGAAGGCAGGCTGCTCGGCGACGCCGCCGCGCCAGAGGCGCAGCAGGTGTCCCCGTTCGTCGCGCATGCGATCGAGAATGAAGCGTGCGACGCGCCGGGCACGCGCGAGGGAGTCGGTCTCATCGAACGCTGCGCCCGCCACCGCGTAGGCGCGAATCATCATGCCGTTCCATCCGGAGATGACTTTGTCATCGAGCCTCGGTCGTGCGCGCGCGTCGCGGTGCCGCTTGAGCGTGCGAAGAATCCCGTCGACCCTCTCTCCGACCACCGCCACGCGCGGCCTGCGCATGAACAGCGCGCCGCCCTCGGGGTGCTTGTGCCCCGGGAGGTTCGGCAGCGGCTCAAGCGCGAAGACACCGTCGAACACTTCCAACTGCTCGCGGCTCAGCAGGCCCTCGACCTCGGCACGGTTCCATACGAAGTACGCGCCTTCGACCGCGTCAGTCTCCGCATCGAGCGCCGAGTAGACCTGGCCCTCGGGACCCGTCATGACCTCGTTGACGAACGCGAGCGTGTCCCGAGCGCTCGCGGCGAACACGCCTTCGCCGGTGGACTCGTGTGCCCGCACGAACGCCTGCACGAGTTGCGCTTGGTTGTAGAGCATCTTTTCGAAGTGAGGGACACGCCACTGCGCATCGGTCGCGTAGCGGTGGAATCCCCCGCCAACATGGTCGTGAATGCCGCCAGCGGCCATGGCGCGCAGTGACGCCAGTGCCATCTCGAGCGCACGCGAATCCGCGTGCCGCTCGCCTCGATCGATGAGGAACCCGTAGTAGAAGTCCTGTGGAAACTTGGGCGCCCCGCCGAATCCTCCTTCGCGCGCGTCGTAGCGCGCCGCCAGTTGCTCGACGGCTCTCTCGGCGACCACGGGACCCGGCGCGACGGCATCGACCGGCGCCGCCTCGACTCGCACCGCTTCCCGGATGGCCGCCGTGGCGCGCTCCGCCGTCGCGAGCACTTCGGGCTGGCGGTCCCTCCATGCGTCAGCGAGCGCTCTGATGAGCGTTGGGAACCCTGGCCGTCCCGCATGGTCGGACGCACCAAAATATGTCCCCGCAAAGAACGGCTTGAGATCGGGTGTGAGGAACACACTGTTGGGCCATCCGCCGTGTGCAGCCATGAGTTGCGTCGCCGTCATGTAGATCTCGTCGAGGTCGGGGCGCTGTTCGCGATCCACCTTGATGTTGACAAAGAGTTCGTTCATCATTGCGGCGATCTCCGCATTCTCGAAGACCTCGCGCTCCATGACATGGCACCAGTAGCAGGTCGAGTACCCGACGCTCAGGAAAATCGGCCGGCTCTCGCGCGTGGCGCGCGCGAGAGCCTCTTCGGCCCACGGATACCAGTCCACAGGATTGTGGGCATGCTGGAGGAGATACGGGCTCGTTGAGGCAGCGAGTCGGTTCGTGTGCGTGAGCTTCGCCACGGCATCAGGCCGCCCGAAACACTTCATCGATGATCACGACGGGTCGTCCGCGGCTCTGCTCCCAGAGGCGGCCCAAGTACTCACCGATGATGCCGAGCACGAAGAGCTGCGCACTGCCCAGAAGCGCGATGACGATCATGAGACTCGTCCATCCCTGCGGCGTCGCGCCGACAACGAGCCAGGACACGAGCGAGTAAAGCAGGATCGCGAGCCCGAGCCCCGCGGCCACCACGCCGCAGACATTCGCAAACGCCAGCGGCTTCACGGACGAACTTGTCACGCCGTCGATGGCGAGCGCGATGAGTTTGCGAAGCGGGTACTTCGTCTCGCCTGCCTGTCGCGCGTCGCGGTCATAAAGCACCGCCGTCTGCTTGAAGCCCACCCACGACCCCATGCCGCGAATGAAGCGGCGCCGCTCGGGCATCTGGTTCACGAGGTCCACGACGCGACGGCTCATGAGCCGGAAGTCACCCGTGTCGAGGGCGACGGGCACATCTGCCATTGTGCCGAGGATGCGGTAGAACGCCGCGCATGCTGCTCGTTTGAACGGCGCATCACCCGGCCGGCTACGCCGCTGCGCGTAGGCCACATCCGCGCCCGCGTCCAGCGCCTTCATGAGTTCGCCGAGGAGTTCGGGCGGATCCTGCAAGTCCGCGTCCATCACCATGACGCGATCACCGCGCGCGACTAGGAGTCCCGCTGTGACCGCAAGCTGATGGCCATGGTTGCGCGAGAGATTGACGGCGACGATGTGGGAGTTCGCCGTGGCGAGTCGCCGCATGTCATCCCAGGTCGAGTCGCGCGACCCGTCGTTGACGAGGACGATCTCATACGAGGCCGTCACCGCAGCCGCCGCCGCATCAACGCGACGCACAGTCTCGGCGAGCACCTCATGCTCGTTGAAGCACGGCAGGACGATACTGACGCCCGGGCGCGGTGCCGGTGAGGCGTCAACCACCCTGGACCTCGGCAGCCCGCGGCCAGCGCGAGAGAATCAACCACGCGGCGAGCGATCCCATGGCGAGCGCCATGAGCGGCGAGAGCCACAAGTGAAGCGCGGGCGTCGCGAACCGCAGGGCCTCGGGAAGAATCGCCGCAAGGGCCAGCAGCGCGGCACAGATTCGACCCAGTGTCGTGCGACCATCGACATCGACGAGGATGGCCACCATCAACGCCACAGCAGGCGCAAAGATGCCGAAACTGTTCCCCTCGTTCATCGGATTGAAGAGCATGAGAAATGTGGCCGCGGCGATCAGCACGCCGACGGCCCGTCGCGGCTCGGCCATGCGTCGAATGTGGAACCACGCAAGCAGCGCCGCAGCAGCAGCCGCGCCGAGCATGATGCCGCGCATGAATGTCGGCGTGATATCGCCACCGAGCGCGCGCACGAGTCCCTGCACATTCGCGAATCGATTCTCCGTCACTTCGCTGCACGACTGGAGATTGGCAATTGCCGCCGAGTACTGCGCGCCGACATAGTCCGCTGGCGCCATCGCGAATGGCAGCGCGAAGACTGCCGCGAGCATGACCGCGCCCGGCAGCGCGACCGCGGGATACGCCAGTGGCGCAAGAAGAAGCAGCACGAGTCCGAGTGGCTTGATCCACACGCACAGCGCAAGGAACGAGGCCGCTGGCCACCACCTTCGTTCGAGCAGCATGGCAACGGCGCACACCATCGCGCCGCCGAGATGTGCGTTGGCCTGACCGTACCGCAGCGGACTCAAGAACATCAGGAGACTCAGGACGCTGACGCAGAGGAACCGTTCCGGGGCGCGATCCGGAGCGAGCCGCGAGCAAATCCGCCAGAGTCCCCATGCGAGCATGGACGCGGCGAAGAGCCGCCAGAGAATGTCTCCCGCAGGAAAACCCAGCGCCTCGAACGGAAGAAACAGGAGCGCGAACGGCGGCAGGTAGTTCATCCCTAGGGGACCCGCGTAGAGAGGTTGCCGCGCATGCCAGTTCGCCGCGGCATCTCTATACAGGGGCAGAACCGACCGGCTCTCGGCGCTCGTAGCAACCAGCCACGCCACCACCAGGGCCACCCCCGTCCAAATGGTGATCCCCAGCACGGAGGCGATCCATGCCCGTCGCTGTTGTTGCACGGGGCGATCGTAGTGCCATGACCGTTTCACGGAGCAGTCGGACTAGCATTTATAGGACTATTAGTTTCTCCAACAAATATTGTTTGACGAAACTTCCATACGGAACTTGGCGAAAGCATTAGCCGAAGCATTCTCCGCCTACATCCCTCGCCAACCCCAACGAGAAAGAGAGACCTCAATGATTACGCGTCAACGACCGTTCATCGTCACTACCGTTGCCACCCTTCTTGCCACCACCGCGTTTGCGCAAGACGGGCCGTGGGAGATCATGGTCTCGACGCTTGACACCACCGTCCCTGGCGTTGACGGTGCCGTGTGGGTTCCTAATCAGTGGAACAACCCGACGATTGACGGCAATGGAAATGTCTTCTTCCGCGGCCAGATCGGCGGATCGGGAATCACGACCGCCAACTCGCGCATCCTGGTTCGGGGACAAGCGGGCGCATGGACGATTCTCGCACGCGACGGCTCGCCGGTTCCGGGCAACACGCCGGCTGGATATGTATGGAACACCACCACGGGCATCAACGGTGTTTCGGGCAGCAACAGCATGTCCTCGAATGGTGGTGTGATGCTCACGGGCAACATCAACGGCGCCGGCAACACGACGCTTCTCGACACCGCGATCTACTGGGCCGCTGCTGACGGCACCACTTCGATGCTCGTCCGAGAGAGCGCCCCGCTGCCCGATGGCAGCGGCGCCATCATGTCCGGAAGCATGTCGGCTGGCGCAGGCGTACAGTTCAACGACGCGGGCAAGGGCATCTACTCGACAGCCCTCACCGGTGGAAACTCGGTCACAACGAACAACGCTGCGGTCATCACCATCTCCCCGTCGGGGACGGCGGTCGTCTTCCGAAAGGGATCGGCCGCCCCTGGCATGACCGATGGCACCACGATGACGCCCGACACCTTCGGCCTGAATCTATCGGGCGACGATGTTGCTTTCGGCGGCACGCTCGTTGGCGGAGCCGTCACGACTTCGAACGACAAGGTGCTGGTGACGAGTGCGGGGGCTCCTGCAGGTCAACTTCGCGTCGTCGCCCGCGAGGGCATGTCGGTGCCGGGGATTGAAGGATGGACCTTCAAGTCCACGAGTTCATTCAGCCCTCCGGCGCGGTGCCTGCTTCCCGACGGGTGCGTCGTGTTCTCGGCCACGGTCGAAGGCGCGGGCGTAACCGCAGCCGATGACACGGTGTTCCTTCGTGAACACAACGGCGTGTGCACGGTCGTGCTGCGCGAGGGCACGGCGATCTCGGGCTACACCGACGGCGTGATTGCAAACTGGAACTTTTCAGGCATGACCATGGCGGCCGACGGCACCATCTTCGTGCAGGGATCGCTGACGGCGGCGACCAATCCGACATTCGTCGCGATGGTGTTGCCCAACGGGACGATCGTCCCGTTGATGCGGCAAGGCGAGAGTCACCCCAGCCTGGCGGCTGGAGTGACCTTCGCCAGCATGAACGGAAGCACCCACCAAGCCCTCTACAACACAGGCTCCGTTGCGTTCGTCACCCCGCTTTCGAGCGGAACCGCCCTGTGGGCTTGGGACGCCACCAACGGGCTGCGAATGCTCGCCGCCACCGGCGACACAAGCTTCACTGGCACGGCGGCCACTGCGATCACGCTGATCGGCGGTACGGGGCAGAATGGCAACTTTGGATCCACCTCGCTCTCGGAGAACGGTTGGTTCGTGTGCAAGGTCTCCGACTCGGTCGCTCAAATCCACACGATTGTCCGCAAGCGACTCGCCTCCGCGGCACCGCCATGCCCAGCCGACATCAACGACGACTCGCTCGTTGACGCGCTCGATCTTGGCGCGGTCTTGGCTGGCTGGGAAGGCAGCGGCAGCGCCGATGTCGACGGCGACGGCGTCGTCGATGCGACGGACCTCTCGGCGGTGCTCGCCGCCTGGGGTGCGTGCCAGTAAGGATCACTTTCACTGTTCTCCGGCCCGCGAGTGTCATTGCGGCACTCGCGGGCCCCTTCAATACTTCGACAACGATTGCACTTCATGAGACCGATCCAGACACTCTTCGCGCTCTTGGTTCTCTTGCCCGTCGGAGTCGCCGGCGCCGGTGAACTGCACTTGCTCGGTGCCGTCCCGTACTCCTACGCGACCGATGTCAGTGCAGACGGACACATCGCCATCGGACACGACGGCTCGGGCGTCTGGACATGGACCTACGACACCGGCGTCACCTTCATCCCGGGAGCATTGCCGCCACCGAACGGCGTGGGCGGCACGCCGAGGATCTCGGCGGACGGCGTCACGACGCTCGTCTCCATGTTGGATTCCACCACGCAGAAGTCCGAGGCCACGCGTCTCGATCTCTTGATGATGGAACCGGGTGAAGTGCCAACTTGGGGTTACAACTGCGACATCGCGTCGACCTCCGGATGGGCGATGAGCCCCGACGGGACAGTCGTCGCAGGCCTTGGCTACCAGATCGGATGCGCCGCTCACGGATTCGTGTGGCGTGTCGGCGACGCGGCGCTAACGCAGCTGCCCACGGCGTACTTCTTCAAACCGACGCGCGTCAACGCGATGAGTGCAAACGGCGATGTCGTGGCTGGCTGGAACGACGACTACTCGGGTTACCGTCAAGGCGCGGTCTGGACCAAGAACGCCGCCGGCAGCTATATCGAGACGCTGCTCGTGGGAACTGGCAATCTGAAGTTGCGAGAAGCGGGCGTCGTGAGCGCCAATGGCCAGTGGGTGTTTGGCATCGGCAGGTCGGGGCTCGATGGCGGTGCGCCGTATCGATGGAGTGCCGCGACCGGATATCAACCGATTGTCCCGACGCCGTCGGCTGACGTCGGCTATGTGACCGACGCCAACGCCGACGGTTCACGGCTTCTCTGCTTTTTCGGCATGGGCGGCGGAGCCGGCTACATCTGGCGCGCGGCAACTGGCTACACGGCGCTTGCTGACTACGCGGCCGAGTTCGGCGTGGCGGTGCCTGCCGATGTCAGTCTCGGATTGCCCCTCGGAATGTCGGACGACGGGCTGTCGATTGTCGGCACCGCGTTCGGAAGTTTCGGCATGTCGCCCTTCGTCCTCGACCTTCGCGGGGGCACGCCGCCGTGTGCTGGCGATCCCAACGGAGACGGCGTGGTCGACGGCCTCGACATGGGATTGGTCTTGAGCGCTTGGGCGTCGGCGGAGCCCTCGGCCGACCTCAACCTCGACGGTGTCGTCGACGGTCTCGACATGTCCGTGATTCTTTCGGGCTGGGGTGCGTGCCCATAGTCGCACTCACGGGAGTCCGTCTTCTGGTAATCACTCGGCTGGAGTTTCCCGAATGACACCCCCGTCCATCGCACATCCTCCGCAGCAGGCCGCCCCGTTCCACGAGGCATGCGCCGAGGCGATCGCGGCGATGCGCGATGCGGTTGTCGCTGCATACGAGTCGATCTCGCTCAACATCGAGAAGCCGCAGGAGGCCTCGCGGCTCCTTCAGATCGACAAGAGTCTCGCGTGGAAGGTCTCGCGCATGGCGACCGCGACCGATCCTATGGAGGCGGCGTCGCTGGTGCCCGGTGCCGAGGCGCTGCGCATCGTCGCTGCGGCCCTCGAAGGCGCAGGCGCGAAGCCGACGCTCGTGCAGGCGGTGACGGATGCGGCGGGGGGCTTCGAGGCGATGGTCAAGCTCCACGCGGGCGATCGCGCGACGCTTCGGCTGCTCCTCGATGGTCTGTCTACCGATAGCAGCCTTTCCGAAGCGCGCAAGCTCGCGTTCCGTGGGTTGAGCGGCCTTTGGGGCCTTCAAGCACGCATGCGATCGGGCACCGTGGTGCTCGCCCCCAATCGCAAGAAGCCCGAACTCTTGGACCTCGCGATCGTCGGCGCGTGGCACGATGTGCGGCGGTTGCGCCCCATTGATGGATGGCCGCTCTTTGAGTTCCGCAGCTATCAGGGCGACGAACAGGTCACCGTTGCCGATAGCAGACGGCAGCCGATCGAGCCTCCGCCGTGCAAGGATGCCCCGTATCTCGTGCTCAAGAGCTTCTCGTCGCCGAGCGTGCTTCCGGTTCGGAGTTCCGAAGTCGGCGGCATTGTGCGGCATGAACTCACCGACGGACCTGTGGGCATCAACGGCTCGGGAACATTCGTTTTCGGCGGATTCGATGTCGCGAGTGCTGACCGCTACTCGAAGCCCGGGGTCTTGGAGTTCGGCGAGGTCACGGCGGCGATCAACATTCCTACTGAGACGCTGCTCTTCGACATCCTCGCGCACAAGGACATGCCCGAAGTCGACGAGGCCGAGGTGCTCGTGTACGGAAGGCCATTCGGCGAGTTGCCTCACGACCCCGCGCGCCGCGAACAGCTGCGACTGCCGGTGCGGGCGAAGGTGCGCGTCTTGCGCGGTGGACCATCGCGCTGGGGAACTGAACTCTTCGCGCGCCACGGCGAGTTGTGCTCGCTCGTGTGCGCGAGGCTGGGTCACGCGGAGTCGGACTTCCGCCTCGTGCGCCTTGAGATGGACTATCCCCCGATGCCCTCGACGGTCATCGTGCGCTACCCGCTTGCGCCCCCCCCCTCGTGATGGGAAGAATCGGTCCCACCGCGGGACCGTTCCTCCCCATCACACGGGGATTACACTTGAGTGATGGGTCAAGTACGCGCCGCGATCGACGGCTGGCGTCGGACACTCGCGTCTCTCTGCATCGCGTGTGCGCTTGCCGCCACCGCCGCTACCTCGTCGCGCGCGCACGGTGCCGAGGTCGAGCCGCTGCGCAGCACCGAACTCGAAACGCAGCTCACCGCCGCGGGATTCGACGCGTCGCAGCGCGAACGCGTACTGGCCGATCACGCGGCCTATGTCGAGCGCTTCACCGAGGTGGTGGCGAAGCGATTGGTGGAGTGGCAGGCCATCGCGCGCACGCAATCCGCCACGATCGAAGAGGCCCGCGCGCTGCAGAGCAAGTCGCGAGCAGCGGCGGCCGCGATTGACGACGCCGAGCGCCCGTTGCTCGATGGGATCCGTGCGGTGGCGCGGCCCGAGCAGGCCTCGGCGCTCGCACGGGTGATCGCCCTCTTGGAGATTCGGCGCGACCTTGCCATCGCGAGAGCCGTCTCGTCTGGCTCGCTCGGTGGACGCGCTCTCGATGTGCGCGACGCAGTCGATGGACTGCAGCTTTCAGCCGAGTCGATGGCAGCGCTCGAACCGGTCCTCTCGCAGTACCTCGCAGAGCGACAGACCGTTGTTCACAGGATTCGCGAAGCGACGCTCGGCGTGCCGGTGCGGCGGTTTGAGGCGGTCCTGAAGCATCCGGCACCAGCGCCGCCATCGGCGCCTCATGAAGGCGAGGACGGCGCGCCGATGCACGCGTGGCTGGACAAGTATCAGGCGCACCACCGCACGGTCAGCGAGGCAGCGAACTCCGAGCAAGCCGCAGCACGCGTCAAGGCGACTGAGTTGGATTTTCGCACGCTCGACTCGCTGTGCGCGGGACTCTCGGGTCGCGAGCAAGCGCGACTCGTCTGTCGGTGGTGGGATGGCAACGGCGTCATGGAGTTCCACCGAGTTGACTCGGGGACCCGTGCCCTGCAACGCGCGTGGGCCAGCCCGAAGGACGGTCTCTCGACGGAACTTGCACAGCGGCTCGATGCGATCTGCATGGAGTGGATCGCGCAGTGGTGGCCGGTTGCGAAGGAAGCGATCGCCGCCAAGGCCGGGCATTCTGAAACCTTCTTTTTCGCCTTGACGGACGGTGATGATGCGATGTCCCCCAAGGTCGCGCAGGCGAACGCGGCGACGACGCGCGCGCGCGAGGCCATCGCGCTGGCGATCGATGGCCGTGTGGCCGAGTCGGTGCCGGTGGTCACGATCGCGCCAAATGTTGCGGTCACTGGGACTGGTGGCGGCGCGGCGACGACCGTCGTCACCGGCGATGCTGACGGTGCGCAGTTTCAAGTGGCAGCGGTGATGGCCGAAGGGATCTCGCTCGATGGCGGCGAGTTGTCGTTCGAGGGTGGCATCTTCGACGGCGAAATGCTCGGGCTTGACGGCGGCGATGGAATGCTGTCGTTCACGGTCATGGGAGATGGACCTGGCTCCAATCGACCCAGCCCTCTTCCGCGACTGATCGACTTTGAAGAGATCCGGCCGGTCCTTGTGGCAGCGGGAGTCGATGGCGCGATGCTCGGTGTCGCCGAGACCGCGTTCGACGACCTGCGAACGGACGCCAACGCGCTTGTGAAAGAGAGCGAGGCGGGGCAGGCGGCGCAGTCGCGATCGTTCGTTTACGCCTTCGATCAAGCGGCACGGTCACGGCGGTGGGAACAGGACTCGGCGTTGCGAGCACGGCTGCTGGCGATGGAGGCGACGACGATCGACGAGGTGTTGGCGGCGGTGGTGCCCACGGCGGGGATGCCATGCGTGTCGTGGATCGCGCCGTGGCGACAGTTTGTGAGCGAGCGCGCGGCACTCTCGGTCGGAGATTTCTTCGGCATGGGAAGCGCACAACCTGACCCGACGCAGGCCGTTCGATCGGCCGCTCTCCATGGGAACGAGTGGCGCGCGGTGGGCCCGGAGCTCGCGGCCGTCTGCACGGATCTTTCCAGTCGCTCACGAGCGGCCGTGCGCGCGGCCGAGCGAGCGCTGGCGGCAATTCCGATGCCGACACAGCAAGACGACGGCACTGTGCCCGGGGTGTCGTTGGTGTCGAGCGCGCAAGACGAGTTCATGCGCCTCCACGGGCAGGCGGATGAGTCGAGGCAGGCCGTGCGGAAGGCGACGATGCAGTCGATCCCGAAGCTCAAGGCGCAGCTGCCAGCCGAGGCGGCGCAGCGGCTCCAAGACGCATGGGACGACCAGCTCTACGCACGAGACCTCCAGGATCCAACGGTGCTCACGAGTCGATTCGACGGCGCACTTGCGCTGGGGTTGGCCGAGGAACTGCGTCCGAAGGTTGTCGCGCTCCAGTCGTCGTGGATCGCCGCGTCGCGCAGTGCGCGTGCCACGATCGTTGCGCTGAAGGCGCAGGCACCGACGGAGCCGGACCCGAAGGAAGATCCCGCCGCGCGCAAGAGAGCCTCGGCCGAGCGCAAGGTGAAGTTGCAGGCGGCGAAGTTCGAGCGCGACGAACTCAATCGGCGAGTGTTCAGAGAACTGTGTGCGCTGATCGGCGAGGAGCACGCGTCGAGGCTTCAGCCCCTGCCCAAGGGCAAGAGTCCGCGGGGCGGGATCGAGATTCTCGGTGGCAGTTTCACGACGCAACCCGTGGCCGACTCCGCGCCGCCCGCGCCAAGCGCGCCCTGAGGCGCCCTGGGGCGCCGGGTCCCCCGTTCTCCCCGTTCTCCCCGTTCTCGGGAAGAAACGGTGAGACTCAGTCGCCGTCTTTTCCCGAGATTGTGCACCCGCGCGCGGCGTCGCGCCCTACTCCACCGGTCTGAACCGCGCGAGCAGGATGCCAAGGTCGAGAGCATCAACGATGCCGTCGGGCTCAAGGTCGCCGAACGGCGGGTTGGGCCATCCCCACACGGCGAGCAGTGCCGCCAGGTCGGCCGCGTCGATCTGACCGTTGAGATCAAGATCCCCGTATGAATACTCGCAAGCGTCAGGGACGCCGTCGAGATCCTTGTCGGTCTCGCCGCCGGCGATGTCGCACGAATCGGGGATGCCGTTTGCGTTGCAATCGCTGGCTCCCCAAGCGATTTCGCAGGAGTTCAGGATGCCATCCAAATCACAATCATTGCCAGCGATCTCGGATGCGTCAGGAATGCCATTGGCGTCACAATCAATGATCTGAATCGCGATGGTGTGATATCCACCCCCCGCGATTTGCATGCAAGGACCAAGGTCGCTTGGAAGCGTGCACTGGCCATCACTGTTGTATCCCCACGCGCGCACTTCACCGTTTTCTTTCAGCGCGATGGTGTGGTAGTTACCCCCTGCGATTTGCTTGCAAGGACCAAGGTCGCTTGGAAGAGTGCACTGGCCATACCAG
>SXGS01716654.1_pt1 | contig 16828 bp, 26 predicted proteins | sample 3174681 | NCBI WGS metagenome assembly SXGS01 (sample SAMN11356861, study PRJNA531348) | freshwater metagenome | isolation source: freshwater sample F1-80 | place: China: Fuxian Lake, Yuxi | collected 2017-12-25 | reverse complement strand
TCGCGAGATACATCTGAGGTTCATTGGTGACGTCCCAGGACGTTGCGGCGTGGGCGGTGAGACCCAGAGCGGCGAGGAACGCCAGAGCCAAGTACGTCCCTGCGGAACGATCAAGAACCCAAAGGAGAAAGCGTTTCATAAGACGGAACTGAAGGAGGTAGAAAGCTGCCGGCCATTCATGCCGTACTGTGAAACCGAGAAGTACCCGCCGCTCTCGTTTGTGACCGTGAGCTGGGCGCGGTTGGCCTCGGAGGGGTAGATGTCGAATTCGGCGTACCAGTCTGCGACCTGGACGGTGTTGGCTTCACTCCCGCTTTCTCCCACCGCATCCGCACCCACCCCGTGCTGCTCGGAGTAGCTGAAGGTCGAGCCGTTGATGAGCTTGTCGGAACCGCTCTGAATCCCGCCGTTCTTGTTCGTCACGGTGGACTTGAGCTTCACCTCTGCCGCCTGGGAAATCTCGCCCTGGAGCTTCGCTCGGTGCATCGTGGCGGTACCGACGTTGAAGTTGCCCGTCGCGACGACGCAGTAGATCTCTTGCAGGTTGTCGTCGAAGGTGGTGCCGATGGAGTAGATCGTGTCATCCGAGCCGTCGCAGCCGTAAAGGATGCCCTTGCGCTCGAAGAAGTCGGAGACGAAGAGCACCTGCTGCGGGGGCTGCCAGGCTTTGATCTGGTGGTCGTAGACGAGCCAATACCACTGCCCCGTCATCCGGACCTGGTAGATGCTGCGGCGCTTGGCCTTGTGGTAGTACGCTCTGGCACCCTCCTGGCTGGCGTCCATGTTCTTGAGCAATTCTCGCAAGGGCACGTCAAACTGCTCGTCGGGAAAGAGCACTGCTGCACCGGAGTCGGTGGCGATGCGAATGCGCACGATGCGGCGGTCAGAGGTGATGTAGGTGATCTCGTTGTTGCCGATGACACACGCAGAGTCTTCGTTGAGACAGCCGTTGTTCTCGTCCCGGAGATCGGGAACCGTCGCCCCTGTGGAGAGGTTCACATCCGCTGCGGCAGCAGAGTAGGTCTGGCTTTCCTTGAAGGTGTAGAGGTAGTCCTTCGCGGGAACGACGTTGGTGACCTTACCCCACTTGCCCACCAGTTCTCTCGTGGACCCGCCAGCGCCGTAGGTGAAGTCGATGATGAGTTCGATGGCCAGAGGCGTAGCAAACTTGCCGAAGAACTCGGTGGCGTTTGGCTGGTCGGCGTTGGTCCCGATCACCGAGCCAATACCCACCATCCGTTCCTTCCAGAACTCGATCTTGCTGAACTTCTCCCGGCCGGAGCTGATGTCACTCGACACCAGGCACACCGCGTTGTCCTCGTAACTCTGGGAAAGGGTTGCATCGAGCGTCACAACCCCCGTGGAAACAACCATGGAAGCGTAGGCCTCGTTCGTGCCCTGGATGCGCAGGACGGCGTCTGTGAGGCTCAGAGCCGTGAGACGCGCAGCCATGTCCGAGTCGATCGTGACGGTCGCATCCCCGCTGTTGGCTGCTGAGTCGTTCAGCCTGCCGAAGACGAGCATCCGCAGGCCATCGGTGGTGTTCGTTGTGAACACCATCCCCGCGTACGCATTCATGCGGGTGAGCGTGCCCGTGGTGAGGGTAACACCCGTGTCGTAGACCGCGTGCGTGTTCCAGTCGAAGTACTTGAGTGCTGTACCAAGAGCAAAAAGCGTGATGTCATACTGTTCCAGGTAGAAGCACGTTGCTGCCGAACCGTCCACGCCGAGAGCGATTTCCGTCTCCACCGCGTAGCCCATGCGCTGGCAGGCACGGCCGTTGGTGTCGATCAGGCAGTTGATCGACGGCGGGGCGAGCATGTCGGGCGGGCAGTTCGTGGCGTCCGAGTTGTAGCCCTTGAACCCGTCCCAGGCCTTTGAGGGCAGAGAGAAGCTACGAGTCACGGCTCACGAGGCGGTAGTAATCGTCGTGGGACAGGCCACGGTTGCGGTTGATGGGGCGAGTGCGTGCGATCTGGTTTGAGCCACGGAGGCTCAAGGCCTGGGCGAGAATCTTGTCCGCCGCGGCCTTGGCGTAGGCGATCTTCGAGGCGTTCATGTCCACGTCCTCTCCAACACCTCCCATCTCGACCAAACGCCACACCCCGAAGGCGTCGTACTCCGGTGCCCAGTCCACCAGATCGTTCGTGTCGTCGATGGTCGTAGAGTTCTTGTTGTAGAAGACTCGCGCAGAGCCAGAGAGCCCTGGGGGAAGCCACAAATACTTCGTGGTCCCGTTGTCGTAGAGCGCGAACTGTCCGCCCTTGGGGTCATCAGGAACCTTGCTATACGGGGTGTTGTTCACCTGAACACCGTCCCTGCATTCGGGAGTCGAACGGAACGAGTGAAAGTTGCTCGGCAGCGCGTACAGCTTGATGACCTGGTCGCCGGACTCGTGAGCCCAGTCACTCCCTGTGACGCCAGAGAGGGTGTCGCTCGCCTTGCCCGTGTTCTCCTGGACGTCGGGCATGCCGTCGTCGTACACGACATACGCCCCGGCCGTATCTAAGTTCGTTGCGGAGGTTAGGACAGCGGTTGTTGCACCCGAAGCCTGATCGCTCGCCAGGGTGGTGCCCGCCTTGATGTCGATGCCCGTCTCTTTGCGCATCGTGATCGGGGGCTCACCAGAACCGATGCTGAAGGCTCTGCGCCACTCGTCCATGATGTCTTGCAGGCTCGCCAGCATCTCCGCCTCCTGAAGCGCCGGGAGGTCAGTGGAACTGCCCGACTTCCTGAGTTTCTTCCACGCCCGCTCGATGATGGTACTTGCTGAAGAGTTGGCCATGGGGTGAGGAAGGAACCGGGATTATTCGAACGAGATCGTCAGGTCAGACGCCGCCGCTGTCACGATGGTGAGGCCCGTTGTGAATGAGACATCGAAGATGAAGGTCTGCTCGGCGATGGAAGACTTCAGCAGAGCGATGATAGTCCCCGAGCCGGCCGTGTTGTCGTAGACTGTGATCGCGCCTGCGGCGGTCAAACCAAGCGTGATCGTGTGCAACTTCCCACGACCCGTCTTGAGGGTCGTGGTCGTGGCCGTGTTAATGTTCTGGTACAGATAGCTATTTGTCATCGGAAATGGGGGAAGGAAACTTCTTGGCTTTCTTGGGCTTGGCAATCACCTCCTTCACCTCAGCGATTTCCTGAGAAGAGACAGCTTCGGAACCGAGAGGCTTCCCGCCCACCTTCAGGTTGGCCATGAGGAACTCGTGGGTGATCTTGGGCTTCTCTTCTTCCTTCTTGGCGAGGTAAACGTCCATCTTCGCGTCGTAGCGCTTCGTCATCTCGGCAGCTTCTTTCGGGTTCGTGACTGAGAGCATGGCCAGGTGGGCCTTGATCTTGACCTGGTCTGATTCCTTCCAGGGATGGAGGCGCAGTTCCTCGAAGAGTCTCAGGTCATTGGTGTCGGGCATACGGGGGGGGAGAAAGAAGAGCGGAATCCGCTCATCTCCGCCCTCCGAAGAGGGCAGAGGGAGAGGACTATTCGCCGAACAAGTCCCAGAAGACGAACTTGAGACGAGCAGTGAAAGGGCTGGTCGGGTTCGTGAGAGAGCCGCACTTGATGTAGTCGGCCCCGTTCACGACAACAGTCGCGCCCGTGGTGAAGCGGACGATGCTGCCCGTGGCTGTCTGGTAGTTGTTCACCAGAGAGGAGCCCGATGCGGTGCTCGTCGCCTTGACCACGCCGCAGTCGATACCGACCGAGATCGGGCTGTTGCCGATTTCCAGGCTGCTCATTTCAGCAACCAGGACGCCGGAACCGATGCCGAACTTCGAGAATTGCGGGGAGATGCAGGTGTCGTACTTCGCAAGCCCGCCCGTCGCCGTGCAGGTGACGGTGTGGGAGGCGTAGCGAACCGTGCCGTTGTCCTTCAAGGTCACGCCCGACTGCGAGCCGTTCGTGACGAAGTTCAAACCGGACGCGGTAATGTTGAGCGTCTCCTGTGCGCCGACGAACACCTTCGACGTGGTCGTGGTGTTGGAGTCCGGAAGCAAGAAGACGTTGCCAGGGACAATAATCGACCCCACAACCCACGAGGCTGAAGCGACGATTGACCCCAGGGTGCTGAGCCCCGCGCTCGATAGCGAGCTTAAGGCCAGTGCCAGGTAGGAAAATACAGTCATGGGCTAAAGGGGGAGGGGGTAGATTAACCGAGGGTCGGAGCAGCCGTAGCGAGCGAGTAAACGATGCCCTGCCAGCGCGGGAAGCCGAACACGAAGCGTCCTGCGACGGCAATCGTGGAATCGAGGTTCTCGCGGGACTGGAACTTGGGAACGACGTTCTCCGCAGGCTTCGCAGCCCAGGCGTACTTGATGGCACGCTTGAGCATGCGGGAGTCCGCAATGGCCCAGCGGTACATGTCGCCAGCCGTGGTGCTGTAGGAACCAATGGCGTTCCGAGGCGCGTGCTTGAGCACGACGACCTTGAAGCGGCCACCGGAGTACACGTTGACCGTGTTGTTGGCGGACAGGACGACCTTGTCGGACTTCGTGAGTTCGAGAGCCTTGCGGATCATCGACTCGTTGTTGGCGACAATGAGAGTGTCTGGGCTCCAGGGAACAACCACACCGTCATCGTTGACGATGTTCTGGTTGCCGAGCTGGATGGCGTTCGTGATGCCGGAGTCCGAAAGGACGTCCGTGCCCGAGGTCGTGTTGCGAAACGTCGAAGCCGAACCGGGAACGGTGTGATCGGTGTCGGCCAGGAACTGCCCGTCGGCACAGGTTGTGGCGTACGTCAGGCCTCCGGGGAGTGTGACCGTTCCCGCACCGGCCGAGGTGAACATGGCACCCGTCATGACGAGGGCCGGGGTGTTGATGCAGCGCTCCGTGAGGGCAGAAATGTCTTCCTTCACGAAGTCGAGCTTGTCATGCAGATAGGACTCCCATTCGACCACCATCCTGTCTTTGACGGACAGGAACTGCTTGGCGAGCTGGTCGCCTTCCACCGGGTTGCTCTCGGGGATTTGTCCGCCGGGAGCGACGATGGGGGCGAAACCACCGAAGGCACGGCCCGTGAAGTTCACGGTGTCGCCAGTGCGCGTCGAGTAGTTGATCTCGCCGAAGAGGTCGAAAATGGGGTCCCTCTCCATGTTGCTGAGTTCCTCAATGGTCGAGTAGACCGTTGAGTTGAACCAGCTTCTGTAACCTGCGAGGTTAGTTGCCATGGGTTAGGAGAAGGGAATAAGTAGAAAAATAGGAAGAGACTTACGCCTTGGGCGCGCCCGTCTCGAAGGCCAGATACTTGAGTACGCCGTACAACTTGGTCGTTGTGACGCCGTCCCAGCCGGTGATGAGGACGTCATTGTTGGACTCGGTGAGCGTGACGCCGTCGGCCGAGTTGAGGTCGGCTTCGTTGCCGATCTCGGCAGCGGCCATCGTGCCCGACTCAACGACGAATTCGCACTCGTCGCCACCGTGGAGCACATCGACCTTGACGGTCGTGGAGCTGGTAGCGTCTTCGAGAGCGATGCCAACGTTGTCCTTGTTGGTCGCGGACACGACGACTTCGCCGCCCTCGTCGAACTGCACGAGGTCACCTGCCGCAATCGTTCCGGCAGAGTTGAACTCACGCACGTCCCGCTGTCCGGTTCTGCGGATAACTTTTGACATTGCTGAGAGAGGAAGGGGATAAAACTTATCCCTGTCCCTCCACGAGGTGCTTCCACTTCTCCTTGATCTGGGGAGTAACCCCGAACGCGCGGTCAGCTTCGGTGAGAGTGACCTCACTGGCGCTGGCCTCGCGGTTGACTACAGAGGGTGCGGACGCACTTGCTTCCTGGCGTGAGGCTTCGGACTTCGACGTGATGCCCTTCTCGGATTCCGCCAGCTTCAGTGCCTTCTCCATCAGGGAAGGAGAGAGCTTGGCTCCCGCCGCCTGAAGGTCCGACAGATGCTTCTGGTAGTCGTCCTTGACGAGCTTGATGCGTCCCGCGTTCTCGATCTTGAAGTCGATGTCTGCCTCCGGGCCTTTGGCTTGCGCCACAGGTTCCTCGGGCTTGACCGCCTTCTCGACCTCGTTCAAACGGGCCGCTTTCGCGTCGTAGTCTTTTCGGAGGCGTGCGTACTCCGCTTTCCAATCCTTGTCCGGGGGGGCAGAGCCGTCGGATTCAGGGGGTGTCTGGGGGGCTTGCGCGTCAGACGGGGGAGTTTGGGTTGCTTCGTCAGCAGGGGCCATAGTGATGGGGGTATGAGTAGAGCGATAGGCTCTGTTTTGGGGAGGATAGAGGGGCTCCCCAAGACGCAGCCTACTGCTCAGACAGGTGTGAAGGAGCAGGAGACTGTAGTCTCTGCCATTCCTTACACGACCAACAGAAGTGCTACGAAGGAGATTTCGTTTCAGTGGTTGACGATATTGATCTGATATTTCGCAACGACTTGTTGCACGCGCCGGACGGTGAGGTTGAGCCGTTTGGCGGCTGGTTTGATGCCTCCGGTTTCCTGGAGGATGAGCAGAATCCAGCTCTCGGCCGGGCTCGCATGGGTGGGAATCTTAAACATCAGCATCCTTCGCAGGCGGAAGATACGGGCTTCTCTCTTCGAGCGCCATCTGCGAGGGGTTCTTGTCGATTGGCAGATCGTTGATCTTGGGGTTCAGTGATAGACGGCGGAAGAGCTCCTTGAACCTCAAGGCAGCGTTCCGAGACTCCTTGCTGTGGCTCGTGAGGAACAGGACTTCACAGAGTTCACAGAGCTCCCTCCTTTGAGCACGTGATAATGACCGAAGGTTTGGGAGACGTGTAGGACCGAGGTCGAGATCCGACAGGGAAAGCCGCCTAAGCGGCAGAAGCCATTGCAAGACGATGTTGAGCATTGGTGTAGGCGAAAGGGCCAAAAAGAATTTGGGCTGCAACGTCGTAGTAGGTAGCAGCATCCTCCTCCGAATCACACAAAGCGAGGTGCCTCTGCTTCCCTTTGAATCTGATCTGAGCGCGCCATTGGGCAGATTTGGAATCCCAAGAGACTCCCTTAAATCGGGACGTTGCCTTCCTCAGCTTCCGGCTGTTGCGACTGTTTTCAAGCGGGGTAGCCAGCCGGATGTTGCTCTTTCGGTTGTCGAGTCCGTTACTGTTCTGATGGTCAATGAGCTCGCCATCTGAAGCCTCCAGGATGAAGCGGTGTAGAGTCATGGTCGTGGTTGTCTTGCCATTCGGGACTGAGCAAGCCGCATACAACAACCCTCCCTCGGCAGGCTTCACCGACCATTGTTTTCGGATGACCATCGGGTAATCGGCAGCGTCTACAATGGCGACGTGCCCCTGTGTTAACGGCACGAGGCCGACACCATCCTTTGGCGGATTGTCACGGATAAACTGCTCTTTCGCGGTGAGAAGAGGCTTCCCTGCTCGCTGCCTATTCCAGTGCTTCGAACAAAGGCCTTTGGCGAGACGGGGGTTCAAGCAGCCGAGAACTGAGCATTTGCGTTTCATGCTTAGAGTGTACCAGAAGCAGCCTGTTCTAATGGGGCAGAAGGCTCGGGAGCCTCTGGGGGCTCAAGTCCAGGTCCTGGAGGTGGAGGCGGCGGAGTGGCAGCAGTTTGGAGGCGAGCCTGTTGCATAGCCAGTTCAGCATTGGTGGGTTGGGAAAGTTGTTCTTCGAGGTCTTCTGCTGCGCCTGCGAACTCCTTCTCCATCTCCGAGCCCTTCGAGGTGTCCTTGGCGACCTTGTTCTCTTCGATACCCGCGAACTTGCCGAACTCGACGTCGATCTTCTTCAAGTCCACATTCGGCACCTGGTCTTCCATGCCGGGGATTCCAACGGTCGTTGTGTAGCGGTTCTGGATGTACGCGCTGTACTCCTTCCAGGTGGAGACGTCCTGGGCCTTGAGATCGCCGAGCATGCGCTTGCCGTCCACGATGACATCCGGCAGAACCCCGTACTCGATGTACTCGGTGGGATACAGATACTCAGCGGTCGACGGAACGTAGGTGGTGCCGTTGGGTTCCGGGTTATCGACCAGCGTGTTATCGGTACTGTTTGGGTCCAGCTTGCGCTTCTTGGAGCTAGAGAAGTCCTCCTTGATCGAGCCATCCGCCACAGGGATGTAGGTGTGAACTCTCCGCTTCGTCGGCTTGCCGTCTTGGAACTCCTTGTAGTCTTCTCCGGCTGCTTCTCCGCTCTCGATGCGCTTCGCAATCGCTTCTGCCTGCTCTTCCGTCAGGTCCTCCCACTCTTCCACGGTCAGTTCTGAGAGGATGTTCGACAGGAGCAGCGTAGCCATCCTCTTCAGACAGCCGTTCTCAAGAGAGCGAAGGCGCTTCTCCGCGCGCTGGTTGTTCATGCGGATGCGCTGGGCGAACTCAAAGGCGGTCTTCGAGGTATCTCCGACAAGCTGCTGGTAGTTGATGCCCGTAATCCACACGCAGAGGTTGTTCAGGAAATCCATGTACGTGGAGTTGTCCCCAACACGCGCCTGGCCCCACGGGGAAGCGACCACGTCTCCGTCGAGGAACATGCCGCTGTAGAAGCTCAGGTTGTCCAGATCAGGAGCGGTCTGCCCGTTGCCGCTCTTGTAGCTGAGGGTCACCGTGTTCTGGAGCCTGAGATTGTCCAGGTTCATGTTGAACATCGCCTGGAACGCCATGTCGGGGCCTTCAATGAGGCGAGGGATGCCCATGCCATAGACCGCGTGGCTCTTGAGATCACGGTCGTATTGGTCGTTGTTGATGCCATAGCAGATCGGCGTGAGACCTAAGACGTTCGAGCCAGACGAGCGAATCTCCCGTTTCCCGTCCTTCTCGTACCCGATGCGGCTGATCGAGAGAGGCTTGTCGAAGATCGGGGCTCCCAGCTCATCTTCAGGCGCGTTCGCGGCCTGTCCCTCGACAATCCCCTTCCAGGGGAGCGCGTACTGCCGAAACACGTCCTGAATCTCGTCGTAGAGGAACGTGACCTGGAAGTGCGTTCCGCCCATCGCGAGGAGCTGTTTGATCACCTTCTGGTCGTACTTCGGCTTCCCGTCCATCAGGTAGACATTCGCGTAGTTCTGCACGAACTGGTTGTAGGTCAGTGTCTCTCTGCGTTCGGACGCAGGAACATCATCAGGGTCCGCGACGTTCGGGGAGCGAGAGGTGTACCTGGGGGCGATGTGCCTGACACCTACTTTCGGCCTGCGGAAGTCACGCACCACCTTCTCGACAATGCCTCCCTCAGCGTTCTCGAAGCGCTTCTTGCGGAAGGGGAGCTGGGTGTAGACCTCGTAGGCCCCTGTGCCGAGCACCATGAAGTCGGTGATGAAGCGATCTTGGTGGGAGCGGTAGTTGCTCTGAGAGAGCACCATCTTGAGGGCTGCTTTCCAGAGGATGATCTTCTTGTAGTCGCTCGGCCCAAGAGGAGCGAAGTCGAAGTCCGGCTCCCCCTCCGTCATCATGGAGATCCCCGTGTCAATGATCATGCGGGGCAGCCCAATGTAGATGTTGCTGATGCGGTCGTCGGATGAGCCGTCTTGCAGAACGTTGTACGTTCTCGCCCCCTCCTTCCACTCGTCGTGATAGCGCTTCTGATAGTCCCGCATGCCCTTGATGGCTTCCCAATCCCGTTGGCGCTGGAGCTGCTGTTCCTCGGTTAAATCAATCTCGACCTTGGGGGCTGCTTTGTCCTTGGCCTGGAAGTAGAAGGGGTATGAGGGCAGAGGGCGCGATAATGGCATCCTCTATCGTCGCCAAAATACTCCGCTCTCGAAGCAAGCGCAAGATCACGGCAGCTCTGGGCGTGGCTCTTTCCCTTCCCAGATCGACCCCTCCCCGAAGAACGGTTTACCGGACAGGGTGTAGAAGGGGTAAGCGTCACTGTCGGGAGCGACGTTATGCCGGGCACAGCGGAGTTGCCCAACCGCGTTCCCGAGAGCCTTGAGCTGCTTGTTCACATCCTTCCCCTTCACCCGTCCGAGGGAGTTCATGAAGCAGCGCCTGACGAGTTCCTCCGCGAAGAGGAGGACGTTGCGTTCGGCCGTGGCGAGTTGTTCGGGTGTCATGCCTTGATGTCCGGGAAGGTGAAGCTGGTCACGCCCTGAGGAATCTTACCGTCCCACTTGGCGACAAGGGCGAGCATCACCTCCTTGTTCGCGGCAATGGCGTTCTGGCGCATTTCAATTTCCTTTAGCTTGAACTCGTTCTCCTTCACCAGTTCGGGCAAGAGCTGCTTGGCGTGCTTCTCGACCTCGCTGCGGACGATCTCGGCAGAGAGATGCTGTTTGGGGTCAGCGACGAAGAGCTTCCAGCAGAGGAGCGAGAGTGCGATCACGAGGCCAAGCAGGACAACGGAGAAGATGGACATGGAAACGGGGGGATGGGATTAGGCTTTGTTGGTCATTCCAGCAGCAACCCTGCGACAGATGCAAGCCCCCTTCACCTCGGTCGTCTCATTGCCGCACCAGGCGCAGCGGAACAGCGGTTCTCGGTGCAAGTTCAGCTCGTCCATCCGCTTCTCTCCGGTGTCGTACCATCCGCCCTTCTTGATGAACAGAATCTGCTTCATGGCGTCTCGGGCGATGCTCTTGTCCTGGTTCTCTCCTACCCACGCGGAGGTGTAGAGCTGTCCCTTGATCTTGCAGGCGAAGGCGAAGACCTCCACGAACTCCGTAGGGGTCAGGACGTAGATCGACTTGTTGGCAGGCTGCTGGTCGTGGACGGAGAATATTTCTCCCTCTGGGACATCTTTGACGGCCGAACCTTGGAACTCCTTGAGGGTGAGGTGTTTCATGTGCAAATTCAGCGTACACCCGTGGCACGCTGCCAGCGAGCTTGAGGCCTTGCCTTCTGCTGCGTTCGTTGCGTGGTTTTGATTGGGTTCAGCGGGAAGAAGGTCAGGTAGAAGCTGTCCCCGATGTCAGGAGACTTGAGGCCGCGCTTCTTCATGTCCTCCTTGCGCTCCATCTGAAGCTTGCCGTTGGAGTCGTACCTGTACTGAATGCCGATCAGGTCATCGCGGAACTCTTCGCTGACAGAACCTTCCGAAAGCCACTTCTTGCCAAGCAGGTGCAGCTCGGAGCGGAGGTTCATGCAGTCGTCTCTGCGGGCCTTCTCCGCGACGTTCACAGCCAGAGCCTCAGTCACTCCCTGCTCTTTCAAGCGGTCGAATACTCCGCGACCCATGCCGATCACGTCAATCGGGATGTAGTCGTAGGGTTCCCCCTCGTCGAGGGCTTGCTGCCGAAGCGCCATGATATCCCCGACGGTCGCCATCGTGTCCTGGCCGCGTCTGGTGCCCTTCAGAGAGACCTTGCGGCCCTTCCGCTCGGTGTAGGCGCACGCATCGTCTCCGAAACCCGCCACGTCCACTCCGAGGATGCGGGGCTCGTGAGGAAGCGTGACCACAGCACGGTCCTTCGCCCCCTCGAAGAGATCGACCGGGATGAACTGGTGGACTGCCTGGAGCGGTGGTAACCCTCGGACACGGATGCGGTAGAAGTCATCCTCGCGGTTGTTCTTCGCCTCACGGAGCTGCTCGTTGATGTACCCCTTGTCAACACGCGGAGAGTCTTCGGCGTTAACGGTGTGCGCGTGCCAGAGGCCCTGATCTTCGCCTTCTCCCTCCTGCCAGGCGTTCTTCGCGAAGCACTCGAAGAACTTCCCCGTGTTGAGCGTGGGGTTCCCCAGCACAAGCCACCTGGCTCCCTCCGTGGACATCGCTCCCGAGGCAACATCCCAGATGATCGGGGGGATCTCGGAAGCCTCGTCGAACACCATCAGGACGTTCTTCTCGTGCGTACCTGCGAAGGCGGTAGAGTTGTGCTCGGTCCAGGGCTGAGCGGAAGCAAACCACGTTTCAGGCTTGGCCTTCAGGAAGAACTTGGTGGCGGTCCATTGAAACAGATCGCGGTTCTGCGCCTGATCGTTCACTCGGGCGAGTTCGCGCCAAAGCTTGGTGGTGAGTTGGGGGAGGGTGTTGGCGGTGCAGACGATTTGGGGGTAGCTGCGCGTGGCGATGAACCAGTGGATGACAGCAGCAGCGAGGCGAGTTTTCCCAACGCCGTGCCCGGAGCGCACAGAGGTTCTTCGGTAATCACGTATTGAACCAAGAACAGATTGTTGCCATTCGTCAGCCTGAAAGCCGAGAACCGCTTTACAGTAGGCCTCAGGGTCGTCGTAGAAGGTCTTGGCGACGTACCCTGCGAGCTTGAGTTGGCCTGCTTCATTCACGCGCAGAGCGGGAAGCTTCCATGGCAGCGATCATCGCGTCAACGGTGCCGACCTCCTTGCCGGCGCTCGTCACGTCCACGCCCTGGGTCGCCTTGCCGTCCATCCGATCCATCGCCTCGCGGAAGGCGAGCACGTCACCCTCTTTCGTCTTCTGCACGAGCTTACGGACGGCAATCTGCTTGGCTGGCTGGCCCGTCTCGTCCTCTTCCTCAAAGGCTTCTTCGAGTAGCTGTTTCCATGTCCACTTGCGCGGGGGTCTGCCGCCTGGGTTTAGAGATGCACCAGGCAACAATCGGCCCTTCTCGTCACGCTGCACCTTGTTATTTGCCTGTTCTGTGGCCTCAGCCTCTATGGGGATGCGGGTGGGCTCACTGGTCATACGAGAGGGAGGATAAACCTATTGAGGGTTTCTGTCGAGCGGCTTGCCTTGTACGTGCGTGGAACAGCAGAGACCAAAGCATTGGCCATGCTCACACTTCGAGCCACCGCACCACCCAACCTGACACACCTGGCCATTGACCCTGATGCGTTCTCCTACGTGGATGGCTTGCCCTGACTGAGATCCGGAAGGGCCACAAGCAGAGAGCAGCAGAGAAAAACCAAGAGCGGCCAGCTAGCAGTCACTGGTGGACCTGGGGGGTGGGGAACATTTTAGCTAGAGTAAGACCCTGGCGGATGGGCATGATGTCACGCGGGAGTGGCGACCCATAGACACTGTGTTCGTAGGTGTCCATGCTGTTGAGAACCTCGAACGCCTCCTCTACCGCCGCCTTCCGCTCCTGGGCGATGAGGGACTCAAGCTGGAACGATGCCTCGATGATGTCGAAGTCGTAGCCCGGCTGCTTGTTGAGGATGTCAATGATCTTGTCGCGGAGGTTAATCATGACGGGGATGTGGTATCTCTGGTGTCGTACCACACCTTGCACAGATCGCACCAGCGCGGGCCACCTGTCTCAATCGGCGGGATGTCCAAGTGGAATAGCCGTGGGTCGCACACGATGAAGCTCTGACGTGCCGGGCGGAATGCATTACCGCACTTCGCGCAAAGCTCATGGGTCTTGGTGGGCTGTCGGGGGCTCATAGGGGTGCGATGAGAACGCGGACGATCTTCTTGAACTTCTTCCATTCGGGAGGCACGGTGGGTTTACGGTCGTAGAGTGCGAGCAGGCCGATCTTCTCGCCGCCAGAGCGGTGGAAGGTCCACCGGGGCTTCGGGAGTCGCGTGTCGATGATCGCCCAGGCCTTGAGCGGCTTCAGTGTGGGCAGAACATTCGGTGTCTTCTTGGGGGTCATTGGGGAGGGGGATTATTCGTCGCGGACAGAAACGGAATCGATGTCGGTGCGCGCAAGCTTGTCGGCAGCGTCGATGATTAGGTCAACAGCACGGCGGGCTGGACACTGCGGTTCGATGTGGAGTTCCTCAAAGAGGTAATCGTTCCGCCCCTCGATTTCCCGCTTCACGCCGAAGACGTGATCTCGCGTCCGCTCATCGATGCTCCGGTACAGCGTTATACCCTTGTGTGCTTTGGGGTGTAGACGAGCACACGCGGCCCGGAAGATAATCGAACTGTCGAGTTCCTGTGATATGCTCTGTTCGTTGTCCATCAACAACAAAGGTACTCCTCTTGAGCGAAATCTCAAGGGGTTTGCCTTGCGTCAGGAGGAGAGGTGGGCTCATGCGGCTTCGAGGTCCTGGCCTGTTTCCTCACGGAAGATTGCACGGGCGGTAATCTCCTGGGGCGATAATCGTTGCTGCATGGCCCCCTGGTCGTTCACAAAGCCGCTGATCTCGTGGAACAGCAGCCGCGCGCGTTCGAGCTTCGCCGGGATGCGGGACCAGCCCAGCATCAGGTTTACCTTCCGCACGAACTCGGCACGGGCCGACATGCCCATGCCCTGTTCCCACGTCTTGTCGGCGTAAGACTGATCGCACCATCCCTGTTGAACCAACAGAGCCTTGAACCGACGCTCGCGTTCCCCGGGGTCAGCCGTGTCCGGTTTTTTCTCCAAGACCGTCTTATTTGTAATAGTGTCTTTTGTATACGTTGTCTTTTGTGGTGCCCCGTGGGGTAACTCCCGATTACCCCGTGGGGCGGGGGGCAAATTACCCCGTGGGGTAACTTTTGTTAACTTGTCATGTCTATTTACCCCGTGGGGTAACTCCTTCCACTGCGAGAAGTACTTGTTAAACCCGATTTTGTTACCCCGTGGGGTAACCATGTTTCGGAGGATGAGGAGACGCTTGGCGCGGGAAGCGTGGGACTTGTGCATCCCGGTCATTTCCGACACCTGGCTCAAAGAAATCCAGTCTTCCTTTTTCTGCCAGCCGTAGGTCTTGCGGAACAGGCACCACAAGAACCGCGTCTCATGCGCGGTCAGGTTAATTCGAGCCATCGCCTCCGCGATCTCGTTGGCGATGTCGATGTGGCCGTTCTCTCGCTGGGGATTCTCGCTCATGCCACACACCTAGAAACGACCCTCAGAGCACGCAAAAAGCGGCTAACCCGTTGCGTGATGAAGGCCGATTCTAAATGTGTGGGTAGCCGCACGGCGCAAACCTATCACCGCTCCGACGCTGTTCCTATTGACAAGCAAGCATCACCGTTGCGTTCTCCATTGCTTCTTCCTTCTCGCACTTCTTCCACATAGCAGACAGTGCAGAGAGGCGATCACCATTTTCACCGGTCCTATAGGAATCAGAGTCACTGTGCAGGAGAGGGGGTGAGAGCATCCTTTCTTCCTGGGTTTCATAGGTCTTTCAGGAAGGTGTTGGTTCCATCCTGAGATTCACCAGCAAGCAGCTTGCGTGCTCTGCGCGAGAACCAGTTGTCGGAAGCGTAGTCCTCTGCCTCAGCTTGGTGTTCCCACCAGTAGGTGAGGCCATGCTTGTCGATGAACCAGCTCTGGCGTTGGTCTTCCACGATTGCTGCGGTGAAGAGGATGAAGAACTTCATGCCGCAGAGGGGTATAGTCTTCGCTTCGTAAAACCCAGAGGCAGTTCCTGTCGCATCTCCTGGTAGCGGATGAGAGCCAGTTGCTCCTTGCGCAGTTCTGTCAGGAAGTGTTCGAGGGAGGAAGGCTTGGTCACGTCTGGATTCTACTCCGCTGTTACGAAAAAGGCTCTTGTTCGTCGTAGACGAGTATGGTGTACGTGTCGCCGTGGGAGGTGTAGACTTCTCGTGGCATCCCTTGGGGTGCTGGCGAAACACCCCGGAGGCCTCAGGGCTTTTTGGGGTAAGCCATCTTGAGGAGCTTCTTTAGCTCGACCCAGGGGAGGACAGCCATGGTGGGCTTGCGGTCGGCTTTCGTGATGAGGAGGGGGACGGTTTCGATCTTGATAACACCTCCTGAGTCGTGGATCCAGACTCGCTGCATGATCTCCTCGATCGCGGTGATCGGCGCGTACTGCCTACCCCTCTTGCACTGGACGGCGAACGGCTCGGTGCCTTGAAGATCAACACCTAGAGCATCCTTGATGTGGTACTCGAGCTGGCGGCGTGCATCGGTCCAGCCCAGCTCCTGGAAGTCGATCGCGATGTCGCGCTCGAAGGAGTGGCCTTTTGTTCTAGATAGTGTGCCGGACATAGTGTTTTTTGGGAGTGAGTAGAGCCTTTTCAACCGGCCACTGAAGCCGTACCAATCGTTGCCAGAGAAGCATTGCAGGGAGTTTCACCTCCTCAGCCCAATCCGCAATGGCTTGCGTCTTGCCGTTGAACGTGAACCTAGAGGTGTTCCGCTTGTTGCGAGCCTGCTCCTTGTGAGTCGCCCAGCGGCAGTTCTTTGGGGAGTAGTCGCCGTTCACGTTTAGGCGGTCAAGAGTGGTCCCACACGGCCTCGGCCCCATGTCCTTGATGAACTGTTTGAAGGTTTCCCAGTGTGGGTCAATCTTGATACCTCTTCCCCCGTAATCCGCGTACCCTGTTGCGTTTGGGTTGTTCACGCGGCTTCGCATGTTCTCCCAGCACTTGTAGCCGTCCGGTCGGATGCGTTGCATTTTGCTCATGCGGTGGTGGGGAAGCAGATCGGACAGAGTTCTCCCTGATAGGGCTTGTGACACGTTTGACAGACTTGTGGGGGCCAGAATCTCGATGAGGGTGGTTCTCTGCCACTGGGAGGGCCGAGGGAGATGTTCGGGGGTTTTCTCATGCGGTCGTGAGGAACTTCTGGAAGCGCACAAGCCACTGCTTGGTGCAGGAGGAGCAGAGGATGATGAGCCTATGGTTGATGCTGACTTGCGTTTTCGCCCACGAGAACCTCTTGATCTTCTTGTTGCAGCGCTCACAGGTGTAGCCGGAGCTGATGATGGCGATCATGGTTTGGAGCGGCAGATCTGACAGAGGGAGTCAAACGGCCCCACTCTACCACAGTCCCTACAGACGTTCGTCACCTTCCAGAGGTAGTTGAGATGATTTTTTCCGTCGTGCAGTGGCTTCCCACTCCGGTAGGTAGAGGGAGTTTGGATACTTGCGGATGAGCTTTTCGGCAGAAAGCCCGTGTAGGTCCAAGTGACATTCCCAGCAAACTGCGGTGATTTTATCCACGCTCCATCTGGACTCACGGTACCTCCGGGGTTTCTCGTGGTGTCCGGAGAGGGTTTTCCATTGGCCGCAGTTGGGACAGGTTCCATCATGGGCGATCAGGCGTTGGAGTTCGGCGTCCTTCCTGCGGGTTTCCACTGAGCGCGGGGA
>SXGS01747990.1_pt1 | contig 16829 bp, 16 predicted proteins | sample 3174681 | NCBI WGS metagenome assembly SXGS01 (sample SAMN11356861, study PRJNA531348) | freshwater metagenome | isolation source: freshwater sample F1-80 | place: China: Fuxian Lake, Yuxi | collected 2017-12-25 | reverse complement strand
GTGTAAGGCTGCCCACGCCGCGGCGATCGATCGCGCGGTGTTTCCTGGCCTTCAAGGCGGTCCGCACAATCACACGACGGCGGCGATCGCGGTCGCCGCGCTCGAGGCCTCGACCCCGGAGTTCAAGCGCTACGCGGCGGCGATCATCGAGAACGCCAAGGCGTTCGGCGAGGCGCTCGTCGAGCGCGGCTTTTCGCTCGTCACCGGCGGCACCGACAACCACCTCTTGCTCGTCGACATGACGCCCAAGAACCTTGGCGGAAAGCCCTACGCGCAGGCGCTCGAGCGCGCGGGGATCGTGTGCAACTACAACTCGATCCCGTTCGATCCGCGCAAGCCCTTCGATCCGTCGGGCGTGCGCCTCGGGACGCCAGCCATCACCTCGCGCGGGCTCGGCGTCGCCGAAGTTCGCCAGATCGCCGCGTGGATGGACGAAGTCGCCGCGCACAGCGACGACGAGGCGACGCTCGCGCGCATCAAGGGCGAAGTGCGCGAGCTGGTCGCCGGGTTCCCAGCCCCCGGCATCGTGCTTTAACCCGGATTCGCCCCCCCCCCGGGGTGGCTACTTCACGAAGACGCGGCCCGCCGCGAGCCCTTGCCCGCTGACCGCCGTGTACACGGCCTTGGCTTGCGCCGCGAACGGCCACTGCCAGGTGAAGCACTGCGCCTTGGAGATCTTGGCGGTCGCGCCCTGCGTCTGATCTTCGGCGAGGACGGTGTGCGCCTCGAGCCCGGGGATCGGCTGCATGAGCACGAACTTGATGTGCATGTCCCCGATGCCGGCGCCGACGGCGAGCGCCCCGTAACACTTGCCGGTCGCCAGCTGAAACTGCTGCTCGAGGAACTGGCCCTGCTGAAATTGCCCAGCGATGAGGTCGGTGACGGGCTGCATGCCCTGCATCTCGCTCCCAGCAGCGAGCGTTAGCGGTCCCGACACGATCGCGGCGGCCGCAGGATCGAGCAGCGTCGCCGAGCCGCCCGACGCAGGCTGGCCGCCTGGAGGCGGCGCCGTGCCGCCCGCGGTGCCGCTCGGCGCGGGCGCACCGGGCAGCGGAAACGGCAGCGGAAACGGAAACGCGGGGGGCGCCGCCGCGCCGGGCGCAGTCGCAGTCGGGGCGGGCGGAGGCGCGGCTCCAGTCGGCGCCGGAGCGCCGTATCCAGGTTGCGGCTGGCCATAACCGGGCTGCCCATAGCCGGGCTGCGGCTGACCGTAACCGGGCTGGCCAGCGCCAGGCTGGGGCTGGCCATAGCCGGGCTGGCCATAGCCCGGCTGACCCGGACCGGGCTGGCCATAGCCGGGCTGGCCATAGCCGGGTTGACCAGGACCGGGCTGGCCATAGCCGGGCTGGCCATAGCCGGGCTGGCCGGGCTGCACTGCCCCCGTCTGATCTTCTTTGGGACAGCCGGCGAGCACGAAGCCGCCAAGGGTCAGGGTCGCTGCAAAACAAGCCTTTTTGATCACGAGTTCCTCCGTAAAGTCCGCGCAGATCGTTCGGCGCGGGCCCCAATTAGACTGCGCTACGAGCGAACGCACGCGAGGCGCGCACGCCCTCGTCGCCGGTTATTTCCGATAGAGCTGCACCGCAATTGGCCCGGCACCCGCGCGCGCGGTGACCTCGACCAAGGCCACCGCCGGGATTGGCAAGAGGACCTTGAAGCAGTCGCGCCCTTTGCCAATCGCCGCCGTCGGCCCCGACTCGTTGTCTTGTGCGAACGGCTGATTGGCCAGCGCCATGAGCAGCGGCGGTGGCGTCGGGCCGAAGTTCGGCTTGAGCGCCACGTCGATCTCGGTGACGTTCGGGAACGACTGCGCCAGCGCCGTGTAGCAGCCGCCTGGCTGCAGGGTCACGGGCACGGCCACGGTTCCGCCCTCGGGCACGACGCTGCAGGAGAAGGACGACTCCGCCTTCATGCCCTTCCCGAGCTCCGTCTTCTCTCGCACCTGGATCGCCGCCTGCATCGCGAGCTGCATCGTTGGATCGCACGGCTGCGCGACCGGTGGCGGAGGTGGTGGTGGCGGAGGAGGAGGTGGTGGTGTCGGAGGAGGCACGGAGACGCTCGCCGTCGGCAACGGCTGCGGCGCAACTTCCGGCTCCCCGCACCCTACCGCGAGCATCGCCAAGCCGAAGCCGACCCACGCGCCCACTCCGCGAGCGACGCTCGCCCCATCCGCCATCGCACTCGTCATCGTGACAACCTCCACCCGCTCTCAGCCCAAAAGAGAAACTCTCCGACGTGTTCGCAGCCGCTCAGCCGGTGCAGTCCTTACACGCCTTGACGGGACGAGCGCGAACCGCCTTGCTTGCGGGCTTCGCCTTGTAGACCGTCGCGAGCCCCGTGAGCGGGTTGATGCCCTCGCGCGCGGGCGTCGCTGCCCTCTTGACCACGCGAAACTTCGCGAAGCCGGGGAGCGTGAAGATCCCCTCCTTCTTGAGCTGCTTGTGGCCGATCTGCTCGAGCGCCTCGAGCAAGCCCTTGACCTGCTGCTTGGTGACGCCGTCGCCACCCGCCTCAGACAACGCCTCGATGAGCTCCGACTTCGTCATGGCCTTGGTGGCCGCCTTCTTGTTCGCCATGGATCTTCCTCCCAGTAGATGGGGCGCAAGTGCTCCCCGACGCGCGTGATCGACAACAACCCTGCGCGACGCGGACGAGACCACAGGTCTTTTGCGATCGGAAGCGCAAAAACCCGAAAAATGCGGCATCTCACGGCGATGGCCGGCGATGGCTGCGTACCTGGACATGGCGCACAGGTTCGCGCGCGTGCCTGAGTCCGCTCGAGCGACGGGAGGTTCGGCGCCGCCCCGCGATGGTGAGGCAGCGAACTTCCCTCGCGATTTCGGTGACCTGACTCGAGGCAAGGTGTGCTCATTTAGGCATCGATTCAGGAGATTCGATGCACTAGTGTCCGCCCCCGAAGGGTTGGCGACTCTCTTCCGCCGCCCCACCGCGAGGGTGAAAGAGCATTCTTGCCCCTCCCGACTCACCCGGTCATCGTCCGTGTTGTCTCCGTCGCGGGCTCCTCGTCCGCGACCCAAGGTTCCGCCGCCCCGATGCCTCCCATCAAGACGCTGATGTTCTTTACGCTCGCAGGCCTCGCGCTCGGCTCGGCGGGCGTCGTGGCCTTTTCGCGCAACATCATCCACTCGGCGCTCGCGCTGCTCGGCACGTTCCTCGGAGTGGCGGGCCTGTACGTGACGCTGTCCGCGGACTTCCTCGCGGCGACGCAGGTGCTCGTCTACGTCGGCGGCACGCTGACCTTGATCGTGTTCGCGGTGATGCTCACGGCGCGCATCGAGGACATGAAGGTGTCGAACCCGTCGCAGGGGCTCTTGGCGGGCGTCGGCCTCGTCGGGATCATTCTCTTGTTGCTCGGCAAGGTCGCGGCGACGACGGCGTGGAGCCTGAGCGAGCGCGCGACGAACCCCTCCGCCGGCAAGCTCGGCCACGCCTTCCTCGGCGACTACCTCTTGCCGTTCGAGCTCGGCTCGGTCGTGCTGCTCGCCGCGATGATCGGCTCGGTCGTGCTCGCGCGGCGCGCCGTCAAGCGCGAGTGGGAGAAGCACTAGCCATGCAGATCGGCCTCGTTCACTACCTCACCGTCGCGGCGGTGCTGTTTGGCTTGGGTCTCCTCACGGTGATGACCCGCAGGAACGCCGTCGGCATCTTGCTAGGCGTCGAGCTCATCCTCAACGCGGCCGCGCTCAACTTCATCGCCTTCGAACACTTCGTCGTGGGCGGCGTCGCCGGCCAGGTGTTCACGGTGTTCATCATCGTGCTCGCGGCGAGCGAGGCGGCGATCGCCCTCGCCATCGTGCTCACCGTGTTCCGCAACGTCCGCACGATCATGGCGGACGCGATGACCTCGCTGAAGAACTGACGGCGCGGGATTTGGCCCGCTCGACGCTGGCTCGGTAGCGTCCGGCCATGCGGCGCCGCTCTGCGCACTCGCTCGTCATCGCGGTCGCGCTCGCGCTCTTGGGCCTCACGCCGAGCCCGGCATTCGCCGCCCGCGCGAAGGTCGTGTGGACGGACGTGGTGGTCCCCGAGGGCGAAGGCAGCGCGCGCACCGCGAGCGTCCTCACCGAGCTCTTGAAGCAGGCCTCGCGCAAGGCCAGCTGGGCGAAGGGCTCCGCACCGCTCAGGCTCTCGAGCCGGGTCACGCGCCTTGAATGGACGAACCATGGCGATGTCGTCCGCCTCGCGGTCACCATCGTCGCGCGCATCGAGGGCGGACCGAGCGCGCGCAGCCACATCCGCGTCGGCGGCAAGCCGAGCGAGCGCGACAAACTCGTGCGTGAGGCGCTCTCGGTGTTGAGCGTGGGCCTCGTGAATCGCCTCGCCGCGCTCTCGCACAAGTAGTCCGCGCCGTCGGCTACCGCCGCCCCGGCGCTCGCGCTCATCGAACGAGGCGGGCCACGGCTTCGGGCAGCGGCGAGTCGACCGAGAACTGCGCGACGAGCTCGTCGCCCGCGAACGATAGGTGGCTCGCGTGCAGCGCGTAGCGGCCGAGCCCTTCGTCGGGACCGCCATAGAGCGGGTCGCCCACGAGCGGAGCGCGAAGCGCCGCAAAATGCGCCCGGATCTGGTGACGGAACGCGCGATGGGCACACGCCTCGACGAGCGCTCTCGTGCCGCGCCGCTCGAGCACGTGGTAGCTCGTCTCGGCCGGCCGCCCTTCTGCGGCGGAGTCTTCGTCCCCCTCGAAGACGACGACGCGGCGCTTGTCGGTCGGATGCGCGGTCAGCGGGAGCTTGATCGTGCCGTGCTCCTCGAGCTCCGACCCGGCGCTCTCTTCGCACACGAGCAGGTAGCGCTTGTCCATGGCGCCCGACCGCAGGTGCGTGACGACGCGATCGAAGCTCGCGGTCGAGCGCGCCGCGATGAGCAGCCCCGAGGTGCCCGTGTCGAGGCGATGGCAGAGCCCGGGCTCGCGCGGCGAGAAGCCGATCGCCTGCATCTCGGGATAGCGAGCCAGGAGCGCGTTCGCGACGGTACCGCGCTCGCCTGCGATGAGCGGGGCCGACGCAACTCCGGCGGGTTTGTCGACCACGACGAGCTCCGGCCGCTCGAGCACGACGTCGAGCGCGAGCGCATGGTCCGGCACCGCACGCTCGTCGAGCGCCGCCTCTTCGACGGCGAGCTCGACCACGAAGCCCGGCGCGACGCGCTCTCCCTTCCGCACGCGAACGCGCCGGCCGGTCGCATCGCGCAGCGTCACCAAGCCCCCGCCGAAGAGCGCCTGCACCTTGCCTCGCCCGAGGGACGTAGCGGCCGCGATCACCTTGTCGAGCCGCTGCCCGGCCTCTGCATCGGTGATGGCGAGGCGGATCAGAAGAGCACCATCGCGCGCGCGAAGAGATCGAACGTGAGGCTGTCGTCGACGTAGAAGCGGCGACCGACGGCGTTGATCACGGGGTGATACGCCGGGTTCGGGATCCCGGTCGCGCCGACCTGGTTCTCTGCGGCGACGAAATGGCACGGGCCGCTCTCGAGCGGGCGGTCCTTGAGGTCGGGGTTGCACGGCTGATCGTGCGAGATCCCGTGCGGCTGATCGAAGCGCAGCCCGAGTCCGAAGTGCAGCTTCACGAACTCTGCGATGCGCCACGTCGCCGAGCCCGAAGCCCGGTACGAGCCGTAGCCCTCGACCACGGTGAGCCCGCTGAAGTACGTCTTCGACGAGCTCGCGTCGACGACGCTGATGGTCTCGCCCGTGCAGCCGTCGGCCGCGGCGCACCCGCGGTAGCGCGCCCACTTCGGCTCGCGCATCGACGCCACCGAGGTCGAGCCGAGCGCGTCGAAGAGCTCCGAGTAGTCGCGCCCTTCGGAGTGGTACTCACCCTCGAACCGCATGTCGAAGGTGAGGCGCATGAACTTCTCCCGGTTTTCCCAGGGGTGAACCATCATGCCCACGGACACGTTGCCGACGATCGGGGGGTGATTGACGAGCGCGCCCTCGAAATCCGACTGGCCGTAGTCGGTCTCGTCGCCGGTCGGAAACTCGAACAGCGCCGAGATCCCTCCGTACGGCTCGATGTACTTGATGCGCTTCGACATCAGCGAGTGGACCTCGAGGGCCACGGTCCCGCGCGTCACACCCGGCTCGCGGCTCGCGACGGCCTGCGATTCGAGCTCGAGCCCGTTGGCGCCGACGACGTCCTTGTCGAACTGGCCGTTGCGGTTCACGTCGCCCGGGTGGGCGCAGGGGATGTCCGCATCGGCGTTGCACGCGTGCATCGGCGTACCGGCGCTGATGCGCGTCTCGGCGCCGAACACCCACGTCGGCTTCGTGAAGTCGCGCGCCTGGTTCAGGATCGCGAAGTCGAGGCCGAGCGCCACGTGCTCGATGCCGCTGCGCTCCGGCGCGTTGAACGGCAGCGTGAAGAGCGGCGCCTCACCCGGAGCGGCCGCCGCGACCTCGCCGATCTTCCCGGCCGAGCCATCGAGCTCACCGAGGGTGCGCGCGTTGTTGAGGATGATCGGGATGCGCGAATAGAGCGCCAAATCCTTGTAGATCCCGACCTCGATGCGCGGCGTGAGCTTCGTCGTCGTCTCCGCGTAGCTCGCGACGTTCATGGTGCGGGCCGTGAACCCGCCGGTCGTGAGCCCGGGCTCGAACACCGCCGTCTCGCGCAGGATGCGCGCGGATTTCGACGAGTACTGAAAGCCCACGGCGATCGAGATGTCGAAGGGATCGCCGGCCTCGCTGTCGAACGAGTCGAGGACGTCGGTGACGTCGCCAGGCTCGCTCATCACGTGCGGCTTCGGCTGGTCCTTCGACTCGAGAGCTGCCGCGCTCGACGTGCCCAAGAGGACGGCGCACGGCACGAGCGCACACAGCACGGAGACCGACGCAAATCTCGAACGCATCAGCGAAGCTCCCACGCGCACGACGGCGAGGAGGCTAGTACAGCGCACCGCGAGTTCCTAGTGTGGCGAACTGGCCGCGCGGCCTCGCCCTCGCTGCGTCACTCTTCGACGGAGACGTAGTACGCGCCGAGGCACATCTCGTCGGTCGTGCCCTCGCCCCAGTCCACGTCCTTGTTCGTCGGGTTGTCCCAGCTGCACTCGAGGTGCAGCTCGTCGCCCGGGTTGAGCAGCTTGGACTCCGCGAAGCCGTACGCGCCCTGCCAATGAAAGTCCCAGCGGTCGATGTCGAGCAGGCACTCGCGCTCGCCGTCGGCGCGGACGATCTCGGTGCGCGCCGTCTTGCCGAGCACGTGCATGTGAAGCGCCGCCGAGTAGAGGCGCAGCGGCTTGTCGTTCGAGAGGAACGGCGTCGGATCGAAGCCGAACTCGTGCGTCGTGCCCTCGCTGCCCGCGGGGATCACCATCTCGCCGCCGTCGAGCCACTGCGGGTTCGTCCACGGCTGGATCCACGCCTTGCGCTCGACCGAGTCGTCGATCTTCATCGCGACGGAGGTGCGGTCCGGGAGCGCCCCCGCGGTGAGGGTGTTGTAGTGGATCTGCAGCACGACCTTCGCGCCGGGGACGATCTCGATGCCGGTGCCGGGGACGAAGTCGTAGCCCGGATTGCCCGGCGCCCACGAGCCGATCCAGCGGGCCTGGTTCGTGCCCGGACCGCCGTAGCAGGTGTAGCCGGGCCCCTCTTCCGCGGCGTCGAGCGACTCGATGTCGGCGACCTGGCTCGGCGCGATGAGGAACGCGATGACGTGGTGCACGACCTCGGGCGTCCCGGGGTTGGCGCGAAATCCGGTGACATATTTGCTCTCCGTCTCGGGCCAGTCGATGACGAAGCAGCGGTAGTCGTCGGGCTCGGTCTGCGCGACGTAGTCGACCGGCATCTCGAGGACTCGGTCGACGCGCGTGAGGCCCGTCGCGGTGACCGCATCGAGCGGCGCCGCCTCGGCGGCCGGATCGCCCTCGCGCGCGCCCTCGTCGACCCATGCGCCGATCGTCGCGATCTGCTCGTCCGTGAGGGAGCGATCCGCGACGTAGTCCGCGCACCCGTCGGTCGCGAGCCACGGCGGCATCGTGCGGTCCTCGACGGCGCTCTTGATCGAGTCCCTGAACTGCTTGGCGCTCGCGTAGGTGTCGAGCGCAAATGGCGCGATGCCGCCATCGACGTGGCAGCTCGCGCAGCGGCCGTCGAGGATGGGCTTCGCCGCTTGGAAGTAGGTCGTGCCGGTGACGTCCGGGGACGACGGCTGCGCGGGCCCATCGCCGTCGCTGCAGCCGACGAGCAGCGTGCCGAGCGAGCCCAGCACGAGCGAGCCCAGCACGAGCGAGATGGAGCGATGATTCATGGGATTCTCCGACGAGCGCGCAACGCCGAATCGCGAACTGCGCGCAGGCCGGACGAAGACTAGCGACTCGCGCCGCGAATTTCGACAGCGACGTCAGCGCCCGGCGCCCAGCGCGCCGCCCGAGAACGGCAGGATGCTCTTCAGATCTTCGTCGTTGAAGCGGAGCTGGAGCCCGAAGAAGTAGTCGCGTCGATCCGCGCTCAGGAGGTTGTCGACGCCGCCGAGGAGCCACAGCGAGCTCACGAACTCGTAGCCGAGCGCGACGCGCCAACGCGGCGTCACCTGCTCGCCGAAGCCGAAGAGATCTTGGCTGAGCTCGAGCCGATCGTTGAAGAGGTGGAGGTCCACGCCGATGCCGCCCGTCGATTCTTTCACGCCGAAGCGGCCGGTGACCGGACCGAGGCGCTTGGCGAACTGAAAGCTGAAACGAAGCGCGTTCGTGGTGATGGTGCGCGTCTCGCGGAAGTGCGGCGGATCGTTGGGATTCGTCGTGTCGACGTCGATCTGCTCGATGCTGAGCTTGCCGCGCGGATCGTTGACGAGCTCGACGAGGTAGTACTTGTCCTCGGCGGGCTGGAGGCGCAGCGACACGTACGACTTGAGCGTGTTCGCGAGGAAATTGTAGTCACTGCGAAGCCCGACGATGGTCTGCGTGCGCCGCAGCCCGCCCACGAGCTCGCCGACGCCCTCGACGACCTCCTCGACCTCGTCGATGAGCGCCTCGTCTTTGGTGAGGCGGCCGAGCGTGCCCTGCCCTTTGTCGATGCGCTCGGCGACACGATCGGCGTGCCCCAGCACCGACTCGAGGCTCGCGCTCGCGCGGTCGACCCGCTCGATCGCCCGTCGCAGCTCGCCGCCGGGCTTGCCCTCGTCGGTCTTCTTGGTGAAGGCCTTCACCTCGGCCGTCACCTCCTTGATGTTGGCGAGGATGGCGGCGACCTCTGGGCGCGTCTCGCTGCTGATGCTGCGAAGGTTCGTGAGCGTCTCGCGCACGTTGTCGCGGTTCTCGGTGACGGTCTTGTCGAGCTGCTCGGTCATCGACGCGAGGTGATCGAGCACGGCCTCGAGCTTCTTCTGGCCCTTGTCGCTACCGACCGTCTCGTTGAGGCTCTGGGTGATCCCCTTGACGTCGACGAGGATGTCCTTGAGCTGTTGCTGCAGGCTCTCGAAGCTCGCGTCCTCGAGCAGGTGCGTGATCTGCCCGCCGTCGGGGATGCGCTCGAGACCGCGCGTGCCCGGCGTCAGCACGATGTAATACTCCCCGATGAGGCTCGTCGCGCGCTTGCCGACCGAGGCGTCGAGGTAGAGCGGATATTCGGGCCGCATGCGGATGTCGACGCGCGGCTTGCCCTCGGCGAGCGAGATGTCCTGCACGACGCCGACCTGCACGCCCGAGACCATGACGCGCGAGCGCGGCGCGACGCCGGTGACGTCCGGCAGGAGGGCCCACACGGTGTAGCCGCTGGCGGTCCCGGACTCGCGCGATACGAAGCGATAGCCCGCAAAAAGCGCGGCTCCAAGGGCCACGGTCATCGCCCCCACCTTCGCTGCGTTGCCGACCTCCGCCATCTTCCGCGCCGGAAGCTACCACGGCCCCAACACGTGCGGGCGCCGACAACTGGGCCCGCGGCAGGCGATCGCGGTAGCGTGCCAGCGTGCACCGCGTCGCCGTCTTCGTGGCCACTTCGCTCGTGGCGCTCTGCGCCTCCGCGGGGCCGAGCGCGAAGGGATCGAGCGCGGTCGGCGACACTCGCGCGGCGAGCGCCCCGAGTGAGGGGCTGCTCGCGTCGCTCTACGGAGAGTGCGGTGCGCGCTCGCTCGCGCTCGACGCCGTGGCCTCGGAGCTCTTGGCTCGCCGCGTGCGGAAGGAAGCCGCGCCGTCGTCGGAACGGATCGCCGAGCTCACAGAAGCCGAAGGCGTCGCCCAGCCGTGGCCGCGCGCATGGTCGCTCGCGTCGCGGAGCCCGAGCGCGCTCGCGGGGCGCTTCGACGCGTGGCTCGCGCGCGGTTCGAGCACGACGGGCGCGCCGGCGAACCTGCGCCGCTGCGGCCTCGCGCACCAGATCGACGCGAGCGGAGAGACGACGCTCGCCGCCGTGACGGTGGATGCGCTCGCCGAGCTTGCGCCCCTGCCGCGGACGACGCGCGTCTACGGCTGGGTGAGCTTCGATGCGCGCCTGCTGGTCGACGCCTCGGACGCCAAGGTCGTGTTGCTCGATCCGAGCGGCGAGCCGAAGCGCGTGCTCACGAGCCTCACGGGCAAGCGCGTGCGGTCGCGCTTCAACCTCGACCGCGCGGGGGTCTGGACCGTGCAGCTGCTCGCCACGCTCGACTCGGGGCCGATCCCCGTGCTCGAGGCGCGGCTCACCGCCGGCGCCGAGCCCGTGACCGAGGCGCCCGCGACCGAGGCGGTGCCCGAGAAAGATGCGGTGACCGAGAAAGGCGCGGTGACCGAGAAAGGCGCGGTGACCGAGAAAGGCGCGGTGACCGAGAGAGATGCGGTGCGCGCGCTCGCGGAGCTCGTGTCGGCGACTCGCAAGAAAGCCGGTGTGCGTGGGCTCGCGCGCGACGTTGCGCTGGATCGCGTCGCCGCCGCGCACGCCCGCGCCATGCGGGATTCGCGCAAGGTCGCCCACGACCTCGGCGACGGCTCGCCCCGCGCGCGCGTCCGGGACGCCGGAGTCGTTGCCAAGCAGGTGGGCGAGAACGTGTCGCACGCCGCGTGCGCCGAGGCGGCCCATCGCGCGCTCTTCGCGAGCCCGTCGCACCGGGAAAACCTGATTTTTCCTGGCTTTCGGCGCATCGGCATCGGCACGGCCAGGGACGCGGACGGCAGCCTGTGGGTCACCGAGCTCTTCGCCGATTAGGGTGCGGATCGCTCGCGTGGCTGGCGGAGCTCGCGTGCGCCGCCCCGGCGATGACGCGCGCCGCGTGAATAACAGTAGCGAGCGGTGGACGCCTGCGGCTATGCCGTGAGCCGATGCACCCGCCGCTGCCGAGCACCTTCGAGCAAGCCTTCCTCGACGACTGTCCGTACGACCCGGAGGTGCTGCTCTTCGATCGCTTGCTCGAGGTCGATCGCGAAGCGAGCCTCGTCGTGTGCCGCTGGCCAACGAGCGACGCGATGCCGCTCACGCGCTCGCAGCGAGCCCACCCGGTGCGGCATCCGCGCCACGTCGCCGGCGGGCTCATGGTGCACGCGACCGGGATGCTCGGCTTCGTGCACGCGTACTACTTGCTCGGCCTGCGCCACGCCGAGGGCTGGGTCGGCTACGGCACGCACATCCACAGCGTCACGTTTCGCAAGCTCGTGTCGCCCGGCGGGCCGATCGAGTGCCGCGCCCGCGCGACGAAATCGCGCACCTTCGGAGGCAAGCACTTCCTGCGCTACGCGTTCGAGTTTCGCCATGACGGCGACGTCTGCTACGAAGGCGAGCAGAGCGCCGTATGGATGAAGACCGAGGCGCCCGAGGACGCTGGCGATCGAAGCCATGCCAGCCGATGAGCAAGCTGACGAAACGTCAGGTAACGGGCAAGATGCTGGAATCCAGGGGGAACAGGCGGGCGGAGCGATGCCAACCGCGGGGATGAGCGAGCTCGAGAGCCCGCGGGATCCCGAGCTCGAGGCCCTGTTGCATGGCGCGCTCTTGCGGCCGATGCCCGAGCTCGCGACGCTCGTCGTGACCGGCAGCGAGCGGCAGAAGTGGCTCGCGGGGCTCGTGACCTGCGACCTCGGCTCGCTCGCGATTGGCCGTGGTGCCTACGCGCTCGTGACCTCGAAGACGGGCCGCATCCAGGCCGAGGTGTGGGTCGCGCTCGACCGAGAGCGCCTGCTCGTCGGCGTGCACCGCGAGGTCGTGCCGGCGCTGCGCGAGCACCTCGAGTTCTATCTCGTGATGGAAGACGCCGAGCTCGCCACCGACGACTCGCTCGTGTGGTGGCTCGCGCATGGGCCGAGCGCCGCGGACGTCGCGGTGGCCGCGCGCAGCCTCGGAGGCGTTGGCGTGATGGGCAAGCTCGGCGAGCTCGAGACCGCGGTGATGGCGCTCCCGCGACACGCCGCTCCGAGCCTCGCCGAGGCGCTCAGCCGTGCGCCCGCGGTGGTGCTCGCGACGCCCGAGGGCTGGGACCGCATCCGCATCGAGCGCATGCTCCCGCGCATTTGCGTGGATTTCGAGGTCGGCTGCTATCCGCAAGAGGCGTCCCTCGAGAGCCTCGCCGTCTCGTTTCAGAAGGGCTGCTACGTCGGGCAAGAGGCGGTGTTCATGCTCGAGAAGCGCGGCCACGTGCAGAAGCGCCTCGTCCGACTTGCCGGCGCCGCCGGAGCCACGCCGGTCGCGACGGGCTCAGAAATCACGACGCCGGAGGGCGAGGTGGTCGGCAAGGTGACGAGCACGGCGGCGTGGGGCGCGCGCGTCCTCGCCATGGGCATGGTGCGTTACAAGCACACGACGAGCGGCACCGAGCTCGCGATCGGCGGCGTGCCCTTCGTCGTCAGCTGCCTCGCCTCGCGCGAGGGCTGAGGGCCCGCCGGCGCGCGCGAAGCACGGCCGGTGACGAACCGGCCTCCGGTGGCGAACCGCAATAAAGAGTCGACTACGGCCAGATCCGGCGCTCGGCGTAGACCGTCATCAGGCGCTGCAGCGCAACGGCGTAGGCACCGAGGCGCGCGGTCGTGTTCTTCTGCCGCGCCATTTCCATGGTCTTGCGGTAGGCGCGCTTCATCGCGACCTCGAGGCGAGCGTCCACCTCTTCGAGCGTCCACGACTCCGAGCGGTTGTTCTGCACCCACTCGTAGTAGCTCACCGTGACGCCGCCGCTGTTGGCGAGCACGTCGGGGAGAATGTCGATCCCGCGCTCGATGAGGATGCGCTCGCCTTCGGGGCTGCACGGCCCGTTCGCGCCCTCGGCGATGAGCTTCGTGTCCATCACGCTCGCCTCGGCGACGCCGATCTGGTTCTCGAGCGCGGCCGGAACGAAGATGTCGCACTTGAGCCGAAAGAACTGCTCACGCGGGATGCTCTGCCCCGCGGGATAGCCCGCGACGCTGCCGTGCTTGCGCACGTACTCCTGGAGCTTGTGCGGATTGAAGCCCTCGGGGTTGTAGAGGTAGCCCGAGTGATCGCCGACGGCGATCATCGAGACGCCGAGCTTCGACAAGAGCGCGGCCGAATACGAGCCGACGTTGCCGAAGCCCTGGACGATGACCGTGGAGCCCTCGAGGGTGAAGTCCTTCTCTTCGGCCCAGTAACGGATGCAGTGAACGAGGCCCTGGCCCGTCGCCTTGGCGCGGCCGTGCGTTCCACCCGAGGCGAGCGGCTTGCCGGTGACGACGCCCTTGCTGCTCGTGTGCGAGAGATAGCCCACGGTGTTGACGTATGTGTCCATGGCCCACGCCATCGTCTGCGCGTTGGTGCCCACGTCCGGCGCGGGCACGTCGTGCGACGGTCCGATGTTCGAGCCCAGCGCGTGAATGAACCGGCGCGTGATCCGCTCGAGCTCGCCGCTCGAATATTTGCGCGGGTCGAACTTGATGCCGCCCTTTCCGCCGCCCAGGGGCAGGTTCATGAGCGCGCACTTCCAGGTCATCATCGACGCGAGCGCCTTGCAGTCGTCGAGGGTGACGGCCTCGTGGTAGCGGATGCCGCCCTTGTACGGGCCGAGGATGTTGTTGTGTTGAATGCGGTAGCCCTTGAAGAGGCCGATCTCTCCGCTGTCGAGCCGCACTGGGAAGTGGATGATGATCTCCTGCTTCGGCTGGCTGAGGATCGTCAGCGTGTCCTCGGGCATCTCGACGAGCGCCGCGGCATCGCGAAGGTAACCCTGCACGACGCGGAAGAAGTCGTACCTCTCGCCCGCGGTGGCTTCCGGATTGGTGGACTGTGACGGCCTGGCCTGCAACGAGTCGTTCATGGGGCTCCCGTGGATTTGGCGGCAGTCTTCAACGTATCCAGACGAGGTACAAGAGCATGAGCGGCGCCGTGAGCAGCACGGCGTCGATTCGGTCGAGCATCCCGCCGTGACCTGGGACAATCCCGCCGGAGTCCTTGACACCGACCGAGCGCTTCAGGAGCGACTCGCCGAGGTCGCCCACGGTGCCGAGCAGGGCGCCGACCACGCCGAGGACGACCGCGTCGCGCACCGGCATCGAGGGGAGGAGCGTCGCGCGAACGGCGAGCGTGCCGAGGACGACGGCGACGAGCCCCCCGATCGCGCCCTCGACGGTCTTCTTGGGGCTCACGCGCTCGAAGAGCTTGTGCTTGCCGAGGAAGCGGCCGGCGAAATAGCCGCCGGTGTCCCCGAGCCAGGCGATCATCAGGCAGAGGAGCGCGTACGCCGGGCCGTCGTTGCCGCCGAGCACGCGAGCGAGCGCGACCGAGCCGACGCCGACGCCGACCCAGACCGGCGCGAAGGTCGCGATCGCGAGCTGCAGGGCCGACACCGAGATTTCACGCAGTCGCCATAGTGCGAAGGCGATCGAGACGAACGGCAGGACGAGGAGCACCGTGACGAGGAGGCGGGGCTCGACCGGCCACCACCAGAGCGCGAGGGCTACCGTCCATGTCAACGCGACGCCGACGATCTTCGCGCGCGTGTCGCCGGGAAACGCCATGTCGAAGACCTCGAGCGCGCCCGGCAACGCGCCGACGACCAGCAAGAACAGGAGCCACGCCCACGCTGGCCCGAGAAAGAGCAGCGCGAGCAGCGGCGGCACCGCGACCGCCGCAGACACGAGGCGAAGCGTGAGGTTCGATGCGGCCATACGAGAGAGGGAGGTCAGGCGCCGACGACCTTGCCGAAGCGGCGCTGCCGTCCTTGGTAGCTCGCGATCGCCTCGAACAGATCGTCTTCGGTGAAGTCGGGCCAGAGCCGATCGCTGAAGAACAGCTCCGCATAGGCGCTCCCGTAAAGCAAGAAGTTACTGAGGCGCTGCTCGCCGCCGGTGCGGACGATGAGGTCGGGCGTGCCCACGGCGAGGCTCGGGATCCGCGACGCAAAGAGCTTCGCGTCGATGCGCTCGGGATCGAGCGTGCCGCGAGCGGCCTCGCGCGCGAGCTGACGCGCCGCCGCGGCGATCTCTTCTTGGCCGCCGTACGAGAGCGCGAGCGTGAGCGTCATGCGGGTGTTGTGCGCGGAGGCGCGGCGGACGGCGTCGAGCAGGGTGCGAACCTCGGCGGGCAGATCGTCGAGCTCGCCGACGGCCGCCAGGCGAATGCCGTTGCCGAGGAGCTCTTCTTTCTCGCTGAAGAGGTACTCCTGCAACAGCGTCATCAGCGCGTCGACCTCGTCCCCGGGGCGCGCCCAGTTCTGAAAGCTGAAGGCGTAGAGCGTCAGCGCGTCGAGGCCGACCCGGCGCGAGAGCCGCACGATCCGCCGCACGGCGCGGCTGCCGGCCCGATGCCCGGCGCTGCGGTCCTCCCCGCGACGCTCGGCCCAGAGGCCGTTGCCGTCCATGATGATCCCCACCTGGCGCGGAAGGTTCCGGGCTTCGATGAGCGGCATGGGATCGAGCCGCACCATATTCCCGAGGCGCGAGCGGAAGCAACGCGCGCGTGGCGAGAGGCGCTGCGGCGGGCGGGATGCGGGCGGGGCGGCGAATTTGTTCGCTGGCCGATGATGCTGCCGCGGGCGTCTCGTCAGAAGCCTTTGGGCGCCGGACACGTCGGCAGCGTCGCCCAAAGCGCCCCCCCGATGCTGCCATCGTGCTTGCCCGCACCGTCGTCGACGAGCGTCGTTCCGACGCCGTCGAACATGTTCCAAACAGCGATCGTGTCTGCGTCTGCTGCCCAGCCCCACGATGGGGAGAACCCAACCGAGTAGCGCGCCTTCTTGCTCAGCCGAATCGGGCCGAGGCTCCCTTTGTAAGGATAAGCGCTCAGAAATTTGGTCTGTGCGCCGATCTCCAGCGCGACCTTGGTCGTGTCGCCGCTGAAGTCCGCTGCGATGCTACCGGCCAACGTGCCATTCACATACAGCTTGATGGTGGTGCCGCCCGTGATGACCGCCGCCACATGCGCCCACACGCCCTGCGACACGAGCTTCGTTTTCGCCAAGGAAGAGTCGGCGCTCGCGCTGAACCTAACCTCAGCATTCTTGTCGATACCGGTAGCCGCCCAGCCCGTGAACAGCGGATATGAGCCCGAAGTTGCCGCGTGAGACAGGATGCGCGGGTACTCGACGTCACCGGCGGGAGCCGCTTTCATCCACCATTCGACCGTGAACTCGCTGCCGTACGAAAACCCAGTGCTCGCGGGCACGACGACGTAGTCATTCCCGTCGAACTGGAGCGCACGACAGGGCACGCAAACGCCGGTCTCGCAGATTCTGGATTTCCCGTTGAAGAGGCACATGGTGCCGGTCTCGGCCGGTTCATCGGTGCACACGCCCGTGCCATCGCAGTGATCGGGATTGCACTCCGGTTCGCTGACTCCGCTGCCACAGCTCGTTGCCGCGGTGGCTTTGACATCGCTTGGGCAGGCGGCGGCGTTGCCGGGACAGAGCTCCGCCGGATCGCAAGTCGCGCTGGCGCCCGCCGCGCGGCAGATCGTCGCGTTCGACATG
>SXGS01282357.1_pt1 | contig 16829 bp, 13 predicted proteins | sample 3174681 | NCBI WGS metagenome assembly SXGS01 (sample SAMN11356861, study PRJNA531348) | freshwater metagenome | isolation source: freshwater sample F1-80 | place: China: Fuxian Lake, Yuxi | collected 2017-12-25 | reverse complement strand
CGCGGCGGGGCGAGTTGACGTTGATCACCGTCATCAAGGTCGGCTCAGCCGCAAGCTGCTCGCGGCTGATGCCGCGCGCCAGGCAGATCATCTCGATCGCATCCAGGATGCGCTCGCGGCCGATGCCGCGGCCGATGAAGCAGCGATCGGTGAGGTAGGTGTGGGCGCGGTAGAGGTCGAGGTGCCGTGAGTCGGCCGGCAGGTCGAGCGCCTCGGTCAGCGTACCGCCGGCGTGGTGCACGCAGGTCAGCATCTGGGTCAGCTTGATCAGGTTGACGACGTCCTGGTAGCTGCCGGGACGGCGGCCGCGGTCGAGGTCGGAGACGTTGGGCGGGCTGCCGACCGGGCCGACATTGATCGTGTTGTCGCCGATGACGAGGTTGCGCTCGGGGTTGCGGGCGTGAAGCCGGAACGTCCGCGGCGCCTTGGCGATGGTCTCGCGGATTATGCCGCGGTCGAAGCGGACCAGGTTGGTCGAGCGGTCGACCTTGCAGCCGGCCTTCTCGAAGACGTCGAGCGCGGGGTCGCTCAGGAACTCGATGCCGAGCTCCTCCAGCACGCGGAGCGCGGTGTCGTCGATGCGGCGGATGCCGTCCTCGTCGAGCAGCTCGAGCGGCGGCATCGGGTTGCGGATCGGAGCCCAGGGCGGCTGCGGCACGCCTGAGCTCGCCTCCAGCTTCCGGCGGGTGCGGCGTTCGCCGGCGCCGGCTCCGCGTTCCACGACCGTGCGTTCGCCGGTGCCAGTCATCGTTCGCCTATCCTCTTCCTCTTCAATCGCCCCAGCGGCTCGTCGGCAAACGCCGCGATCTCCGGAGCGAGCTCGCCGAGCCCGACAAAGCGGTATGCGTAGGCAAGCCCGAGCCTAAGCGCCGCCGCCTCGGCCTTGGCCTTCAGGTCCTCGTCCTCGGTCTGCGCCAGGTAGACGACCTTCTCGTAGTTGCCGAAGTACATGTCCCGCAGCTCGGGATGCCGGTCGATGCCGAGACCCTCGATCACCAGCGTCTCGAACTGGCGGACCAGGAAGTCGGTCAGGAAGAAGGCGCGCATGTCCTCCTCAGCCCGCCGCTCGAAAGCGTCGACACCGGAGAAGAAGGCGTAGCAATGGGCGCCGGGGAGCCGCTGCAGGCCCTCCTCGAACAGGACCTTGTCGAGCTCGCCGCCGGTGCCGCAATCGGCATATCCGACCAGGACGTCGTCGTATTCGTCGCGCACCGCCCGGACGGCGGCGCGTACCGCGCCGGGAATCTCCTGAGGTCGGTTGTGCAGCAGGGCCGGCAGGCAGCGCACGGTCACGTGGTGCAGATGGTTGGCCGCGATCACCGAGTTCACCTCGCGGGCGAGCGCGCCGCAGGCGAGGATCAGCTGGCGGCGCGGCGCTTCGGCTTTGGACGTCACATCATCCTTTAAGGCCAGCGGTCAGCTGGCGGCACGCTGGTTGTGCTTGCGCATCATGAACGACTTGGCGGTCTCGACGGCGACGGCGGCATCGCGGCAATAGCCGTCGGCGCCGATCGCCTTGGCGAAGTCCTCGTTCAGGGGCGCGCCGCCGACTAGCACCACGATGTCGTCGCGGATGCCCTTCTCCTTCAGCGCGTCGATGACGACCTTCATGTAGGGCATCGTCGTGGTCAGCAGCGCCGACATGCCGAGGATGTCCGGCTGGTGCTCGGCGATCGCGTCCAGGTACTTCTCGACCGCGTTGTTGATGCCGAGGTCGATCACCTCGAAGCCGGCACCCTCCATCATCATCGTGACGAGGTTCGTGCCGATGTCGTGGATGTCGCCCTTGACCGTGCCGATCACAATCTTGCCGACGCGGGGGGCCCCGGTTTCGGCCAGCAGCGGCTTCAGGATCGCCATGCCGGCCTTCATCGCATTGGCCGACATCAGCACTTCGGGCACGAACAGGATGCCGTCGCGGAAGTCGATGCCGACGATGCGCATGCCCTCGACCAGGGCTTCGGTCAGGACCCTGTAAGGCGTCCAGTTGCGCTTCAGCAGGATGTGGACGCCCTCTTCGATCTCCTCCTTGAGACCGTCATAGAGGTCGTCATGCATCTGCTGGACGAGTTCCTCGTCGTTCAGGTCGGCCAGGATGATGTCGTCGCCACCAGCCATTTTTCAGGTCCTCAAAGCTTCACGTAAGTCATTGATCTTAAGCCTCTTACCAGGGGAAGCTGTCAAGCCGTTCGCTGCCCCTGGGTCCGATCAGTACCTGGGTTTCGAGCTTGATGCATTCGCCGGCACCGTCCTCGCCGATCAGGCTTTCGACGCAGACGGTCATGTTTTCCTCGAAGGTGCCGTCATAGGCCGTGGCGAAGTCCGGATGGAGCGGGACCGAGGGCCATTCGTCGGCCAGGCCAACGCCATGCAGCGCGACCGAGTAGCGGCGGGCCTGGTACTTCTCCGGGATCTGCCAGGACTTCTCGTTGAACTCGCGGAAGCTCATGCCCGCCCGAAGGATCGACACGTTGTGGTCGATCTGCTCGCGCGCGACCGCGTAGAGCTCGCGCTGCTTGTTGCTCATCCGCACATGGCCGATCGGCCAGGAGCGCGAGAGGTCGGCGCAGTAGCCGTAGGGGCCGATCAGGTCGGTGTCGAAGGAGAGGATGTCGCCGGTCTGGCAGACATAGTCGGAGCATTCCTGGAACCAGGGATTGGTCCGGGGACCGGCGGCGAGGATCCGGGTCTCGATCCACTCGCCGCCCGAGCGGATGTTCTCGTAATGCAGCTCGGCCCAGATCTCGTTCTCGGTGCGTCCGGCCTCGGAGCGCTCGTACATCCGCGCCATCGCCGCCTCGCAGACCCGGACGGTCCAGCGCATCAGCTCGATCTCGGCATCGTTCTTGATGCAGCGGGCCTTCTCGGTCAGCTCCTGGCCCTCGACGATCGTGATGCCGCGTTTCCGGAGCGCGTCGACGCCGAGCGGTTCCAGCTTGTCGACGGCGAGCCGGCGGTTGCCGCCGCCATGCTCGCGCATCACGTCGGCGATCTCGTCGGCCCATTTCTCGACGCGCTCCTCGATCCGACTGCCGGCCGCGAAGTAGAACCATGAGATGGCCGGGCGGACCTCGTCGATGATCTCGATGCCCTTGGCGACGTGCTCGGATCCCCTGTACTCGAAGTCGATCGCCGGCCCGTCGGCGCAGACGATCGCGTAGTGGGACGGGTTGTGCGTCATCCACAGCTGCATGTTGGAGACGTCGAAGGCGTAGCGGATGTTGACCGGGTCGTAGAGCAGGATCGCCGCGCAATCGTGCCGCTTGAGCTCGGCGCGGATGCGCCCCTGGCGATAGGCCCTGGCCGCCTTCAGCGTCGCCAGCGGCACCGGGCTCTTCAGCGGCTTGTCGGCGCCGTCGGGATTGAGATAGGCGCGCTTTCGCACGTCCTTGAAGACTTCAGCCATTTCTCGCCTTCGGCCCCGGGAGCCGGGGTCGCCTTTGGGCCAAGCCTAGTCGCGTTCCGCTGCCGATTCCCCGCATTTGCGACCATCATGAGGCCGAGGGCGACATTGCCCTCTGGCCGAACGGGAGCCTAGCCCGCCCGGCGCCGGCCGGCCCGGCGCTTGGCCGGCTCTGCCCACGCATCGGCCGGCGGGGCCGTCAGCGGCCCGATGCATTCGATGATCCTGGCGAGGTCCGGGCGCTGCCCGGGCTGGTGCGTGTCGAGGGCCTGACGCATGGCGGCGAGATGACCGGAGGACGTACCGCAGCAGCCGCCGACGATGCGGGCGCCCGAGTCGAGCGCCAGATGGGCATAGGCCGCCATCACCGCCGGCGTCCCGGTGTACTGGACCTCGGTGCCGACGAATTTCGGGATGCCGCAATTGCCCTTGGCGATGACGATGGCGTCGGGAGCCGCTTCGGTGATCTGCAGCACCGAGTAGACCAGGTCCGACGCGCCGACCCCGCAATTGGCGCCGATCGCGACCGGCGCCGGCTTGAGCTCCTTGAGGAACGCGGCGACCGCCTCGGGCGTCGCCCCCATCATCGTGCGCCCGGCAGTGTCGAAGGTCGCGGTGACGGCGTAGGGCATGCCGACCTTGACCGCGGCGCGGGCGGCCGCGCGCATCTCCTCGATCGCCGACATCGTCTCGATCCAGACGACGTCGACGCCGCCTTCCTTCAGGCCTTCGATCTGCTCGACGAACACCTCCATCGCGTCGTCCTCGCTCAAGGAGCCGAGCGGGATCAGGATGTCGCCGGTCGGACCGACCGAGCCGGCGACGATCACCGGCCGGCCGGCGGCATCGGCGATGCCGCGGGCGATCCGGGCGCCGAGGCGGTTGAGATCGCGGGTGCGCTCCTCGGCCTTGTGCAGCATCAGCCGACGCCTGTTGCACCCGAAGGTGTTCGTGAGGATGATGTCGGCCCCGGCGTCGACGAAGCTCTGGTGCAGCGTGCGGATCCTCTCCGGCTGCGTCTCGTTCCAGAGCTCGGGCGCATCCCCCGACAAGAGGCCCATCTCGAACAGGTTGGTTCCGGTCGCGCCGTCCGCGAGCAGGCGGCCCCTGGCCTTCAGCAGCTCTTCCAGTCGACTCGACATCCAGTCCTCGTGCCTAAAGCGGAAGTGAGGGAATAGTCAGAATGGCACAGCGCATCACGGTATTTTGGCGCGACATACCCGCGCAGGTCATTGTGCGTCAGGGGCGGACGGCCGAAAAGCGCGAATTGCCGGATCGATTCATCAAGGCCATTGATCGCTGTGCGATGAAGGTCGGCGCGCGCGAAAGCGACGCTTACCTGGCCGAATGGCGCCGCGCGGCCCCCGAACCCTGCGGCGATGACCTCAAGGCTGAGGCGGACGCAGCCGCGGCGGCACTCGACCGCGACTACGACGACGAGCGCCTGAAGGTGCTGGTGGCGAACGACGGACGGCAGTCTTAGCGGTGGCCGGTGAGGAGATCAGAGGCTTGCAGGAGAAGGGGCCACAGAACGAGGCGGCGAAGGACGACGCGCTCGTCATCTTCATGCCGAGCGGCCGGCGCGGGCGCTTCGCCAAGGGAACGCCGGTGCTCGACGCCGCGCGCTCGCTCGGCGTCTATGTCGAATCTGTCTGCGGTGGCCGTGGCCTTTGCGGGCGCTGCCAGGTCGAGGTCGCGGAAGGTGTCTTCGCCAAGCACAACATCACCTCGCGCCCTGAGGCGCTGAGCGGGCGGTCGGAGACCGAGCAGCGCTACGCCGATTTAAGGTCGATGCCGGCGGGCCGGCGGCTCAGCTGCGCGGCACAGGTGCTCGACGATGTCGTCATCGACGTTCCGGCCGACGTCGCCGTGAACACCCAGGTGGTACGGAAGCGCGCCGAGACCCGGGCGATCACCCGCGATCTCGCGACCCATCTGCACTATGTCGAGATCGAGCCGCCCGACATGGCGAGGCCGCAGGGCGACCTCGACCGGGTGATCGCCCATCTCGGCGAGAAGTGGGGCATCGCCGACGTGCTGATCGACGTCGCGATCCTGCCCGATGTGCAGCCGGCGCTGATCAAGGGCGGCTACAAGGCGACGGTCGCGGTCCATCAGGACGGAGGCCGGCCGCGCGTGGTCGGCGTCTGGCCGGGCTATCGCGAGCGGCTGTTCGGCGTCGCCGTCGACATCGGCTCGACGACGATCGCCTGCCATCTGGTCGACCTGATGTCGGGGCGCACGGTCGGGTCGGCGGGTACCGCCAATCCGCAGATCCGCTTCGGCGAGGATCTGATGTCGCGGGTCTCCTACGTGATGATGAACCCGGACGGCCGCTTCGCGCTGACAGATGCGGTGCGCGACGCGGTCAACACGCTGATCCTTCGCGTCGCGGGACAGGGCGCCGTCGCCCAGGACGAGATCGTCGAGGCGGTTCTGGTCGGCAACCCGATCATGCATCACCTCTATCTCGGCATCGATCCGACGCCGCTGGGCCAGGCGCCGTTCCCGCTGGCGATCTCGCAGGCGCTCGACCTGAGGGCGCAGGGGCTCGGCCTTCCGATCCTGAAGTCCGGCCGCGCCTATTTCCTGCCGTGCATTGCAGGCCATGTCGGCGCCGACGCGGCGGCCGTGACGCTGGCCGAGGCGCCGCACAAGAGCGAAGAGATCACGCTGGTCATCGATGTCGGCACCAATGCCGAGATTGTGCTCGGCAGCGCCGACCGCCTGCTCGCTGCCTCGTCGCCGACCGGCCCCGCCTTCGAGGGCGCGCAGATATCGTCCGGCCAGCGTGCCGCGCCGGGGGCCATCGAGCGCGTCCGCATCGATCCGGAGACATTGGAGCCGCGCATCAAGGTGATCGACGTCGACCAGTGGTCCGACGAGGAGGGATTCGACGTCGGCATCGATCGCGTCGGCGTCACCGGCATCTGCGGCTCCGGCATCATCGAGGCGGTCGCCGAGCTGTTCCTCGCCGGCGTCATCACCCATGACGGCATGATCGACGGCACGATGGCGGCGCGCAGCCCGCGCATCGTGCCGGACGGCCGTACCTTCTCCTATGTGATGCGGACCGAGCCGGTCGAGATCAAGGTGACGCAGAACGACGTGCGTGCGATCCAGCTTGCCAAGGCGGCGCTCTACGCCGGTGCCAGGCTGCTGATGGACAAGCTCGGCATCGACACGGTCGCGCGCATCAAGCTCGCCGGCGCCTTCGGCAGCCATATCGACCCGAAGCACGCGATGATCATCGGCCTGGTACCGGACTGCCCGCTCGACAAGGTCTCGGCGGTCGGCAACGCAGCGGGGACGGGCGCCCGCATGGCCTTGCTCAACCGCGGCCATCGCCGCGAGATCGAGGCGCTGGTCCGCCGCATCGAGAAGATCGAGACCGCGGTCGAGCCACGCTTCCAGGAGCATTTCGTCAACGCGATCGGCTTTCCCAACCGGGTCGAGGCGTTCCCGTACCTCGCGGCGGCGGTGAAGCTGCCGGAGCGGAAGGAAGGCGGCCGGACCCCGGGCGAGGGCAGGCGCCGGCGTGGGCGAAGCCGGGAGACCTAGGCGAAGAGCGGAGGGCGCCTCACGCTTCGACAAGCTCAGCATGAGGCGACTGGTAGGTTGAGGCGAGGGGCATCTCGCTTTTTCATTCCCCTCATCCTGAGCTTGTCGAAGGGTGAGGGGCCGCACGATCCGAACCAGCGGCTCAGTTGTTCGACTTCACCACGCCGTCGACGCGGGTGCGCTTCAGCGCGTCCTCGTCGAGCTCGAATCCCAGGCCCGGCGCGTCGCTCAGGATCAGGTTCCCGTCGCGGTCGGCTTCGACCGGCGCCCGCAACATGAAGTCGCGGCGCTCAGGTGTCCATTCCGGCGGATCCCACGGGTATTCGAGATAGCTCGGATCTGTCGCGCCGGCGGCGACATGGGCGTTGGCGAGAAGCCCGATGCCATTGCCCCAGGTATGCGGGGTGAACACGATATTTGCCGCCTGCGCCATCGCTGCCACCTTGGCGAGGCCGGTGATTCCGCCGATCGAGACCACATCCGGCTGCACCACGTCGAGGCAACCCTCGACGATCACGTCGCGAAGCTCGCTCATCTCGCGGTTCAGCTCGCCGCCGGCGATGCGGATGTCGAGCGCGTCGCGCAGCTTCTTCATGCCCTGGCGATCGGCCCGATGCAGCGGCTCCTCCATCCAGTAGACGCCGAGCCTCTCCAGCTCGCGGCCGACGGTCAGCGCGTCCTTCAGCGTCCAGGCCGCCATCGTGTCCCAGGGGAAGCGCCAACCCTGATTGCAGTCGACCATCAGCTCGAGGCGGATGCCGATCCGCTCGCGCACCGCTTCGAGGGCTCTGATGTCGTCGCGCCAGCTGCCGCGGCGGAAGCGGATCTTCATCGCCTTGAAGCCGCGCTCGATCACCCGCTCGGCGAGGTCGGCCAGCGCCTTGGCGTTCCGGAGCGTGCCGGACGAGGCGTAGCAGGGGAGCTTGTTCGAGAATCCGCCGAGCAGCTTCCAGCAGGGCTGGCCCGAGATCTTGCCGGCGAGGTCCCAGAGCGCCAGGTCGAGCGGCCAGCAGCGGCCGTAGTGGAAGCCGATATGATCGAGCACGCGCCAATGGCGCTCGAGCCGCATCGGGTCCTCGCCGATGAACAGATGCTCGTGGCCGGCGAAGCCCAGCATGTAGTCGCCGGAGCCGATGCCGCTGACGCCCGCGTCGGTGTGAACGCGGACCAGGGTCGCGTCGAACTTGACGCGGGCCTTCGACGACCAGCTCGGATGGAATGGCGGCTCCAGCGGCAGCTGGTGCTGGGTGATCTCGATCGCGGTGATCTTCATCCGGGGACCTATGAAATCTAGGCTTGGAGTGACGGTCATCAGCGCCACTCATGCTTCGACGCCGGCGAAGAAGACTTCGCCTCTGCTCAGCATGAGGGGCTACTGCAAATTCACAGTAGCCTCATCCTGAGTTTGTTGAAGGGTGGGGCGGGCCAAGATTCTAAGTTGCCGCTAGGACGGCGCGGGCGAGCTCGCGGAGGTCGTCGTCGGTCGAGGCGCGGGCGGAGGATTTCCGCATCGCCTCGTTCTCGGGCAACGCCATTTCGGCGGCGAGCCGCTCGGGCGTGAGGGAAGGCAGCTCGTCGGCGAGCGTGATCTTGAGGCCGACCGCGCGTATCAGCCGGTCGACGAGGCCGGGAAGGGCGGCGGCATCGCGGGGGCCGCCCATCGCCTCGGCGACGCCGGCGAAGGCCGATGCGCGGGCCGGCAGGCTCCAGGGCAGCGAGGCGCGGAGGCCGAGGCCGGCGGCGCGGCCGTGATGGACCTTGCCGAGGCTGCCAAGCGCATGGGCGATGTTGTGGGCGATCGCCGTGCCGCAATTGTTGATCGCGATGCCGGCATAGCACGACGCGATCAGCATGCCCTCGCGCGCCGCGAAATTGCCCGGGTCCTTGACGGCTGTCGGCAGATGGCGGGCGACCAGCCGGATCGCCGCATGGGCGGTCTGGTCGTTGGCCTCGAAGCGGTTAGCGTTGGTGCAGGATTCGATCGCATGGACCAGCGCGTCGATCCCGGTCGCGGCGGTCAGGTGCGCCGGCAGCGAGACCGTCAGCGACGGATCGAGGATCGCTTTCCGCGCGGCGAGTTCCGGTCCCCAGGCCCAGGCCTTCTTGCCGGCGGCATTGGCGAAGATCGCGGTCAGCGTCGTTTCCGACCCGGTGCCGGCGGTGGTCGGCACGCAGATCGCCGGCAAGGGCCGCGCCGGCAGAGGGTTTGCGCAGAAGGCGTAATGCTCGACCCCGGCCGGGTCGGGGAGGATTGCCGCGACCAGCTTGGCGACGTCGAGGGCCGAGCCGCCGCCGATACCGATCACCGCCTCGACCCGCTCCTTGCGGGAGAGTGCCGCGACCGCATCGATCTGGGCCGCGCTCGGCTCGCCGGCAAGCTCGTCCCAGAGTGTCATATTGCGGCCGGCGAGCGCAGCCCGTACGCGATCGGCGATGCCGGCTTGCGACAGGAAGCGGTCGATCACCAGCAGAACGCGTGTCGGCGCGCCCGGCAGCGCGGCGATGTCGGCACCGATCTGGTCGATCCGGCCGGCGCCGATCGCGACTTCCGGAACCGGGTACAGCGTCTTCATGGTCGGGCTCTCGCGACGAGGTGGCCGGCGGCGCGCAGTTGACTTAGGTTGTCGCCGCGCGAGGGTCTCAAGCGGGGGCACGATATGTCCGAGCCGTCGGAACGGCAAGGCGGCGAGGGGCGGGAACGGCGGGGCGGACGCACGCGCCATGCCGCCCGCGCGGCGGCGGTCGAGGCCGCCGGCGATCCATTGCCGTTCCGCCAGCCGCGCCGCCGCTTCCCGCCGGTCGAGATCCTGAGCGCCGACCAGATCGAGAAGATCCACCAGACGTCGCTGACGATCCTCGAAGAGATCGGCATGGACTTCCTCGATCCGGATGCGATCCGGCTGCTAGCGAAGGCCGGCGCGATCCACAAGCCGGGAGAGCAGCGGGTCCGCTTCGACCGCGCGATGATCGAGGAGAAGATCAGGACCGCGCCTTCGACCTTCACGCTGCATGCCCGCAACCCGGCGCACAACCTCGCCTTCGGCGGCGACAACGTGATCTTCGCCCAGGTCGCCAGCGCGCCGAACTGCTCGGACGCCGACAACGGCCGCCGGCCCGGCAATCACGAGGACTTCCGCAACCTGGTGAAGCTGGCGCAGAGCTTCAACATCATCCACATGACCGGCGGGTATCCGGTCGAGCCGGTCGACCTGCATGCCTCGATCCGCCATCTCGATTGCCTCGCCGATCTCGCCAAGCTGACCGACAAGGCCTTCCACGCGTATTCATTGGGGCGTCATCGCAATCGCGACGCACTCGAGATCGTCCGCCTCGCCCGTGGCATCTCCGACGAGCAGCTCGACCGCGAGCCGTCGCTGATCTCCGTGATCAACTCCTCCTCGCCGCTCCGCCTCGACGCGCCGATGCTGCAGGGGATCATGGAGATGTCGGCGCGGGGGCAGGTGATCATCATGACCCCGTTCACGCTCGCAGGCGCGATGGCGCCGGTGACGGTGGCGGGCGCGCTCGCCCAGCAGAATGCCGAGGCGCTGGCCGGAATTTCCTTCACCCAGATCGTCCGCCCCGGCGCGCCGGTGGTCTATGGCGGCTTCACCTCGAATGTCGACATGAAGTCGGGGGCGCCGGCCTTCGGCACGCCGGAATACATGAAGGCGGCGACGATCGGCGGCCAGCTCGCGCGCCGCTACAATCTCCCCTACCGCACCTCCAACACCTGTGCCGCCAACACGGTCGACGCTCAGGCGGCTTACGAGTCCGTGTTCTCGCTCTGGGGTGCAGTGATGGGCGGCGGCAACTTCATCCTGCATTCGGCCGGATGGATGGAGGGGGGCTTAACTGCGTCCTTCGAGAAGACCATCGTCGACGTCGACCTGCTGCAGATGGTCTCGGAGTACCTGGAGCCGCTGGAGATCAACGACGACACGCTGGCGCTGGACGCGATCCGCGAGGTCGGGCCCGGCGGCCACTACTTCGGCGCCACGCACACGCAGTCCCGCTACAAGACAGCCTTCTACAGCCCGCTGATCTCCGACTGGCGCAACTTCGAGAGCTGGCGCGAGGCCGGATCGCCGACCGCGATGGAGAAAGCGAACAAGCTCTGGAAGGAGACGCTGGCCCGCTACCAGCCGCCGCCGATGGATCCGGCCGCGGCCGAGGCGCTGGACGCCTTCGTTGCGAGTCGTAAACGGGAAGGCGGCGTGAAGACCGACTTCTGAGCGCGGTAAATTTCTTGCAACTGTCTGACAGACATATGCAATTTCAGCGAGTGTGATCGCGCGCATTTGTCGGGATTTCTAGAGGTCCTAGTCTGCCTGGGAATTTTCCAAGGCGGAAACCATCGTGGACCTGAAGAAGAAGGCTGCGGACGGCCCTGCCAGGCTCACCCAGGAGCAGCTCGATCGGGTGATCGAGCGCCATGTGATGTTCCGCACCGGCAAGCATGGCGGCGCGCGGGCGGTGCTCGCCGGTTTCGTCCTCGCCAACCTAAATTTCGCCGGCAAGGACCTGAGCGGCGCCGAACTCACCGGCGCCAATCTGCAGGGCGCCAACCTGACCGGCACCAAGCTCGACGGCGCGACGCTGTTCTGCACCGATCTCCGCCGCGCCAACCTGAGCGGGGCCAGCCTGGTCAAGGCGGACCTCCGCGGCGCCGTGCTGCGAGGCGCCGACCTGACCAACGCCAACCTGTTCGACGCCGATCTCCGCGACGGCGCCATCGTCGACAAGCCGATGGGCAAGGACTGGGCGGTCCGTACGATCGACGGCAATCCGGCCGACATGGAGAGCGCGCTCTTCACCAAGGCGAACCTCGATCAGGCGAAGCTCTCCGGCGCCCAGGCGATCCACACCGACTTCACCGACGCGACGATGCGCGGCACCAAGCTGGTCCGCGCCAATCTCCGGAACGCCAACCTGACCCGTGCCAACCTGGAAGGAGCGGACCTATCCGGCGCCGATCTCCGGGATTCCAAGCTGACCGGCGCCGTCATCACCGATGCGACGATGACGCTGGCCGAGACCGGCGGCGCCGACATGGAAGGGGTGCTGACCTCGAAGCCGGTCGGCAGGACGATCGAGGAGCTGGAGCATTCGCTCGAGGAGCTGATCGCGCTCCATTCGATCTTCGTCGAGACCGGTGGCCATGGCGGCAGGCTGCTGGACCTCTCCGGCTTCGATCTTCGCGGCACGCCGGCGCTGGTCGGCCACCAGCTCACCGGCATTCGCGCCGTCGGCGCGACGCTCTACGGCATGAACCTCGCGAAGGCGCAGCTCCAGGCGGCCAGGTTCGACAAGGCCGACCTCCGGGGCGCCAACCTGGAGAACGCCGATCTCCGCGGCATCTCGCTTGTCGGCGCCAGGCTCGATGGCGCCAACCTCTCGGGCGCGGATCTGACCGCGCTGCTGCTGGCGCCCGGCCGCACCAAGGCGGCGAGCCTCGACGGCGCCACGCTCCGGAACGTGAGGCTTCACGGGACCAGGCTCGACGGGGCGAGCCTCAAGGGCACCGACTTCACCTATGCCGACCTCAAGGACGCGTCCTTCAAGAGCGCCGACATGACCGATGCGGTGCTGACCGGTGCCCGGCTCACGCGATCGATCCTGGAGGCGGCGTCGCTCACCGGGGCCAAGGGCCTGCCGAAGAAAGAAGTCGCCTAAGGCGGCCTTAGCCGGCGCTAAGCTGCCGGCATGATCGAGACCATCGAGAACCCACAGTCGCCGGACCGTCAGGGCACCGATCCGCTGACGCTTCCTGAGATGCTGGCCTACTTCCATGTGCCGGCGGTCAGCGTCGCCGTCATCCGCGATTTCAAGATCGATTGGGCCAAGGCCTGGGGCACGGCCGATGTCGCGACCGGCACGCCGGCCGGAATCGAAACCCTGTTCCAGGCCGCCTCGATCAGCAAGCCGATCTCCGCCATGGCGTCGCTGAAGGCGATCCAGGACGGTAAGTTCGGTTTGGACCAGGACATCAACACGATTCTGAAATCCTGGAAGCTGCCCGCCAGCCCGTTCGGCGGGGACGTGCCGGTCACGCCCCGGATGCTGCTGAGCCATACGTCCGGAACCGGCGACGGCTTCGGCTTTCCGGGATATGACCCGGACGCGCCGCTGCCGACCGTGCTGCAGATCCTCGACGGCGAGGCACCCTCGAATGTCGGGCCGGTCCGGCTGGTCCGCCCGCCGCTCACAGCATTTCACTATTCGGGCGGCGGTTCGACGATCCAGCAGCTGGCGCTGACCGACACGATCGGGGTGCCCTTCATCGACCTCATGCGCCGGTGGGTCCTGGATCCGGTCGGCATGGCCGACAGCACCTACGAGTGTCCGCTGCCGAAGGCGCGGGAACCGCAGGCGGCCCGTGCGCATGATCGCTTCGGCCAGGCCATGGGTGCGCGCTGGCACGTTTATCCCGAGTCCGCCGCCGCCGGGCTCTGGACCACGCCGACCGACCTGGCGAAGCTCGCGATCGAGGTCCAGCAGACTTTGACCGGGCGGTCCGAGCGCGTCCTTTCCCGGAAGACGATGCAGGAGATGGTGACCCCCGTCGGCGTCGGGCCTTATGCCGTGGGGTTCGCGATCCAGCGCATCGGCGAGGGCTGGTACTTCGAGCATGGCGGCGGCAACTGGGGCTTCCAGTGCCGGCTGGTCGGCCACCGGGCCAAGGGCTATGGCGTGGCGGTCATGACCAACGGCGACAACGGCACCTTGCTGGTGCCCGAGATCATCGACCGCGTCGCCCGCGCCTATGGCTGGGACCGGCTCGACAAGCCGATGCTGCGTTAGATCGGCGCCTTGAACTCGTAGCCGAATTCGGCGGCCGACATCTTCAGCCAGTCGAGGAAGGCCTCGGCGAAGCTGGCGGGCAGGACGAGATCGTAGGTCGAGGCATCGACCTTCACGACCGTCACGGTGATGTGGTCGATGGTCGTGGTCGCGGCGCTGCCGGCGGGGAAAGCCCGAGGGTGCAGGTCGACACGGCTGCCCTTGGCCAGCACGTCGCCGGCATGGATGCCCGAGAGCCGGAGCACCGACTTGCCATGCCCTTGGTCGACGACGGCGACCGTGTTGCCAGCGGCCGAGGCGAGGGTCTTCGCGAGCGCGCCTTCGGCGCCGCGGGCGCGGATCACCAGCCAGCCGGAGGGCTGGATCCAGACGGTCATCGACGATCCGTCGATCTCGGCCTTTCCCGGACCGGGGAGGGCGGCACCGACCGCTGCCGCCGCGGTCGCGTCGGCGCCGCGGCCGGCCATGACCTGGACGATGTCGACCTTGCGCTCGGCCATGATCACGGGCGATCCGCCCGAGGCGCCGTGGCGGCCGGGGACGAAGTCAGGCCCGAAGGGGGACAGGCGCTCAGGCGCGGACACGGAGGTTCTCCGGGTCGACATGGTGGGGCGAGCAGACCTCGACCTCGACCACTTCGTTCTTGAGGGGGTAGGCGGCGTAGAGCTTCTGGCCGATCCGCTCAGGTCCTTGGCGGATCATCGCCAAGCCGAGCCAGCGCTCGAGTTCGACCGAGCGGGTGATGCTGGTGCACCAGCCGAGGCTGGCCGTGGAGTCGGGTTTTTCAACAAGATGAGCGCCGCCCCTCAGGCGCTTCTCGAAGGACGGGTCGACCGCGCGGATGCCGACGAGGCGCGGCCGGTCAGGCGAGACAAGGGCTGGGCGCTCGGCGTTCACACGCCCGATGAAGTCGCCCTTCTTCTTCATCATCTTCTCGAAGCCGAGGTCCTTAGCCGTTGTTTGGCCATTCAATTCTGGTCCCGCGACGTGACCCTTCTCGATCCTGAGCAGGCTCAGCGCCTCGAGCCCATAGGGGAGGATGCCGTGCGGCTTGCCGGCTTCGAGGATCGCCTCCCAGACCCGCTCGCCATAGGCGGCCGGAGTCGCGACCTCATAGGCCATCTCGCCCGAGAAGCTGACGCGGTAGAGGCGGACCGGGCAGCCGGCGATCGTCGCCTCGCCGACGCCCATGAACGGGAATGCCTCGTTCGAGAGGTCGAGGCCGTCGACGCAGCCCTGGAGGGCGAGCCGGGTCTTGGGCCCGGCGACCGACATCTGCGCCCATTGGTCGGTGACCGTGCAGTAGCGGACGTCGAGCTCCGGCCAGACGGTCTGGTGGAGGAACTCCATGTGCGCCAGGACCTCGGCCGCCTTTGCCGTCGTCGTGGTCATCAGGTAGCGGTGCTCGGACAGCCGCGAGGTGGTGCCGTCGTCGAACATGATGCCGTCCTCGCGCAGCATCAGGCCATAGCGCGCCTTGCCGACGGCGAGGGTCGAGAAGGTGTTGGTGTAGAGCCGGTCGAGGAAGACCCCGGCGTCCCGGCCCTGGACGTCGATCTTGCCGAGGGTGGAGACATCGCAGATGCCGACCGCCTGACGGACGGCCCGGGCCTCTTTCAGGATCGGATCCCAGCCGGTCTCGCGGGTCGCCGAATAGTAGAGCGGCCGGAGCCAGAGCCCGGTCTCGAGGAAGATCCCGTGATTGCGGACATGCCAGTGGTGGAGCGGCGTGCGCCGGGTCGGCTGCAGGTGATGGCCGACGTCGCGGCCGGCCATGGCCCCCCAGGTGACCGGGGTGACGTAGGGCCGATAGGTCGGCACGCCGACCTTCTCGATCGTGTCGCCGCGGGCCTCGGCCAGGACGGCGGTGCCGAGCAGGCCTGAGTTCCGGCCCTGGTCGGTCGCCATGCTGTGCGTGGTATAGCGCTGGGCGTGCTCGATATGCGTGTAGCCTTCGCGGTGGGCGAGGCGGATGTCGTTCGATGTGACGTCGTTCTGCAGGTCGACGAAGGACTTGCCCTCGGCCTTCACCTCCCAGAACGCCTCGACCCTGGGATTGCCGTCGCCCGAGTCCGGGGCCGGCAGCTCGAACGACGGCGCATCGCGGAAGCCGGCGGCTGCAGCCGCCTCGCGGCCGGCCTTGGCACCGTCGGCGGCAGCCCGCGCGCTCCCGAAGACGCCGGCCGCGCTGCCGGCCGAGCGCTCGGCCTGGACCGGCTTGCCGGGAAGGAAGGCCGCGAGGTCCTTGTCCCAGGCGAGCCGGGCGCGGGTGTGGCTCTGCAGGTAGACGGCCGGGTTCCAGCCGCCGGAAACGCAGAGGAGGTCGGCGTCGAGCACGCGCTCGCCGCCGCCGGTGCGGCTGCGGATCCCGACGCCCGAGACCAGCCTTCCGCCATGCACCCTGGCGACCTAGGATCCGAGCTTGACCATGATGTTGCGCTGATGCGCGGCGTTGGCGCCGGCCGCCTTCTTGCGGACGTCGATGATCGCCGCGACCGCGACGCCGGCATCGTGGAGCGCGATCGCGGTCTCGTAGCCGGATTCGTTGTTGGTGAAGATCACCGCACGCTCGCCGGCGGCGGTGCCGAAGCGCCGCGCATAGGTCATCGCGGCCGAGGCCAGCATGACGCCCGGGCGGTCGTTGTTCGGGAACGCGATCGGCCGCTCGGTGGCGCCGGTCGCGAGCACGGTCTGGCGGGCGCGAATGGTCCAGCGCCGCTGGCGGACCTGGTGGTCCGGCGGCGTTGGCAGATGATCGGCGACCCGCTCGACCGCGCCCAGCACGTTGTGCTCGTAGAAGCCGAAGACCGAGGTGCGGGGGAGGAGCCGGACCTCCGGCATCGAGGCCAAGGCGTTGAGCATCGAGTTCCGCCAGGCTTCGCGGCTCGGCTCCAGCAGCAATCCGCCGCCGAATTCGAAGTCCTGCTCGGCCAGGATCACGCGGGCGCCGGCAGCACCGGCGGTGCGGGCGGCCGCGAGGCCGGCGGCACCGGATCCGACCACCAGCACGTCGCAATGGGCGTGCATGGTTTCGTAGTCGTCCGGGTCAGGCTCGGTCGCG
>SXGS01694971.1_pt1 | contig 16832 bp, 10 predicted proteins | sample 3174681 | NCBI WGS metagenome assembly SXGS01 (sample SAMN11356861, study PRJNA531348) | freshwater metagenome | isolation source: freshwater sample F1-80 | place: China: Fuxian Lake, Yuxi | collected 2017-12-25 | reverse complement strand
GTGTCCTTGTCGAGCCGATGCACGATCCCTGGCCGAAGCTGTCCCGCGACGTTGCTGAGTTGGTTGAAGTGAAACTGCAACGCTCCGGCCAGCGTGCCGCGATAGTGCCCTTTGCCGGGGTGCGTGATCATGTTCGCCGACTTGTTGAGCACCACGAACGACTCATCCTCGAACAAAATGTCGATCGGGATGTCTTCCGGCGGCAAGCTGATGTCGGGCAGTTCGGGCAGTCGCACGTCGAGCACATCGTTGACTCGCAACCGCCGAGCGGCTTTGACGGCGAGGCCATTCAGCACGACAGACTTCTGTTCAAGCGCCCGCTGAAACAACGCTCGGCTGTAATTCGGAAACAGCCGCGAGAGGTAATGATCGACTCGCCAGCCATGCGCGCGAGCCTCGACCACAACGCGAACCGGCTCGGAGGAAAGCGTGACAACCGACGGCTGGCTGCCGACGGAGACGGCGTCGGATTCTTCATCGCCGTCGAGCAACTCTTGGGGCAGGTTTTCAACCTGCCCGTCCGGCACGGGCACGTTGGAAACGTGCCCCACGTTGGAGCGGCTCATTTGGATTCCGCCGGGGCATCCTTGTCCTTGTTCTCCGACTTTGGCGGATCTTCCTTCGGGGTGTCCGACTTGGGCTTGTCTTCACTCTTCGACTCACTGGCCGGCTTCTCATCGGACTTGGGCTTGTCAGTGGCGGGCTTGTCCGCGTCCGGCTCTTTCGAGTCCTTCTTCTCATCCGACTTCGGAGCGTCCGGCTTGTCATCCTCTTTTGCTTCGGACTTTTTTTCACCGTCCGACTTGTCGTCCAACAACGACTCGATCGATGGATGTCCGTCCGGCAATCCGTCCTTCGGCTTCTTGGGATCGGGTGGCTTCGGATGTTGCTTGTGGAACCAGGCGTAGAACTCTTTCGCATCCGGCGATTTCAGAGACTCGATCCGCTCTTCGGCGGCGGCCTTGTAGATCGACTTGGGGAATTTGTTGAGCAACTCGGTGTAGCCTTCGATGGCTTTGGTCGTGTCGCTGTCGGATTGGGCTTCGGTCGATTTCGCCAAGCCCCACGCGGCACGCTCGCGAGCCACGTCGGCACCGGACTTGTTGCCGAGCACTTTGCGGAAGGCTTCGTCTGCCTTCTTGAGTTCTCCCAAGGCCGCTTCTCGATCAGTGAACATCAACGAGATGCCGGAATCGACCAGGCGTTCTCCCTCACCTAAGCGTGCCCAAGGGCCGACCTCCGTGTTCGAGAAGACGTCGGCGATGTTGCCGAATTCCTCGGCCGAACGAGCTTGGCTGTACTGTGCCCAAGCCGCCTCGTTGCGAGACGATGACGTGCGGGTGTACGAGTACCAAATCGCTCCGCCGATCATCGCCACGCAGGCGACGATGGTCGCCCCGTTGCCGTACTGGTCGAGCCACTTCACCAGTGGCGACTGGGAGTTCGGCAAGGCGTTGGAATGTTGCATCGGCTCAGGTTTCATGTCGGTCTTTCAGCGAGGATTTCCAGGTTCTTGCGGCGGATTTTGGTCAAAGGCGGGCGATGATACGAGTGCCCACTTTCGACCGTCAAGGCGGTGCCGCAGGGTGAATGACGAATGACGAAAGACCCAATGACGAAGGATGCTCGAATGACGAAATCCAAATCGCAGTGAGTGATTCGTCATTCGAGCTTCGACATTCTTTCGTCATTGGGTCTTTCGTCATTCGTCATTTCTCGCCGAACAGGATCGGCCGCAGGACTTGCTCAAAGGCGTCCGCTTGGCGAAAGAAGCCGAGGTCGGTTGGGTGCGAGCTATCGACCGTCCCTTCGTTGTCTGCACCCAACAGGAAATCGCCGTCGAGATAAAACAGACCTTCGACCCCGTCGCCGCGCAGCCGAGCATGTGCCGAGTGCAGCGCGTGCCGGTTGTATTCGTTTCGCTCTCGCTTTGACGTGACCAGGAACGAGTCGCTGTAGCTGCGGTCCTCGACGAGCAGGATCGGCGTCTTCGGCTGAGCCTTGCGGAGCGCGAGTACCAGCGGCTCGGTTCGCTCGGCGACCTCTTTGGGTTCGAGGTTCGGCAGACAGTCGATGACGTAGCACGAGGCGTCGATCTCGGCGATGAGTTCGACAACTTCCATCTCCATCTTGCCGTTCCCGCTGAAGCCGAGATTCACGACCGGATAATCCAGCCGCCGCTGAAGAATCGCCGTGTGGACCATCCCAGGCCGAGACGCACACCCACCCTGAGTGATCGACGTGCCGTAAAACACGATCGGCTTGCGTAGCGAGCCGTCCTCGTTTTTGTACGGCTCAGCCTTCGACAGCTTTGCTTCGGCCGGCAAGCCGATCTCGACCGAGCTGACTCCGTTGTAGAGCGGCAAGTACAGCAAGAACTCGCGTGTCTCCGTCGGCTTACGCAGCGGCGGAAGATTGGCCACCAACGTTGCCTCGTTCGACTGAGCAGACGGTCGCCCGTTTGCCAGCCAGCGCCAGAAGCCGTCTTCCGAGCGGACGTACAAATCCAGTCCACTGACTCCTGTGGCCGGCATGTGTGGCATCGCGAGGCTTGCCGAGGTCAACGTCCACTTGGCTTTGATCGACGCGGCATTCGTCTCGAACCGAGCACACAGGCCGGTCGAATGCTGGCTCAGTCCCCACACACCGGCGCGGACGGTTTTCTCCGCCTTGGCCGGGAAGCGATCGAACGGAGACTTTGTCTCCTTCCACGCCTGACCTTCGAGGTTGAGCACTCGCAGATCAAACCAGCGAGTCGCCTTGTCGTCGCTGAGTTTCCCCTTGTCACTGGCGATTGGGTCGGCGGCCGGTAATGCGGAAGCGGTGACGCTCAGGATCAAGAAGCCCAACAGGGATCGCAGAAGTCGGCGAGACATGAGAATGGTCCTTTTCTGTAGGTCAGCCTTTCTAGGCTGGCCCGATGAACGGTTGACGCGATTTGCCAATTCGTGTCAGGCTGGAAAGCCTGACCTACTTTTGCAGTGCCGCCAATTGTCGGCGGCCGACTTCGACAACACGCGCGTCGTCCCATCGTTCCAACAGCGAGTAGCGCGGGTGCCGCGAGTCCTTGTACGGGTCGTTGTGCTTGGCGTTGTAGCAGCAGATGAAAGCCCATCGCGGATGGTCGCTTTTGTTTTGGTCGGAGCGGTGCAGCAAGTTGCAGTCGAAGAAAATCGCCGAGCCGGGATCGAGTTCGCAGTGGACCAACTCGAAGCGTTCGAGTGCGGCGGTGACTCGTTCGAGATCGGCTCCGGTTTGATCGCCAGTCTTGCCGTGGTCGATGCGGCCCAGGTGCTGCGACCCGCGCAGAACTTGCAGGCAGCCGTTCTCCCGCGTGGCCTTGTCGAGCGCGATCATGCAGCTTGCCAGGTGCGGGAACAGACAGCCGTTGTTGTACCAGTAGCCGTAATCTTGGTGCCAAGCCCACGCGCCGCCGACACGCGGCTCCTTCAGGATCATCTTGTGGTGGTAGTGGTAAACCTCGTCGAGCAGCAATGTCTCCATCGCGTTGACGATCCGCTCGCTGCGGACAATCGCGCTGTAGATCGAATCGTCCGGGAGTTCGTTCTCGACGACGAGGTCGATCGCCCCTCCTTCGCCATCGGCGCGGGTGGCCTTTTTCAAAGTCAGTTCCCGATCCGCGCGAGCGATCTGGCTGAGCAACGCCACCTCTTCGGTGTCGAGCAGGTTCGGGACGATGAAGAATCCGTCCTCCTCGAACTGGTCAATTTGAGCGGCGGAAATGCTGAAACAGCTCATACGGCGATCCTGATTTTGGGGACGCTGACTGTACCCGCGAGGCCGCGGAAATGAATCCCGGCGAGGCGGCTGACGCATTGTCACGGTGCTGCGTTGAAGGCGGACGAAAGCACTATTAGGATGCCGCCCCTTCGCGGTGATCGTCGAGCTTGGCGGCCGCAGCGAAGAGCGAACGTGAAGTCGGGCGGGGTGCCTGAGCCGGCGGCAAGGTTGCTGAGGCTCGGAGCAATCCGCGTCAGTAGGAGTTCGGCCGACTTCCGAAATAGCGATGCGGCGCAGCGGGTTGCGGCCGAGCATCGCGGGGCCGGCACAAGGCGTGCTCCGGCAGAGGAGATTCCGGGAAGAGTGTGTTGCTCGAGGGCACTCTTCTCGTGGGACGTCGTTAAGTCAACTTGTTTTTCGAGCCAGGTTTTGTCCCAGGAGTTGCGCTCAATGTCTTCCAATGCTCGTGCCTCTGCCATCGCCGCTGTGATCAACTACAAGTCGGACGCCACGCCGTTGAACTTCCGCGAAGTTCCCAGCCCGTCGCTGTTCGGCGTCAACACGTTCAACGAAAAAGAAATGCGGGCACGCCTGCCGAAGCCGGCCTTCAAGGCTTTGCAGCGCACGATCAAGCGGGGCGAGAAGCTCGACCCCAGCATCTCCGACGCCGTCGCCACTGCGATGCGCGACTGGGCCTTGGAGAAGGGTGCGACTCACTACGCTCACGTCTTCCAACCGCTGACCGGCATCACCGCCGAGAAGCACGACTCGTTCCTCGCCCCGACCGGCGACGGCAGCGCGATCTCTGAGTTCACCGGCAAGCAGTTGATCCAAGGTGAGCCGGACGCATCCTCCTTCCCCAGCGGCGGCATCCGCGCGACGTTTGAAGCTCGCGGCTACACGGCTTGGGACGTGACCTCTCCCGCTTACATTTTGGAGAACCCGAACGGCACGACGCTCTGCATTCCAACCGCGTTCTGCTCGTGGACCGGCGAGGCGCTCGACAAGAAGACCCCGGTGCTTCGCTCGATGCAAGCACTCAACAAGCAAGCTCAGCGCGTGCTGAAGGCGCTGGGGAACAGCAATCCCGATTACGTCTTCGCGACCGGCGGACCGGAGCAGGAGTACTTCCTGATCGACCGCAACTTCTATTTCTCGCGGCCCGACTTGAACATCTGCGGCCGAACGCTGTTCGGAGCCAAGCCGCCGAAGGGGCAAGAATTCGAGGATCAGTACTTCGGTGCGATCCCGGATCGCGTGCTTGCCTGCATGCTCGAAACCGAGCGTGAGCTGTACAAGCTCGGAGTGCCGGTGAAGACGCGGCACAACGAAGTCGCTCCGTCGCAGTACGAGTTGGCTCCGATCTACGAGAACGCCAACGTCGCGACCGATCATCAGCAGCAGATCATGCTGATGTTGCAGAAGGTTGCTCCGAAGTACGGCCTCGCATGCCTGCTGCACGAGAAGCCGTTCGCCGGCATCAACGGCAGCGGCAAGCACCTCAACTGGTCGCTCGGTACCGAGTCGGCGAACCTGCTCGAACCGGGTGACAACCCGCACCAGAACATGCAGTTCCTGGTCTTCTGCGCCGCCGTGATTCGTGCAGTTCACAAGAACTCGAAGCTGCTGCGAGCCTCGATCGCTCATGCCGGCAACGATCATCGCCTCGGTGCGAATGAAGCTCCGCCGGCAATCATCTCGATCTTCCTCGGCGACATGCTGACCGATGTCTTCGAGCAGATCGAAAAGGGCAAAGCCGAGTCCTCCAAGAAGGGTGGCTACCTGACGATTGGCGTCGACACGCTGCCGCCGCTGCCGAAGGACGCTGGCGACCGCAACCGCACCAGCCCATTCGCCTTCACCGGCAACAAGTTCGAGTTCCGAGCGGTCGGGTCGAACCAATCCATCTCTGGCCCGCTGGTCGTGCTCAACACGATCATCGCCGAGAGCTTGGACTTCGTCGCGACCGAATTGGAGAAGGCCACCGGTGGCGACTCCAGCAAACTCCCGGCCGCTGTGCAGTCGCTCGTGCAGAGCATCTACAAGCAGCACAAGGCGGTGGTCTTCAACGGCAACAACTACTCGGAAGAGTGGCACAGCGAAGCCGAGAAGCGCGGCCTGCCGAACCTCCGCAACACGGTCGATGCTCTCGGTTCCATCAAGGCTCCGGAAGCGGTCGCCCTGTTCGACAAGTACGGCGTGCTCAGCCCGCGTGAGACCGAAAGCCGCTACGAGATTTACATGGAGCGGTATTGCAAGGACATCAACACCGAAGGCCGCTTGTGCCTCGGCATGGCTCGCTCGTCGATCCTGCCCGCCGCGTACCGTTATCAAGGCGAGCTGGCTCAGACCGCCGCCGCGATGAAGGGCTGCGGACGGACTCCCGACACCAGCTCGTTGGATCGTGTGACGGAACTGACCGGCCAACTCGAAGGAGCCATCAAGCAACTGGAACACGCGGTCGAGCACTCCGCCAGCGGCGATGTTTTGGCTCACGCCAAGCACTACCGCGACGAGGTGTGCCCGGCGATGTTGAAGGTCCGCAACGTGGCCGATGAACTCGAAGGGATCGTCGCCGACGACCTCTGGCCGCTGCCGACCTACCGCGAGATCCTCTTCATCCGCTAATTCGCGGAGCAAGTTCTGAATCGAACAGGCGAGTCCGAGTCACCCGACCCGGACTCGCCTTTTTTTCGTGGCCACGCTTTGTTCGGCCGAAAGCTGAAAGCCGATGGCCGAAAGCCGTTATCCCAAACTCATCTCAATTGGAATGGACGGTTTGGTCGGCCTATAGATACGCCGCGTGAGCATTCTTCCAAAAGAACTTCTCGGCCGAGGCACGCCCGCGAGGAGCAATGTATTGGTTCACGATCGAGAACAGCGTTTTGTACGAGGCGTACCGATCACTGACCGGCCAGTTGCTGCCGTAGATCAATCGGTCGTCACCGAAGATGCTCCAAATCGCGTCGAGGACCGGCCGATAGAACTCGACCTCTTCGGGAACCTTTTTCTCGCCCGACTTCGGCTTCGCGTGTTCGACGAGCGCCGACACCTTGCAGAACACGCGCGGATGTTTCGCGGCGGCGCGCATCCCGTCCTGCCACCCCTTCGGTGGTTCGGTGCCGTCCACGTCGACGTTGCCAAGATGATTGATGACGATCCGCAGATCGGGAAGTTTCTCCGCCAACCGCGCGACATCGGCCGGCATGTCGGGTCCGCCGTTGACGTCCAGTTCCAATCCGAGTTCCGCGAGTCGTTTGATGTCCGCCAGAAACTCCGGCTGATCGAACCCCGTCTTCGCCGCACCGTGACTGACTCGAATGCCGCGATACAGCTTGTTCGCCGCGAAGCGTTTCAAGTGTCCCGCGAACTCCGGCTTGCCCGGAGTCAGATTGCCGACCACGCCAATGATCGATGGATTCTTCGCCGCCAGTTCGAGCAACCAAGCGTTGTCTTCGACGCGCGGACTCGCCTCGACCACGATCGTCTTCGTGACACCGACCGGCGCGGCTTGTTCCAAAAACTGTTTCGGCAGGATCGTCCGATACAGCACCGCATCGTCTTTCCCGGGCCAAGGGACACCCTCCGGCCGAGTCGGATCGTAGAAGTGCGTGTGGCAATCGACGATCGGCAGACGGTCTTCGGCCGAGAGCGTGTCGAGTAGCGTGCCGGCTGCAACGGTGGCGACGCTGGCCTGGAGGAATTCGCGACGCGAGGAAAGCATGGATGGCCTCCAAAGTAGGTCAGCCTTTCCAGGCTGACCCGATCAACGAATGATGTCGTCCTGCCAATTCGGGTCAGGCTGGAAAGCCTGACCTACCCCGCCAACCGCTCGGCCGCGGCCGCGAACTGGCTGAGGCGTAGGTTCGGGCATCCCGCGTTCGTGAACAAGCTCGTCAGGTGCGGGTGGCAGGTGAAGAACAGGACTTGATGGCCGCGCTGAGCGAAGGCCACGAGTTCATTCGCGGCAACGGCAGCTCGTGATGGATCGAGCGTCAACAACACGTCGTCGAGCAGCAGCGGCAGGTTGATGCCGCGACGGTTGTAGTCTTCGACAAGAGCAAGTCGGATCGCCAACAACAACAGTTCGCGAGTGCTGCCGCTGAGCTGATCGAGTCGCCACGTCGTGCCCATTGCGTCATCGACGCGCAGCGAGCGATGACGGAGCGGCGTCCACAGCGTGCGGTACTTGCCAGAGGTGAGCCGTGCGAAGTGACGCGACGCGGCAGCCAGAATGCCGGGCTGACAGACGCGTTCGTAGCGGGCACAAATGCCGTCGATCGCTTGCGCCGTCCACGCATCGGCTAGCCATTCTTCGGCGAGAGTTTTGATTTGCGAGCGAACGATCTCGCGATCCAGCCGCACGTTGGACGGTTCGTCGTCCGCTTCCATCTCTTCGATCTCATGTCGCGCCCGGCCGAGTTCTTCGTGGAGCCGTTCGATCTCGGCGTCGTTGTCGGCCGATTCACGGCGCAGGTTCGTCAGCAGAGTCGAGTGCTGGCTGGAATCGAATCGCAGCAGGTCATCTTCAACGATCGCCATTTCGGGGATCGCTCGACCGGCGGCTTCGAGTTCCGCTTTCGTTGCGTCGATCTGATCGTGCAGTTGTTCGTGCCGTTCGACGATGATCGCTCGGCGGGCGTAGTCGTCTCGGTCGGTTGCGCAGCCTTGCCGCAGCAGTGCCGAACGCTGCAAGCGTAGGTCGTCGATTTTCTCGGAGTACTCGGCCGCCTCCGCTCGGCGGCGACGTTCTTCGCGGCGGAGTCGCAGGCGCTCTTGCAGCGTCCCAGTGAGCTTCGCGAGGTCTTGATCCCAAATCTGAAAGACGTCGGTGGTCGTCCGCTGTTCGAGATCGCGGCGATTCAAACGATGCAGGATTTCGACGATCCGGCTGCGGGTTGTCTGCACTCCTTCGAGATGTCGCTTGAACTCCGCCTCGGCCGATTGAAACGCTTTGAGCAGCTCGTTCGTCGCCGCCAGTCGTTGCCACAAGTCGAACGTCTCGGCAACACGGACACTTTCCGGCAGGCCGAGTTGTTTGAGAGTGTCGCACCAGGATTGCCGCGCGGTCGTCAGTTCTTGAGACGCCGCCTCGAAGCGAGTTCGCCATGGGGTTCGCTTCTGTTGGTTGCGAGCCAGTTCGCGTTTCGACTCGATCAGCCGTTCGAGTTCCTCGACGGTGAATTCGTCGTCGCGAGTCGTGGAGATGGAAAGCAGCCCGCCCGTGTTCACGCCGACGGGCTGCTCGCCTGACCCAGATGCGGTTTGTTGTTCCAAATGAGCCCGAAGCGCCAGCGAGGGGTCTTCGGCGACAACCCCTCGCTCGCGCGTCGGGCTGGTGAGACTCAGTTGTCCGGTCAGTGCCTGCCACGATTCGCGGGCTTCGCGGAGGCGCGCTTCGTTCTCGCGGAGTTCGTCGTTCATCGCGTCGAGGCTGTCGCGGACTTGTTGTTCGAAGTGCAGCTTGAGCGACAACGCCAGTCCACCGCAGACGGTACCCAGCAGTGCGTACGCCGCACCCGCCAGCGCGTTCGTGGAGAAGCCGGTCGCGAGGCCGAGCAACGCGAGCACGATGCCGCCGACGGCGAAGAAGCCGAGCACCCCCAGCACCCACTTCGGCAGGATCAGTCGCGGTTCAAGCCGCTCGATCTGCCGTGAGATGCTGACGCGACGTTGTTCGAGTTCGACGATCCGCGAGTGTAGGTGTTCGATTTCCGGATCGTTGGTGCTGATCGTAGAGACGGCGCGAGCAACCGGGATCGACGGGTTCGCGCCGGCTCGCTGTTGTCGTGCTCGTCGCAGTGCGTCTTCGAGGCTGATGCCGCGCAGCTTCTTCGACGCGGCTTCCAGTTCGGACGACTGCTGCTGGCAAAGCTGCGACAACCGAGTCAGTCGCTGCTTCCACTTGTTCCGTTTCGAGGCCGCTCGGCGGAACTGTCGAGCTTTCTCGACCAGCCGGTAATGAGCCGCGACCGAGGTGTCCAACGCTTCGAGCTTGGCCGTCGTCCAGCCTTCGCCGAGCGACGTGACCGCCGCATCGAGTTTTTCTTTCTGCTGTTTGACGGTCGCGTGCGAGGCTCGCGCACGTTCTTCGACTCGACCGATGTGCTCACGCTGGTCGAGCAGCGCTCGCATCGACGCCGAGCAGCGGCGCAGTTCGCGAGCGACGGTGATCTTCTTGGCGTCTCGATGGAATTGTTTCGCCTCGCCGATCAGTGCCTCTCGGCACTTCAGAGCGGTCTGCAATTCCTGTTCGATGTGATCGAACCGAGCGATGCCACCTTCCGGGAAGTCGTCAATGCGGGGGAGCCGCAGCAGCTCGGCCTGCAAGTTGCGCAGCCGCTGCCACGGAGTCCAGACTCGCTCGATGTGCGTGTAGCCGCGCAGCGATTCTTGAACCTGCGAGCGGCGCGATTGGAGTTCGGCCAGCCGCCTTTCGTGATGTCGTCGCAGCCGGATCATGTCGCCGTAGCGTTTCAGCCGTTGCTCTTGGTCCTCGACTTGTTCGTTGAGTTGTTCGTACCGAGCAAGCAGCGATGGCAGCGCGTTTTGCCGAGCCTCGTCCCACAGCCGGTCGGAGTTGTGCGACATCTCGTCGCGCGCGGCTAGCAGCGTTTGGCCGAACGGGCCGAGCGTTTCGCCGTGAATCGCCTTTGCGACGTCCGCGTCCGCGAGGTTGGACAGCTCGTGAAGTTGGTTCAACCCCAGCGAGAAGATTTGGTCGAACAGCTTTTCGGACAGGTCGCCGACGACGTCGGACAACGTGTCGGTCAGCGGCAACGTCGTCGCTTCGGGTTCGAACTGCGTCTCCTCTTCGACCTCGTCTTCGATCTCGAAATCGCAGTGCTCGATGAGGCTGCTGCTGTGCGATTGCGGTGCGTTCGCGGGGGTGAGCCAGCGCGACGTGACCAAGCCGCTGCCGCCGTCGTGGGCGGCTCGGCGAATCTCAAACAGCCGGCCGCGATGCCGGATTTGCAGCGCGCCGACGTTCGGACGCCGTCGCGAGTCCTCGGCCTGAAAGCCGAACAGCACGCCGCGAATGAAACGCCGCAGCGCCGACTTGCCCGACTCGTTCGCGCCGGACACGACCGTCAGCCCTTCGCCGGCGATCGGCAGCGACAGCTCGTTCCACGGACCAAATTGTTCGATCTCGATTTCAGTGATCTTCATCGAGTGCTCATCCTTGTGCGACTCGTGTTCCGTCCGACATTCGTAGGGTGGGTCGAGTCATCGAGACCTACCAAATTGGTTGCCGTTTGCGGTGGGTCTCGATGACTCGACCCACCCTACGGCTACATGTTTGCCCCTCGAAACCATTTCCATCCACGGCGGCGAGCAAGGCTGAAGACGACGGCAGCGTCTCCTTCGGCCCCGGCCGCTTGAATTTGTGCGAAGCGTTCCCGTTCGACCGACGAGTCTCCGCCGAGATCGCTCCCTACGGAACGGCCGAGCGGTTGCGCGTGATCGACTCGCCAGAAGTATTCGGTGGGGACGTCGAGCTGCTCGTCGTCGGCGTCCGCGTCAGCACGCTCGACCGCCGGCTCGGCGGCGAGCAAGCGGATGCGGTGCAAACGAGGCACCTCCAGCGGCCAATGGACGTCGTCGTCGAGCCACTCGATCAGTTCGGCCTGCATCTCGTCCTTGAACAGCCCCTCGAAGAGCGGCCCGTGACCGCGAATCGTCCAGCGCAGGAAGCAGGCTTGAGCGTGCAGCGATTCCGAAACCGCCGACTGTTCGTTGTCGGAAGAGTCCCGTTTGGATTCCTCATCTGCCGCATCGCCGTACTCGGCGACAAGACTCCCTTGTTCCGGATTCGATTTCGTTTCGACTCCGCACAGCGATCGGCAAGTGGCTTGAGCACGGTTGACCAACTGCTGGAACGTCGTGTCGGCGTCGATGTCGAGTTCAAAATTCTCCCAACGGACGGTTGCGGTCGGCAGGAAGCGGCAGCGGATCACGCCGTCGCTGTCGAGATCCACCAGCGAGCAGCCGTGCAATCCTGATTCGTCGGGCGTGCGGCCTTGAGTGCCGCCGGGGAAGTGCATCAGCCAGTCATCTCCTTTTGCGGTCGTTCGCTCGCGGCCGCCGACCACCGCGAGGTAATCGGCCTGCGGATCGTTGCCGGGTTGATCGACTCCGTCGCGCACGATGGCGATCGCGAAATGGTTCGGCCGCAAATCGGCCGGCGATTGCACGCGGCGGATCTCGCGATGAGCTTCGTTCCGCGCGGGAGGAGCGACGTCCAGCGAAAGCTCGCCGTCGAGTTCGAGATCGTCGGATTCGTCGATGAGCGAGTTTGAGTTCGCTTCGGTCTTGTCGATCAGCTTCTCCGAGTGATCGGCTTCCTTCGCTCGACGCTGTGTGCGGTCGGCGTGCGGCTCGTCGTCGTCCCAGGCGAACCACGATTGCCGCCAGCTCAGCGCGCGGATTGAAGCGATCACCGAGCCATCTCGCAGCACGGCCACGGGGTCGTCCGAGTCTGGCTTGAAGACGGTGACGTTGTTTGGTAGTTCGGGGAATTGTTCCCAGACGGAAACCGGATCGCTCGCGCCGGGGACCAAAAACACTTGGATGCCGGCGTCTTCGAGTTCCTCAAATCCGTGCCGCAATTCGACGCGGGCTTTGATGCTGTAATCGGCTTGGTCGAGCGTGTCGCCGGTGAGCAGCAGGAAGTCGACGTCGTGCTCCAGACACGCGCCGATGAGATTTCGAAAAGCTTGCGTGGTCGCGTCGCGCGTCAGGCCTCGCAGGTCCGAGGTGATTGCTCCGGTGTCGCTCAACGGCTGATCGACCGACAGACGCGCCGCATGGATAAAGCGCATCGTTTCATACGGCATGGCAGACTCCTTTCCGCCGACAAAGATCGGATTGAGCCGGATCGTCCGGCAGTTTCCGCGTCTTGGCTCCCCCAAGCGGGGCGGAATGTAGCGGCGAGGCCAAATCCGCAAAAGACCGTTTTCGTGGGAGCTTCCGCAAGTTGGGAAGACCAGGCGACGGCAATCCGCTCTGCGAAAATCCGCGTAATCTGCGTTTCAACTCTTCCTGAAAAACGGAAACGCAGATTTCGCAGATTGTCGCAGAGGCTGGACAGACCCCGACGCTACGACTCTGTTGAGGTCCGCTCTATTCTTCTGTGACTTTTGAAGGACCACTTCACTGATGCACGCTCCTTACGATGCTTTGTTGATTGTTGGCTTTGGCGGCCCTGAAGGGCCGGACGAGGTCATGCCGTTTCTCGAAAACGTGACTCGCGGCAAGCCGGTGCCGCGCGAACGCCTGCTGGAAGTCGCCGAGCACTACCAGCACTTCGGCGGCGTCAGCCCGATCAACCAACAGGTCCGCGATCTGATTCAGGTCTTGCGGCCGGAGCTGATTCGGCGCGGCATCGACCTGCCGATCTTCTGGGGGAATCGCAACTGGCACCCGCTGCTGACCGAGACGGTCGAGGCGATGGTCGACGTCAAAATCCAACGAGTGCTGGCGTTCGTGCTGGCGGGATTCAGTTCGTATTCCAGTTGCCGGCAGTACCGCGAGAACATCGAGGCAGCTCGACAAGCGGCAGGGCCGGCGGTTCCAGCGATCGACAAGGTCCGAGTCTTCTTCAATCACCCCGACTTCATCGAGGCGACGACCGACCGAGTCGCCAACGCGATCGCTCGGCTGCCGAACGAGGGACGCGATGCGGCGCACATTGCCTTCACGGCTCACAGCATCCCGATGCTGATGGCGGACAACTGCCAGTACGCCGTCCAACTGACCGAGACGGCTCGGTTGGTCGCAGAGAGACTGGATATCCCCGCCGATCAGTGGCGAGTGGTTTACCAAAGCCGCAGCGGACGGCCGACCGATCCGTGGCTCGAACCGGACATCCTCGATCATCTGCGAGCGTTGAAAGAACAGTCCGTTTCGCAAGTCGTCATCGCGCCGATCGGTTTCCTGTCGGACCACATCGAGGTGCTGTACGACCTCGACGACGAAGCGGCCAAGCTGTCACAGGAACTCGGCCTGACGATGGTCCGAGCTGGAACTGTCGGCACGCATCCGAAATTTGTGTCAATGATTGTCGAATTGATCGCCGAGCGACTCGCTACCGAATCGGGAACGGAGTGCAATCGACCCGCGATCGGAGTCTGTGGTCCAAGCCACGACGTCTGCCCGGCGGAATGCTGCCCGTATCCGATTTCGCGTCCGACGACCAACTCATTGGCGAGCGGAGGGTGTTAACCCTCCGAGAATCGTTTCGGAAAAACTCGGAGGGTTGACACCCTCCGCTCGCCGAACAACGAGGAATTCATCATGCGAATCGCCATCGGCCAAATGTGGCAAGAATCGAACACGTTCAACCGGAATCTGACCCGCTGGTCGGACTTCGAGAACTGGGGGATCGCCGTCGGGCCGGACATCTTCGAGAAGTACGGGCAGACCGGCGAAATCGGTGGCGTGTTGGCCGGGCTTCGTCAGTGGCCGGAGCCGCCGAGCGAGCTGATTGGGTTGGCTCGATTCACCTGCTGGCCGTGGGGAGCGGTCGAATCGGCGACGGCGAAGCGAATCTTCGAGACGTTCGACGAACAACTCCGCATCGCGGGACCGCTCGATGCGGTCTGTCTCGTCTTGCACGGAGCAATGGCAGCCGAGGACGAGCCGGATCTGAGCGGTGTGTTGCTCGAACGAGTCCGCGCGAAGGTCGGTCCCGACGTGCCGATCGTCGCGACGTTTGATCTGCACGCGAATCTGACGCGGCGAATGCTCTCGAATGCGGACCTGCTGTGCGGCTATCACACCGCGCCGCATTTGGATTCCTGGCAGACGGGCGAACGAGCGGTGCGGGGCTTGTGGAAGATTCTGAAGCGCGGCGTCCGACCGCAGACGATCTGGCGCAAGCTGCCGATGTTCACGGCGGCCGAGAATCACAACACGTTCACCGGCATACCGGCTCCGATTTACGAGCGGCTGAAACAGCTCGAAGCTGAGGACGACGTGCTGGCCGCGAACGTGGCGATGGTCATGCCGTGGTTCGACGCGCCGCAGCTCGGCTGGACGGTCATGCTGACGACGAGCCGCCGCGAGTCGCGCTGGGAACAAATGGTCGATCAACTTTGCTCGATCTGCTGGAGCATCCGGCATGAACTCGAAGCGGTCGATCGCTTGCCGCCGGCAGAGGTCGTGAAGCGAGCACTCGCGCTCGGCAAACATCCGATCGTCATCGGTGATGGAGCCGACGCAACGAACAGTGGTGCTCCGGGAGATTCGACCTGCCTGCTGCGCGAACTGCTCGCCGCGATCAAAATCCCGCATGGCGCGCTGACGTTCATGGTTGATCCGATCGCCGTGGCCGACGCGTCTCGCGTCGGAGTCGGCGGAGTCTTCGACGCCGACGTCGGTGGCCGGCTCGCCCCGGAGTATTCGTCTCCCGTCCGCGTCCGAGGCGTCGTCGAGAAACTGCAAAACGTCGAGTGGACGCTGACAGGTCACATCAGCAAGAACTTGCCCGTGAACATGGGCCGCGGCGCGATCATCCGGGCGGGCGATGTCCAAATCCTGTTGGTCGAGCGGGGTGGTCCCGGCAGTTCACCGCGGCTGTACGAGTCGGTCGGACTCGACCCACGGACCTGCGGAATTGTCGTCGCGAAGTCGCCCTCCGGGTTCCGAGCCGACTATGATCCGTTCGTCGCCGGATCGCTGCTCGCCGATTGTCCCGGCTGTGCGTCACCTCACTGGGGCGAGATGCGATTCGACAAGATCAACCGACCGCTGTGGCCGCTGAATTCGCTCGCGACACCGAATGAGGCGAACTGGTGCGAAAGCGGTTGGGTGAATTGATTTTGAAATCTGAGATTTGAAATTTGGAATCGGAAGAGAGTTGTCATGTCGAATTTCACACGTCGTTGCGGTGCATTGTTGGGTTCGCTGGCTGTCAGCGTTTGGATTCTCGGCTGCGGTGGATCGGCTGAGCCAGAAACCAACAGGGCACGGACGAAGGATTTGGGACAAATCACGATCGAGACAAATGAGCTTGGGGACGACTCGAAGCCATCCGATCACGAACCGAAACCTTCAGCCGTGAAGGAAGACTCGCCTGCGGAGTCGTTCGCTCCGGTGAAACTCGGTGGCGGGGGCGGCGACACACCGAGCAGCACGAAGACGACCGCGAAGAAAAACATCCCGCCGGAGAAGCAGCTTGACGACGTCAAGAAGGCGCTCAAGCCGATTCAGGTGGTGCTCGGCCCGTGGCACGCGATCATCGACAAAACGAAATCGTACGAAGACCTGCAATGGGTCTGGGATTGGAAGACCGATCGTGCTCAACCCGCGCTGGCGATGGCCGCCAAAGGGGATAGCGAATACTTCAAGTCCGCGCGGCTGACCTATCTCGTCGAGGACGAGAAATTCCAAATGACGCTGACCGACAAGGAAGGAAAGCAGCGCGTGCTTCAAGGAGTCTTCACCGAGGAACCAACCGACAAGCCAGGTGATGACAAGAAACAAACTCCGCAGCGGACCTTCAAGCTGCTGCTGACGGAGATCGGCGACGCGAAGGACCGCTGGCAGATCGTGATGAATCAGCAGCACAACAACCGGTACTTGTTGGAACTGGCTCGGCTGCGCGGCAAGAGTTTTGTCCGCTTCGACACGATCGGCAGCCAGCGTGAAGGGACGTCGTTCGCGCTCGATGACAGCGACTTCAAAGAGAAGACCTGCGTGATCTCGCAAGGCCTGGGGACGATGCAGGTCAGCCACAAAGGAAAGTCGTATTGGGTCTGTTGCTCCGGCTGCAAAGCGGCGTTCGAGGAAGACCCGGAGAAATGGATCGCCAAATTCGAGGCGATGCAGACCAAGTAGCCCTGTCGCTCCGCGACAGGAAAGCCGGGCGCGGAGTTGGGCTGATTTGGTTGTTGAAAGTGAACGGCGCGAACGACGTCGTTGAAGCGTTCGGCGTTCCTGTCACGGAGTGACAGGGCTAGTGCGTTTGCAAGTGGATTGAATCAGTGAGGTGTAAGTCCTCGTCGAAGTTGGTTTGAACTTTGTATCCGAACGTAACTGCGTCGTCGTGAGACGGGGTGGAGAGCAACGGGAGGAGAACGGCTAGTCCG
>SXGS01391952.1_pt1 | contig 16832 bp, 11 predicted proteins | sample 3174681 | NCBI WGS metagenome assembly SXGS01 (sample SAMN11356861, study PRJNA531348) | freshwater metagenome | isolation source: freshwater sample F1-80 | place: China: Fuxian Lake, Yuxi | collected 2017-12-25 | reverse complement strand
GCCGCCCGGAATCGGATGCATCATCGGCGTCTCGACTTCGAGGAATCCCCGTTCGATCAGAAAGGCCCGGATGCCGGCGATGATCCGGCTTCTGGTCGCGAAGATCTGATGGACCTCAGGGTTGGCGATGAGATCGACGTAGCGCTGGCGATAGCGGGTTTCCACATCTGTCAACCCGTGCCATTTTTCAGGGAGCGGACGGAGCGCTTTGCTGAGAAACGTTAGCTGGCGGACCTCGACTGTAAATTCATTCGTCTTGGTGCGAAAGAGCACCCCGGTCACGCCGATCCAGTCTCCGAGATCGAGCTGCTCCGTGACGGTGTAGGCCTGTTCGGAGAGCAGATCTTTCTTGAGATAGACTTGCAGGCGGTCTGATCCGTCTTGCAGCACGGCAAAGCCGGCTTTTCCAAAACGGCGCAGGGCCACCACCCGGCCTGCGATGGTGCAGGGAATTTTCTCCTGCTCCAAGACCTCCTTGGTCTTCTCGCCGTGCAGCTTGATGAGCCGGCCGGCCCGGTCTTTGACTTCGAAGCGCGCCCCGTATGGAGCCACGCCCGCTTGGCGGAGGTGATCGAGCTTCTTGATCCGTTGTTGCCGCTGTTCGTTCAGTTCATCCATATTAGTCCATGTGGTCTATCTTGTCTGTCTCGTCTCTCCGGTGTGGACTGACCAATCGGACCAGATAGACCAGTTCTACAAGTCGTCCGGTCCGTCGACGGCCTGTGCCGGGACGCTTCCTTTGACAAGCTTCCTCTTCAAATAGGCCTCGATGAATCCGTCGATCTCGCCGTCCATGACGGAGGAGACATCGCCGGTTTCGTGGGTGGTCCGGTGGTCCTTCACCATCTGATGGGGCTGGAACACATAGGACCGGATCTGACTGCCCCACGCGATGTCTTTCTTCTCTCCGACGATTGCGTTGAATTCCGCTTCCTTCTTCTGCTGTTCCCGTTCGAACAGGCGCGCCTTCAAGATTTTCATCGCCCCGTTTCTGTTCTGTAGCTGAGAGCGCTCGTTCTGGCATTGCACGACGATGCCGGTCGGCAGGTGCGTGATGCGGATCGCTGTTTCAACCTTGTTGACATTTTGACCGCCGGCGCCGCCTGCGCGGAACGTGTCGATTCTGAGATCTTTTTCCTCGATCGCCACCTCGATGTCTTCACTCAACTCCGGATAGACGAATACTGAGGCGAATGAGGTATGCCGCCGTTTGTTGGAGTCGAACGGGGAGATGCGCACCAGACGGTGAACACCTGCCTCTGCCTTTAAATATCCGTAGGCATAGGGGCCGGTAATCGAGAGGGTCACGCTTTTGACGCCGGCTTCGTCACCGGCCAACAGATCCAACGTTTCGACCTTGAACTTTTTGGTTTCTGCCCACCGCACATACATGCGTAGCAGCATTTGCGCCCAGTCTTGGGATTCCGTTCCACCGGCGCCCGGATGAATTTCGAGAATTGCGTTGTTCGGATCCAGCTCGCCCGACAACAGCATTTCCACACGCAACGCTGCAAGGCGTGGTTCCAGCCGATTCAGCTCCGCCGTCAGCTCCTGTTCGAGCGCGGCGTCGCCGCTTTCGGTCGCCAGCTCCAAGAGGGCGTTCAGATCACCCAGCTTGGATTCGACGTCACGCCATGTCGCCAGTTCGCGCTCGATCGTCGCTTTCTTTCGGCTGACAGCGGCGGCGGCGCGGGCATCGCTCCAAAAATTCGGCTGCCCCATCTGGGCTTCCAGCTCTTCCAGGTCGGCGGTCATGCGGGCGAGGTCAAAGATGCCCCCGTAACTCGGAGACTTGCTCTCCGATGGCGCGGACACGGACTTGCACGTAATCAAACAACATTGAACGATCTTCCTTCCGTTACGCGGGCTCGATAGCGGTTGTGCCGGGGGCTGGTTCCTCCGTGCGGAAGTAACCGTACAGGCACAGAAACGTGCACATTATAGCACAGCCGTAGGCAAACACATCTCCGTAGTAGCTATAAAAAGTGCGGGAGTTCCTGATCGGGATTGCGGCTTTCAGCGCATGTTCTGTGAACAGGGGCGTCGCATCCAGGATGCGGCCGTAGGGATCGATAAAACCTGAAATTCCGGTGTTGGCGGAACGCGCGAAGGCCAGATGATTTTCCACTGAACGAAAGACGACCATGGAAAAATGCTGCGCGGGCGCCGACGATGGCCCGAACCAGCCGTCATTGGTGATGGTGACGAGAAACTCCGCGCCGTTGCCCGCAAACTGCCGGACCAGGTCGGGGAAGATCACTTCATAGCAAATAGCCACGCCGAACTTCACGGGCCGTGAGCCGGCTGGACTGCCGCCGCGCAACGACTTAGGCGTGAACGACACAATCGTCGGGCCCGGTCCGGATTCGAAATCGCCGATCCCTTCCACCAGCTTGTCGAGAAAGAACAGCAGCGACGATTTCAGTGGAATATATTCTCCGAACGGCACCAGATGGTGCTTGTCGTACCGGCCGAGAAGAGTGCCGTCTACCCCCAGTAGATAGGCGCTGTTCAAGAGATAGGGTCTACGGTCCGGATAGAATCGTAACGCCGGGCTTCCGGTGAGGATCGGCGCTTGCGCGCGGGCCGCCCACTCAATGAGCTTCAATTGGTAGTCCCGTTCCCGTTCCAGGACGAACGGCGTTGCGGCTTCCGGCCAGACGACCAGGTCCGTGCCGATGCCCAGTTTGGCGGTCAGCCGGTCGAACCGCTGCATGGTCTCATCGCGGTACTCGGCATCCCATTTCACGGCCTGGTCGATATTGGGTTGCACGACCCCCACGATAATGGAGGATTTCGATTGTGTGGGGTTTTCCTCCGTCAGTACGGTAGAGCTGTAGAGCCATGACAGTACCATGAGGACTGCCGCGGTCGTGAGCAATTCCCATGGGAGCTTGACCGGGTGAAAGCCGCGAAAGAAGGGCATCAACCATAAGATCAGCTCGGCAACGGCCAGGTTGACCAGCACGATCAAAAAGGAGACTCCATAGACCCCTGTGTGATCCGCAATCTGAATCAGGTCCAAATTCTGGTATTGCGAATAGCCAAGAAGGCACCAGGGAAGGCCTGAGAGAGCATAGGTACGGATCAGCTCAAGCGCGACCCAGAAACAGGGGGCGAAGAAAATCCCATAGCGTGGGATCAGTTCTCGCAGCCAGACGACGGCTAGACTGTAGAGCCCGACATAGAGTCCGAGATAGGCGGTCAGCAGTAAGAGAATGGCGTAGCTGACGGGGAGGGGAACCTTGCCGTAGGTTGTCATGGCCGTGACGACCCATTCCATGATGCCGGTAAATCCGATAAGGCCGGTCAGCCATCCGATCCAAAAGGCGCGCCGCCGGGAGCATTGATCGAGGGCCAGATGTAGTGGAATGAGAGCGGCCCAGGCCAGCAACCCGAATTCAAAGTTGGGAAAGCACAGCGGTAATAAGACACCGCTCGCGCAGGCAAAGAGGATCTGGCGCGAACGAGACAGGTCCATCGTGGACTACGATAGCGAAAGCGTTTGGGACTTGCAAGGGAACGGGGAAGGATTGCGGAAACAACTGCCGCACCATCCTGAGCATAGTCGAGGGGGCGACAAATGGTATGAATCATGTGGGCCGAGAATAGTCTTGTGCATGAAAGAGTTTACTTGACTCAATTCGGGTCGAGGCCTATCGTACCCCTTGTGGGGGGAGTTAACGCCCCGAGGGAATATGGTTCATAAGGGGATCGAGCGTGAGGACGGTGTGCAGGACCAGCTTGTACTGGGAAGCCTAAAATCCTCCCAAGGTCTCCGTCGTACCTAATCGACCTCGGTTAGGTGCGTGCTCCTCCCACCTAAACAAACCCACATCATTCGTCATTGCGTAAGGCTGTCATCGCTTAGGAAGATCAGCGATGGGGTTTCCTCACGCGGCCGTTCTGTGTACAATGCCGCGCGATTTTAGCTGCATCGTTCTGTGAGGATGAATGACCAAGAAACACTCGACCACTCCATCGACCGCCGCTCCGACTATCGCCACGCCATTGTCTGAATCGCCTGCGCCGAAGAAAGCCGCCAAGCCGGTACAGCAGGTGACTGCCGTTGAAATGGGCGCGCGCCAGCGGGAAATCTCCGTCTCTGAGTTTTTCACAAAGAACCGGCACCTGCTTGGTTTCGACAATCCGCGCAAGGCGTTGTTGACCTGCGTGAAGGAAGCGGTCGACAACGCGCTGGATGCCTGCGAGGAAGCCGGCATTCTGCCCGATGTCACGGTGCAGTTGGAGATCGCGTCGAGCAACGGAACTCCGCCGCCGGCCAGCCAAGCCACGCGGTTCCGCATCACGGTGACGGATAACGGCCCCGGCATCGTCCGTCAGCAGATTCCCAGAGTTTTTGCGAAGCTGCTCTACGGTTCCAAGTTCCACCGTATGAGAATGAGCCGGGGCCAGCAGGGGATCGGCATTTCCGCTGCCGGCATGTACGGCCAGCTGACGACCGGCAAACCGGTGACGATCATTTCGCGCACCGGGCCGCGCGCCGCCGCGCATTTTTTTGAGGTGCAGATCGACACGAAGAAAAACGAGCCGCTGGTGCATGAGAACAAACAGATCGAATGGGAGCAGCCGCAAGGCACGCAGGTAACGCTCGAAGTCGAAGGCAAGTATCAAAAAGGCCGGGCGTCGGTAGACGAATGGCTAGAGCAAACATCCATCGCCAACCCCCACGTCAAACTGACCTATCGCACACCGGAAGGGGAAACGAAAGACTATCCCCGCACCTATCATGAGTTGCCGCCGTCGCCGCGCGAGATCAAGCCGCATCCCTACGGCATCGAATTCGGCATGTTCCTCAAGATGCTGCAGGATACGAAGAGCCACTCGGTGTCCGGATTGTTGGCCAGCGATTTTTGCCGGGTCTCGCCGCAACTGGCTGATGACATTTGCAAGGCGGCGAAGGTGTCGCCACATACGAAGCCACGCGATCTGAAGGGATCTGCTGCCGAAACGTTGTATCGGATTATCCAAGATACGAAGATCATGGCGCCGCCGACGAACTGCCTGTCGCCGATCGGCGAGAAAGCGATTCTGTCCGGCCTCTCCAAACAGATCAAAGGCGAGTTTTACACGGCGGTGAGCCGGCCTCCGGCGGTGTATCGAGGCAATCCATTCGTCATCGAAGCGGGGCTGGCCTATGGGGCTGCGCCTCAGGATCAGAACAAGCCCAGGCAGCCGGCTGTGCCGAAAGCGGAAGGCGAGCAGGATGAAGAAGATTCGGAACTCGCGCGCGTGATCCGTTACGCGAACCGTGTGCCGTTGCTCTATCAGCAATCAGCCTGTTCGACGTTCAAAGCGGTTCTGAGTACGACCTGGAAAAACTACGGTGTCACGCAATCCCGCGGCGCGTTACCGGGCGGGCCGATGGTGATTTTCGTCCACATGGCGTCGGTCTGGGTGCCCTTCACGAGCGAATCCAAAGAGGCGATCGCTGACTACGACGAAATCCAGAAGGAAATCACGCTGGCTTTGCGCGAGTGCGGCCGGCGGTTGGGATTGTTCTTGCGCCGCCGTGAACGGGCTGCGAGCGAATATCGGAGGAGAAACATCTTTGAGTTGTACATCGAAGAAGTCGTTGAGGCCTGTAACCGCCTCAAGGGCGGCAGGCTGCCGAAAGAAAAACTCAAGGCGCAGCTCCAGAAGATCGCCACGTCGCGCACCGGCGGGCTGAAGACCGATGAGGCCCTCGGTAAGACCGGCGCAGGGCCTGAAGGGTTGCCGCATTCCATCATTGTGACGGCAGAAGGAGTCGAAGGCGAAGTCGATCTTGCCGCTTGTGTGCAGGCCGATGCCAAGCCTTCCAAGGGGAAGGCTGCTCAGATGCCGCTCTTCAATGGGCCCGATCGATCAGCCAAACCAGACCGACCAGTCCCCGCCTCGAAGCCCCGTGGAAAGAAATAGGACCTATGGCCGCTAAACAGAGAAAGACCACCACGGTTGAAAAGAAGCTCATCGGCTTGGCCGATGTCGTCATCACGGCGGCGGAACGGTCGAAGGACCCGACGATTGAGATTCCGATTCGCGCCCTGTCGAATGTCTCGTTCAATGCGCGCAAGGGCTTGATCGAGATGGGAGGCAAGAAGCAGGCGCGCTCGTTTTTCAACGTCGGCATGGCCAAGAAATTCATGCAGACGCTGTTGGTGGCGGATGCGCTGTCGGAATTGCAGCGGGCGGAGCTGACGACCTCGCTTCGAGAAATTTACTACCGGACAAAACACACGATCCAAGACTCGCATGAGAATACGTTCGACACGCAAGACGAATCCGATCCGGTGATCGAGGATCTGGAAGTCTCACTCTCCGCGTTGCGGGAAGAGCTGCATGTCCGCGCGGAAAACAGCGGCAGCATCGTTGGACCGGTCGTGTTCGGCGATGACGGGGATCGCGTGGATTGTGCCAGACTGGGCAAGGGCGGCTATTCGGTGCCCTCGATCGTGGAACCGGAGTATCTGGAGATCCGGCGTTGCACGGCAGACTTCGTCCTGCTCGTTGAAAAAGGCACTCAGTGGAATCGGCTGTCGGAAGATAAATTTTGGCGGCGTTACAACTGTGTGTTGCTGACGGGTAACGGCCAGCCTCCCCGCGGCGTCCGCCGATTGGCGAGACGGCTCCATGAAGAACATCGGCTGCCTGTCTATGTGCTGGTCGACAACGATCCGTGGGGCTATTACATTTATTCCGTCATCAAGCAAGGCTCGATCAATCTGGCGTTTGAAAGCCAGCGCATGGCGATTCCGAAGGCCAAGTTTATCGGCTTGTCGAGCGCTGACCCTGAACGCTACGAGCTGCCGCGCAACGTCGGCATCAAGTTGAATGAGAAGGATATTGCGCGCGCAAAAGAGTTGATGAATTACGAGTGGTTCAAAAAGCCGGCGTGGCAGGCGGAGATCAAACGGATGCTTGCGAGCGGGCTCAAGTATGAGCTCGACGCGCTGGCGAACAAGGACTTCCAGTATCTGACTAAGAAGTATCTGCCGAGAAAGCTCAAAGAGAAAGACTGGCTGGACTAGTCTGCTGTTTCGTATCTCGTCGTTCGTGAAGCGTATCTCGTCCTTCGGCCAGGTTCGGGAGCGCAAGTTGGAAAGAGTGCCTGTCTCATCTTTATTCGCGAGATACCAGATACGCTTCACGAGGATCGCATTCGTTTCTACGAACCCCCTATGAAGACCTTGCCTGCTTGGACTGCGCCTCTTCGGGATTGGCAGCGCCGCGCTCTGTCGGCGGTGTGCGCTCATCCGACCATGGATTTTCTGGCGATGGCCACGCCCGCTGCCGGGAAAACGCGCTTTGCCCTGGCTGTTGCGCATCACTATCTGACGACAGGGGCTGCGGCCAGGGTGTTGGTGGTGTGTCCGACCAATCACTTGCGCGGGCAATGGTCGGACGCTGCCGGAAAGATCGGTTTGCACCTCGATCCGACCTTGACGAATGAACAGGCCGTGGAAGCCTCTGACTATCACGGCGCCGTGGTGACCTATCAGCAGGTCTGCCTGGCTCCGACGATCTTTCAGCGAGCCTGCCGGGCCAAGAAGACGCTGGTCATTCTGGACGAGCTGCATCACGCCGGTGACGGGAAGAACTGGGGAAAGGCGCTGCGGGCCGCATTCGAGCCGGCGGTGTTCCGGCTGATTCTGTCCGGCACACCGTTTCGCTCGGATAACAATCTGATACCATTCATTCGATATGAGCAGGGGGAGAGCCGGGCCGATTTTACCTATGGCTACACCGATGCGATCGGCGATGGTGTGTGCCGTCCGATCCTATTCCCCAGTTACGAGGGCGAGCTGACCTGGTTTTCCGAGGGCCGTGAACATACGGCCACGTTTGAAGACGGACTCACGTTTGACCGGCAGCGGGAACGGTTGAAGACGGCGTTGCTGCAGGAGACCTGGCTCGGTCCGGTCATTGCCGATGCCCATGCGCAGCTCACCCGATTGCGCAAGGAAGAACAGCCTGATTCGGGCGGGCTGATCGTGAGCATGGATCAAGACCATGCCCGCTGGGTGGTGGATCTCGTCGGCCGTATCACCGGCGTAAAAGCGGCAGTCGCGGTGTCGGATGACCCAGCTGCATCCGGCGTGATTGAGGAGTTTGCCGGGCACAAGAAGCAGCAATGGCTGGTTGCGGTCAATATGGTGAGTGAAGGCGTGGACATTCCGCGTCTTCGTGTCGGCGTCTACGGCACGAACGTGCTGACGGAAATGTACTTCCGGCAGGTGGTCGGGCGGTTCGTCCGGATGCAGGATGGCATGCCGAAGCCGCAACGGGCCTGGCTGTATTTGCCCAAAGATCCGGTCCTGGCTCATTACGCCAGACAGATCAAGGCGGAACGCGATCATGTGCTGGAAGACATCATGCCGGCCGGACAGCGGGACCTCTTCGGCCGTGTCACGGTCTCGACGAACGAGTACATGCCGTTGATGGCTGTGGCCAGAGTGGATAGCGTGATCGGCGAGGAGGATACGAGAGGGGAGAGCCAGACGGTGATTTCAACTGAACCGCCGGTCTCACTTCATGAGCAGAAGCAGGACCTGCGCGAGCTTCACCGGTTACTCGTCAGCGCTGTTGCGAGAGCCGGCGGCATCGATCATCGACGGTTGAATGCCGAATTGATCGCGCGCACCGGGAGCCGTGTCGATCAAGCCACGGTTGAGCAGCTTCGGAAGCGCATTCAATTGCTGGAGCGGTGGAAGGATCAAGGTTACGACGGAAAGCGGTGACATGCTCAGCTCTGTGGAAACTGAGTCATGCGATAACGACAGCGGCGCGTATCGATCAACTCGTAGCAGCTTCTTTCTCGCGCAGGTACTTGTCGAACAAGAATGTTCCGAACGGTAGGATGGAAGCGACAAAGGCCTGTATGCAAAACCTGTTGTCCCATTGGTATGTGGTGCGCAGCCTGGCTAACTGGCCGACATAGAGCAGAAACAACAGGCCGTGGATCGATCCCGTGACTCTGACGGCCAGCGGCATCCCCATGAAGTACTTCATCGGCATGGCGATAAACAGCAGGATGAGAAAAGAGGTCCCCTCAGCTAACGCGGTCATTCTAAACGCTCTGATCTGGTTCATGGATTGTCCTGCTTCAGTTTGGACGAAGCCGTATGCCTCCAGAATGCGCGAGCATTGTCTACGGACTCATGAATCTGTGTCAATGATGTGCTAGCTACAGGGCTTCCTCTCCGCCTTGCGCCTACTTTTCGGCGGGTGCTAAGATCCGGTCACGAAAGGCTAAGCCTCAGCATAAACCTGTTTTCTCTCTGACCATGCCCAACATCACGTTGCTCGTATCCCCCAGTTGCGGCGCCTGTCCTTCGGCCAAGAGCCTGTGGAAACAGTTGCGCGTGAAGTACAGTTTTTCGTACAGGGAAGTTGATATTACAACCAAAGACGGTCAGGAACTGGCCGACCGCCATGCTGTGCGGGCGGTTCCCGCCACCATCATCGACGGACGATTGACCTTCATCGGCGTGCCCAGTCGGGAGAGCGCGGAGAAGGCCATTCAGTTGAAGATCAAACAGCGGGAAGGGGAGCGATAGTATGGAAGAAGACGATAACGAACTCCCGGACCTTCCGCTCATCGACAAGGGGCCTCCGCCGGATTGCCCGATCTGCGGCGATCCGATGGGTTTTATCGACGGTGACTGGGCCTGCGTCGACTGCAACGGCGAATTGCTGGGCCCGGAAACGGGCTAAACTAGTCGCGTTTCACGAGATACGCTGTAGATGCTCCGCATCGTCACCGGGCCGTTCCATCCTGCCCTCGATCACGCGCTCGTCGAAGATGTGCGTGCGCTCAAGGCTGATGATCCGTTTGCGCTGCTCGCCATCATCGTTCCTTCCGCTTCCCTTGCCGACCGGCTGAAACGATTTCTGGCCATCGAATCACACCTCCCGCTGCTCAATCTCCATGTGCTGACGTTTCATCAATTCGTGTTGCGGCTGCGGGATGATCTGGCGCGAAGCGGGCAACCGATCCCGCCTCTGCAGCTGGTCGACGATTTCTTTTTCGAGCAACTCCTTCGCCAAGTAGTGAGCCGACAGTTGCTTGGCCTGGAAGCAGCGGCCAAGTTGCCGCCTTCACCCGGAACCTGGAAAGGGCTGTGGGCCACGGTGCGGGATCTGAAGGATGCGGTGGTGGACCCGGCGATCGCGTTGAAGGCTGTGACGGAAGGACTCTTCGAGGAAGACGATCGCGCCTGGCTGCAAACGCTGTTTACACTGCAAGCTGCCGTGATCGAAGGAAGCCGATCGCTTGGGGTGGGATCGGCGGACGATTTGATTGCGTCGCTTGGCCAGGATCTCTCTCGATCGACGGTGCTGACTCGCTTCACGCGCCTGTGTTTCTACGGTTTTTACGATCTGCTGCAAGTCCAGCTGTCCTTCTTCCAATCGATCGCGCACTGCGCACCGACGACGCTCTATGTCCCGCTGGGGCCCAGCCGGTCGTATGATTTTTCCCGCCGGTTTTTCGAACGATACCTGTTGCCGCTGGCAGAGACACATGAGGATCGGAGTAAAGCGTCCGCCGCCGGTATTTCATCCGCTCCGGTCGAACTGTCCGTCACGAGCGTCATCGGGGCGGAGGAAGAACTGGCCGCTGTGTGCCGGGAGATTCTGACGCTCGTCGAAGTCCATGGCTATCGATTCGATGACATCGGCGTGGTCGCGCGCTCGTTCGATCTTTATCGGGCCAAACTGCAATCCCTATTCGATCGGCATCTCGTGCCCTTCACCTCCACCGCGGGACGGCCGCTGACGCGCGAGCCGCTTGTGAAGGCGCTGCTGCAACTGGCGTCGCTTCCGTCGAACGACTTCGAGCGGTCGGCTGTCTTGGACGTAGTGGCCTCGCCGTTTTATCGAGGGCTTGGAGATGGGCATCCGGCGGTTGAACGCCGGCCTGATCGGTGGCGTCTTGCGGTCTCGACGCGGGGCATTACAAAGGGATCGGCTGAATGGGCGCGGTTATCGGCTTCTACGGCTTCGTCTATTCTGATGGAGGCTGCCGCCGATCAAGAAGACAACGGCACAAGCGCGATGCCTGCGCATGATCGTGAACAGGTTTCCCTCCTATCAGTTCTTGTGACGAGTTTGATTCACGATTGCGACCGGCTGCCTCGGCGCGGTTCGATCGGGCAGTTGACCGATGCCTTTGCCGAATTGCTTCGCGGACATTTCGCGATTCCAGGCTGGGCAGAGTCGGAATCGTCGGATACTCAGGATGAGACGGATCAGATGCTTGTCGGCGAAGCCGTCACGCGCGCACTTGATCGATTATCGGAACTGGACCAGGTCGGCGCTGATCTTACATGGGAAGAGTGGACGGAACTCTTTCGGCTGGCGTTGGAAGACCAGACGCTTCCCATCGAAGGCAGTCCCCATCGAGGGGTGTGGGTCTTCGATGCCATGCAGGCCAGGGGCCTGCGCTTTCGGGCGCTCTTTGTGATGGGCCTCAATGAACAGGTGTTTCCGCGTATCGTTCGCGAAGATCCGTTTTTGCGGGATCGACAGCGTCTTGTGCTGGAGTCTACGCTGGGTTTTCTGATCGACGAGAAGCTGGCGGGCCATGAAGAGGAACGGCTCCTCTTCGAACTGCTGAGCCGCGCTGCATCGAATCGGCTGTATCTTTCCTATCAGCGGGCCGACGAAGCAGGCCGCGTCATGGCGCCGTCGGCTTTCGTGGCGGCGGCGCAACGGGACTCGTATTTTGTCGCGAGTCCTGAACGTGTTGTGGCGCGCCGATTGACCGAGCGGGTTGCTTCCCATCCGGCGATCCAGGAGGTGCTTCCGGCGCAGGATCTTGCGGTGAATCTGTTGCTGCATGAGCAAGAGGCAGGGCCGCTGATCGACCATGTGGGACAGCCTCGTGCGTTGTTCGACCATGGGAGGGCGGTTCAGCACATTATGGAGCGTGATTCTCAAGACTTGGGACCGTTCGACGGCATGGTGGGAGCAGGCAGCTCATCGGATGCGCCGCCCGATCAGCAGGAGTTGTCGCCGACTTCGTTGGAGCGGTATGCGACCTGTCCCTTTCAATACTTTGCTGAAAAACGGCTGCGCCTTGAGCCGGTCCGGGCCATGCGCCGGGATCATCTTCCGGCGCTCACGCTGGGCACGCTCATCCACGCTTCCTTGCGGCTCAGCTATGAGCGGTTGATTGCCGTACAGTGGCCGGGAGCCGAGATCGATCGTTCGATCGTGCGGCAAATCATTGCCGATTCAACCGCCGAGGTGTTCGCCGGCCATGCAGCTACAAGCGGGACAGGGCATGCGCTGCTGTGGACGATGGCGCAGGAACAGGTTGTGGCATTGGTCAACCTTGCCGCCGATTCCGATCGAGATGACTACCGAGAGACCGGCTACAGACCGCAGGCGTTTGAAATTGAAGCGGAGGGGTTGGTTTCTTTGGGAGGCGAGACAGCGGACCTCAAGATTCACGGCACACTGGACCGTCTCGACGTGCGGCTGAATCCGCCGGGTCTTCGGATCGTGGATTACAAGTTCAAGCAGGGCAGCGAGATGGATACCAAAGATCGCAATTTGCTGTTGGGTGCAGCCAGGGGAGCGCGGCTCCAGCCTCCGCTGTATGTCTCGATGACGATACCCGCTCAACCTGCGCCGGCTGAAGTGCAATTTGTGTATCTGGCCCCGCGCTGGGATCCACCGATTGCGCGGTCGATCTTTGAGCGCGCAAGTCTGTCAGGCAAGACCGGAGAGATGATCACGCAGACGATTCGAACTCTCGCGCAGGGCATCGCGCGGCAAGAGTTCTTCATCCTGCCGGATGCCTATTGCGACCAGTGCCTGTTTTCCGCTGCCTGCCGCCGGTACGATTCCACCGCCTGGTGGCGGTCCTATCGTTCGCCGGAGGCCGGGGCGCTGCGCCGGTTGCGAAAGTTACAGGTGCAGGATGAATGAGGGGGCACCCCTGTCGGACGCCCAGGATCGGGTTCTGGCGCAGACCACATGGAATCAGAATGTGGTTGTGAGAGCCGGGGCCGGCACGGGCAAGACCACGATTTTAGTCAATCGGATGCTCAATCTGTTGATGCGGGAACCGCAGCCGCTGGCGATCACCGAGATCGTGGCGCTGACTTTCACCAACAAGGCTGCGACGGAGATGAAGCAGCGGCTCCGGCGGGAATTGACCAAACTCGCCGAGTCTGCCGATGAGTCGTTGTCGGCTCAGGTGAAGGAACGGGCCGGACAGGCGCTTGCGCAGTTCGAGAAGGCCCAGATTGGGACGCTGCACAGTTTTGCTGCGCATCTCTTGCGATTGCATCCATTGGAGTCCGGTCTGGATCCGTCGTTTCAAGAAGACGACGGCACCAGATTCACGGAGCTGTTTAATTCCAGGTGGCAGGCCTGGCTGGCGGAGGAACTCGGAACGACGGGGCAGCATCATGCGCAATGGAGGAGGGTGCTGGCCGGGACGAGTCTCGATGACTTCCATGACCTGGCCGTCACGTTGGCCGGCGAATCTATCGATGTGCATGAACTCGCGCGCCAATGCCGGACGACATCGATCGACGGCCCGGTTCGTGATTGGCTGGAGCGTCTGCGCGCAACAGCCGATGGGTTGTCGGCCAGCCGTGCGAAGGCCAAGCAGGTGAAGGCAGACAAGATGCTGTCTGCCTCATCCCGATGTCTTACGTTGGTGTTGGATCATGGGGCACAGGGTATCGAGCGGTTGTCCGATGATGACCGTGGGTTCCTGACAAAGGATATCGGCAAACCGACCAGCGGCTGGGACGAACAGGCCTTTGTCGAGACCAAGGCGGTGGTGTCTGTTGCGCAGCAACTGCTGTCGGTGAATCAACCCTACATGAGCGATCTGTTTGAATTGCTGGGGCCGTTTCTCAGCGGGATTAAGCAGTCCTTCCTGGCCTCCGGGTGGATTTCATTCGACGGGCTCCTGACTCGCGCCAAATCGTTGCTGCGCGACCATCCGTCGGTGAGAGCCAGGATCAAACACAGTTATCGCGCCATTCTTGTGGATGAGTTTCAAGACACGGACCCGGTGCAATACGAAATCGTCCTCTATCTGGCAGAGCGGTTGGGCAGCTCGAAACAGACCTGGCAAGATCTTGAATTAGAGCCAGGCAAACTGTTCATCGTCGGCGATTCCAAACAATCGATTTACGCGTTCCGTCGAGCCGATATCGAAGCGTTTGAGCGGGTCGTGGACAAGATTCTCAAAGGCGAAGGCAAAGGGATCGAATGTTCGCTCGTGACGAATTTTCGCAGCGACGAGGCGGTGCTGTCGGTGGTCAATAACCTGTTCGACCGGCTGTTTGTCGCTGAACCGCACATTCAGCCTCCGAACGAGCGGTTATCTGCGCAGCCGCAACGAAAGCCTGAGTTGTCCTCCTCCGGCGTACAGATCAGGCTCGTCACTGCCGAATCCGATGCGGAGGATTTCGACACGGCCGCCGCCACACGCGCGGAGGCCGACCATCTGGCCCGCTGGATCAAAGAGGAATTGCTCGCCGGTATGACCGTCTTCGACCGTGACCGGAGGCCAGTGCCTCTGCAACCGGGGCACATTGCGCTGATCTTCAGAAAGTTGACCCAGGCCCAGGATTATCTGGACGCGCTCCGCAGGTGGGATATCGCCTATCTGACGGACGGAGAGAAGCATTTTTATCGGCGACAGGAAATCATCGACCTGGTGAATCTGTTGCGAGTGCTCGACAATCCACGTGATCGTATTGCTCTGGTCGGTCTGCTCCGGTCGCCGTTCGGCGGCGTGGCGGATCGAGAGTTGCTCGCGCTACGGCAATTGGACGCCTTGGATATTACCAGGCCAGAGGCGCTTGCGCGCTGGGCTCATCCGCAGGCCGGTACTGTGAGGACGTTCTATGAGCGGCTGGCAGAGTTGCATCGTCTCGCGCCGTTCCGTCCGGTTCCTGATGTATTCGATCTGATCTTCACACGGTTGCCGGTTCTTGAATTGGCGGCGGCGTCGCTGCATGGTGAACAGGCGGTGGCGAATCTCTTAAAGGCGCGTGATATGGCCGAGGAAGTTGCCGACCGGCCGCATCTTACGTTGACTGGTTTTGTGGATATGATGCTGGAGCGTCTCGACGAGCAACCGGACGAAGCGGAAAGCGCGCTGGCCGAAGCGTCGCTTGATGCGGTGAGAATTCTGACGATTCATAAGGCCAAGGGACTCGAATTTCCGGTCGTCATCCTTCCCGGTGTGCATCAAGGCGCGCGAACGCCCCGCAAGGGGCCCTCCGTGCAGCATGATTGGTCGAGCGGGTGCTACGGGGTGTCGCTGGGATCGCAGCGCAATCTGGGATCGGTCCTTGTCGGGAGCAAAATGGCGGCGCGTGAGGAGGCTGAACAGCGGCGGCTGTTATACGTGGGTATGACAAGAGCCCGCGATCTGTTGGTGCTTTCCGGCGGTCTCGTCCGAAAGCCAGGGCGCGATGCGGTGTTAGGATTGCTGCAAGAGGTGGTTGGGAGTGAGGCCTTCGAGGGAGCAGGCGCCGACATCGAGGTTGGGACCGCGCGCATGACTCGCACCATCGTGCCCGCGACGACGACGAACCGGCGGAGGCCTCGCAAGTCCGTAGCCTCTGTTACGGGCCCTTCGTTGCCGGCGTTGATCGAACGATACGCTATCAGGCAAACACGCCGAATGGAGAGCCGCAGCCTCGCTCGACAATTGACCCCGTCGCGGATGCACGATGACCCTCTTGCTGGTCAAGGGGTACGAAGCCGGGAGTACAAAACGGAGGGGTATGGGCGATTCGTCGGGATCTGCGCCCATGCGTTGCTGGAACGGTGGGACTTCTCAGTTGTGACGCCGCCTACTGTGATGGAACTTGAATGGCTCTGCCGTCAGATTGTTCCGCCGGAAGCGGACTGTATGGAAGCCGTGCAGGATGATCTCGCGTCGCTCATGAACTCATTTCTGTCGTCGGAATGTTATCGGCGCTTGCAGGGGGCCGAGATTCTAGGCAGAGAAATTCCCTTCATTATTCCCTGGCGCGAAGGACAGGTGATGGAAGGGGTGATCGATCTGATGTATCGTCTGGACGGAAAGCTCTGGGTCGCGGACTATAAGACTGACCAGATTGCAGCTGTCGAGGCACAGGCGAGAGCGCAGCAGTATGCGCAACAAGCCGAAGTGTATCGGATTGCCGCTGCTCGCTGTTTGGGTGGCGAGGCCGTTTCGTTTGAGTGTGTGTTTTTGCGGCCTGGTGTGCGGGTTGAATTGTAACGAGGGATATTGAACATGACGGGCAAGCGGCGGCGGGACATTTCGCCGGACGTGTTTGCGCAACTCGTGCGGCAGGCGATTGCCGACTTGCCGCCTGCTTATGCGAAACTGATGGAGTCCATTGCCGTGGTGGTGGAAGAAGAGCCCTCGCGCGACGTACTCGAGGATCTCGAACTCGATGGTGAGGACGATTTGCTGGGGCTCTATCAGGGCCAGCCGTTACTGGAGGATTCGTTCTTCGCAGCAGGCGGGGCGGAGCCGGCGAAAATTTCCATCTATCGCGGGCCGATCCTGCGCCAATGTGAAAGCCCTGAAGAAGTAGTACAGGAGGTCTACGACACGGTCGTGCATGAATTGGGGCACCACGTCGGATTGGACGATGATGAGATGCCCTACTGAAAAAGTGCTGAGAGCCGAGTGCTGAGGTGAAATGATCAGAAACGCCTTGCTTAGCACTCACGTCTGTGTTTGTAGAATCCCCAGGCCAGCATGATGATTCCAATGAGCACCATCGGCATCGAGAGCACTTGTCCCATGGTGATCGGGCCGAATATAAATCCTATCTGCTGATCCGGTTCTC
>SXGS01193805.1_pt1 | contig 16835 bp, 11 predicted proteins | sample 3174681 | NCBI WGS metagenome assembly SXGS01 (sample SAMN11356861, study PRJNA531348) | freshwater metagenome | isolation source: freshwater sample F1-80 | place: China: Fuxian Lake, Yuxi | collected 2017-12-25 | reverse complement strand
TGAATTTGGCTGGCAGCCCGGAGCGCGGTTGTGTGCGAAGCACCAGCCGCAGCAGGTTTGGCGTGATAGCGAGCCTGAGATGCTGCTGCGACTGGCTTTCAGCACAGTCGCGCTCCACCGACAACTCGCGGATGCACCAGGCCAGCCTAGGAAGAAGATTGGAATCGGCTTTTGTCTGAAGATCCTGGGACGGAAAGAACTGGGCTTGGGCAAACCCCGCGATCCAGCCCGGGCGCGCACGGCAATCACACGAGGCTCACCCCCTCCCCCTGGGGCGCTCGAACGGCCCATCTCAAAGCTACACATTGAACTTAAAGAGCAACACATCGCCATCCTTGACGAGGTACTCCTTGCCTTCCATGCGGTAGAGACCTTTCTCGCGAGCCGCCGCGACGGATCCACAGCGCACCAGATCCTCGTAGGCCACGGTCTCGGCCTTGATGAAGCCGCGCTCGAAATCAGTGTGGATCACTCCAGCCGCCTTGGGGGCGGTGTCGCCGTCATGGATTGTCCACGCGCGGACCTCTTTCTCCCCAGCAGTGAAATATGTTCTCAGCCCTAATAAATGATAGGTGGCGCGAATCAACCCTCCAACGCCGGATTCCGCGACCCCGAGTTCCCTTAGGAATTCCGCCGCCTCGGATGGGGACAAATCAACCAAGTCGCTCTCAATCTGGGCGCTGATCACAACCGTGTCGCAGGCATGATGTGTGCGGGCATATTCGCGCACTTGCCCGACGAAGGGGTTGCTGGACGCCGTGGCGAGGTCTGATTCCTTGACATTGGCGGCGAAGATCGTCGGCTTATCCGTCATCAAATAAAACTGCCTCGACAGAACTTTTTGCTCCGCCGTCAGATCCAGGGTCAGGGCCGGCTTCCCCGCATCCAGGTGCGGCGCCAGCCGCTTCAAAACGTCTTCGTCCGCCAAGGCGGCCTTATCCCCGCGTTTGGCATCTTTGTGGACCCTCTCCAGGCGCTTGTTCACCGCCTCTAAATCCGCCAAAATGAGCTCCGTGAGGATTGTTTCGATGTCGCGTATCGGATCGATGGTTCCAGCCACGTGATGAATGTCCGGGTCCTCGAAACACCGGACTACCTGCACGATGGCGTCCACCTCGCGAATATGGCTCAGAAACTTGTTGCCCAACCCCTCTCCCTGCGAGGCGCCCTTCACTAAGCCGGCGATATCAACGAACTCAATCGCCGCGGGAATAATCACGCCGGTCTTCGCGATCTTCGCCAAAACCTCCAATCTGGAGTCAGGCACCGTGACGACGCCCACGTTGGGATCAATGGTGCAGAACGGATAGTTTGCCGCCTCCGCCTTTCTCGTGCGGGTTACGGCATTAAACAAAGTGGACTTGCCCACGTTGGGCAACCCGACAATTCCAGCTTTCAACATAAATCCAGGGGTCAGAGCGGCGGCCATCCGCCTTCAGGACGCGCTGATCATGCGTGTTCAGCGAATCCAGGGAAGATCAAAAAAAGGATTGTTCGCTTTTTCCAAGGAAACCGTGGTGACCGGGCCGTGCCCGGGACAAATAAGCGTGTCGCCAGGAAGCGAAAAGATTTGCTCGGCAATCATTCGTTTCGCCAACGCCATCGCCCCGCCCGCGCCCCCAATCGAACCGGCGAAAACCGCGTCCCCCACAATCGCAACCCCGGGCGCGTCCTCGGGCCAACCGCCTACCACATAGGTGACGCCGTCCTCGCAGTGACCGGGCGTTTCGCGGTGCGTGATGCGCAAGCTCCCCAAATGGATGAAGTCGTTCGGCCGGTTCCGGTGCTCAGGAGGCGCGTTTTTAGAGCCCGAATGCAGCCGCGCCTTGGGAAACCTCCCTCGGATGAGCGGCAGTGCTTCGATGTGATCGTAATGGCTGTGAGTGATGAAGACGTGCTTCAACTCCAAGCTTTCGGAATTAATAATAGCGAACACGTGGGTCGGCTCCATCCCGGTGTCAAACAGGGCCGCTTCCCGAGTCACCTCATCCCAAACAAGATAATTATTCACGCTGAACTTCTCGCTTTGCGTGACGATTTGGCGGATTTCTCTCCAACGGGCAAGCTGAATAGGGGGAGGCGCCCACCCTCCGGCTAGCCTTTCAAGTTTCGCGGGATTCAAGCCCAAGAGCGCCCCTAATCGACCCCAGTCCACCTTTCCCTGACCAGTCGACTCAAACGTCTCAAAGTCAGATAGCGGCATCTCCGCAGCATCGGCCGCGTCGGCGGAACTCAGCCCAAAGCCAGTTCGAGCCTTGAAAACGACATCTCCAACGTGATCTTCTAGTGGCACCTTGAGGAAGCTACCGAAACAACAGTCCACCTTCCAAGCGGGAAATGCAGCAATTCTCATTATGGAGCGCGGTTGTGTGCGAAGCATCAGCCGCAGCGCGTTCAGCCGCCTCAAACCCTGCGACTGGTCCTGTGGACACAGTCGCGCTCCGATCAAAATGAGACTGCTGCGGGAAATGCGTTTCAGCGGATTTCATAATCAAATAACCCTTAAAACGGCGGTTGAACCATTCACCCTAGGCAACTTCCGTTCCAAGGCGCGGATGTCCGACTCTTTGGCGACCGTGGGAGCAGTTCACCGGCTCGTTTTCCGCCGACCCAGGCGCAAACAGCGGTCAAAGAGGGCGGGTGGCCTAGTGTGCCGTTCACGAATTCGGTGGGCATTTGTTGTGCCACAGTGAATCTCTGGCAAGGCGCGACGACGGAGCATCTCCGGACATGGATCTGTGACCGAGGACCAACGCAGCCAGAGGTTCACTGTGGCACAACCCGATGCGCGGCACGTCTTTTTGATTCAGACTTCGTTGCTCCCTCCTCACAGACCCACGAAGGGTATCTTCGTCGTTCTCGCCTCGTCTGAATCCAAAATCCATTGCCGCAACTGTCCACCCAATTCGTGAACGGCACACTAGCGCTGCACCCCGAACAGAAACAACAGCGGCCTTTCCACTCGGAGTTTCCAGTAGAATTCGTTGTGCTGACTCGCCGCGGCCTCCTTCCACTTGGAGCGATGGAGCCCGGCTTCTTGCATGCCCACTTCAGTGAGCGGCTTTTCCTCGACATGATGAAGGAGATTCTCGTTCTCCCTCCAGCCCAAAGATCGCAATCGTTGAGCAACCGCCTGAGTCAACGCCCGGCCATCATCGCCACCCGAGTGATCCATCACGCCACTGTCCAAGTAGATCCGCGGTCGAGTCGACCCGATGAAGTTGTTCTTCAACACCTCCCGCAAAAAGAACTCGCGCTCCACTTGGAAGGCGCCAGACATGCTCGCCGCTCCGCCAAAGTGGTTTGGGTTATGCCAAGCCAATGCCAGGCTGCAAATTCCTCCCATGGAGGAACCCAACAAGGCGGTGTGTCGAGGCAATGGATCCGTTCGAAACTCTCTGTCTATGCGGGGTTTGAGCTCATCGATCAGAAATCGCTCATAGGCTCGATAGCGGCGGTCGTCTCCTGGGGCAGAAGGTTGCCTCGCCATGCCCGCGAGCTGAGCTTCGGTGTAAGGGCGGCTGGGGCCTCTGTATTCCAAGTAGCGGTCTCGACTACAATCGACCGCCACAATGATGATCTCCTGCATGAGACCCTTGGCCGCCAGCCGGCTCGCGGTCCCGTCCAGATCCCAATTCCCCCAACCGAAACCGACATGCGGCCCGACCGTCGAGAAAACGTTTTGACCGTCATGAGCATACAGCACTGGGTATCGCTTCGCGCCCCCGGACCCGTAGGATCCCGGCACGTACACGCGCACCATCCTTTTGGAGGCGAGCACCTTCGATTCCATCTCCGACTCGATCACAACCTTCCCCCGGTCCATATGCATACCCCTATCCCTTTGATCGCTTTGGACAAAGAATCCGCGCGTGACCGCCAGCCCTCCAACCCCTTCGGCCACGCCCGCAAGCCACTTTCTTCGACTCAGGCGGTCAGGGCTATCAATTCGAACCTTGTTCAAGAAAGTTTGAGGTTCGTCGCGCACACCGGATAGTATGGCGTCCATGTTTGATCTGGCAAGCCGGGTGCTTCGGGATATCGGAGCCCACGAACTCCTCCCCGATGGAACGCGTTGCTTGGTCGCGGTCTCGGGTGGACCCGATTCCATGGCGTTGCTGCATTTTCTCCAAGCTCACGCCGCCCCGAAGGGATGGAACCTCGTCGCGGCGCACTTGAATCATCGACTGAGGGGACGGGAGAGCGACGGCGATGAAGCATTCCTGAGAGCTCATTTCCAGGATCGAGGCATTGAAGCGGTGTTCGGATCGGCCGATATCCCCAAGCTCAAGGCGAAGACTAAAGACTCAATGGAAATGACGGCACGGAAAGCTCGTCACGAGTTCTTGGCGCACTCGGCAACGGAAGCGAATTGCCAAGTGATCGCCACGGGCCATCAGGCGGACGACCAAGTCGAGCTCTTCTTCCTGCGCCTTTTCCGAGGGGCTGGCGGGGAAGGGTTGTCGGGTATGGCCTGGAGTTCGCCGTCTCCCGCGGATCATCGGTTGCAATTGGTGCGGCCGTTCCTCCACTGCACTCGAGCTTCCATCTGGGATTACGTGAAGAAGCACAACATCGAGTGCCGCCATGACTCGTCGAACCAAGACACACGGATTTTGAGGAACAAGATTCGTTATGCCCTGCTCCCCCTGATCCGAAATGCCGGCTTTGAAATCCAAGACAAAGTCATGGAAGCGTGCGACATCCTGGAGGCGGATTCCAGCTTTGTCGCCGAAACGGCGAGAAACTGGCAAAGAGCGCCTCAAGGCCCGTTCGAAGAACTTCCGAAGGCGTTGCAGCGTTGGCTCCTTAAAAGGGCCTTGCTGGAGTCGGGGACTACCCCGTCGTTCGAGCTTGTCGAATTTCTCAGGAAAAACCCCGGGAGACGCCGTTCCGTCGGACGCGACAAACAGCTCATGCGGACAGCCGAAGGAGGCTTGATTCTGTCCGGAACAGGAGGGATTTCGGGGGGACCCGGGGGGCATGACACGAAGGAGGTGGTTTTCAGGATCACGGAAGAGAAAGGATCTCTCGAGTTCGGTCCGATCGAGATCGAGTGGGAAATCATTCCTCGTAATCACCTGGGTCAAACTAGGCCGCGGGAACCGCGGGTCGAAATGTTTGACGCCGACGAGATCGGGAGGGAGATCAAGCTGAGGCATTGGCGGCCTGGGGATCGATTTCATCCGATCGGATTGGCCAAGGAAACAAAGCTCCAAGATATTTTCACGAACGGCAAATGGAGGCGATCCGAGCGGCATGAGGCGATACTCGCGGCGACGCGATGCGGGGTTTTGTTTTGGGTTCAAGGGCTGCGGATCTCGGAGCGGTTCAAACTGACTCCCAGCACCCGGAATATCATGATATGGAAATGGGCTCCTATAGGGGAGGATCGGCGCTGGAAGGCAGCTTGATGGCCGATGATTCAACGCGCCGAGGATCCAAGGGATCGTGCAGCCTCGTATTGACGCTGTATATTCGCCATTGCGAGCAGAAACCCGTATGCTAGTGTTGACACGAATAAACAACGATGTCGGACAATAAAAAAGGCCACGATAACGGCAAGGATGACAAGAATGGCGAGGTGAAAGTTCCACCGCGCACACTTTTGATCTGGATTGCGATTCTTGCTACGATTCCCCTTCTCGTTTTCTTCCGGGAAAAGAATGAGCCGCGATACAAGCAACTCACACATCAGCAGTTTCTGGAGGCGGTGCGGTCGGAGATCATCGTCGAAGGGTTCATAGATTACAACCCGCAATCCCCACTCCGCGAAATCACTGGAAAGATTCGCGAAGGCGATAAGACCAACGCCTTCAAACTGGAAACCCGGCTCACGGAGTCGCTTGAAGAAGAGCTGCTGGAGACTGGCAAGTTCAAGCCAGTCACTCCGAACACATTTCTGGTCAACATTTTCTACGGGATTCTGCCCTTCATTCTGTTCGCCGCGCTGATCTATTTCTTCTTGATCCGGCAAATTAAGATGGCTGGGAAAGGGGCGCTCAGTTTTGGGAAAAGCAAGGCTCGCATGCTGAGCAAGGAAAAGAACCGCATCACCTTCAAAGACGTGGCGGGAGTGGAGGAAGCCAAGGACGAAGTTTCTGAACTAGTGGAATTTCTCAAAGATCCAAAGAAGTTCCAAAAGCTGGGAGGTCGCATCCCCAAAGGGGTGTTGATGGTAGGGGCTCCGGGAACGGGAAAAACCCTGCTGGCCAAAGCTATCGCAGGAGAAGCGGAAGCGTCGTTCTTCAGCATCAGCGGCTCGGATTTCGTGGAAATGTTCGTCGGAGTGGGGGCCAGCCGAGTTCGCGATATGTTCGAGCAAGCGCGCAAGAGCATTCCGTGCCTCGTGTTCATCGATGAAATCGACGCCGTGGGAAGGAGCCGTGGCGTGGGCCTAGGAGGTGGCAACGACGAACGAGAACAGACGCTCAACGCGCTGTTGGTGGAGATGGACGGCTTCGACACTCAAGAAGGCATCATCATCATCGCGGCAACGAATCGCGCGGACGTCTTGGATCCCGCCTTGCTGCGACCGGGGAGGTTCGACCGGAGAATCACCGTGAATCTTCCGGATGTGCGAGGCCGCGAGGCCATCTTGAAAGTCCATGCCCGCAACGTCAAACTGGATCCCACAGCAGATTTGTCCGTCATTGCGCGGGGAACCCCGGGTTATTCCGGGGCGGAGTTGGCCAATCTCTTGAACGAAGCGGCTCTATTGGCGGCTCGAAGCAACAAGAAATCAGTGGGCATCACGGAATTGAGCGAGGCACGGGACAAAGTGCGTTGGGGCCGGGAACGCCGCAGTTTGGCGATGTCCAACGAAAACAAGAAGCTCACGGCATGGCACGAAGCAGGTCATGCCATAGTTAACGTGCTGTTGAAACACACTCATCCCCTGCACAAAGTCACCATCATTCCTCGTGGCCCGGCACTCGGATCCACCATGTCCTTGCCCAAGGAAGATGTCCTGAATCATGGCAAGAAGGAGATGCTGGACATGATCGCCGTCATGATGGCGGGACGCATCGCCGAGGAGCTCATCTCAGGAGATGTCTCGACGGGGGCCGGCGGAGACATCCAGCAGGCCACCCAAATGGCGAGGGCGATGGTTTGCCAGTTTGGCATGAGCGACCGCCTGGGGATGGTCCAGTATGGGGATGACGACGAGTATTTCATCGGTCGTGACATGCTTCGACGGAAAAGTTATAGTGAACATACCGCGACGGAGATCGACGCGGAAGTCAAACGCATCATCAGCGAGGGCTACGAGCGGGCTAGAAAACTTCTCGAGGAGCACCGACAGACACTTGAAGTCATAGCCACGGCTTTGCTTGAAGTGGAAACGCTGCAGGGAAGTCAAGTTGAAGAAATTGTGAAGTCTGGTCGCTTCACGCCCCCTCCCCCTGAGCCGCGAAATCCGCCGCCGCCGGGCCCGGGTGTCGCGGTCGCCGCGGAATCTTCATTGGCTCCACCGCCCAAGCTGGATCCCGGTCTCGGAACGCCGAGCCCGGCGCCGGCTTAATGGCCCTGTTTCCGTGCATCTTGGCCGAGACCAGCTGCGCTGGGGCCTATTTTCGATCTCCCAGGCGAACGATCATCGTGGGATACAGATCCCTTGTGGATCTTGTGAGCGATTTGGAAAGACCTTATTGCCAGGATCTTGAGGATATGGGCCACGGGCCACTGCCGTTTTAAGGATGAAATGGATCGGACTATGGGCGTTGGCGCTTTTCGAGAAATCAGGAAATTGCGTCTGAACTCCGTTGTCGCCACGATCCTGAGAATATTCGCGGCGAGGCACCCATGCTCTTAGGATGACTAACCCATTGATTTCCACCCCATCGATCATCATCGCCCCTTCCCTCCTCGCCGCCAATTTCGGCAGGATTGAGAAAGAGGTGAAGCGCGTGTCCGCGTCAGGCGCCGAGTGGATTCATCTAGACATCATGGATGGGCATTTTGTGCCCAACATCTCTTTCGGGCCAAGCGTCGTGCAAACGGTCCGCTCGGCCATGAGCGGATTTCTGGACGTTCATCTCATGTGCTCGAAACCCGATATTCTGCTCAAACCCTTCGCAGACGCGGGAGCGGATCAAATCACGGTTCATGTCGAGTTGAACGACATGATTGATGGGCTGATTTGGAAGATCAAGGATTTAGGGCTCAAGGTTGGGCTCGCGGTCAATCCGCCGACGTCCTTGACCCTGGTTCGTCGATTCCTTTCGAGGATAGACACGCTCCTCATCATGACCGTCAACCCAGGATTTGGAGGGCAGCCATTCATTCCCGAGACCATCACCAAGATCCAGCTCGCAAACCGGTGGCGAAACTCCGTGCCGGACAATGTCTTTCGGATTGAGGTCGACGGAGGCATCACGCTTCAGCGGGCGATCGAATGCGCGGGCGCGGGAGCCGACACGTTCGTGAGCGGGACGGCTCTTTTTGGGCAGAGGAATCTCTCGGCGGCCGTTCGAAACATGCGGAGATCCATTGCTAATAAGTTGAAGCAATGCAGCAAGCCAGTCGTTGACACGTTCGCGGCCTCCAATTAGGCTCACGTTTAGATTTGAACCATTAAGTCCTTTTCAACATGTTACGCGCTTGTTTGATACTCTCGATCCTTGCGGGCCTTGGAGCCCTAGGCATAGTGCAGCTCAGAGTGGTGGAGAAGATCAAAGGCATCACGGCCGAGCGCGATGAGAATGCCGCTCAGCGTGACACCGCGAACCAGGCCGCTTCCAAATCCAAGGCCGAAGCGAAGGCCGCCAAGGATAGCGCTGAGAAAGCAGCGCAAGAACTCACTGTGGCAAAAGCGGATCTGGAATCAAGCACCGCAAGGCTCGCCACCCAGGAAAAAAGGGCCAACGACCTTTTCACCAATCTCCAAAAGAGCACTGCGGAGAGAGTTGAGGCGCAACGCGAACTGGCTCAGTGGCAAGCCTTGGGCATCACTCCCGATCAAATCAAAGCCGTGCAGGCGGCCGCCAAGAAAGCGACCGAAGAACGTGATGCCGTAGAGGATGAAAAGAAAGTTTTGGTTCGCAACAATCGTCAATTGGGCGTTGAGCTGAGCCGTTACAAGGGGGAATCCTACAAAGTGGAGCTCCCTGTCGGACTTAAGGGCAAGGTGATCGCCGTCGAAAATAAGTGGGAATTCGTCGTCCTTGACATTGGCAGCAATCAAGGGGTCATGGAGTACGGTGAATTGATGGTTAATCGGAACGGAAAACTCGTGGCGAAGGTGCAGGTCACCAGCGTTGAAGCCAACAGGTCAGTCGCCAACGTCATGGCCGATTGGAAGCAAGCCGACGTTCAGGAGGGCGATGTGGTGTTTTATTGATGTTCCCTGCGGGAATCTTGGTGTTGGGCCGGAAGCCACCTCTTTTTCGCGCTGGTCATCTTCACAGAGCAACTAGAGCTCTTATGAAAAGTTCGTTCAATCGATCTGCGTTTTTTCTCGGGCTGTGGATTGCTTCCTTGCTGTTCTCGGGATGCGCAACACGGGAAGAAGATCAACTCTCGGAGAGGCCTTGGAATTCGCCCAAGCGGTGGGAAAACGGGCTTCCTTCCGCAATCACGGAAGGGCGGTAGCAAGCTTGATTGGGCTGCAACTGCCCGCCCGCGTTGCGTCGCTGCACGATCGTTGGCGGATCGAAGGCGATCTTTGCGGAATGCCAGCACGAGCCGTTAGTCGAAGTGTCCACGCGCGGGCCGGGGCTGGCTTTAGGATTCCCCCTGTATCATTCGGCGCGCCCAACTCCATTGCCGTGTTGTCAGGATGCCGCCATTTCGCGGAGCTCATAGCCTTGCTGATCCCCTTGTTCCTCTTCTTCAGCAACGGTGCGCAGGCCCAATCCCGCAAGCCGCTCACCCAGGTGCAAGAGATCCGTGAACTTACGAGGGAAGACTCGAATCGAGGCCATCCCGCACGTCTCCGCGGAGTGGTGATGCTGCATGACGAGGCAGCGAACGAGTTCTGGTTTCAAGACTCCACTGGCGGGATCAGTGCGACCAGGTTAGGGGCGACGCTCCAGCTAAAAACCGGCCAGTTGATTGAAGTCATCGGAAGCACCGCTGCTGGCGATACCAACCCGCGGATCATGGCGTCAGCGGTGAACATTTTGGGTCTCACGAGCCCTCCGGAAGCTAAACCACTCGATGTGTTCCTGATGCAGCGGGGGAACCAGGACGCCCAATGGGTCTTACTTGAAGGCGTCGTTCGAGAAGTCAATCGAACGCCCAAGAACCTGGTTGAAATGACCGTGTTCACCCCCCAAGGCGGCGTGACCGTGCAGTTTTTGACAGAAGACGTCACCGCCCTCCCCAACCACTATGTGGACGCTGAAGTTCGTATTCGCGGGGTTTGTGTTGCTGAGAGGGACGGGAAGCGACTGCCGGGGAGAGGCCTGGTGCTTTGTGGCGGCCTTGAGTTCGTTGATCGATTGACAGAGCCTCCGTCAAACCCATTTGCCAGTCCCCTTCAGAGAATACAAGATGCCGCTGGTTCTCCCCAAAGATCCAAGACTATCCACCGCATCTTGATTAAGGGAGTAACGACTCTGTACAAGCCAGATTACGGACTTTTTATTCAAGATCCAACCGGAGGGGCGCTTGTCAAAATCTTAGGCGCGCAGGCCAAACAGTTCCCGGTGGGGGATCTCGTGGAAGTCGCGGGGTTCCCTTCCCAGCAGGGTCTGAATTTTTGCATCGAACAGCCGATTATTCGCCGCATCCAGAGGGAGGGAGCTGAAAACCGGCCCCTCGTCCCCGCTCGGACACCCGTCGAACTGCTCCGACAGGGAGGGCGAAGTTGCGAATTAGTGACGATGGAAGCGAAAATAGGACAACAAATCCAACGGACACAGCGCGGCGAAGTGGAACTGGAGCTCCTTTCCGACGGCCAATTCTTTCTCGCAACTTTTGCGAGCGCCTCTGCAAAGACGCCTTTCTATCATCCTGGAAGCACGCTCACGATAACAGGAGTTTGCTACAGCATCGACTACGAAAACGACCAGCAGGCTAGATCTTTCAAAATTCTGTCACGTGATGCCAAGGACATTGTTGTGAAGGAGAGAGCCCCAGCCTGGGCCTTGAAGCAGGCGTTCACGGCGCTCGCCGTCGTGGGCCTTCTCGCATTGCTCATGCTGGCGTGGGTGGCCCAATTGAGGAGGAAGGTCCACGAGCGAACCGCCGATCTGTCCAAAGCCATGCTGGTGCTCGAAAAAGAAGTAGAGGTGCGGGCGCTCGCGGAAAGCCAAGTGCGGGACGCTGCGCTCGAACTGGAGACGGCCAATCGAGATCTCATCACCCTCAATCAAGAACTCCAAGCCGCCACGAAGAAAGCCAAAGAAATGGCCGAAGTGGCCGACAACGCCAACCGGACCAAGAGCGAGTTTTTGGCAAACATGAGCCACGAAATTAGGACCCCCATGAACGGGGTGATCGGCATGACTCATTTGCTCCTGGAAACACCGCTAGATCCGGATCAGCGGGAGTGCGCGGAAACGGTTCGGAACAGTGCAGACGCCTTGCTGACCATCATCAATGACATACTGGATTTTTCTAAGGTTGAGGCCGGAAAAATGGTCTTCGAGGTGGTGGATCTAAACCTGAGGCAGGTTGTCGAGGAATCCCTCGATTTGCTAGCCATCAAAATCTACGATAAAGGGCTGGACGTCGGAATGGTTCTGGAAGAAGACGTGCCTCTCCAGCTTCGCGGTGATCCGGGACGCCTCCGGCAGATTCTGCTCAACCTGCTTGGCAACGCCGTTAAGTTCACCAAAGAAGGCGGCGTCCTGGTCTCGGTCCGCTTGCAAAGCTCCACGGAACAAACAGCAACCCTGTTGTTCGAGATTGAGGACACCGGCATAGGAATTCCAGAAGAAGCTCAACACCGCCTCTTCCAAGCCTTCAGCCAGGCGGACAGCTCCACGACTCGGAGATTTGGCGGCAGCGGCTTGGGGCTCGCCATCAGCAAGCGCCTGAGCGAATTGATGCATGGAGGCATCGGCGTTCGCAGCACAATGGGCAAGGGTTCGGTTTTTTGGTTTTCGGTCAGGCTCGATCGGCAGCCGATTTCGCAGCTCCAACCCGAGCCTCCGAGAAGGAAGATCCTGTGCCCAATCGTCGGCGTAGGCCTCGGGCCAATTCTTCAAAAACAGCTCGCCAACGATCTGAGGCCAATGGCAGCAAGTGTGAGGTTCGTGAATTCCACGAAAGAATTGCTTCCTCCGGAGACGGCGGTCACTCCAAAATCGGCCTGTTCGGCGATTCTCATTTGTGATCAAGCCAATGATCTTGCCATCGAACTTCCTCAACCAGGTGAATTGGGCGCCGCTGCCTTGATCGTCCTCGCAAGGCCCGGACTACGCCAAGAGTCCTCCGAAAATCCCGGAGCTCGGCGCACCAGATTCGTGAAAAAACCTCCAAAAATCGGTGATTTGCGCGATGCGATCGAGATGCTCGCCGACGCCGGAACATCCGCGAAAAGGGCCGCGCTCACTCGGTCTTCCACGCCTGAATCGCCAACACCGAACGCCACTCCCATGGGCGAGGTCAAAGACGGGAACTGGCTGTCCGTGCTGGTCGCCGAGGACAACCTCGTGAACCAAGTGGTGATCAAACGGATGTTACAAAATATTGGGATTCATCCCGATATCGCCGCCAATGGGCTGGAGGTATTGGAAGCTCTGGAAAAACGGGATTACGACATGATACTCATGGATTGCCAAATGCCGGAGCTGGATGGCTATGAGACGACCCGGCGCTTGGTCTCGGAAGACTCCGTGGTGGCGAAGAGAGGGGGCCAGAAACCTGTCATCATCGCGGTGACCGCGAACGCGCTGGAGCACGACAGACAACGCTGCACCGATGCGGGGATGGATGATTATTTGAGCAAACCGGTGCGTCTGAAGGATCTTCGAGAAATGATCGCCAAATGGCAGGACAGAATCGAATCCGAGAAAGTAGCCAGCAAGAGCTGAACACGAACGCTCCGGCTAAACTCCTGCGGAATCCATTATCTTTAAAGCGCCAGATTCAATTCTCCACGGGGTTCAGATGCCGTTTCAGGTTTACGGATCTGGTGAGTGGGTTCGATCGAAAGGATTGGCGGCGAAGCCGTTTCTAGGTTGAAACGAAATTCGATTCACTCCAATTTTGCGCCGTGGCGAAATCCGGTTTAGGACGGGGACTAGGGAAACTCATTGAGTCCGCATCCAAAAGTGGGACTCTCCAAATCCATGAGCCGGGAGAATCGGCAGCTCCGGCATCGCTCGATCACGGATTCAAAACCATTCTTGGGAATCCTCCCGGCTCCGGCAAAAAAGAGAATTCATCCGCCACGGCGAATATCGAACTTCCTGCAGAGGCGGGACCTCACCCCCTCTTAACTCGGTTCCCCACCCGTTTCTTTGCCCGGGTTCTCTCGGGTATTGACATCGTCCTCTTGACAACCGCCCTATTGGCGAGTCTTGGGCATCCGGGGAGACTCCAATGGCCACAAGCAGTCGTGTGTTCGATCCTGGTGATCCTCGGAGCAGGCTGTTCCATCTTGGCGGCGTTTCTTTCGCATTCGATCGAACCCCAAAATGAACGTCCGAACGCGCCCCGACCCACCGAACCTACCAGAAAGGCCGAGTCAAAGTTGGAATCCCGGCCAGGATGATGGTGTTGACGGCAAACTCGTTCAACCTTAAAACGGCAGTTGCCCCAGTTGAATCTTCGCAAGATCCTGGCGATAAAGTTTTTCCGAATCTCTCACCAGATCCACAAGGGATATGCCTCCCTCTTCGTCAAGCCTTTCTCGTCCAGGATTCTGGAAATCTCCACGAGGATCAACTTCCGTTTTAAGGTTCAAGAGCGCCATGCGCCTGGCTATCCTGTGCGTGGGTGTGGGGGTGCTGGATAAAAACACGTTGGAAGCGGCTTTCCGCCGGATAAACCAAGATAATCCGAGGGATCCTCTCGCGGCCGCGATTTTTGAACTCGACAACGGCCTGACCGTTTATGTGAGCGAGAATCATCAAACCCCTCGCTTCTCGGCGGAAATCGCTGTCCGAGTGGGCGCGAAGCAGGATCCACCCGGATCGGAGGGTCTGGCACATTTTCTGGGGCGCCTTCTTTCTCATGGCACCAAGCTCATGGGGACGGTGGATTATGAGAAAGAGAAGCCACATCTTGAGCGAGTAAGCGACCTGCTCGAAACTCGGTCCAAAGAGTCAGATCCCCTGAGGCGAAGACACTTGCAAGAGGAAATCGATGCGGCTTCCCAATTGGCAGCGCGATACTCGATTCCGAATGAGATAAAAGAGGTCTACGACGCGATGGGCCAAATGGGATTAAGGACCTTCGTGGGCCCAGACGAAATAGTCTGCGGGGTCGATCTTCCCTCGAATCGGTTGAATCAGTGGGCACTCATCGAATCTGACCGGTTTCAAAATTCGGTTTTCCGCGGAATGCACTTCGCGGTCGAACTGATTTACGAGGAGCAAAACCGGTTCTTGAAGGATAAGGAGCATGCTTTGAGCGCCTTGGTTCAGAAGCAGCTTTTCAAAAACCATCCATACGGCCAACTGGCTGGAGCCGTGGAAGCGAGCTATGCCTCAAATCCATCGATGAAGAAACTAAAACAACATCATCGATCTTACTTCGTGCCTAATAATAGCGCGATCTTCATCTCGGGTTCGGTCGACACGGAGCAGGCCATCAGGATCATTGATAAGCACTTTGCAGGCAGGAAATCCGAGACTTTGCCGCCGGTGAGAACCTGGCCTGAGCCTCCGCTCCGATCGGTGGAGCGAGTGAACGTCACGCAACAAGGCGCAGAGCGAGTGCTCCTGGCCTTTCGCCTCCCAAGCCGCGACCATCCGGATGCGGAGACCCTGAGACTCGCCGAGTTGATTCTCAACAATCCCGCCGCAGGACTGATCAATAAGGAGCTGAATGGAAGACAAAAAGTGGCAGGAGCAGGCTCCGCCATTAACCTCATGGCTGACCATGGAGCGCACTTTTTGTGGGGTGTTCCGAAAAGCAAGCAGACCGTCAAAGAAGTTGAAAACCTTTTGCTCGAGCAACTTGAACGGTTGAAATCGGGGCGGTTCGAAGGAGGCGTTTTTGAGTCCGCCCTGCTGGAATTCAAGAAGTCTCGCGAAACCGAACTTGAGTTCAATGACGCTAGGGTGGGCCGCATGCGGAACTCTTTTATTTCCTCCGCCAAGTGGGATCAGACGGTCGATGAAATGCGCCGGATGGAGAACATCACCAAGGAAGAGGTGGTTAATGTCGTGAAGAAATATTACGATGGGGGGTTCGTTGCAGGTTGCCGCTTCGACGCGCCCCACGATGTTTCCCCGGTCGAAATGCCAGAAATCGAAAAAATCCATCGTGGCTCGAACGTTCGTTCCGACTTCGCCCTCAACCTCTTGGCAATGGAGATAGGAGGCATCCAACCGAAGTTCGTCAAACCAGGAATAGATTTTCAAAAACTGGCGTTGCAGGAAGGGGTGGAATTTTATTACAGCCGCAATCCGGTCAACCGGCTCTTTACTCTTACGTTCTCGGTCGACACCGGGACACGCCACGACAACCGCCTCGCTATTGCTTGTTTATTATTGAGAAAATCGGGCTCCAAACACCGGCCAGCGAGCCAACTCGCGAAAGCATGGGCGAGGCTCGGGACAGATCTTTCGATCACCCCTGGTGAGGTGGAGACGACATTGACTCTCACCGGACTTGACGAGAATTTCAGAGACTCCGTAAGGCTGCTGACGGAACTCATGGAGGAACCGGCAGCTGCGCCGGAGACGCTGGATGAATTGAAAAGAATCATGATCGCCCAGCGGGAAAGTTCTAGAAAGGACGTTCGCACCACTGCCGCCGCTCTTTCCTCCTTTAACCGCCACGGCACCAACTCCCCATACCTCCGGGCTCTCTCCAGTCAAGCATTGAAAGGACTGGAGAGACGGGAGTTGCACAAATTGACCAGCGACTTGCTCGGCTATAAACACTCGATCTCCTACGTGGGAGGACTTTCGAAAGAGAAGGTCGTCGATGTCCTGCGCCAATTGCGCCCGGCGTCAACGCGACTGAAGCCACCCCCCCCCTACCCCTTCCTTCGCATCGAGAGCTCTACGACGAACCGAATTCTGTTCCTCCACACAACAATCGACCAAGCTCAAATTCGAATCGAAACCTGCAACGACCCGGCTGATGAGTCTTCCCAAGCGACCATCCAGCTATTCAATAACTATTTCTCGGGCGCCACTTCGGGCGTCGTTTTTCAGGAACTGAGGGGATCACGTCCTCTGGCCTACTCGGCGGGGGCTGTCTACTCGATCGGGATCAGAAAGGGTGAGCAAAGCCTCATGGCCGGTCAAATCACCTGTTCGCCTGAGAACACAGCCAAATCAATCGATGCTTTCGTTAGTTTACTGCAGAATCTGCCGGTCTCTCCGGGGAACTTCGAAATCTCTCGTCTTGAGGTAATCAATAGGTATCGCACTTCAAGACTCGGTTATAGGGAAGTTTTGGGCGCGGTCCGAGAATGGGAGCATCTGGATATGCCCGTGGACCCCAGAGAAAGCCGGTTTCAATCCATTCACTCGATGCCCTTTGACACGGTGCTCGACTTTCACAATCGTCGCATCAAGAATAAGAACCGGTTGATCTCGATTGTCGGTGACCGTTTGAAACTCAATCTTGCAGCTCTTGAAAAGTTCGGAGAGGTGACGGAAATGCGAGTGGATCAATTATTTGCTAATTGAGTTCCGGATGAGGCGGAGGAGATCGGCAGACTGCATGAATTCAGAACTGGAAATAAATCCTTTAAATGA